>SXGT01167830.1_pt1 | contig 15124 bp, 9 predicted proteins | sample 3176221 | NCBI WGS metagenome assembly SXGT01 (sample SAMN11356862, study PRJNA531348) | freshwater metagenome | isolation source: freshwater sample F1-120 | place: China: Fuxian Lake, Yuxi | collected 2017-12-25
CCGCAGAGGGGGGGCCAAGCTGTTGCACGACCAGAGGACCGGGCCCTGCTAGCATGAGCACGTGGAGACCCTGACCCAACACCTGAACGATGCGCTGCGCTCGAATGCGGAGCGTCTGCCGCGATACGCGGAAATCTCCAACGGCCGCTCCGTCGGTATCTCCAAGACGCTGTTGCGGTACGAACGGCTGGCGATGCCCTTCGCGCACTTGCTCCAGCTCTTCGCTCGCCCGTATTGGAGGCGGGGATTGCCGATCCTAAAGGTCGAGTTCGTCAGCATGACCCTGACGCCGCCCTTCGCGGCGGTCTCCACGCACGCGCCCGGCCCGCTGCCGCCCTTCACCCCGCTGCCCGTCGTTCGATGGGGCTTCCGGCTCTTGGGCACCTACTGGCGTCGAGGCGCGATGGCGGCTCACGAGGAGACCTGCCGCTTCCTCGCCTCGCTGCCTCCATCGCCCCGCATTCACTGCATGGTGCGCCACATCCTCGAGTCACTCGCACGCGTGCTCTCTCTCGACCCGCAGTTCCGGCAGCTCGCCAGGGATACGGCCGCCCCGTCCACCGCTTGGGCGAGCTGGTGCCTGGTCCTGATGCACCTGACGAGCCTGGCCATGTCGCATCGCCTCGACCGCAAGGCGTACCCGCTGCAGGTCGAAGGGATCCCCATCCTGGAGCGCGACGTGCCCCCGATCCCGCTGGAAGCGGACCTCAGCACCCTGACGGGTCTTCCGCCTTCGGCCCGTTGAGTCCCCACACTCCGGTTCGTCCTGGCCGCGCTTCCCATGGCGGCAAGGGCGCGCATCACCTGAGAGTGGCCGAGACGGGCGAGTAGGACAGTTGAACCACCCGGGCAAGCCGGCGGGAGCCCGGAGGCGAGTCCAGGGACCGCCGGGAGGACCAGGGACCGTCTCCCCACGCTCACCACCCATCAACTGGCGCTCGGCTTGGCGGGGGGTGCGTCACCGTTCGCCGTGTGGTAGGCAAGTTCGCTGAACCATGTCGAAACAGCTCTATTTCCTCTTCGTGCACCCGGACCGGCGGCGCTCCCACACCAACCGCACAATCTTCGAGCACGTACGCACGCTCGAGAACGTTACGGCCGTGGATCTCTACGAGAGCTACCCCGGTTTTCACATCGACGTGGCGCTCGAGCAGCGGCGCCTCCGCGAGCACGATGTGGTGATGATCCAGCACCCCATCTACTGGTACAGCATGCCGCCGCTGCTGAAGCTCTGGATGGACGAGGTGCTCGAGCTCGGCTTCGCCTACGGGCCGGGCGGCACGGCGCTCGCGGGCAAGGCGCTCCAGCTCTCCGTCACCACCGGCGGTGGCCCTGAGGCCTACACCGCGGAGGGTATGCACGCTCACCCGCTGGAGACGTTCCTCCTGCCTTGGGCCCAGACGGCGCAGCTCTGCAAGATGAGCTGGCTCCCGCCGCTGGTGCTCCACAGCGCGCGGCGGGCCAGCGAACTCGAAGTCCAGGCGCACGCGGAGCATGTTCGTGCGCACGCGGTCTCGCTGATCAACCCGGCCTTCGTGCGGGAGGGGACCTGACATGGGACACGGGATCCTCCGCGACGCCTTCATCTTCCTCGCCACCGCTGTGATCGCCGTTCCGCTCTTTCAGCGGCTCGGCCTGGGCTCCGTACTCGGCTACCTGATCGGCGGACTCGCCATCGGTCCCTGGGGCTTCGGCCTCATCACGTCCGTCGAGGAGTCGATGCACTTCTCCGAGTTCGGCGTGGTGCTCTTCCTCTTCCTGGTGGGCCTGGAGCTCGAGCCCAAGCGCCTCTGGGCGTTGCGGCTCCCCATCTTCGGGATGGGCTCAGCGCAAGTCCTGGGATGCACGGCGGTCTTCACCTTGGTTGGGCTGGCCTTCGGCGTGGACGCGCGAGTCGCGCTGGTCGCCGCGCTGGGCTTCGCGCTCTCCTCCACCGCCATCGCGCTCCAGGTCATGAAGGAGAAGGAGTGGCTCCCCACGCAGTCCGGTAACGCGGCGTTCTCCATCCTGCTCTTCCAGGACATCGCCGTTATCCCGATGCTCGCGCTCCTCCCCACGCTCGCCCCGGCCAGCGCCGCCGCGACCTCCGGCGGCAGCCCGTGGCTGTCGGCGCTCAAGGTCGTGGGCGTGCTCGTGGGGGTGGTGGTCGCAGGACGCCTGCTCCTCCGGCCGCTCCTTCGGATGGTGGCCGCGGCGCATCTCCGCGAGGTGTTCACGGCGCTCGCGCTGTTCCTCGTGGTCGCCATGGCGGGGCTCATGCAGTCCATCGAGATCTCGATGGGGCTCGGCGCCTTCATGGCCGGCGTCCTCCTCGCCGACAGCGAGTACCGGCACGCGCTCGAGACCGACATCGAGCCCTTCAAGGGCCTCCTCCTGGGCCTCTTCTTCATGAGCGTGGGCATGTCGATCGACGTCGGCGCCGTGAAGAACAGCCCGCTCGTGGTCATCGGGATCGTCGTGGGCGTCACGGTGCTCAAGATCGCCGTTCACACCAGCATCGCGCGGATCTTCAAGCTCCCGGAGCAGCAGCGCCCCTTCTTCTCGCTGGTCATCGGTCAGGTCGGCGAGTTCGCGTTCGTGCTCTTCGCCACCGCGGCGGCGCTCGGAGTGCTCCCGACGGAAGCCGCCGCACCGCTGGTGGCCGCCTCCGCCATCTCGATGCTGCTCTCGCCCATCGCCGTCACGATCTTCTCGCGGGTCATCGAGCCCCGCCTGTCGCGCAAAGACGCCCCTCCGGCCGATCTCATCGAGAACGAGAAACCGGCCGTGATCATCGCGGGCTTCGGCCGCTTCGGGCAGATCGTTGGCCGCCTCCTCTACGCCAACGGCATCACGGCGACGGTCCTCGATCACGAGCCCGACCAGATCGAGCTGCTCCGGCGCTTCGGCTTCAAGGTTTACTTCGGCGACGCCACCCGCGTAGACCTCCTCCACGCTGCCGGCGCGGCCGACGCGAAGGTGCTCGTGGTGGCGATCGACGACGTCGACGCGAGCCTCAGGCTCATCGACCAGGCCCGTCACGAGTTCCCGCACCTCGCGCTCTACGCGCGAGCCCGCAACCTGCAGCACACCTACGAGCTCATGGACCGCTCCATCGCCGGCCACGAGCGCGAGACCTTCGAGTCGTCGTTGCGCCTCGGCAGCCGGGTCCTCGAAGGCCTCGGCTGGCCGTCACACACCGCGTGGCGAGCCGCCAACCGCTTCCGGGAGCACAACCTCGAGATGGTGCGAGACCTCCACCAGATCCGAAACGACCAAGCGGCCCTCGTGGCCAAGGCCCGGCAGGTCCGAGAGGACCTCACGTCGATGTTCGAGAAAGAGAAGGAGATGCGGGACAAGGCGTCGGGTGGCTGGGACTGAGAACGCCGCCTCTTGGGCCCCGACGCTGCCGGGCGTGGTGGCTCAGTAGCAGACGTGGCAGCGGACGTCGTTCTGGTTCTGGTAGGTCACTCGGTTGTTGCCGCTGACACCCGAGGCCCGCACGAGCATGGTGCTGTCCCAGAGCACCCAGGACACGTTGGCGGGATCCGACGCGTGCAGGCAGATCGGGCCACCGGGGCTCCAGCCGTTGCCCCAGCCCCCACCGACCGCGCCGAGGAAGCCGTTGTAGAGTGAGGTGTAGCCCGAAGCGCACCCCGTCCCGCCCCACTGGACGTACGTGGTGCCCTGGCACACCGCGCATTGGAACTGGGCGGCGCCATTGGCGTACTGCCCCCGCTGGCCAGCGGCGCCCGCGTTGGCGCGCCACAGCATACCGCCGTCCCATGCGACCCACCCGCCGGACGTGTAGTCCTCATGCAGGCAGAAGGGGGCTGAGGCCCCCCCGGTGCCCACGAGCCCGCTCGTGATGCCCTTGTAGAGCACCGTGTGCCCCGGAGCGCACGACTGGCTGTTCCAGACGGTGTACGTGGCGCGGGGATCGCCTTGGGCGCCCGTATCTCCCTTGGGCCCCTGGATGCCCGTGTCTCCCTTGGGCCCCTGGTTGCCCGTGTCTCCCTTGGGCCCCTGGTTGCCCGTGTCTCCCTTGGGTCCTTGCAGGCCTATGTCTCCCTTGGGCCCGTCGACGCCTGGGGCACCTGGAGCGCCCGGATCGCCCTGCGGGCCCACGTCTCCCTTGGGGCCGGGCACGCCGTCCACGCCGCGATAGTCGGACCAGGCGGCGCCGTCGCAGATGAAGGCCCGGCCGAGCTGGGTGTCGAAGTACATGCGTCCAGCCTGGTCCGCGTCGCATACGGGCGGCGCCGCAGCGAGCTCCATCGCCCGAGCGCGTTGCGCCATGCCGGCCACGAGCGCGAAGGGGACGCTGTCGAGCGGCACGGCGGTGCCAACCGGCTCGCCCGCCACCGCGATCTGCACGGCCACCGCCGACGGGTCCACCAGCAGTGCCGGATCGAGCGGGCTCTCGGTCCCGAGGCGCGCCGAGAAGACCCCGTCGAGCACGGCCACGCCCGGGAAGGTCTCCTTGTGAAGCTGCTGCCCGGCAGACGACGTCAGCATCACGGTGACCGCGTAGGTGCCGTCCACGCCCTGGCCGGAGAGCCCCGCGAGTCGGCCCTGGATGGCCAGCGTGTTCGGGGGCGCGGCAGTGGCCGCTGAGGCGAACATTAGAAGCAGCGATGTGTAGAGGCGCATGGTCCCACGATACGGGTGGGCCCCGCTCCCGCGCAAACGCGTGCTCGGCTCAGGGCCGATGAGGTGCAGCGCCCCCAGCCAGTTGTCGGCTGCCGGAGCGCGCGGTGAGCCCTGCACGTTGGTGCACCGGATGGTCTGGGGTTACGCCCCCCTTACTGCTCGAGGGCGCGACGCGAGACAGCATCCGGGTTGAGCGCCACCTGCGCCTGGCGTTCGGCGAAGGTCATGCGCGTGGCGCGTCGCGTCACCAGGTTCGTGACCACCACCCGGCTCGGGCGCCACCACCGCCCCACCTGGACGAAGTCCGACGACACCGCCTCCTTCACAGGGGCCAGTGACGCCCGGTCGTAATAGACCACCTTGACGAGGCGCAGCGTCTCCACCTCCCGCCAGAGCTCCAGCTTGGCGTAGCTCGATTCGGGGTCCCTGGGCGTGGACTCCACCACGTGGCACTTGCGGCCCGCGTGCTCGGCGTCGCGTGACCAGCGGTGCGTGAACCGGCCGTGCGCCCGGGAGCCCAGGTCCTCGAGCGACACCTCGCTCCCGAGGAAGCGGCTGGAGCGCTTGCGGCCGGCGATCCGCCGGGTCTCGCCGTGCGCGGGGAGGCGCATCCACACCTCGTCTTGCCCGTCGGCGCCGGTGAGCGTGAGGAGCTTCAGGCCTCGGTGGCGCGCCGGCTCCAGCAGCACCACCATCGAGCGCTCTCCGGCGCCGCCCGGGGCCGCCTCCACTTGTGTGAGCTCGAAGACTCGGTCGACCGCATCGCCGGTGCGCGTGTCGAGCACGATGCTCACGCGGCTGCGTTCGATCCCCCATCCACCGTCCAGCACGTCCGCGCGGGCTGCCAGCGCCGTGCCGTGGGCAACCGGATCCTGACTGAGCATGACGAGACTGAGGAGCTGGAGCATCGACACCTCACGCGTGGGCGGGTCACCCAGGGCTACTTACCCGCGTAGCCCCACTCCTTCATCATCTCTCGCACTTCTTCGTCGAGATCGTCGGCGCTCTCGGCCCGTATTTCCGCGGCTCCACTGCCTGCATCGGCCCACACGAAGACCCCGGGTGGGATGGTCTCGAGGGCCACAGGCGGAACCGGTGACTCGAGCACCTCGAGCGCTTGGGGGGTGATGTCCACGGCGTTCGGTGCCGTCATGGAGTCCCCCAGCAGGCACAGCCCATAGGCGCCCGCGTACGTCGACGACGTCATGAGGGGCGCGCCGTCACGGGTGAGCGTGAGCGAGAGCGCCGCGTTGGGGTCGACTCTGAGCTCGATGACGTCTCCGCCCACTCCGGAGAACTCCACCGCGCCGTCACGGAGCGCCGCCGTGGCTTGGCTCTCGGGCGGGACCACTACGCCGCCGATCGGCTGCTCTGAGCGCACCACGCCCGCGAACTTGCCGGGACCGTGCAGGCGGAGGTGGAGGCGTGCGGTCTGCGTGTTGCCGGGTGACGCGGGTTGCGCGGGTGGCGCAGAAGCAGGGTTCGCCGGCTTCTCGGCCGACGTCGCGGCTTCAGGGGCGGCCTCGGGCGGCGGAGACGCGTCGTCGGCCGCCAGGGTCTCGGGAGCCGCCCCCATGTCGAAGTCCCCGCGCTGTCGCTTCAGCTCCGCGCGGATCGCCCGGTACTTCTCGCGGTACTCCTCGAGGAGGGCCTCGCAGCTCGACACCGCCGGCCGCGCGCTGCCTTCGCCGCCGCAGGGCGCGTCGCCGTAGGCCAGGTTCTGCACCTCGTGCGGATCCCGCACCAGATCGTAGAGCTCTTCCTTGCCGCGGCGCCGGTCGTAGACGGTCTTCGAGTCGAAATCGATCTTCTCGCGGGGGTCGTGGACCACGTACTTGAAGCCCCTCCAGCGAACCGCGGACGCCAGCCTCGCCTCGCTGAGGAGGGGCACCTCGGGGGGCTCCTTCGCGTCGCGCAGCTCCTGGGACAGGTCTCGCCCGAGGAGCCGCGAGTCGATCGGCGCCCCGACGAGGCCGAGCACCGTTGGGGCGAGGTCCACGTGAGAGACCGGCGTGTGCAGCGTGGCACCGGCTCGGGGCGCGCCTCCGCGGGAGGGCAGGCGGAAGGCCAGCGGGACGTGCAGCTCCTCATCGAAGAGGGTCTTCCCGTGGTTGTGGAGGCAGTTCGAGTCCCAGTTCTCTGCGTAGCACTGATGGCGCGGATCCATCACCTCGCCGTGATCCGCGGTGAGCACCACGATCGTGTCGTCGGCCAGGCCCAGCCGCTCGAGGTGCGCGAGGAGCGCCGCCACGTGGCCGTCGGTGTGCCTCACCTCGGCCAGGTAGGGGACGGAGTAGCCCACGTCCCCTACCTGGCCGAGCGCCTCGACCGCTTCCTTGGGAGGCAAGTAGGGGAGGTGGGGGCCGTTGTAGTTGACCATGAGGAACCACCGGCGCTCGCGGTTGCGGTCCAGCCACGCGATGGTCGACTCGGTGATCCACGCGGTGTCCAAGGTGCCGTGACGGTGGTCGTGGAGCTCGTCGAAGCCCATGTCCACGCTCACGTCCATGTTGCCGAACAGAAACAGGTTGTTGGCGATCGCGGCGGTCCGGTACCCGCGGTCTCGGAGGAGGTGCGTGAGCAGCGGCGGGCGACGCTCGTAGTAGCCGCGCTTGACCTCCGGCGGGTAGTTCCAGCGACCGAGGTGCCAGCCCCCGAACGTGGGGTACTGGCCGGCGAGGAAGGCGTAGGTCGAGAGGCGGGTCTGGTTGCCAACGGCGAACGCCTGCGCCAGCTCCACACCCTCCGCCACGAACTTCTCCATCGCCGGAAAGAGCGACGGCAGCCGGCCCGCGCTGCGCCGCGTGTGCCCGATGGTGTCCGCGCGCTGAGCGTCCACCACCAGGAGCAGCACGTTTGGCGGCGACCGGAGGCCCGTGGTTGCTTCGGCGTCTTTCGTGGTGACGCGGGGCGCTGCGACGAAGGCCGTGTGCCGATACCCACGGGCCGCGTCCGAGCTCACCTCGAGGCTTAGGGTGACCGTCTTCCCGGCCCAGCGGGACAGGTCGACCGAGAGCGGCGTCCACGCCTTCATCTTGTGGACGGGCCCCGTGGCGTAGGCCTCGCGGTGCGCTTCGGTGCCGTCCACGCGCGCAACGAGGGTGACCGGGGCGTCAGAAGAGACCCGCGCCCCCATCGCCACGTCCGCCTCGAGTCGGCCGGACGGCGGGACCTGAACGGTCCAGTCCACCGTGGCAGGCACCGGCAGCGTCAACGCCGAGCGAAGCGCCCACTCGTGCCTCGCGCCGTCGGTCCAGACCACCCGCCGGTCGAAGCGACCACGTCCCGGGCTGACCCACGGGTTGGCGAAGGAGCGTTTGCCCTCGGGCAACACCTCGAAGTTGGGGTTCGCGAGGTGGGGAGACTGGACGCGCGTGTCATCCAGGGCGACCAGCAGGTCCACCGCGGTGGCGGTGAGGCCATGGCCGGCCGCGGTCGTTGGTTTGGACGATGGGGTCGGTGGGGTCGGCGGGGCGACCTTGGGCACTGGCGCGCCGGGTGCGGGCGCGGCCCCCGTCGAGGCTTCGGCGGAGGGTTTGGGCGCGGGCGCCGACACCTCCGCGCGACGCGGTGGCGGGTTCACGCCGCTGTCGACGAAGGTACAGGCGGTGATCGCGGCGGTGAGCCAGAGGGCCTTCACGGCGCGCGTTCTACCGGGCGCGCCCCAGCGGAGCAAGGAACGCCAACGGCGGCCGGCGCTGCGACGTGTCGCGTCAAAGGAGGCGCCGAAGCTCCTGCACCGTCCGCCAGTTTCTGGCGGTCATCGGCATGCCGGCCAGCCGGTCGAGCAGAGCCGGCGTGAGGCGGCTGCGGCCAACGCCCCCCGCGTAGTCGATCCACCAGACCCCGCTTTGAAGCGCCACGCGCTCCTGGTCGCAGCGGGCCCGCAGCTCCTCCAGGCGATCCGGCGCGTCCGAGGGCCCGATGGCCACGTGGAGGAGTTGCGGGCGCTCGGCCTCGGCGTCCGGGAACGGGCTCGAAGCCGCCAGCGCCTCCCACGCCTCGGCGGCGCGTGTGACCACGTCGATCGCGAACCCGAAGCGGCTCTCCAGGGCGGCGGCGAGGCCTCGCCCGGAGTCCGCGGCGTCGAACACCACGTTGCCGCTCTGGATATAGGTGGCCACACGCGCGTAGCCCAGCCTCTCGGCCACCGCGGTGAGGTCCCGCATCGGCACCTTGCGGTTTCCGCCGACGTTGATGCCGCGGAGGAGCGCCACGGTTCTCGTCATGAGTTCACTGGGGAGCTCAGGGTGGGGGCGTCGGGGCGGAGCACTTGCCGCCGTTGCTGGGGTCCGCCGCAGGGAGCCCGTTGGGGCAGGTGGCGTTGGCCCAGGCGACCCCTGTGAGCTTCGCCGCGGTGAGGTCGGCACCGGTGAGGTTCGTATCGCCGAAGGTGGCGAGCTGGAGGTCGGCGCCCACGAATGCGGCGGTGGTGAACGTGGTGCCCGTCATCACCGCTCGGAAGCCGTCGATGCGGTCGAACGTGGCGCCGTCGGCCGCACAGAAGCGGAACGACGTATCGCGGAGGAGCGCGTCGTCGAAGCGCGCCTTCGAGAAGTTGGCCACCTCTAGAACCAGCCCGCGGAGGTCGGCCCGCTCGAGGCGCGCCTGGGTGAACACGGCGTTCTTGAACGTGGTCTTCTCCCCCGGCAGGAACACGGCGTCCTGGAAGCCGGCTCCAGCGAGCACGGTGTTCTCGAAGCTGACACCCTGGATCCGCGCGCGGTTGAACGTAGCTGCTGTGAGGTCCTTGCCCTTCAGGGCCTCGGTGGGCGGGATGATCGCGCAGTCGAACCGCTTGCCCGCTCCCTCGTCCCCGAGCCGGGCGACGAACGTCTCCGCGGAGAAGCTGCCGTCCTCGCCCACGCCGAACTCGGGCCAGCTGCCCGTCTCTTCGTTGAAGGCGCGGCCCTCGGCGAAGACCGCCGCGGAGAAGTCCGCGCGACAATAAGACGCCGAGCTCAGGTCGCACCCCACGAACTGCGCCTCTTGGAAGCTGGCCTCGTCGAAGATCATGGCCCCGAGCTGCCCGAGGAGGGTGGCTCCCGACAGGTCGGCGCGAGCGAAGTTGGCGCCGTCCACGGCCTCGGCGCCCGTTGGCTCGATCCGGCCCCCTGCGAGCGAGGCGCCCGCGAAGTTCGCGTTCGCGAGCAGCGTTCGGACCAGCTGCGCGCCGTCGAGCTTGCACGCCCGACAGAAGATGGCGGTGGCGTCCGCCTGGGTCCAGAGGGTGCCCGTGAGGTTGGCGCCCTCGAGCTGCGCCAGCTTCAGGTTGGCCTCGGCGAAGCTGGCTCCCGTGAGGTCGGCCTTTCGCAGCTGCACGCCGTCGAGCGCGCACCCGGTGAAGCGGGCGCCTTTGACCACCAGCCCGCGGAGGTCCAGCTGGGCGACCACTGCGGCCGGGAACGCGTCGGTCTTGCCGAACTGCGCGTTCTCGAGCTTCGCGTCCAGGAGGCGGAGCGGCACGCAGCCCGAGCTGCCGAGCGCGCAACCGACCTTGGCCCCGGAGAAGCTCGCGCCGGTGAGGTCTGCCTTGGTGGCGGTTGCCCCCGTGAGCGTCGCGCCGTCCAGCTTGGCTGCTGTCATGATCGCGCTGGTGAGGATCGCGCCCGTGAGGGTGCTGCGCTGCATGTCGACCTCGGGCATCTCCACCGCCGTGAAGTCGAGGCCCGTGAGGTCGGTGTCAGGTAGCTTGGCCTTGTCGAGCTTGGCGCCCGCCAGCTTGGCGCCCGTGAGCTTGGCGCCAGTGAGGTCCGCGCCGCTCAGCACGGCCTTCTGGAGGTCCGCCCCAACGAGGTCGGCTCCGGGCAGCTTCGCTTCGGCCAGCGACGCGCCCGCGAGGACGGCCTTGCCGAGCTTGGCGTTGGTGAGATCGGCCTTGTCGAGCTTTGCCCCCGCCAACGCCGCGCCCGAGAGGTCTGCCGCCGCGAGGTTCGCCTCCGCGAGCTCCGCCTCTGCGAGGTCGGCGCCGGAGAGGTTGGCGCCCGAGAGGTTTGCTCCGTTCAGCTTGGCCTTCTTCAGCTTGGCCTTGGAAAGATCGGCCTTCGAGAGGTTGGCCTTGTCCATGAGGGCGTCCGCGAGGTTTGCAGTGCCCAGTCGCGCCTCGGAGAGCTCTGCCCCGGTCAGGTCGGCGCCCGCGAGGTCGGCGCCCGCGAGGTTCGCCTTCGTGAGGTCGGCGCCCGCCAGCTTCGCCCCGGGCAGCTTCGCCCCCGCGAGGTCCACGCCGGGGAGGCTGGCGCCGGAGAGGTTGGGCAGCGGGGTCTTTGGGTCACTGGCGATCTTCTTGGAGAGCTCGGAGAGCTTCTTCCGCAAGACGTCGCGGTAGACCTTGCCGTCGCTTCCCACCGAGCACTCCACCCACTCCGGCAGCTTTCCGGCCACGCCGGTGATGTCGACACCTTCGAGGTCGGCTCGCGTGAAGTCGGCGCCCTCGACATCCGCGCCGTTGAGCTGGCTGGTGGTGAGGATTGCGCCGGTGAGGATTGCGCCGGTGAGCTTGGCTCCGCGCAGGTCGGAGCCCGAGAGCTTGGACTGCGAGAAGTTTGCGAGGGTGAGATCGGCCGCCTTGAAGGACGCTCCCACGCAGTCGGCGCCCTGGAAGTTGGCCTCGGTGAGGTTGGCGCCGTCGAACTTCGCCTGGGTGAAGAAGGCGCTGAACGCCTGCACCTTCGTGAGGTTGGCCTGCGAGAAGTTCGCGCCGGGCAGCGTGGCCTGGGCGAGCGCGGCCTCCGTGAGATCGGCGCCCGTGAGGTCCGCGTCCGAGAGATCAGCGAGGTTGAGCACCGCCTTCATGAGCTTGGCGCCCTTGAGGTTGGCGCGCGCCAGCGTGACCCCGACGAGGGTGGCGCCCTCGAGGCTCTTGCCCTCGAGGTTGCTCTCTGGGCCCACCATCCCCGCGTTCTTGAAGTCGTAGCCCGGCGGGAACTTCGTGTCTTCGTCGTAGGTGGCCCGGGACAGATCGATGGTGGCGAGGCTGACCGGAGACGAGGAGAAGTCCCTCCCGCGAAGATCGGTGCACGCGCAGGGGCCGTCGGTGGCCTGGAGGACGCAGCCGCTGCGCGGGAAGCCGATCGGGCAGCCGCGCTCGAGCGAGCACAACGTGATGATGGAGCCGTCGTCGTCGAGGTCTTCTTCGCAGATCGCGCCGTCCGAGCAGGTGGAGCCCACCTCGCTACAGGGGTTTCGGCAGCTGCCGCCGTCTGAGCCCACGGGAGTGAAGCACAGGAGTGACTGGCACTGGTCGTCTCGTTCGCACGAGTCGCCCAGCGCCAGCGTTCCCCGCGTCTCCGTGGGGCCGCAGCCGGGACCGACGAGCGTTGCGAACGCGAAGAGCAGGGCTCCGGCGCACAGGGACGGAGATCGAAGGCTCAAGGGTGGCTCCATTGGGTTTCCGGCTTCGAGGATGCGGCGATGCGCGCTCCCCGGCAAGGACGGCTCACCCGGGTGCGTTCAGTCGTGGTGCTTGACCACGATCTTGGGCGATAGCGAGTCGGTCCCTGTGAGCAGGGGATCCATCGACGTGTCGCCGAGGATGTGGCGGCGACCGAACGCGAGCGCCCAGGTCCGGATGAGCGGGCTGCCCTCTTCGGGCGCGAGCGTCTCGCAGGCCTCGAGGCCGAAGCTCTGGTGGCAGGCACCCTCGATCTCGATCCACGTGAGGGGAAGCCCGGCGGTGGTCTCGAACTGCTCCTTGGCGCCCACGATGTCCGCCGTGCCGGACATCGAGAGGATCGGCACCTTCACGGTCTTGTGGCCGTCCGGGCCGAACCAGTCCCGGCTGATCGAGCCGGCCATCAACACTCCGGCTACGAAGCGGGGATCGTGACCGCCGGCAGCGAAGGCGGCCTTCTCCTCGGTTGTGCAGTCAGAGCACGGACCCGCGTCGAACTCTGGGCCGCTCGCGAACGTGGCGCCAAGCGACGCCCAGCCCGTGAACACGCCGTAGCTGTGTCCGCCGAGCAGCACACGACCTGTGTCGAGTGAGGCGGACTCCAGGCCGGGGAAGCCCGCGACCAGCGTGTCGACCGTCTTCGACACATCCAGGGAGCGCACGAAGTACATCCAGCGCGGGCGGGGATCGAGGTTGTCGCCGAGCGTGTTACCCGTGTGGTCCGGGACCGCCACGACCCACCCGTGGGACGCGAAATAGCGGTGTACGAACGAGCTGTTACCCGCGTAACCCTGGTGTCCGTGGGAGTGAACGAAGACCGGCCACTTCCCGGCCCATGGGACAGGGGCCAGCGGGGCGTCGATCACTGCCACCGGGTCCGAGAAGATCCCATACCACCGCGGATGTTCGCCCTCGGACACCGTGGACGGGTACCAGACGTGGATCTTGATCGTTCGGCCCGCTGGGGCGCCCGGTGGGTCGTAGGTGACGTCGGTGGTGCGATAGCCCACTTTCCAGGGTCCCACGTCTCCCACCGGGTGGGACGCGAAGTCGAAAGCGGCCCCACACACGGGCAGGGCGTCGATCTCGGCGGTCTCTGGGCAGAGCTCGGGACCGGGCTTCCCCCACGAGTCGGGCATGTCGCACTGGCCGGCAAACTTCCAGCAAGCGCCTGCGGGTGAGCGGTAGACGCCCTCCATGGCGTCACACCCCACACCCGGAGGGCGGCAGACTGCGAACTGCTCGGCGTCGCGGCACGAGCCGTCCTCGGAGACCCGAACGCCTGCGGCCGAGGCCTGGCAAGTCGGCTGGGCGTCGCAGGCTTCTTGCGTGGTCAATGTGCCGCAGTACTCGAGCTCGAGCCCGAAGCTGTGACAGCTGGAGACGAGGTTGGAGCGGCACAGGGCTCCCACCTGGAGCCAGGTCCCGGTGGCCGATACGATCCGCTCGTCCGCCGCGGAGCCGCTGGCATTGGGTTCGGCGAAGATGTCCGTTGCGCCTTGGGCCTCGAGCTCGGCGATTGCGCAGGCCTCGGCCGCGGGGCCCGACACGGTCAGCTTCCATGGCGCAACTGCAGCGTTGCCGTCGAGCCAGGCGCACCAATCGGCGTGGGTGGTGCAGAACGTGCCTTGGCCGAGGGAGCACTGGCCTGCGTCGTCGCTGGTCTCGGCGGCTGCGACGTCGGTCGCCGTCTCGGAGGTCTCCTCGCCGGCACAGGCGGTGATCAGCGCGGTGGTGAGCGCCACGAGGGCCCTCGAGATAGCGGTCGCGGAGCGAGTCATGGGGGTCACGCTAGAGGGGTGAACGGGGGTTGGTCAACCGGCCGCGCGGCTCGTGGTCGGCGCGAAGCGAGGCCGCTGGGCGCACCCCGAAGCAGGCACCCACCCTCGGGGCGGATTGAGCGACGACGAAGACTCGAGGCGCGCTGGGGCGAGGTCGCCCGGGATCATCGGCGCGAGCCGAGCGCGCGCGCCACGTGGGCGCCCAGCCGTGACTCGGCTAGGAGCGCCGTACGTGAGAGGGCGACGGGCTCTGCCGCGCCAGCCTGGCCCTCGGCCGAGGTCATCGCCCGTCCGGCTTCGCCGATGAGGAGTCCAGCGACCAAGGCCACCGCGGGTGCGCCCCCAGAGCCGGCGGCGACCGCCGTCTGTGCAGCGCTCAGCGCGGCAGACGAAGCCGCCGGGACCGCGGCCTGCGCGGCGGCCGCGGGCAGTGCGCCGACAGGGAGTGGTGGCGGGATCGCGATAGCGGCGGTCGGTACTGCGGGCAGCGCCGGGACCGCGACCGCTACGGTCGGGACCGCGGGGATCGCCGGGATCGCCACTGCAGGGATCGCTGGGACCGCCACCGCGGGGATCGCTGGGACCGACAACGTGGGGATCGCTGGGACCGACAAGGTGGGGATCGCCGGGACCGACAAGGTGGGGATCGCCGGGACCGCCACTGCGGGGATCGGTGGAACCGCCGCCCCTGGGATCGCGGGAACCGCCACCCCTGGGACCGCCGGGACCGCCGCGCCCGCCACTGCTGGCGCCGCTGGGACCGCCACCGCCGCTGCCGCCGCGGCCGGGGCCGCAGCATTTGTTGCGGCCGCCGCTGCCGCTGCGGGGATCGCCGTGGCCAGCATGGACGCGGCGTTCGTGCTCGTGGCCGTAGCGCTGGTCATGTCGCTACCGGCGTCGCTCGCCGGGATTTGCAGGTCGGACTCGGCGCTTCCCGCCGGACTCGATCCGCCTGACATGTAGTCTTCGGCTGCACCCGGCACGCCGAGGCTGCCCGCTGCTTCTCCCGTGGCCGCTCCTGCGGAGCCGGTGGCCGCTCCTGCCCCAGCAGCGGTGCCAGCGGTGCTCGCGTGCCCGGTCGCCGCGCCTGCTGCTCCGGCGCTGGCCGCGCCGGTGCCCGCCGCGTCCGCGGTTACATCTGCCCCGCTAGCCGCCGTGCGTGTGGTGCCGGCTGCTCCGGTCGCCGCGCCTGTGGCACCGGTCGCCGCGTCTGTGGCACCGGTCGCCGCGCCTGTGGCTCCAGTGGCCGCGCCCGTGGCTCCGGTCGCCGCGCCTGTCGCTCCGGTCGCCGGGCCTGTCGCTCCGGTTGAGCCGGTGGCCG
>SXGT01606348.1_pt1 | contig 15122 bp, 10 predicted proteins | sample 3176221 | NCBI WGS metagenome assembly SXGT01 (sample SAMN11356862, study PRJNA531348) | freshwater metagenome | isolation source: freshwater sample F1-120 | place: China: Fuxian Lake, Yuxi | collected 2017-12-25
ACTTAACGATAAATTATCTGTGAATTTTTGTGTTGCCGTAATTGAGAGCGCTGAGTGATAACCCTCAGCACTAAGATATGCTTGCGCAGTATTCACAGGCACTAAAGCATCATCTAACCTGTTTATATTAAGCCCATAGTAATGCTCATACTGAACATCTATATTTAGTCCTGATAAAATACCTATTTTTTCGGGTGTTAACTTTAGGAATCCGTCAACTTTTCCGCCGTAGCGAGAAACCCCACCGTCTTCGCCTGATGTTATGCCTTGATATATTTGCGTGGTCCAAATCTCAGTATCTATACCATATTTTCGCAGTATCTCTTTTGGCCCATCTTTAGTATCAGTTAAAGTTTCTTGATGCGCTATATTAGGAATTATAGCCTGCGCTAAAGCCGTTTGATTTAGACACAAAAATACGAAAATTATAAAATTACGTCTTATAAAGAAAACATAAGTTTTTATCTTTAGGGAAGACACAATCATTTCTTAGTCGTTAGGCATTGTTGTAACAATTACAATATGTCATAAATATCAAATAACAGAGCCCGTTGCTATTAAAGAATGAATTATCACATAATTCATAATGCTGCAAAATATTTGTCAATTATTTGATCTTTATCCTATTCACGTTATAGTCATGAAATTGAGCGTCGCTAAATTAGAGGACGCAGTACTGGCAATGCATGCACCAACTGCTTTAGATAGTAGATAGCCTAGAATTTATAAGAAGTTATTTGCAATTAAATCAAGAGCCTTTCGAATAATCGGCTTATTAGGGTTTATTCTCTATGACATTGTAGACGATAATTATCTATATTGAAATATATCCTAGATACGAGGTTAAATCTGGGCATTTTAATATCGCCATCGTCGACGGTAACTTAAGGCATACAAAGCCCTCAGATATCTGGACCTTTCGCCAGATCATCGCTAAGGTATGGACGACATTACGTTGTGGGTATAGGCTGAGAGCAACTCTCTGAAGACACAAGCAATCAATAATATCTAATTCAAATTTGGTGAGACATATGCAGATTAAAAAAATAATTCTTCCATTAATCTTATGGACTCTTGCTCTGTGCCTGACACATTCAGCTTTAGCTCAAGAATTCATATTTGAGTACTCTCCTTCACTAGATCTAGAAATTGTAAGCATCGACATGATTATCTCACAAGCTCATGATATTAGTGTTGGAAATATAGAAGAAATAGAATTAAAAAAACGAAATAATCGCTGGATTTATGAAGTTGAAATCCTGACGTCTGACAACAATAAACTAGAACTAATATTTGATGCCAGCGACGGTGCTTTATTATCTAAGCGACACGTGAAACATAAGTGGCGCATGTCACGGTAGCAATATAAATCCCTTGAATATTAATTCAATTTGATTGCATAGGCAGCTATAAAATTAATCATCATCACAATAATTTCAGCTTCAGCGAATGACCCAGAATCTTCGCGCAGATAAAAATCACGATAGCCACGCTACATGGGCTTATCCATCGCTCTTATATCGTACAATAAGAAATGATAGCTTCTGCTTAAAGGCAAGCTCTGATAAAAAAGGAGAAAACAAAGATTTTACTCCAAAGCTGTCTATCAGACCATAAATCAACCCGGGACATTTCTTAGTGAAAAGCCCGGGCCAGTTTTAGTAGAAATTAACAAACTACAGATTGCAACTCTCATCACGCTAGATACTACTTAATTCATTGATCGTTTGCCACTTTCAGGTGCATAAGAGCCTTCTCAGCCTCTCTAACGCCCTTCATAAGACGCGATTCATGATTGGTATGCTTGGTTATCTTTATAGCCTTAACAAGGTGAGCTTTTGCCGTTCTCAGGTGGCCTCTTGGATCCTTTTCTTCGAAAATAGCTTCTTTCGTATGATCTAAAGCATTATGAGTATGTTCCGAAAACGACGAGAACATGCTCTGCTTTCCTTCAATAATAGCTTCCTTAGTTTCACGTACAGCCGCAGTAATATGTTGGCCTTCCGCTAGAACATACCCTCCGGAAAAAATTGATGAGACTATAACTGCCGAGATGAGGAATAGATTTCTAGGCTTCAATTTACCCTCCTTTTTTGCAGTGTTAAACCACTGTTTATGTAATATGGAGAGCCATATTCCTTTTTACAATATGACACGGTAAGATATCCGCTCGCATATTTAAAAATCTTGACTTCAATACAAAGCTTTAAGCAAACTTTTGCTCTTATTTATCTTATTATTAAATGCATGACTTTTCTATCGAAGGCCGCATCAATACTGAATAATTATTCAACTAAAACAAATACTTCACTTATGGTGCCGCTCGGTTCTTTTTGCGCTGTATTCCAATCTGGACGAGGAGATAGAGTATAAATACGCTTATTATTGCTGTATCAATCAATATTTTTGCGCTCAAGGACATATCTTCCAGTGTAGCAATACGGACAGATATCACAATGACGATAAGACTTATGACTATGCGAGATAGACTCATGATATTCTCTCTACCTATATTTTTTCAATTCATGTCCGACTCTTACTAGATAGGTTCTTTTACTCGAACTTTATCAAGATAAGCTTAATCATGACAATTAATAGCTACACCCAAACTAAGATAATTTAGGCATAAGAGGATTCTACATTTTTGCTTGCTGTTTTGATAGTCTGCCTAATCTTTTAAATCCAAATATTGATACAAAAATAGTAAAATATTTGATGAAAATATGATCATTACCACATATCTATAGCCTTATTAGTAGTAAAAATCAAAACTTTCTAGCACATCTCAATCTAGTTCTATTTTGACAGATACTGGATCGCCCACCTGTACGGCGGAATTTGGCATGGGAACCTCAACCAATAATTTTACTTTTTTCTCAACGCGCAGGACTTCACGAACCTCTCCCATTATCTTCGTAGAGGGATCGTTAGAAAATACTACGAACACAGACGATCCAAGAAGATTACGATCCGCAAAAGCTTCATCGAGCATTGCTTCAACTCGAAGTTTTTTTTCGTTTGGAGCCAATCTAAGCAACCAATTACCCGCATCGATCTCCCGCCCATTTACCAGTCTGCTTTCGATGAGAGAGCCCTTGACCTTTGCAACAATAGGCAACCCTTTTTCTTGCACTGCTTTTAATTCTTCATTTAACCGAATTCTGGTTGCCTGCAAGCGAACTATACGTGCGGACGCCCCATCAAGCGTAGTCCGTAGCTTACCTAGCCTGGCCTGCGACAGATCTTTATCAAGAGCGGCTCGGTAACGTTTATTCGCGCGATCAAGCAGATTTTTGCCTTTTTGCAGCGCAGCATCTGCTTTAGCGAGCTCTTTCCGCGCACGCTTAAATTCTTCTTTGTTGTTACCCGTCAGGATCCTACCGCAAACATACCCCTCCTGCACACGGTCTCCTGTAGCGCAGTTCACAGCCTCTATTGTTCCCGCAGCCGGAGCAAATACCTCAACAGAAACCGACGGTAGAACTACGCCTGGTATATTAACAGTCTCTCTGGGCTTTAGTTCTGCGATTTCTGAAACAACAGGTGTTTTAACACGCGTGGCTTGCCAATAGAAAATACTAACGGCGCCGACACTAACTAGCATCATAGCCAAGATCGGCATGTAAGACCGGTAGCGAGAAGACGTGATAGCTATTGTTGTTGTCTTATGCCCGGTTTGGAAAGTCGTGCGTCGTCCACTCCACCACTTTTCTATTTCCATCGTCAAAAGCAGCGAGGCACCTACCGCTAAGAGTGTAATCCACTCGCCCAAGGATGGTGGCCAGATACGCAAAGTATCGGCAATGACCGGAATATGCGATGCCGCCAGTTGGATTACTTGTGCGCCCAAAATACTCGCGACCAGCAGTGGGCTCGATAAGATACCACGATAAAAGAGGGAATGATTTTCAGAGCGCGCATTTAGCACTTGAAAATTTTCAAAGATAACAAATAGCAGAAGTAAGAGATTGCGCGCATGTGAGATCTCATATTCCTTGGAAATGAGCCAATAGAACAGTCCAAACCCAACACCAGCCATGAGGACTGCAGAGTATACACACCTTGTGATCATCACACGGTCAAATATCGGCTCCTCTGGTTTTCGGGGGGGATAAGTGAGTTCATCACCCTCTGGTTTTTCGGCGGCTAGAGCAACGTGCTGAATACCATTGGTCACGAGATTCAACCAAAGTAGTTGTACAGGCAGGAGGGGTATTGGAAGACCTAAGGGGACCGACAGCAAAAATAACAAAAGCTCGGCTGCGCCTGTTGAAACTAAAAGGAAAATGACTTTGCGAATGTTAGCGTAGGCAACTCGCCCCTCAAGCACACCACGAACTATCGACGCGAAATTATCATCAGCGATGATTATGTCGGCGCTTTCCTTAGCAACGTCAGTACCTTGCTTTCCCATGGCGACGCCGACATGTGCGTGCTTGAGTGCTGGAGCATCATTGACGCCATCTCCAGTGACCGCAACGAAATGTCCATTTCGAGCAAGTGAGAGAACAATTGCGAGCTTTTGAATAGGCTCGACGCGGGCGTAAATTCGAGCCTGACTGGTTAAAGAGTCTAACGTTTTCTCATCAGTATCGAGAGCACGCTGGATATCTTCTCCCGTAACAATCTGACTTGGTGAGAAGTCGATACCTGCCTCTCTGGCAATAGCAGCTGCCGTCCCCGGAGCATCGCCGGTGACCATGGCCACGGAAATACCTGCGTTACGGCATTCTGCAACTGCCGCTCGCACTTCGGGACGAAGTGGATCATGCATTCCAACCAGGCCAAGAAATACCATATTTTGAAGATGCTGAGGTCCGTAGCTATCGTCCGGCTCAGGGGCGATTTCTGCTTCTGCAAAGGCTAGAACTCTCAGTCCTTTATTCGAGAGAGCGTCCTTCTGACGCCAGAGTGTGTCGCGATCTATTGGGACAGACATAACACCGGCATACATGCGACTTGCCATGTCGATCAGCGTCTCGGGAGCACCCTTGGCAAACACTCGGATGGCTTGCGTCTCTTTGTGGAGATGGAAGGATGCTGCGTATTTTAGATCGGGTTCGTAAGGAATACGCTTTAAAAGCGGATAGTTCTCCCTAATTTCCTCGTGAGCCACGCCGCTTCTATGCGCTGCAACGAGCAGCGCGACGTCTACGGTATCGCCAAGGCCTCTGATCTCATCCTTATCCCGCCGGATTTCCGCCTCGTTGGGTAGCGCTGCTGCGCGCAATAAGGCGGCGAGGAGAAGATCTGTTTGTTCATTTTGAGCTTCGCTATGAAATGAATAGGATTCTAAACCCTTCCCGTGTTGTAAAGAGAGTACTGAGCCATCTGCCAGGACGATCTCAGTCACTGTTAGTTCATTTCTTGTGAGCGTTCCTGTCTTATCCGTCGCGATCATAGTGCAGGAACCAAGCGACTCGACTGCAGCCATTTTACGCACGATCACATTAGCCTTAGCCATGCGACGCATACCAATCGATAGTGCTACAGCAATGGCAACCGGCAGACCCTCAGGGATCGCTGCAACCGCAAGTCCTATGGCCATCATAAAAAGCTCAACGAGCTCCATATGCCTTAAATATCCAACAATCATTAGGAAACAGACAGCTGCGGCTACAAGAATAGCAACAAGCCGCGAAAATTGCTCCATCCGGATCACAAGCGGCGGTTGAGACGCTGAGGGCTTAATCAATTCACTTGCTATTTTTCCAACCTCAGTGGCTAGGCCCGTTGCTGTCACTTCTCCAACGCCACGTCCCCGGACAACAAGAGACCCCGCAAAGGCCATTCCACTACGAGTTTCCTGTTCCAGCTCAGAAGGGACCTGCTTTCGTACTGAGGCGGACTCACCGGTGAGGAGCGATTCATCACACCTAAGATCCAAAGCCTCCAACAGTCGCAGATCCGCTGGCACTCTACGCCCAGCGTCAAGTAGGACGATATCACCAGGCACCAAATCGCAGGCAGCCACATCCTGCTGTCTCCCTTCGCGAACGACAAGGGCATGTAGCTGATCCTGTTGACGAAGCGCCGCTACAGCCTGGCTGGCTGAATATTCCTGAACTGCACCGATAATACCGTTGAGAAGAAGAACTACTCCAATGAATCCGGCATCTTTCACGTCTCCAACCAACATCGCCACAGCGGCAGCAGCAACCAGAATATAGATCAGTGGACTTAAAAACTGCCTCAAAAAAACAGCGGCAAACGAGAGCGGCCTTGCTTCCGGTAAAGTATTTGGACCATAGTTATTCAGGCGCAGACGAACCTCGGCGTTAGTTAATCCACGCATCATGCTTCCGAGCTCTCTTGGCTGCTGTAATATGACTGACGTCTAATTTATATATCTTTACTAATCCTGGACCAAATATCCTCACGCGTGAAGACTCGCTAACAAAAGGGTCCAGAATTCTTTACGGCCATGACGTTAATAATGAATAATGCTGATAAAAGCTTTGACATATCATAAAGCACCAAGGATTTTAGCTGATTTATCGTTAGATTTTTATGCAAGATACTTTCTTAGATTGATAACAACACAGTCCAAGGACAGTATGGACTGGCATTAAATCTGTGACTCATTTTCGTATGGTGCGCCTTCTAGCTTGTGCTCGAGAATGAATTTAATGAAGCTATTAGTTTTGGTATTAGTCTCTATAGAGCGTTTAGAAGCAGCCTCGACCTGTCCTCTTCCATTTTTTCTCGCAAGCAGAAAGATACGAATAGACTAGCGATAATCCTATTTTGAACGGATAGAGTTCCGATGCTAAACTAGAAACATTATTTAGCTTAAATTAACGAACACCTCTAAATAGGGGAGTCGCTTTCATCGAGCCACTCACGCCATATTGCGAGTAAAACTGAAAGTATAAGAGGCCCAAGAAATAGACCAACAAATCCAAATGCGATTAGCCCGCCCATTACACCAAAGAGCACAATCACCAAAGGGATATCCGTTGCATTGCTAATCAGTAGAGGCTTAATAATGTTATCTGTTGGATTGATGATTAAAGTTCCGTAAGCCAGCAAGACTATTCCCGAAACTATCTGGTCAGATAAAAGAAGCCACACGCTAATTGGACCCCAAACCATCAGCGTTCCAATAAATGGAACCAGGGCGGCGAGAGCGGTTAATGCTCCCAATAAAACAGGAGCGCTAACGCCAATAAATGCGTAGCCCGCACCGGCGATTAGACCCTGTGTTAATGCACTAACCAGCAAACCAGAGACTACAGCTCTAGTTGTAACTCCAACAGCGTCAAAATATCTATCAGCCGGATCACCTACTATCTTGCGTAGCCCCTTACGCATTTGCTCTAAAGTTTGATCTCCATCACGATAAAAGAAAAAAAGAGCAATTGTAGCAAGAGCAAATTGTGCAAGACTGCGTCCAATCTTTCCAACAATTCCTGCAAATTCACGAACCCAAGGCTCTAGCCAATCGTTTAATTTTTGTTTGCGAAACTCGGGATCATTCCAGAAGTCTATTAGTGTATCGTTGATAGAAGGACCAATAATAGGAATATTGGCAATCACGCTTGGCAAAGCTAGCTGCTTGTCTACAAACTTATTTGAAAGTTCACGATAGAGATCTGCTAACTCTTTTTGCAGATGGGTAAGCATAAATAGAACTGGAACTACGAGCAAAAAAATCAACAATATTGTTGAAATCGTCGCAGCAACTGTGTGTTTTGTGCCGCAGAGGCTTATGAGCTTTTGATTAACTGGACGTGTGACGAAAGCCAGAATAGCAGCCCATGCCAATGGTGCAAAAAATGGTTTGATTATATAGATACCAAACCCGACCATAACGGCCAATAATATAAGGCTTAGGATCTGTCGATTTTGCATGAAACCCCTTAAAAATTAAATTCTTAATTGAAATCTATATATAATCAAAAAATATTATGCTTTAATACAATATAGCTTTTGACGATGATTGCAATCTTAAATGCAAAGTTATGTTTTCAATAACTCTCATGTGCGCTTCAGGGAAGAGGAAAGTAAAGATCTGTTTTTTATCTTATATAAGAAACTATGAGACTTTCTTTCAGCATAAAGAATTGTCTAGATTTTCATTGGATGCACTCACCAAATTGTGAATAGCTTTCATAATTGCTTCTCGTCAATTCTAATTTTTAGTACAGAATTTCCATAAATCTAAAACAATTCTAATAATTTAACGCTGACAGCGCTATCTTCATGCCAATTAAAAGACAATGATCAAAAGTTGAGTGTCTATCAGGTATATTTTGTGCCTGATGTTTTCATTGATTACATTCAACGACAGCCCCTTTATGTTTGAATAGAATAATAAGCTAGCTCAACTATGGTTTTATCTTCTAAACAAGCTATGCTGATTACCCATAGACATGATTGGTATGATGGTAAAAAGAGTGATCAAAAAGATGGGTGTTGGCTATGATAGCCGCTTCAAAGTAACTACGAGGAATGATCGTCTATTAAGTTTCGATAGATTTTCAGTTTATCATCTGCGTTTGTTATCTCTGTATCTTCCCACGTCATGAAATTGATCAATTGATGCCACTTGTTTGTCTAACAGCCCACGTCATATGGCCGACAGACTCTTCCTAAATGGAGTATGTTTATTAAAATCAGAACCATACGACGTAATTGATGGAATTATCTCTTTTGCTTGGCTTCAAGAAACTACAAGACTGAAGACTTGTAAATGAAACTAGTTACCTCTACATCTGCAATGTAGAATCTAATTAATCATAACAGGAGAAAAAAATGGTAAAACTTAAACCTATTTTTAGCTTAAGTATTTTGGTACTTCCGCTTTTGTTCGCTTCCCCTGCTTTCGCTCATCAGGAGCATCTGCGTTCGGCTATAACCCACACAAGGGAAGCAGTGGCTGCTGGGCGAGCAAACAAACCAAGTATATTAGTTCGTCACTCTACAGAAGCACTCCACTACGCCAGAGAGGCACAAGCGGATCACCCTAATGTTCATATTAAAAAAGGAATTTACCGCCTCAAAGAAGCTATAAAATTTGGGAACAAACATCGAAGCTCTGCAACAACTATTGCTAATCGGGCGCTTCAAGAGCTCGAAAGAGCACCCATGTAAATCAATACGATAAATAGAAACCCTCCCAATTCAGGAGGGTTTTCTACGGCCATTTGCTGAAGACGAATTACAATTTAAATGCTCTTTCCTAAGATTCTTGTCTTTAATAAAGCTCGATATAACAGGCAAATGAGTGGCGTAAGAAACCCCTAGTAACAACTGTAAATCTTATTTGAATTGTTCATTTCCAATCAGTTTTAGCTGAGTCATCCCCAGTAATTGTTTCCACTAAAGCCATTAAGAACCCCCTTAGCGTATTTCTTTGTAACGAACAGAACTTACTAAGGGGTCTGTTCTTATACAATTATATTTTAATCGTATTATCTCGATATAAAGATTTTCTTTTGTCCGACATAATAGCGCAACAATGCAGTAATTTCATTCCAAAGGCGACGTAAAGAATATCAAAAAAGTATGTTAAGGAATATGCTTCTTTGATGATAGTGCCTCCTGCACTTAACAAGCTTCCAATTATGTAAATCAATAGCCCGTTGCGTCCTATCATTTTAGCCGATTGATATAACTTCATTGTTTTAAACTTATCAGCAATATTTGAGTTATAAATCACACAAGCAAGGGCCAAAAAGTCTATAAGACGTATCAGACCTAATTGAGATTTATCCCAATCAATTCCTTGGCCAATTACATCGACCAAACCTGGGATTGTTCCAAAAGCGTTTGAGACTAAAATTGCAGCTATTAAAGTAAATATAAGCGCGAGATTATAAATAAAATTTGCGATATGAAGTTTTGAATCACCCATTCGGAACCCAAAGAAAACTCCCAAAGTGAATAGCAATTGCCATGCAAGAGGATTAAAATACCAGGTTCCTTTTTCGGGCCAGGAAGGTATATTGAGGTCAAACAATCTTGCTAATATATAAATTGAGAGAGAAAGAAATATCATTAACCATCTATTCCATGCACCTAGGAAAAGAAGAACAGGAGAAATAAGTAAAAACAAAACATAAAGCGGGAGGATATTAAAATATCCAAGCTGATGCGTAAGGCTAAAAATTCCAACAATTGTTTCTATTGGTTTATTCAGTATCGACCCTCTGCCTTCGACATCCAATATTTCAGTTATTTTTATAGCGTGACTTAAGGCGAGGTAAAATAGAATTGCTATAATTGTAAGAAGAATATGGGATGTATAAATTTTATTTACTTGACGCAGTATTCTTATGCACCCGTTTTTATAATCAAAGCCTGAAAAATATTTTTTATAAGCTAAAGACGTAGAGAGTCCCGATAAAAATACAAACGCTTCTGCAGAGTCGGAGAAGCCATAATTTTTCGGAGTTACAAAACTAACTACATTCCCCTGAAAGTGATTTATGAAAATTATTATAAGAGCCAGACCTCTCCAAAAATCAATTTCATCAACTCTCTGCTGCGGTTTTGCACCTAGACTCGTTAAGGGGCAGATTTCAGGTGCAGTCATTTTTTCCTCAGAAGCTATCTAGCAAGTATAGGAGTAAATCAATTTAACCGACATCCTCTATTGAAATATCAATTTCTTTTTACTTACTTCATTAACCCATATCTTTTCAAAATTAGAGGCATAGTAATTCCTTGAAAAACAATTGAAAAGACAGCGACACAAAATGTAATAACGACAATTTCGTCTCTCATCTGAATAGTTTCTGGGAGAGATAATGCAAGAGCTATTCCTAATGCGCCTCTTAACCCTCCCCACCATAATATGTTTTGTTCTGATAAAGCTATTCTGGATTTAGCTTTCAGCATTAGGAAACCTATTGGATAGACAGCTAACCCTCGTCCTATCATACAAATAATGATAGCTGAAAAGATAAGAGAGAAAGAATAACCTTGAAATGAAATAGCTGCCACGTTGATGCCAAGTAATAAAAAAATTATAGAATTGGCTAAAAATGCAGAAATTTCCCAAAACGAAATTATGCTTGCACGTCCTTTCGGGCTAAGAGCATTTGTTTTTTTGCCCAAAATCCCATAATTTCCTATCACTAGTCCCGCAATGACGGTTGATAAAATACCTGAAGCATGAATTTTCTCAGCAATAAAAAAAGCTCCATACGCAGCAATTAGCGTTATAACTGTTTCAACCAAATGATCATCGACAATTCTCGTTACTAATATTGTCAAAAACCTCGTAACTGCTCCTACTAAAATACCCCCTATTACGATGATGATTAGTTGATAAACAATATCAGAAATAGTTAGAATATCGTTATTTTGAGTAATCATTATTGCAAGGGAAAATAAGATTGACGCCATCCCATCATTTAATAGGCTCTCTGCCTCGACAAGAAGACTAGTTCTGCCAACGATTTTATTATCTTTAAACATTGCAATAATTGCAACAGGATCAGTAGCGGCAATCAGCGACCCAAATATAATTGATGGATAAAACGGCCATTTGAAGAAGGTAACTGCCGAGAAGGCAATAAAAATTGCCGCTACTGTTGTGCCTACTATTGCCAGTAAGGATATGGGCAAAATATCTTTTTTAAGTTCATGATAAGGAACAAATAGCGACGCCTCAAACAAAAGAGGTGGTAGTAAAAAGTAGTATATAAGATCATGGCTTAAAAGAGGATGAAATGTCTTCTCACTCAAGCTTATTACCACGCCCACAATAACAAGTCCTATCGTGTATGGAAGTCTTATTTGCCGCGCAAGAATAGCAACTATCATAGAGATAGCTAATATTAAAAGAAAAGATTGTAGGCTTTCATGCATGATAGAACCCAACTTTAGTAAAAACGGCCAGATCTTGTATTCTCTTGACAGGTTTATATCGCTTCCAATTATCTTATAATACAAAATTTGACATAAATATGAGTATTAACATGATAATTGAAGGATGAAATTAGATATGCTAATTTATAAATAGGCCTTTTTACAATTCAGAGAATTTTTTTGACTCATATATAGTATAATCTTGTTTAAAACTTGCGCTAAAATTTAGCAATAGAATATAATGGACAAGATAATTTTAGGTAGTTGAGGCCCAGCTTCAAGTCTCGTTAGTTTTAGTGGAGCTTTTAATGAAAGTATTCGATATAGCCAGCAGATTTCTACTCATCACTTCTTACTTTGCCATTACTAGCGCTTATGCGAGGCCAAAAGAAGCTTCTATCAAGCTAACGCTGCACTGCGAAACAAAGAGTGTGTTTTTCTCATACCCTAATAACAACTCTTACATTAAAGATCTGTACTCACACTCCAGAGAACTTTATAGTGAAAAGTTCTTAATAGATTTTTTATCATCTGATAAAGCATTAAAGAAACAAGCTAATGATATAATAGAAGATGTAGATTATTCCGTTATCAAAACGGATTCTCTGTATAAGTTGAAATCAATAAAAGGAACAGATGATATTTCAGTAGTGATTGATTTGAAAAGTGGAAAATATTCCTCTATTTCAGAAAAACACGATGCCATGATTAGAATAAAAGCAACGGGAACCTGCGTAAGGAATTGATAGTCTTTTATATTTTTTTGCCATGATATACTATTGCCCAGACAATAAATTTGATTTCTACAATAAGCCTTTTCCATTTAATTATCTCTTCATACTGTGTCTATCTCGCAGTAATGTAAATTATAAAATAGAAAATAAACCGATCCCGAAGGCATAATCTATCTCTGGGGAGGGAATTAGGATTTCACCTTCGGGATGGGCCTACATCTTTTCTTAAGCACTCTACTTGGACCGGACTTAAATATTTTTGAATCTAATCACGGCAAAATTGAGAATAAATATAAAAAACAGTGATGATATTTTAAACATATGTGTGACGTTTAATTAGGCCAATGCCCATTAATATCCCCTATTGCACAATCGAGTATCCTCCCAGCGACCTGCCTCCGAACATTCATCCAGTCACAATTAGAGTCTCAGCGGTTAATACGCCCAAGGGCGTAGATTAAGCAACTGGCGATCGGCGTAGCTGGCCGGGATTGCGCAGATGATCGCTAGTTGCGTTTAGTTTGGCTTCGTATTGTGAAGGTTTCTTATATCCAAGTGACGAATGCGGACGCCTGTTATTGTAGTCTTTCGCCCATGTGCCAATCTTTTCCCGTGCATGTTTGAGGCCTAAGAAAACGTTTCATTCAATAGCTCATCACGCATCCGTCCATTGAAGCTTTCGCAGAAGATATTCTGCATAGGTTTTCCCGGAGCAATGTAATGCCAGTCAATCTTATTCTCGTTCGCCCAAGAGAGGATGGCGTTAGAGGTAAACTCTGTCCCATGATCAGAAACCATCATGTCAGGCTTTCCACGTTGTCGGATAAGTGTTGAGAACTCGCGCGGCGTGGCCAAGTATATTTGTTCATACAATGGCCCCGAATTTATTGCCCAAGCCGTGCAAGATTGGATCACAGCAGTGGGAGCCAAGACTGCTTACATCACGCCAGGACGCCCTCGGGAAAATGGATACTGAGAAAGCTTCCACGCCAGGTTGAGGGATGAGCTCCTCAACGGAGAGATCTTCTATTGTGTAGAGGAAGATGGGATTATGATCAAAAATAGGCGTGAGTATTATAATAGGAAACACCCACACTCATCATTGGGATATAGGCCGAAGCGTCAGAAAGCTTCACACCACAGCGTCCGTCTGCACTATCCCAACCAGCTCCGCCGAGCGCTTGCGGCTTGGCAAACAGCCATGGCTTAATCTAACATTCAACTGGACAACATTTTGGAGGGCAGATCACTTTCCGTCACTATGTAATAGATAACAAGAGACAATACTAATCCGCTCACTAGTTTCAAAAAGATCTAAATCTAACATCATCGCTATTAAACAAGTTACACATTTCTTATTGCTTATTTGACGAATACGTACAGAAATGTCAGATTATAATTTTCCGTTATATCAAATAATTAAAATTTAATCCAGAGAACAACCGCAGGAATATTATTAATGAATAAAAAAGATAAATTTAAAGACTTTCCAGCATTATATAGAAATAATAATTCTCAAGAAATTTTACCACGCATTATTGTAAAAAAAGACACCGCAATCCACGGGATGCAAATTTTAATGAGAAATGAAATTTGTGATTTTAGGGCGAATTTTAAAGAATTTATTCAGAATAAAGATCCTGAAATGCTACACCAATTAAGAGTCTCTCTCCGGAGATTAAGGTGTGCGATGGGTTTCCTGAAAAAAATATCCCCAAGCCACGAACTGGATGAATTAATGCAAATAGCAAAAAATATCGGGTCAGTTCTCGGGCCCGTTCGAGAATTAGATGTTTTGAGAGAATTTATTACCTCAAAAGTTCTATCTGAGCCCAATAATCTTGATACATTCGAGTCGCTTTTAAATTACCTCGATCGTCTTAGGGAAGAGGAGTTCTTGAAAACTCTCCCCAAATTAAATAATGTAATAGAAGGGACATTTTGTAATAATATAACAAAATATCTTTCACTAAATGATTATCAAAATATATTTTTAGATAATAAAAATCCTTCTATACTTGAATTTTCGAAGAATATTCTAGAGAAGCTACATAAAAAATCTTTATCTACTAAGAGGGATTTAAATGTCTTAACAGATAAAGAAAAACATGAACTTAGAATCTTATTAAAAAAACTTCGTTATGCCACAGAATTTTTTGGAAATTTTTTCGGTCATAAAAAGGCAAAGAAATTCATTACAATAATTTGTAAACTTCAGGATTTACTTGGATCTAAAAACGACTCTCTTGCCACAAAACGTCTTTTATCAAAAATAGAGTCTTTCAGTGGTGTAAACATATCTGAATCTTCTCGTATAGTTCAAGATTACAGTCATAGGGTTTGTCTCGATCTAGAATCAGAGTTACTTTCAACATGGAAATGTTTTAAGAAAGCTCAGTTATATTGGAATTGATATCGTTTTAATTTTCATAGGACTTACGCAAAAGCAATTGTAGGGGCTTTTAGCTCCTTACTCAATAAGCTTTTAAGAGGCGCTGATTTTATTTGATAGATTGTCTTTGCTGATTGATAAGCGAGTGCCTTAAGTCTGTTCCAAACTAGAAAAGC
>SXGT01135917.1_pt1 | contig 15119 bp, 10 predicted proteins | sample 3176221 | NCBI WGS metagenome assembly SXGT01 (sample SAMN11356862, study PRJNA531348) | freshwater metagenome | isolation source: freshwater sample F1-120 | place: China: Fuxian Lake, Yuxi | collected 2017-12-25
ACGATCAACGAGCCGTCCGCCTGCTCTTCCAAGCTTTCCCAGTAGGAACGATTGCCGTTGATAAGCCAGGTCGCGTCTGCATTCACTTTCAGCTTGGCTTTGATTTGCGGCTGAGCTTGCGGTTCCTTCCTGAGATGGGCTTGCAGATCGAATTCGGCTGGGATGTTGAAAGTGGCATCGGACAAACTGATCTCCGCGATTCTGTCCACCCGAAAGGTACGAACTTCGCCCCGAAGCTGGCAGAACCCGACGACGTACCACCAGCCCCAACGGTGGACAAGCGCGTATGGTTCGAGTCCGCGTTGGGTGGGGTGGGGCACCTGATTGCTCTGATAGTTGATGCTCACACTGCGGTGTTCACGGATGGCGCGACGCAGCTTCTCTAGCGTCGGCGTCAGCGCCTTGAGGTCGGAGCGATTCATGCCCGTCGCCACCAGCGAGTTCCGCGCCCAAGCCACCTCGCGGACTTGCTCGTCGGGCAGCAGATTTTCCAACTTTGCCAGCGCCCCCCGCGCCGACTCGCGATACAACTCGCCCCACATTTCCTCAACCATGCCCGTACCCAGCACCAGGGCCACAGCCTCTTCAAGTGTGAAAACCAGCGGTGGCATCTTGTATCCGCGCACGAGGGAGAATCCGCCATAAGGCCCGCGCTCGGCATAGATCGGGATTCCCATTTCATCAAGCATCTCAAAATAACGGTGGACGGTTCGCTGGGAAACGCCAAGCTTGCCAGCCAGTTCCGAAGCCTTTTGGTTGGGTTGGTTTTGCAGGAGGAAGATCAGGGTGATCAATCTAGTGGCGGTGTTGTTCATTGTGTCAAATCCTTGAAAAGAATAAGCCTCATATATGTCAAATTATGACATATATGAGGCTTGAGTTTTGGAGCAATTTTTTTGGCGATCAGCCGTTCTGACTTGGGCTAAACCCACGTCAGAACAAAGACATAAATCCCTACTCGATCAAATCGTACCCGTGTTTGATCACTTTCTTCCCGTACTTTTCCTGCAATGTATCCATCACTTCTTGCAACTTGCGGGACTTTTCGCTTCCAGCATCCCACAAACTGAGCTGACGTACCGGGGGGCCGATTCCGCTGACACCGACCCCGATCAACCTCACAGCTTGATTCGGCTTGCGGACGGTTTTTATCAATTTGATGGCGGCGTGAAAAATTTCATCCTCATTGTCTGTGGATGTGGGCAGTGTGGTTTGGCGGGTGAGGGTGGTGAAATCAGACCAGCGGATTTTCAACTTGACTGTCTTCCCCGCCAGTTCATTCTTCCGCAGTTGATGTGCCACTTCCCGCGCCTGTTCACGTAGAGTCTTTTCGAGAGTCTTCTCATCACGCACATCCACGTTGTATGTGATTTCCTGGCTGATGGATTTTGTCTCAGACTCAGTCGTGACGGGACGATTATCGATGCCGTTGGCGTGTTGCCACAAATCACGCCCATTCTCACCGAAGAGATTGACCAGGTCTTTTTGGTTCCACCTTGCGATGTCGCCAATAGTATGAATGCCAAGCTCAGTTAATCGCGCCGAAGTTTTTGGTCCCACACCCCAAAGCATGTCCGCTGGTAATGGAGCAAGGAATTTTGCTTCGTCACCTACCGGGACGATGGTCAGCCCAAACGGAGGTTCGTTCTTTTTCTTGTTGGATTTCTTGCCAACTTCGGTTGCAATTTTTGCAACGAGTTTGTTTGAGGCAATTCCGATCGAGCTGGGTAAATGCAATTCGTTTTTGATATCAGCTTGCAGGGCGATGGCGATGCGCTCCGGGGGATCTGCCATTTCTGTGATGTCGAGAAATGCTTCATCGATGGAAATCTGTTCGACCAGACCTGTTAAATTATGCAGTTTTTCCATCACTTTTACGGACACCTCGCCGTAAAGATGGTGACGACTTGGGACGACGATCAAGTCTCTGCACAACTGAATTGCGCGTGACATGGGCATGGCGCTTCTCACACCTAATGCGCGTGCCGCATACGAGCAGGACGCAACCACTCCGCGTTCGTTGGGTTTGCCGCCTACTGCAAAGGGCTTGCCTCGTAACTCGGGATTTTGAGTCTCTTCCACTGAACAGAAGAAGGCATCAAGATCTAAATGTAAAATTGTACGAAACATGCTGTAATTATAGTGTATGAGGTTTTATAAAAACCATCGCACCTAGAAATCATGGTAAAAATTACCATGAAATTGCCCTGTTAATATATTGAACATTCTCTTAAGAAAAGTTATACTAGAGACGGCGTATAGTCAAAGGGAACTTTTTTAGTTTTATTAACGTCATTATTTAGTATTTGATTAGACGGAGGACGAAATGAAATTTGTATCTAAATTTGCAACGGCTCTACTTTTGCTGGCTTTGATGCTGTCTATTGTGCCCTCAGCTACGCAATCTGCGCAGGCTGCAACATGTAATTGGGCGCAATTCATTGCCGATGTAACCATTCCTGACGGCACGAACTTTGCGCCAAGCACCGCGTTCAAGAAGACGTGGCGCTTGAAGAATATCGGCACCTGTGCGTGGACCAACACTGATGTTTCTTTGATCTACGATAGCGGGCAGAATATGGGTACGACCACTTCATATCCCTTGCCGACTACTGTGAATCCCGGTCAAACAGTGGATATCACAGTGGATATGACTTCGCCTGCTGCTGCGGGTCATTATTTTGGATATTACAAATTCAAGAGTACATCAGGCGGCGTTTTTGGCATTGGTACAACCGCAAATAAATCCTTCTGGGTTGAGATCAATGTTGGCACATCTTCTGGTAGCACTGGCTATGACTTTACCGCGAAAGCCGCAGAGGCTACCTGGACCAGCGGCGCAGGTGCGCTAACCTTCCCCGGCACCGATGGCAACGCCAATGGATTTGCCTTGAAACAGGACAAGCCCAAGCTTGAAAACGGAGTCGAACTAACCCAGGCTGGCTTGCTCTTTGTTCCGAACAATGTCAGCAATGGTTTTATTCAGGCAGTCTATCCTGCATTCAAAGTGCAGAGCGGTGACCGCTTCCAGGCTACCATTGGCTGTGAATCTGGCGCAACTTCCTGTTATGTGGCTTACCGACTTGATTATCAGATCGGCTCTAATGCGGTCAAGACCTTCTGGACCTTCCGCGAAAAATTTGAAGGAATGAGCTATAACGCCAATCTTGACCTCAGCTCACTGGCTGGTCAGGACGTGAAGTTCATCCTTGTGATTTCTGCCTACGGTTCTCCAACCGGTGACCGGGCTGTGTGGGTCAATCCGATCATTTCCCGCGCTGGCGGAACAGTTGCAACCCTTACTCCCACACCGACTGTGACCGGCACTCCGCCGACTGCTACAGCGACCAAGTCTGCCACTCCCGCTCCATCTACTTGTGACCGTGCACAATTCATCTCCGATGTCACCGTGCCGGATGGTACAACGTTCCAACCTGGCACCACCTTCAGCAAGACATGGCGCTTGAAGAATGTCGGCACATGCCCATGGACAAATTACAGCTTGATCTTTGACTCAGGCGAAAAGATGGGTGGTTCCGATGCGACTATCCCGACCACTGTGGCCCCCGGCCAGACAGTTGATATTACGATCAGTCTTACTGCTCCTGCCACTGCCGGTACTTATCGCGGATATTGGAAACTCAAGAATAGCAGCGGTATTCCGTTTGGCATTGGCTCTGCTGGAACAAAATCCTTCTGGGTTGAAATCAAAGTTGCGGGTACTGCAGTTACCCCGGTGATCACTGTAACCCCCGGCACACCAGTCACACCTGCAACTCCGATTGCCGGCACAGTCTATGACTTCGCCGCAAACGTATGTGCTGCCACGTGGTTCAGCGGTGCAGGTCAACAACCCTGCCCTGGTTCAGATGGAAATGCCAACGGTTTCGTATTAATTGCCAACCCGTCCAGAATGGAGAATGGTACAAACGATACCCGTACAGGTCTAATCACCTTCCCGCAGAATGTCAACAACGGATACATTCAGGGTATTTATCCCGCTTACAAAGTAAAGAGCGGTGATAAGTTCCGCACCATCGTGAATTGCGAAAACGGTTCCACTTCCTGCTATGTGGTCTTCCGACTGGATTATGCTCTTGTGGGTAGTTCAACCATTCAAACCTTCTGGGCTTTTGTGGAAAGATATGAAGGTCAGTTTTACACAGCAGATATTGACCTGACTGCACTGGTTGGGCAGGATGTCAAATTTATCCTCAGCGTAAGCTCCACCGGCTCTCCAACGGGTGACCGTGCGCTCTGGGTTGCGCCCATTCTTTACAACTCGGGTTCTGTCTCAGTTACTTCTACACCGACTCCTACAAATACATCCGTGCCTGCAACTGCAACTCCCACAGCAACGGCTACGGCCACTGCCACAACTGCTGTTGCTCCCACCGCAACCCATACTCCAACACAGACACCAACGCATACTCCCACACCTACACCAACTACTCCGGCCCCATAGTTAGATATATAAATAAAAAGTTCCCGTTGTCGAAAGACAATGGGAACTTTTGGTTTAGGGGATCGTCCTTTGTTGAAAAGGAGAATTAATGAAACGCTTCCTGTTTTTGATGATGATCTTCCTCACAGCATGTTCTGCGATGGAAGCAACCCCCACATCCTATTTTGACGCTTCAACCAATCTTCAGCCTGATTCAGTTATTCTGACAGTTGATTCAACTTCCGAGCAAATTCAGCGTGCCATGATCGAAAGTGCTTCAAAGTGGACAACGCTCCAGATCAATGGAACGATCACTTGGTATATTGCAGACGGCACAACACAGGCCTATCAGGAGCAGGCATGGATCGACCCGCTAAATAGCCGATATAAAGTTGTCTTGAGCGGCACAAGTAATGCTCCCGACAAAATTATTAGATTAAGCGACAGCACAACTGTATACAACGTAAACTTAAACTCGGGTTTGGTGGAAACTTCATCCTATCCTGATTCTGCGCGTGTGGGGCAATATATCCCGCCTGTGAGCGCAGACACGGCTTATCCAAATCCGATCTGGGGGCAAATGGGTACGCCGCTTTCCGAGATGGCATTTTCATCCAATTATGCCCAGGGTGCCGGGTCGTTCAAAGCGGTAAACCTCGAAACCATCGCAGGTCGCGAAACACTCCTTGTGGAATGGACTCCCGCTTCCCAATCGCAACCTGCATTCAAAGCGTGGCTGGATACAAGCACAGCAGTGATCTTGAAATTGCAGGAATTTGGTATGAAAGAAGGAACTGGCGCGCTGCAAGGCGAGCGTGTTGTGAATGAGGTAATCTACAACCAGACTTTTGGCCCTTCATTATTTACCATGCCATCCGACTTTACGCAGGCGGCCATGCCTACCCAGGTTGGCTCACTGCCTGTTGAAACAGGATCAGGCTCAACGTTGGAAAATGAAGCGGGGGAGTTGTATTTTTTCCTTCAACCTCGGCAGGCTGGGACTTCCATCCAACTGGCAAAGGTCTCTGGCGTCTGTGTCTACGATTCCGCAAACTGCCCGCCAATGCAGGTCGTGAATGTTCCCTTTCAATTTAATTTCACGATCAATGCTTTGGATTGGTCGCCAGACGGAAATTATGCCGCCTTCTCGTATTCGGATCATCCGAATGGAACGCCGACAAAATTATGGTTGTTCGATCCCACCGCAAGCACGTGGATCTCACTGGCTGAATTCGCGTACATTGACCCGCCCTTTTGGTCGCCTGACGGCATATGGATCGCATTCCGCACGCAGGATGGACTAGGCGGGGAGGAAGTTTATGTAATACGGCGAGATGGTTCTAAGTTGAAAAGTGTCTCGGCGAATTTGCCCCCCGACGGCAAACCCTACATTATGGATGGCTGGCTTGGCGAAAATATCATTATGCGTTCCGCCCTGCCTGGCGCGGGCAATGCCTACCCATCTTATTTTGTGCGCGTGTCAGATGGCTCTGTGCGTGCGGCGTTTGAATCGGGGGTGGGTAAGTCGCAGTTTGTCGCCGCGCCTGATACAACTCTGCTCGCGTATGACGACTATGACTCGACAAGTCAAACGCATGTATTGAAAGTGATGGGAACAGATGGGGCAAATGAGGTGACACTTGCAAACTTCAAAGGTGGCAGCATCTACCCGATTGTCTGGTCGCCGAACAGCCAGTGGATCGCGTTTAACTATTACAGTAGTTTTACCAACGGCGCGCCCAGTGCGGAAGTTTATGTTGTCAAACGGGATGGAAGTATATTATCCTCTGTTTATAAAGGAACAACCATCGGGCGATTGGTCTTTTCACCAAATGGAAAATATTTATTGGTGGAGGAAACTACATCTGCCACAGGCGGCCAATTGTTTTTGATCGACTTTGCCACGCTGGAGGCGAAGATGTTACAGGCTCCGGGTTTATCCACAGATTATGATTGGTACGCGCCTTCATGGAGACCATGAGTAATGAAAATAACTGGGAATGAAGGTAATAGTCAATTACGAAGTAACTATTATCTTTGGGGTTTTCTTGTGCTCGTTGTATTTTTTTTGAGTCTGTTTTCTATAAATCAAGTTTCTGCACAGGATGGAACCCCAACGCCTGCAAAGGTGATCGAGGCAATCAATAATTTGAGGATGTCGTATGGCATTGCGCCGCTGGGTGTGCATCCTATTTTGATGCAAGTTGGGCAAATGGAAGCCGAAGGGATCGCTGGAGGAATGAGCGGACATTGGCGTCCGAATGGTTTGACCCTCGGTCAGTGGTTAATCTCGCTTGGGTATCCGCTTTCGGGGGATCTGTCCATGGACGGTTATCGTTCTGAAAACTGGGGTTTCGCACAGGACGCCGAAGGCGCAGTCGCAATGTGGCTCGGGGATGATGAACACACAAACACCATGCTTTCGATTGACCGAAGTGATATTGGCATAGGCATTGCATATTCAGCGGAAAATGAGTCCTATGTGATCGTGGTTGAGACTGCATTGCAAACGACGAGCGGACAGCAGCAATCCGAAGCCATTGCCATGCTGACGGGCATTCCGCAGACACAAGCTGCATACTCCAGCATGTCCACGCAGGCAGCGGAGAACGGTTTGCTTCCTCAAGGCATGGCCCCCGTTATCCTTGTTACCGCGCTTTCAGACGGGAATGTCTATCATGATGTGGAATACGGGCAAACCCTGTGGAGCATCGCTATTGCCTACGGGACGACCATCAAACAGATCCAGCAGTTGAATGGGTTGATAGATACGACGGTTCTGACAGGTCAGCATTTGCTGGTCGTACAGCACGCAACCCAGCCTGCTCCTTCTTCTGCCCCGCAGGTATTTGTTTTTCCAACCCAATCCCTTTCCACGCCGACGATGATTCCCACTGCCACGCCCACTATAGAATCCACGCCGGAGATTTCAGAGCGAGACAGGCGGAACAACATGTTCGGTATCATCGGCATTGGCATCTCCGCGCGATTCCTGGGCGGATTATTGACCGCGATGACGAGAAAGAAGCCGATTTAGAAAACACGGAGTCCGCAAGTTCTACTTGCGGACTTGTCCAGAATTAGAACTTCTGGACTCCAAATCTCATTTGACGTAAACTAAAGAAAATCTCTGAGCATGACCAGCGCTCAACGTGAGACGGTCATGCCGCGAAAACTGGAGACCCCATGATTTTCTCGAACACTCCGCGCCCTGAGGACTTGAAATCTCTTGCGGATGTGAAACACGCGCCGTTCTGGTTGGATGATTCACGGCGTCCCGTCCCCCTCCCTGCATTAACTGAAAATATCACGGCTGACCTGACGATTGTTGGCGCAGGCTTCACTGGCTTGTGGACGGCGCTCGCGGCGAAGCAAACCGACCCAAAGCGGGATGTTGTCCTGCTCGAAGCGGGGGAGGTGGGCTGCGGCGCAAGTGGGCGGAACGGCGGATTTATGGCGTCGTCGCTGACTCATAACTTTGGTAACGGTTTTTCCCGCTGGCGCGGCGAACTCAAAACCCTGACCCGGCTCGGACATGAGAATCTCGACGGCATTGAATCCACCATCAAACAATTCAACATCGACTGCGATTTCATCCGCTCCGGCGAAATCAGCGTGGCGAACGAGCCGCAGCATATCGCCGAGTTGCAGGAGGAAGCCGAAGAGTCGGCAGAGTACGGCGAGAACATCCAATTTCTGAATCAGGAACAGGTGCGGGCGCGGGTCAACTCGCCGACATATCTCGCTGCCGTCCACGACCCGTCTGTGGCGATGGTCAATCCTGCGCGGCTGGCGTGGGGCTTGAAGCGGGCATGTCTCGAGGTTGGAGTCCGCTTGTTCGAGGGGACTCAGGTTCGGGTGTTGGAAGAACATGGCGCGGGAGTCCTTGTCAAAACGGACTACGGTCAGGTTCAGTCCCAAAAAGTCGCACTCGCCACAAACGCCTTCCCGCCCCTGCTCAAATCTCTCTCGTGGCGCATGGTTCCCGTTTATGACTACGCCCTGATGACCGAGCCGCTCTCGAAGGAACAGCACGAAGCCATCGGCTGGTTTGGACGCGAAGGCGTCGGCGATTTTGGCAACCAGTTCCATTATTACAGCATCACCCCCGAAGGGCGGATTTTGTGGGGCGGCTACGACGCGATTTATTACCGCAATAACGCCGTTGCGCCGCATTTGGAGAATCGACCCGAAACCTTTGCCCGCCTCGCGGGACATTTCTTCCAAAACTTCCCGCAGTTGGAAGGGCTGCGCTTCACCCATGCCTGGGGCGGAGTCATCGACACCTGCTCGCGCTACACCGCGTTTTGGGGCAAGACTTTGGGCGGCAAGGTGGGATATTCCCTCGGCTATACGGGACTTGGAGTCGGCGCGTCTCGCTTCGGGGCGCTGGTCATGCTTGATTTGCTCAACGACAAACAAACCGAACGCACCGTGTTGAGCATGGTCAAGCAGAAGCCGTTCCCCTTCCCGCCCGAGCCGTTGCGGAGTCCCGTCATCAACTTCACCCGCTGGTGCATGGATCAGGCAGACCGTAACGAGGGGAAACGAAATTTATGGTTGAAGACTTTGGATGTGCTGGGGTTGGGGTTTGATTCGTAATTGAAAAAGACCTCCGAGGTCTTTTTACTTCTCACTTTTTACTTCTTCCCCGGCTTCGCCATTTCATCCCGCACCGTATTATACAAACTCTCAGCCTTCAAATCGCTGAGTGAGTAGCACGGCGCTTTCAGGTGGTCGGCGAGTTGTTGGGCAAGTCCCTGGTCAAACGCGGCGTGTTCCATGTTGATCACCACGGAGCGGGTCTTTTCGTTCGCGATCATTTCCGCGAATTTGAAGCCTTCCTCTTGCGGCGGCAATGTTCCGATGGAGACGTTGCCAGCGCCATCGGTCAAGACGATCAATAACGGCTCCACATCAGGATGGATATGTTTCTCGTGGGTCAGCACATCATGTGCCATGAACAGTCCCGCCGAGAGCGGAGTCTTTCCGCCGACCGGAATATCCATCAGTGCGCGTTGTGCGAGCTGAATTGAATTGGTGGGGGAGAGCACCAGTGTGGCGCGATCTTTCTGGAAGACGATCAACCCAACGCGATCACGGCGTTGATAGGCGTCAGTCAACAGCGATAGGATCGCGCCCTTTGTAGCATTCATCCGCTCGGCAACCGCCATCGACCACGAAGCATCCACAAGAAATAGCACCAAATTCGCCACACGCTTCACGCGAATCTTGCGCTGCAGGTCGCTTTTCTTAATGGAGAAAGCCAGCTTCTTGCGTTCCTCTGTGCGTTGTTTTTGGAAAGGCGCGGCGGCGCGGAACGAGGCATCGAAGGCAATATCCGTCAGGTTACCGCCTGCGGGGCGCGACTTGATATAACGCCCATGCTTGCGCTCAGTTTTGGTCAGCGAACGCCGGCCTGCCTTTTGACGGGTTAGTTTATCGAGGGGAGTATTCAGTTTACGAGGCTGGAAGGTCTCGCCTGCTTTTACCTTTTGTCCGCCGTCCCACCAATTCGCATTGGAGCTTGCGAACACTTCCTGTTGCTGCATGGGTTCGGGGTTGCTCTGCTGCGGACCTTCCTGCTGCTCGTCTTCAAGTTTTAAGTTTTTTTTTCCTCGCCTTCGCCGTCCTGCTTGCTTTCGGATTCATCCTCCGACTCGTTCGGCTGCGATTGACCCGCCAACTGCTCGATACGTTCCTGCAATTGTTCGGCAGACATCTCAGCTTGCTGGAAGGGAGTGCGTTTGATGCGGTGGGGCAGAGCTAATTCTGCGGCAAGTGCGATATCGTGATCGTTGATCTTGGTGCGGCCTTCGAAAGCAGCTTCGGCGCGAGCGGCCTTTAGGATGACTAAGTCCGCGCGGTGACCATCCACATTGAGGGAGGAGGTCAACGCGGCGATGGAGAGCAGGTCACGGCTGGTATGGGTGACATGATCCACCAATTCACGTCCGCGCGCGATCTTCTGCGAAAGTTCATCTTCTTTTACAAGCCATTGCTTGCGGAAGGCTTCCGCGTCTTTTTCGTAGGAAAGATTTCGCTCCATGATGGTCACGCGCTCGCGAGCTTCGCGGATGCCAACAATGTCAACGGATAGCGCGAAGCGATCCAATAACTGGGGGCGGAGATCTCCTTCTTCAGGATTCATCGTCCCGACGAGGATGAAGCGGGCGGGGTGGGCAAAGGAAATTCCTTCGCGTTCTACTGTATTCACGCCCATCGCAGCGGAGTCTAAAAGAATATCCACCACATGGTCGTCAAGCAAATTCACTTCGTCAATGTATAGCAATCCGCGATTGGCGCTGGCAAGTACCCCAGGCTCAAAGTGGCGTTCGCCTTTCTGGATGGCTTTTTCGATGTCGAGGGTGCCGACCACGCGATCTTCGGTGGCGGACACAGGAAGGTTGATGAAAGGCGTGGCGCGTTCCCCTGTGGGGAGCTTCTTGCTTGCGCCGCCGCGTTCCTTACATTCGGTACACCAAGTTGAGGGTTTATCGGGATCGCATCCGAAGCGGCAGTCCTGCACAATTTTGACGTGCGGCAACAATGCGGCTAATGAGCGCGCGGCAGTGGATTTGGCTGTGCCGCGTTCGCCGCGAATCAATACGCCGCCGATACGCGTATCAACGGCATTCAAAATGAGAGCGCGTTTCATGCGCTCCTGTCCAACGATGGCTGTAAAGGGAAATATGGCTGGCATTTGTTTACTCCAAACTTTGATTATAACGCGTGTTCTTATTTTCAAGAAAGGTGAGTTGTCAACAAGTGGAAACATCTGTGACGGGGTTGTCAAGTTCTTCATTCACTTGTATAATGAAAATCATATTTCAGTTATAGTGGAGCCACAAGTGATGGATGAAAATGAAGCCCTAAGTGGGCAAGGGGCAAATGCCCAGGGAGAACAACCCAATAATCAAACTATGGAGTCACTGCTCGAATCAGAATCCATGAGTGTGGAATTGCCCCAGGTGGGTGAGATCCGCAAAGGCACGATTGCAAGCATTGGCGCAAATCAGATTCTTATTAGCGTTGGCGCTAAGTCTGAAGGCGTCGTTGCCGGCCGTGAGTTGGAACAACTCACGCCTGAGGAACGAGCTGAGCTTCAGGTCGGACAGGAAGTGAATGTCTTTGTCCTTAACCCTGAAGATCAAAATGGCAATGTAGTATTATCGTTCAAACGTGCTCAGGAAGAAATGTCCTGGGAAAACGTTGAAAAGATGATCGCTGATGAAACCGTCATTGATACAAAGATCATTGGTTTCAATAAAGGCGGTTTGATTGTTGCAGTAGGTAACCTGCGAGGTTTTGTTCCCTCCTCACAAATCAGTTCATCACGCCGAGCTCAATCTTCCGGCGATACTCCCGAACAGCGCTGGCAAAAAATGGTCGGTCAGGCGATTTCCGTTCGCATTATCGAAGTTGACCGTGAACGCCGCCGCTTGATTCTTTCTGAACGTTCCACCAATACAGAATCCCGTTCTTCCATGAAAGACCGCGTGATCAGCGAGTTGGAAGAAGGTAAGATCTATACCGGAAAAGTTACCAGCCTTGCCGATTTCGGCGCCTTTGTCAACATTAACGGTGCAGACGGTCTAGTCCATCTTTCTGAGCTTTCATGGGAGCGCCTTACGCATCCCAAGGAACTCCTCGAAGTCGGACAGGAAGTCAAGGTTAAGGTTATCAACGTTGACCGCGAAAAGAAACGCATTGGGCTTTCCATGCGCGCTTTGCAGGATGATCCCTGGAAGAACCGCGTTGAGAAGTACAGTGTTGGTCAACTGGTCGAAGGCACAATTACCCGCCTGACCAAGTTTGGTGCTTTTGCCCGTCTTGAAGGCGATATCGAAGGTCTTATCCATATCTCCGAGTTGAGCGAGAACCGTGTTGAGCATCCGAAGGAAGTTCTCAAGGAAGGCGAAACCAAGACCCTGCGTGTCATCCGCATTGATGGCGAGCAGCACCGAGTCGGCCTTAGCCTTCGCAAAGTGGACTCAGCAGCCTTTGCTGACAAGGACTTCAAAATGCTTACCCAGGAATTCCGAGAGCCGGATGAAGAAGCCCCATCAGACGAAGAAAATAAAACAGAATAAAAATGACCAGAGCGCACCGAAAGGTGCGCTCTTCAATAATCCCTATGACACTCATTGTTGACGCTCACGCAGACATCGCCTACAACATGCTGAAATATGGTCGTGACTATACTAATGCAGCAGCAGAAACACGGCGTCTTGAAGCTGGCACTGCAAACGTATTGGAGAACGAAGACACGCTTCTCGGCTGGCCTGATTATCAGCGCGGACATGTGGCAGTAGTATTCTCAACCCTTTATGCCACTCCGGTGCGCTGGCATACGGGTGCAAATAATTTGCAAGTCTACAAAACATTTGACGAAGCCCATCAGCATTATCATGACCAATTGTTGATTTACCATCGATTGACAGATTCCACGCCTGATAAATTTCGCCTAATCGCTTCTGTTCGCGACCTGAACTTGATACTTGATCACTGGATGAATCCACTCTATGAGAGTGGACATCCTGTGGGGATGGTCGTCCTCATGGAAGGCGCTGAAGGTATTCGCAGTCTCTCGGAATTGGAAGAGTGGTACGAACTAGGCGTGCGATTGATCGGACCTGCCTGGGTGGGGACGCGTTATAGCGGCGGCTGGAAAGAGCCCGGCCCGCTCACAAATGATGGACGCAAACTCCTTTCAGCCATGGTAGACTATAACTTCACACTTGACCTCAGTCATATGGATGAACAAGCCGCCTTGGAAGCGCTTGATATTTATCGCGGACCGATTGTCGGCACGCATGGCAATTGTCTTTCGCTTATGCCCAATTCAAACTCAAACCGCCATTTTTCCGATCGTATTCTTGAGGGGATCATTGAGCGCGACGGGGTGGTGGGTATAGTTCCCTTCAATTCATATTTAAAAGTAGGTTGGACTGTTGGGAAAAATAAGCGGGAGGAAGTTTCTCTTCGCCATGTTGTTAATCATATTGACCATATTTGCCAAATTGCCGGGGATGCACTTCACGCAGGCATTGGGTCAGACTTCGACGGTGGTTTTGGCCTGCAATCCGTCCCGCCAGAAATTGACACAGTTGCCGACCTTCAAAATCTGGTATCCTTATTACAAGCTCGTGGCTATTCTGAAACTGATGTCGTCAATGTTCTTGGCGGCAACTGGATTACCCGTCTGAAAAGAGATTTACCGAAATGAAGAAAACGAATCAACCCTTCGATATTACTCCGGATAAGCCTGTTCCTGCATCTGCTCTGGTAGATACCACCCCTGGCGCGGATGAATCGGCTACTCCGCGTATCTATGTCAGTATTGCTTTTACCCTTCTTGGACTGTTGATCTTTGTCATCGGTGCAAAACCCGATTGGTTCGGATGGGATCGCAGTCCAGTCGTTGGCTTTGTGCAGATCGCGGTTTTCCTGGCTGGTCTTGCGATCATTTGTTTGGGTGGTTATATTGGCTTGCTTACTTTGTGGTGGGGACGCGAACGTACAATCGTCTCGGACATCGGGTCAAGACTGGTCGGCACCGGTTATGTAATTGCGGTCTTCGCTGGCTTGGCAGATATTTTTGGAATGGGTTCACAGTCCTTTCCGCAGGTACCTTATTTCGGTCCGTGGCAGGCCTCAGGTGTCTTGATAGGACAGGGAATTATTGCATTGGGATTCCTGTTGTTTATCCCATTTTATCCACGTAAAATCTCCTACAAGCATGGATCGTAGCTCCTAATCATCTTTTCCAGTGATTACTTATATAGTAAGATTGCAATCACTGGTCGACACTTGTAATATATATACTCTAAACTCACTATCGCAGACAGAAATTTTTTGGAGGCATTATGACAAAGAAAAAATGGGTAAATCGTTTTACGCCGTTGTTGAAGCCGATCGCCAACATGGACGAAGTACCTTTAACTTTGCGTATAAAAATTATGGATTTATTCGAGCGTGCAATTGTGGAAGCAACAGGTGAGAAAAGGGAGCCATATGAAGAAGTGCGCTATATCACCGAGACTGGCGCAACTACCGGGTGGATACACGAGGCTGACCTTGAAGAGTATGCGGAAAATTATCCGCGTGATTGTGTGGTGATTTACAACCAGACACCTGCCCCAAATGACTTTGAACAATATTTTATTTTTAACGGTATCAAGCAGGTCAACGGCTGTGGTGAGTTGTGTGTGGCGTTTGTCCTTGGTATTTCTCTCCAGGAGCTGCTCGAGAACTGGCAGGTCAAACTTCCACTTTTTTGGAAACGCATCTTCGGCGGCGGCAGAGCGCGCGGTACCGGTTCAGGCGAACTACAGGAAATGTTCGATATTTTTGCGCAGGAGAGCAAACAACTTACGACAGCACTATTTGAACCGCACATTAAGCGGAGCCGCTATACGATTAAAGGTATGCGGCGCCTGCTTGAAACTGGTTCGGTAATTGCCAGCGTAAATATTGATGGCGGCACTGGTTTATTACGCGGAAGTGGAGTTTTGCATTGGGTCGTTGTGACAAAAATTCTGCCGGAACGCAACGGACTTGGTTTGGTGGAGCTTTATAACCCAGCCATGAACAGGATTGAATGCTATTCATGGCTGGAATTTGTAAGTTCCGCCCGCCAGCCATACGGCGTATATGTGCCAGACTCTGTGCC
>SXGT01402697.1_pt1 | contig 15118 bp, 9 predicted proteins | sample 3176221 | NCBI WGS metagenome assembly SXGT01 (sample SAMN11356862, study PRJNA531348) | freshwater metagenome | isolation source: freshwater sample F1-120 | place: China: Fuxian Lake, Yuxi | collected 2017-12-25
CCCTCGCTCCGCTCGGAGGCGAGCCGTCGTGGGGGAGGGTCCGTCTCCCCCACTATCAGAAACGAGCCACAGACTTGAGATGGTCCTCCTCTGCCCATTCGGAATGTCTCACGTGTGGGCGCGCGAGGTGTAATTACGGGACGAGCGCTCCGGAAGCGCGGGGAAGAACCGGGGGCCACGCCGCTGGCTCAACAGGCTGTCAAGGGTGTCTTTTCCCGCCTCGGCTTGACTTCGACCCCGGGCCGGGTATCGTCTGAGCCAGGTGAAGAAGAAGTCGCCGCTCCCGTTTTCCCGGCGCTGAGCGGCGTAGAGAGGAGCCAAGATGGCGCCGCGAAAAAATACCGCGCAGGCGTTTGAAGTCCTGTACCGTATTGCCAAGGAAGGGGAGGCAAAACGCAAGGCAAAGAAATCTGCCTCGGCTGACAGCGTTTCCCCGGCAAGTAAGGACAAGAAGCTCGAGGATCCGGCACAAGAGGATCCGGCACAAGGGGATCCGGTGGTTCCGGCACTGGAGACCCCGAGGGCGTTGCCGCGAAGGCTTGAACGCCAGCCGTTGCTCGCGCAGACCTCGGAGCCCGAAGCCAGGGGCCGGCGTGAGGCTGCTCGGTCTCGATTTGCTCGGGGCCGCTCCCCGAGGCCCACCGGCCCCACGAAATCGACTTCCCGGGAAGAGCCGACGTCTCGCCCGTCGACCGCTGAGGCCCGAGAAGTCGTTGGGCGGGAGCATCCTCGTTCGCATCCACGCAAGGAGGCCATGCTCCTGGCGGGGGAGGAAGATCTCCTCCGCACCGGGCGTCTGGCCGCGTCCTCCCCCTCCTCGGCGCCCGACAGGCGCCGGGCCCCTCCGGCGCCGATGGCCGGTGAGCCCTGGTCCAGACGCCCCGGCCATGACCGCGCGGAATCCATGGAGGCGGAGCATGTCGCTCGCGAGGAGCGTGCCAGCCTTCTTGAGGATGAGGCTGTGGCGGCCTGGATCGCGCCGCTGTCTCCATCGGTTACAGCGCCGCTTGTGGACCCGGCCCTCTCCGGACTGGGAGCCTCTGACGGTTGGCCCGACCCTCGCCGCGTTCGTTTATTTGAGCCCACGGATCCGCCCCGGTATCGTGACACGCAGAGTCTGCGCCCCTCCCGGACGCAGTCCGGCGAGCCTCAACCGGTGGACCTGAAGCTGCTTCCTCACCCCGAAGTGAAGGATCTCTTGCCTGTCGAGCCTTGCGACCTCCCGGTGGGTGCCCAGTGCTTCTCGAAAGAACCAGAGCTTCCCCAACCGCTCCCGGAGCCGGCCTCCGAGCATTCTGCCGCGCCTGTGAATTCTGCGCCCGCGTCTCTCCTCGGGCCTGACCCGAGCCCAGGGCTAACGAGGGAGTCATCTTCCACGATCCTGAGTAGAGGGTGGAGCGCATGGGCACGAGGCGCGGCATGGGTACTGGGAGAAGGGAGCACGCGATGGCTCGAGCGGTGCATTACTCTCAAGGTCTCGACCCTGCTGGTGGCGGCGATCGCTGGAGTCACCGTGACGGCTCTCGTCCTCATGTACCTCCGCAGACCCGGTGAGGAGGACGCGCACTTCCGAAGCGCATTTGGAGGACCGGGATTGGGGTCGGACTCGGCGCACCCCGCCTTCCCTTCCAGTGCGCCGCAAGCGTCGGCCACGACGCCCCCGATCGTTCAGGATTCTGTAGTCGAAGTGCCTGTGTCTTCCGGGAACGTCAGCGTCCCCGGAAGTGACGGATCGAGGCCTGGCTACCCGGTCCGGCGATTTCCGCTGTGGGGGCCCGGGATGAGCGTACCGACGGATGGGGGTGGCGTTGAGAGGTCGCCGGAGCCCCAGCCCGAGATCCGGCACGTCGTTTCGAAGTCCGGGGCTGTGCCATCGGCCGCTTCGGATTCGACCGCCGGTCGCCCGTCCGAGGCGTCCCCCCAGGAGGTAAAGCAGGAGCCGGATCGTTCGGGTGGGACGGGCGCCCTTTATATCATTCAGGTCCGTGCCAAGGAGTCGATGAAGGGCGCGCAGGGTATCCTGGAGTATCTTTCGCTTTTTGGGTTCGACAAGCCGCTCATTGAGGGAGATCCCCAGGGCCACCGAAATAGCTACGGCGAGGAGCTTTACACCGTGTTTGTGGGACATTACACCGATCGCGACGAGGCCGATCGTGAATGTGAGCGTCTCAGGCGGGAGACCCGGGCCAGGCCTTACAAGGGTCGACCAGCTTTTTTTTCCGACTGTCTGGTGATTACCCGTGCTCGCTGAGTACTGCGTGCCGACGGCCTCGGGTGCGTGTATTTGAGAGGGCGGCAGGATTGCGCGTTCAAGTGCGTTATACTTCTCGCGGCCGTGATGGGGACATTCTGGCCAACGTTTCCCCACCATCGGCGCCGGAGGCGCCCGGCCTTTGTCGAGCGACGGGGCCCGGCCGGGAGCGAGCGCGAAGTGCTAGACGGAGGGACGCCGCCAGGCGGACGGTGCGGCGAGAGGTCTTCCTCCCCCGCGAGAAGCCTGGCCCCCCCTTGGACCACAGCTGATATCCTTAAACGCACATGAACCACCGTCCGGAATGCTTGCCTTGCTGCCTTCGCCGCGTTCTTCACACGGCCGACCGCTCCACGAGTGACGACTGGCTCCGTCGAAGAATCCTGGGCGAAGCCATGCAGGAGCTCAGTCGGGTGGACTTGAAGGCGACTCCTGCCGAGGTGGCGCACGGCGTGATTCGTCGAACAGCGAAGACGCTTGGAATCGTTGACCCTTACGCCGATGAGAAACGGCGATGGATCGAGGAGGCGCTTGCAAACGAGGATCGTCTCCGCTCGCGGATCTCGGGATCGGCGGATCCCCTCCTTGAGGCGCTCAAGCTTTCCATAGCGGCCAACGTGCTCGACTGGGAGCTGCGCCAGGAATACGGTCGAGCGGTGACCATGAAGAGTCTTGTCGATGGGCTCGATTCACTATCCCTTTCTGACGATAACGTGGAGGACTTTCGCGCGGCCGCGCTTCAAGCCCAAAAGGTGCTATTTGTGTTCGACTCGGCCGGCGAGCTGGTCTTCGATCGTCTTCTCATCGAGACTCTCGAGAAGCCCCGCGACAGTGTTGTCTCGGTGGTGCGGAGCGCTCCGGTGCTTGCAGGCGCGACGATGGACGATGCGCAGGCTGCGGGAATCGCGAAGGTTGCGAGGATCATGGATCCTGGCCTGGACTGTTTGGGGCTTCTCCTTGACGCCGGTTCCGAGGCGCTCCGGACGCAGTTCAGAGAGGCCGACCTTGTTATCGCCAAGGGTCAGGCTGCGTTCGAGACGCTCGAGGGCGGAGAGTCCAAGGCCCTGAACGTTGCCGGGAAAGCTGTTTTTTTCCTGCTGAGGGCGAAATGCCCACTCGTTGCTCGGCACCTCGGCATTGCCGTGGGGGACGGAGTCCTCGAGCGGGGCTGACTCCCGGTTGAACGTTGAACATCGGGAAGCCTCAGTTTTCTGCTTGCCAGCTGTCGTGCCTTGCCTACAATTAGCCCCTTTCCTAAATCCCGTCGCCCCCATTTCCTCATGAGCATTCACAAGAGCCTCAGAATCAAAGCCTCGCTTCTCCGGTCGCGCAACGTGCTCTCCAGGCACGAGCGGATTCTCCAGCTTCGCAAGAACGGTCGCTGGAAGGAGGATGAGACTTCTCCCTATGGTCTTCCCAAGGTTCGTGTTTCGAAAATCAAGAAACGCGTCAAGGAGAAAAAAGCCAAGGAGGAGGCAGGCGCCACCCCCGCAGCCGCGGCTGCGGGCGCGGCCCCACCTGCTGGTGCCAAGGCGGCTTCCGAAAAGGCGCCAGCCAAGGGTGCTGCCGGGGCCAAGAAATAGCTTTCCTGGCATCCGGCTTCTTTCGGCCATCGCTTCCGAGCTGCATGTCAAGGCCATGAGTCGAGGCTGGGTGGCGTGACCTTGATTTACCTCGACCACAACGCTACCAGTCCGCCCAGGCCGCAGGCACTCGAGGCGATGGGAGAGGCGCAATCGGAGTGCTTTGGTAATCCTTCGAGTCAGCATGCTGCTGGCCGAAAAGCACGAGCGCTGCTTGAGGACTGCCGGGACCGGCTTGCGCGATTATTGGAAGTGCGGGCAACCGAGGTCGTCTTCACTTCGGGAGGCACGGAGGCGAACCGACTGGCGATTGAAGGCGCGTTCGAGGGGTTGCCCGTGGTCCAGCCGGCGCACTCCGTGGTCTCCGCCATGGAGCATCCGTCGGTGCTCGACGTCCATGCTCACCTGGAGGACAGAGGGAGGGTGACCGTCAGTCGGGTGCTGGCCACGACCGATGGGCGTGTCGATCTCTCAGCTCTCGCGGCCGCTCTCCAGCTGAACACGCGGCTCGTGAGCCTCCAGCATGCGAACAGCGAAACGGGAGCCGTTCAGCCGATTGGCGAGGTCTCGGTGTTGCTTGGCTCAAGGTCGCGGGCCAACAGAGGCTTGACGCCGGCGCTTCTTCACGTGGACTGCGTTCAGTCCCTTGGCAAGAGGGCTGTTCGACCGATGCAGCTCGGCGCTGACCTCTTGACGATCTCTTCCCACAAGATCGGTGGGCCCAAGGGGGCAGGTGCCTTGATTGTGAGGGCTGGCTCCGGCTGGCTTCCTCCGACTCGAGGCGGACCGCAGGAGCGCAAGATGCGCCCGGGGACCGAGAATCTCCCGGCCATTGCGGGCTTTGTGAGGGCCGCGGAGCTGGCCATCAAGGATCCAGAGCGCTCACCGCCAGGCCACGAGTGTGGGGGTGAGCTGGGTGCGGTCTTGCGGAGTCTCCTGGGGGCGGCGATCGACGGAGTCGCATGGAACGGTGGTCCCGGGGATCTGCTTCCGAACACCGTGAACGTCTCCTTCGATGGCGTGGCAGCCGAGTTGCTCGTGATCCGACTCGATCAAGAGGGCGTGGCGGTCTCGATGGGTTCGGCGTGCGCCTCGGGCTCCCGGGAGCCGTCCCACGTGCTCCGGGCCATGGGTCTCTCGGAGGCGCGTGTGGCCGGGGCGGTGCGGTTCTCGACGGGCTGGACCACTCGACGCGAGGAAGTTGAGCGAGCAGCGAAGATCGTGGCGCTTGTCGTGGCGGACTTGCGCAGCCGTTCGGCACATGTAGGGATCAGTGGTTCGTTGGTTCCTCGCCCGTGAGCAAGAGCTGACGAAGCAGTGATTTTTGCTTCACTGGCTCGCCGGGCGGCAACAGAGACGTCGTCTCGAGCTCGGTGACTCTTTCGCCGGGCTCTTTCTCGAGCTTTTCGACCACTCCCTGGATCCCGTGAAACGCTCGCGACAGCTTCTCCATGCGGCTTTCAATCACGCCCAGGCTTTGTTCGTGCTTTGCGCGAAGCTCCAACCACTTCGCCTCGTGAGCTCGCGCAACGTCACCCTTGGAGGTGTCGGAGAGGCCAAACGCGTGTGGATCGCCCGAGTCGCGCACATTCCTTCGAGTTTGCATCCGGCGGAGGAGATCGAGGAACTGCGATTCGCTGAGGATGCGAAGGTTCTCGATTCCGTTGCGCTGAAGAGCACTCGTCGAGACCTTCAGGGTTGCCTGTGCCACAGCGTCCAGGGCTTGCTGCGAGGTCAATGGGCTGTTGGGGCGATGGGTTTCGTGGTTGACTTTCTCGTTCATGGCGGCGGTCTCCTCCCTCAGGGCTCGTGTCTTTCCTCAAGAAACGCTGAGGACTCCTGGAGGCAAGGATTGTTCCGGGGAGCGGTCTCTTGATCCAAACACATGCGCCAGGGATTCTTGGGAGCGAAGCCTGGATTTTCCCTCTCGGCTGCAACCATCAAAAGGTTATCCACGAGATGGACGAATTCAGTCGTGTTGGAAGTGTTCTGGGCTTTTTGCGATTGACATGAAATATGCGTGTCAGTAGCATTGAGGCTGCTTTGTCTGGATTAGTGACGCGGTTAACCCCCGTTAGGGTTTTGAATTATGGATTTTGTTCGTCCCGTTCTTTGAGTGCTTGTCTTTTTTGAGTCTCAGCCATTCCTGGCTTGGGGTGAAGGCATCTGGGGCAAGTACACTTCGAGTAGGAATGTTGTCACGGGAAATTGTCACGGGAAAGAAGATCTCTCAGATGTTTGTCCGGGCGATTTGCGAAGTGGAGTAGTCAAGGGACTTGAGGAAACAACGGTGGAGATCGTGCAGGGCAAAAAGCCGTAGTGTTTTCGGGTCTGGAAGCAAGTCCTCGCAGGCAGGTTTCCGTACCGGCCTGATTGAAAGAGGAGCCATGTTATTTAAGGAGAGGGTTTCATGCGAAACTTGATTTTGGTGTGTGTTGCCGGTCTGGCCGTCAGTGGCTTCTGTGCGCGGGTGACCGCGCAGGATCCTCCGGAGAAGTCGCGCACCCTGTGTGACGTCAAGGACCCTAAGAATAACTGCCCTGGAGCCAAGTGCGTCTGCGCTGAAGAGACCCTGGAGATTACCTTTGACCGCGATGGGCCGACGGATTCAGTCTTTGGCTTCGATAAATTCACCCAGGACATGCCGGTCGATACCACCGTCGTGATGGACGTCAAGAGCGGCGATCCCGCGACGCCCGGTTCAGGTGTCCAGGGATGGTCCTACGGTGTCGATCACGATGACGCCTTTCTGACGCTCGTTTCGGTCACGTTTGACGGCACCGACGCTGCCAAGGTCTACAGCGGTGGCTTCAAGGTCGCCGACATGAAGAACATTCAAACCTGCAAGGGAGAGGCACCCCCGGCTTGCAAGGACCCGCAGCCGGGCACTGGCTACATTGCTGCGATTATCCTGGCCCTCACGGAGGCCGTGTCGCTCCCTCCAGCCACGCGCACCTCGATCGGCCTTGCCAAGTACACCATGAGCAAGGATCCTGGAACTGCTGGCACGTTGATCGAGTTCTCGAACCGCCTCAAGAAGACCGGATCTCCCCCCGCCGATTACAATGTCACCATTAACGGCGTGTCGAAGACTCCAATTACCATCATTGATGGCCTCGTGGTTAGTCTGGCGGCCTGCGTTCCGAGCGGCAATGAGGATCTCGCCACGGCCGGGAGTTGCACGGACGGGAAGGACAACGACTGCGACGGGAAAATTGACGCCGCCGACGATGGCTGCAAGATCGTGACGGCCTGCGACGACTATGGCTTTTACTTCGGCAAGGACCCCGCGGTCGCGACCGTGGCCGTGGGCGCTGCGACGGAGTACGTGATCTCGATGCGCAACAAGGTTGCCGCTCTGGGCTTCCAGCTTGGCGTCAAGGCCGCAGCGGCTGGGGCGACGACCAACTGGTCCTTTGAGAGCACTCTGGGCGCGGATGCCAATCGCCTGATCGAGCTGATTATCACGGACGATCAGGGCAATTCGCAGACCCCGAAGTCCAACAAGGCCACGAGCAACATTGGCACAGTGAGCGATATCACCCGTGGCGCGCAGATTGACGGCTTCAAGGCCCGAGATTTCTTCGCGTTTGATCTGGTCCCCGGGGTCGGTGGCCCCGGCTTCACGGTCGGCTATGTTGCTGACACGAACCCGCCGGCCGGCGGCGGCAACAAGATCCCGCTGACGGCAGCGACTGGTACCCCCTGCCCGACGAACGAGATCCTCAAGGTCAAGCTCGGCGGTGTGGCTCCGGGCAAGAAATTCAGCCGTGGGGACGCGAACAACGACTCCAAGATTAATGTGACGGACGCGGTCCTGATCATTCAGATCACGGTCGGAATTCTCCAGCAGAAAGTCGACTGCAAGGACGCACTGGATGCGAACGACGATGGCAAGGTGACGGTCGCCGACGCCATTCCGGTCCTCGCCTACGTCTTCCAGAAGGGCCCCAATCTTCCTGAGCCGTTCAAGAAGTGCGGCACGGATCCGACTGACACCGACAACCTCACCTGCGCCCAGGATGCCTGCCAGTAAGGCCGGTACGACTGATTGCTCGGAGTAGGTTGAAAGCCGCCGCCTCTCTTGCTTTTCCCCGAAGCAAGGGGCGGCGGTTTTTTATGCGTCGGGGCTTCCCGATTGCGAATCCACTCAGTAATATCGTTCCTCAGGGTCTCTGTGCCCGAATTCCATCCACCTACCCTTCCTGGATTCGACTGGGAGCTCCTTCATGCGAATTCATTCGCTCTCGCTTGTTCTCTCACTGGGCCTTTTTCTTGCCGCTGCCTCGAGCACGCTGGCGCAGGAGAAGTACAACATTCACTTCCGATCCGCCGCTTTCACTGGCCAGGCCGGACAGTCGGTGACCGTCGGAATTGGCCTCGATAACCAGCCCGAGAAGGTCACGGGCTTCTCATTTGGCGTGAAGCATGATGCGACAAGGCTCTCGATCGACACGGTGACCGTCGCAGCGGGGCTTCAAGACGCGCTCGGTATTGGCGTGCAGCCGGACAGTCGCTTCTTTGTTCTCGATCAAAACCCCGTCGGCGCCAGCGGATTCACGGTTGCGATGATTCTGAGCTCCGAGAAGGCCTCCGTGGCGATCCCGGCGGGTCTGGACCACCCGATCTTCGACGTGAAGTACAAGATCGCGGCCGGCCCCTCGGCCACGGCAAAGGTCGAAATTTCTGGCGACCTCTCCAACACGACGCGCAGGGTGGAGGTGATTCTTGATGTCAACAATGGCACCTCGAAGAAGCCCGTCGGCGCGCCGGCGCCTGTCACTTCGGCGACGATCACAATCCAGACAGGGCCGGCCCCGTTCTTGCGGGGCGACATGAACCAGTCCAACCGCCTCGAGGTCACGGACGCGATCTTGATTCTTGACTACCTGTTCTCGGGCGCTCAGTTGCCAGCAGGCGCGAACTCTCGGGCGAATTGCCTCGTCGCAATCAATTTCGACGGGTCGACCAGCAAGGGCGCCCAGGGAGTCGAGGATTCGTCCGACCTCGACTTGACGGACGCACTCGCGCTCCTGCAGTACGTGTTTCAGAAGGGCCCGCCCCCCCTGGCGCCTTTTCCGAAGTGCGGTCAGCCGACGCAGACCGTCGACCCGGCTATAGAGTGTAAGCAGTTTCTCTGCCGCTAAGTGGTTGAGAACAGTCCCGCAAGATCACTTTGTCGAGCTTTCCGACACCTCCGTGGTCTTTGGGTGACCCAAAAATGCCATTTTTTGTGTGCTTTTCGGTGGTTTGTCGGAAAAGCCCTCTCTTTTTCTTTGAAATGAGGCGGGCGGAGAATTACGATCCCCTCCCTTTCAAGGGGGACTAATGGGATCAAGAACCGAGGCACCTGATTTGAGCCGAACGTGAGCCTACCTGGCACCCCGAACAGAGGAAGGGCAGATATTCCGGAAACCCCGGGGGAAGTAACGATGGCCTCCCCGAGGCCGGCGCTTCCCCTGGCAGCCAACTCGCCCCGGCTGGAAACCTCTCCCTGCCCCCGCTGCAAGGAGCCTGGCCTGCTGGCCTCGGACTACTGCGCTCGTTGTGGTTTCAGCTTCAGTGAGACTCGCAGCCTGGAGGAGCCGCCGGTCGCAAACCCCGGCGGCCTCGTGGGCCAGGTAATTAATGGAAAGTACCGCGTCCTTTCCATCCTCGGCGAGGGTGGATTTGGCGTGGTCTACAAGGTTGAGCTGCTTCTCTTTGACACGGCGAATTGCTTCGCCTTGAAGCTCCTCCATCCCTCGCTGAGCCAGGACAAGAATTTCCGGCGGCGATTCTTGCGCGAGGCGGGCCTCGCAATGGCGCTCATCCACGAGAACACGATCCAGATCCGCGAGTTTGGTCAGACCGAGGACGGCCAGCTCTTCTTCACGATGGATTACTCTCCCGGGGAGCCCTTGAAGGCGATGATCGTGCGCGAGGGGTTCTTGAACGTGAACCGGGCTCTCCACATCACGCGCCAGGTGCTGAGCGTCATGAAGCTGGCGCACTCCCGTGGCATCATTCACAGGGACTTGAAGCCCGAGAATATCTTTCTCGAGAAGGACACGGAGGGCCGTGACTTTGTCAAGGTGGGGGACTTCGGCCTCGCCAAGAGCTTCGGCAATGGAGAGGACGCCCTCGCTCGTCGTCGAGTCGGTCGGGCCCCCTCGCCGAGCGAGGACATCAGCCGTGGGGCGATCCTGGGTACGCCCCGATACATGTCGCCCGAGCAGGCGCTGGGGCGGGACGATCTCGACGACCGCTCGGACCTCTACTCAATTGGCATCGTTCTTTACGAAATGCTCTATGGCCAGGTGCCCGCTGAGAGGATGTCGGCGGAGACTGTCGGTCTTGAGCTTCGCACGCCATTGCCACAGCCGGGGCATGAGGTTCCACCGGCAGTGTGGGAGGTCGTGCGCAAGGCACTTTGCATTCCACGAGAAAGCAGATACCAGAGTGCTGGCGAGTTCATCGAAGCTCTCAACGCGCTCCCGCAATACACCCCCACCTACGCCGAGAGCGACGTCCGGAGGCGGGGGAGAGCTCGAGGTAGCTTGTGGAGTTACGCCGCGGTTGGCGCGCTTGCGTTTGGCGCTGCGGTGGTGGCCGTGCGATGGCGGAGCGGGCTGGGTCCCTGGCCCTGGGGAGGAGACTGGAAAGAGGAACGTCGAATTGCCTACCCGAAGCCCAGGGGGGGGCTGGTGCCGCCCGGGAATCTTACCCGTGGTAGCGCTTCGCCGACGCCGCTCGCTTCGAGCGTCGCCGAGGCCCGTGCGCAGGTCGAGCGGCTCCCCCTTTCGATCCAGGTGGCAGCCTACTTTGCCATCGAGGTGAGTGACGAGTTTGTCTACCAGACCTACCGGAGCGGAATCATCGACCGTGAGATCGTCTACAAGGTCCTCGAGGAGCCGGAGCGGGGTGTCTTCACCGTGTCCGTCTCGCCCGGGGATCGGAAGTTCCAGTGGATCGTGGATTCGAAGAAAAACACCGTCTCGCAGGAGTTTCTGCTCCCCAATGCGGGCACAGGTGCCCTGACGGAGGTGCACCGGCAGCAGCTCCTGGCGCTTCCGGGCCCCGACGATATCGTCCGCAGGCAGTATGCCGCCCTGGGGAACGAGCTGGTGGCCTTCCTTGAGCCCGTGGAGCTGGTCCTTCCGGAGACGGACCCCAAGGTTCGGAAGATTGCGACCTATGCCGAATGCTTGCGGGTGGAATCGAGAGACGGTGCCCGGGTGCGCTATGCGTACTATCAAGAGGGCGCGGGGCTCGTTGGGATGGAGGTCTACGAGTCGCAGGAGGCAGCTCTCAAGCCTCCGGGGGAGCGGCCCGCGCCCCTCTATGCGCGGTACTTGGTGGAACATCGCCAGGCTGCGCAGTGATCGGCGTCTCGCCTCGTTGCTTTCACCCGGGCCTGCCGCTATAAACCTCCACTCCACAATGGGCTCAGGCGAGTCAGAGGAGTCGGTGCAGTCGCGTGGGGGCCGAGCCCGAGAGAAGAGGCCTGGCGATGGCAAGAAAATCGAAAACGAAGGAAGATGAACCGACGGGACCTTCACGCGTCGATGAGGTCCCGTTTCACACGACAACCCGGCGGAAGTATCTGAACTACGCGATCTCGGTGATCACGTCCCGGGCGCTCCCCGACGTTCGCGATGGCCTGAAGCCCGTTCAGAGACGCATCCTCTACACGATGCAAAATGATTTGCACCTTTCCGCGACTTCGAAGCCGCTGAAGTGCGCTCGCATCGTGGGCGATGTGCTCGGCAAGTACCATCCGCACGGCGATGTGGCTGTCTACGATTCCCTGGCGCGCATGGCGCAGGATTTCAGCCTCCGATATCCGCTCGTTGACGGTCACGGCAACTTCGGCTCCCTCGACGGCGACAGTCCCGCAGCCTATCGGTACACGGAGGCTCGGTTGAAGCCGCTTTCGGCCGAGCTTCTCGACGAGCTTGGTCAAGATACGGTCGACTTTCGCCCCAACTACGACGGCCGCACGAGAGAGCCGGTGGTTCTTCCTGCAAGAGTCCCCCAGATTCTTGTCAATGGCGTGACCGGGATCGCCGTTGGAATGGCGACCAATATCCCGCCCCATAACCTGGGCGAGGTCTGCGAGGCCTGCGAGGCCTTGATCGATGACCGCAAGCTCGAGACGTGCGATCTCCTCAAGTACGTCAAGGGACCTGATTTTCCAATGGGGGGCCAGATCCTCAATTCGAAAGCCGAGATTCGAAAGATCTACGAGGAGGGCACCGGCGCGATTCGTGTGCGGGCCGAGTACAAGCTGGAGGAGGGCGAACGCAGCTCCCGGCGCATTGTCATCACGTCGATTCCTTACATGGTCCAGAAGGACAACCTCGTGCGCTCCATCGGCGAGATCGTCTTTCAAAAAAAGCTGCCGCTACTCACCGACGTGCGCGATGAATCGACCACCGACGTACGCATCATCTGCGAGATTCGGAAGGACGCCGACCCTCAACTGGTCATGGCGTACCTCTACAAGCACACGCAGCTCCAGACGAACTTCAACGTCAACTTGACGTGCCTGATCCCCACGGAGGGCTCCGGAGTTTTGACTCCCGCCAAGGTCGACCTGAAGACGATACTCTCCCACTTCGCTGACTTTCGATTTCAGGTGGTGGAGCGACGCTTTCGGCATGAGCTGAAGCTGCTTCTCGAGCGAATCCATATTCTCGAAGGCTTCAAGAAGCTCTTTGGTGCCCTTGACGAAGCGATCCAGATCATTCGCAATTCGCTTGGCCGTCAGGACGCCGGCGAGAAACTGAAGAATCGTTTCAAGCTTGATTCGATTCAGGTGGATGCCATCCTCGAGCTGCGCCTCTACAAGCTGGCGAAAATGGAGATCCAACAAATCCTCGACGAGCTCAAGGAGAAGCGCGCCCGCGTGGCCGAAATCGAGACAATCCTGAAGAGTCCCCGGCGGCTCTGGACGATCGTCAGGACTGAGTTGAAGGCGGCCCGGGAGAAGCATGGGGACGCACGGCGCTCCAGGATTGGCGGGCGTGGCGTCGAGGAGACCGAATACGACGAGGAAGCCTTCATGGTTGATGAGGACGCACTGATCCTCCTGTCGAGGGACGGCTGGATCCGTCGTGTCGGTCGGGTGGGGGATCTCTCGAAGGTCCGTCTCAGGCCGGAGGACGAGCTCCTCCACGTCGTGGGCGGTAACACCAAGAGCATCGTGGCGTTCTTCTCCAACTTCGGCTCGACCTATTCGGTTCGCATCAACGACATTCCACCCAGCCGAGGCTATGGCGATCCAATCCAGAGATTCTTCAAGTTCCGTGATGGCGAACGGGTTATTGGGGCTGTGTCCTTCGATCCGAGAATGCTCGTGGACTTTGGTTCCGCCGACGACAAGCCCGACTTCGAGCCAGGCAACCATGGAATCGCGTTCAGCTCCTCGGGGTACTCGGTTCGCTTTTCGCTCTTCCCGTTCCTCGAGGCCTCGACGCGGACAGGACGCAAATTCGCCCGCCTCAAGGATGGTGAGGAGATCGTCGGCTTCCACGTCGTGACGGGCAAGGAGACCGTGATCCTTGCCACACGGGAAGGCCGAGTGACGCTGTTCGAGGCCTCCGAGGTCAATTTTCTCTCGGGGCCGGGCCGGGGCGTGATAGCGATCAAGCTTCACGACACGGACAGGGTGCTTGGCTCCGCCTCCACGCTGGACCCCCGCAGTGGCCTCACGGTTGTGACGGCGAGTGGGCGCAAAATTGAGGTGAAGCCCAGGAGCTACAAGCTTTCGGGGCGTGCTGGAAAGGGCCACCAGGTAATCCAGCGCGGCGGCTTGACAGGCGTGGAGCGGCCGCCGATCGCGCTCCCGACACTGGGAGAAGAGGGAGAAGACGGCGATGGCGATGGCCCCCGTCGAACGAGGAGTCGCCTGAGCCGTTCGGAGGATTCGAACGGCTCGACAGGATCCGAGGAGGACGGAACGAACGGCGCCAGCGTCAACTGATTTGAGCTAACAAGAGAAGAAGAGACTCTCATGGCAATCACTACCCCGAAGACGAAATACACGGCGAAGGACATCAGCGTTCTCAAGGGCCTTGAGCCCGTGAGGCAGCGGCCGGCGATGTATATCGGTGGCGTCGACACGAACGGCCTGCATCACCTTGTCTGGGAGATCCTCGACAACTCCATCGACGAGGTCATCAACGGTTTCGCTACTTCCATCGAGGTGACGCTCGACAAGGACACCGGCGGCATCGAGATCTCCGACAACGGTCGGGGCATCCCCGTCGACACCCACCCCGAGACCCGGCGGCCGGCCCTGGAGACGATTCTCACGACCCTTCACTCGGGCGGAAAGTTTGAGCAGGGCAACTACATCCACTCCGGCGGTCTCCACGGCGTGGGCTCGTCCGTTGTGAACGCACTTTCCGAGGAGCTCGTCGCCAGGGTGCGCCGGGATGGATTTGAGTACGAGCAGAAATATCGCAGGGGAAAGCCCACGACACCGCTGAAGACCATCGGCCCTGCTCGCGGCAGCGGGACGACGATCTACTTCAAGCCGGACGTGGAGATTTTCGCGAAGACGAAGTTCGACACGAGCCGCCTCGAAGAGGTGCTCGAGTCGAAGGCGTATCTTCACAAGGGGCTTCGGATCGTTTACAAGGACCTCTCCAGGGGAGCGACGCACACCTACAAGTACGACGAGGGCCTTCGGGAGTATCTCTTGAAGGTGGTGAAGGAGCGAGGCCGTACGCCAACGGCCGATTTTGTCTTCTACCACGAGCGGGCCGATGATCCACGCATGGAGCTGGCACTGGTCTGGACCGACGAGACCGCCGAGCATATCCGCTCCTATGCCAACGGCATTCGCACCGTGGAAGGGGGTACGCACGAGCTGGGGCTCAAGGCGGGCGTCGTGAAAGCGGTGCGCTGCTACATGGAGAGCCACGACCTCCAGGCCAAGGGTTTGACGGTGGCTGCGGAGGATATCCGCGAAGGCCTCACGGCGATCCTCTCGGTCTACCTGCTCCACCCACAGTTCCAGGGCCAGACAAAGAACCGGCTCAACAACCCCGAGATGCAGGCCGTGGTTTCGAACGCCGTCGCTTCTCAGCTCGAGCCCTTCTTCAACCAGAATCCCACGATCGCGCAGGCGGTGGTGGGGCGAGCCGTGCTGGCGGCCCGGGCTCGGGCCGCATCCCGAGCCGCTGTGGCCGAGGTGACGCGCAAGACGGCCGTGTCGCATCGGTTGAACCTGCCCGGTACGCTCGCCGACTGCGCCAGCACCCGGCCCGAGGATAGCGAGCTCTGCATCGTCGAG
>SXGT01274602.1_pt1 | contig 15113 bp, 15 predicted proteins | sample 3176221 | NCBI WGS metagenome assembly SXGT01 (sample SAMN11356862, study PRJNA531348) | freshwater metagenome | isolation source: freshwater sample F1-120 | place: China: Fuxian Lake, Yuxi | collected 2017-12-25
CGCACGAAGGACAAGATCATCTCGGGCGGGGAAACTGTCTTCCCCATCGAGGTCGAGCAGGTGCTGTTCCGTCACCCCGGTGTGCTCGACGCCGCGGTCGTCGGCGGTCCGGACGACAAGTGGGGTGAGCGCGTCGTCGCCGTGGTGGTGGCCGACCCAGCCGCCGAACAGGTACCCGGCGCCGACGAACTGATCGCCTGGTGCCGCGAACGGCTGGCGCATTTCAAGTGCCCGCGCGAGGTGCACTTCCTTGCCGAGCTGCCCCGCAACGCCACCGGCAAGCTCCTCAAGACCGAGCTGCGCAGGCGATTCACCGGTGTCGAGGGCGGCGTCGTCCAGCGCTGAGGCACGACACCGGAGGCGGAGCTCGGGTTTGGGAAGTGTTGTCGCGACGAGTAGCCAAGGTCACCGCTGCAAATAGCTGAAGATGTTAATCGTCGCTAACGTCTAGCGCGTGGCAAGACCACGCGCGCCACTTGTCGGATGTTCTTATCCTCGATCCACCGATGAATTGGCTGGTCGTGGGGTGTCGGAATGAGGAAAGTGCCCTCTGAGCTGCGATGATGAGTGTTCTCTACGCACTTATCGGCACAACTCGGAAAGGCACTTCCGGTGCAAGTGTCCCATAGGTTCGCCGCATCGTCGGCGGTCTTCGATGATGAGCGTCTGGTGTCGTGCGCAGGCCTGGTACCGGTGATGGCCCTTGCCGAGCAGACCGGACTGTCATCGTCATTGGCCGACAAAGTTCGGTTCAGCTGCGAGCGGGTCAAGTCCGGTGCGGCCAATCCGTCGCCGAAGCTGACCACGCTGATCGCCGGGATGTGCACCGGCGCGGACAGCATCGACGACCTCGACGTAGTTCGTAGCGGCGGGATGAAGACCCTGTTCGGCGAGGTGTACGCCCCGTCGACCATCGGAACCTTGTTGCGGGAGTTCACCTTCGGCCATGCCCGGCAACTGGAGTCGGTGCTCAGTGAGCACGTGGGCGCTCTGTGCGAGCGTGTCGATCTGTTGCCCGGCGCCGACGGGCGGGTGTTCATCGACATCGACTCACTGCTGCGCCCGGTCTACGGCCAGGCCAAACAAGGTGCGAGCTACGGCCACACCAAAATCGCCGGCAAGCAGATCCTGCGCAAGGGTCTTTCCCCGTTGGTGACCACCATCAGCACCGAACACTGCGCTCCGGTGATCACCGGAGCACGACTGCGGGCGGGCAAGACCAACTCGGGCAAAGGCGCGGCCCGCATGATCGCCCAAGCCGTCGCCACCGCCCGCGGCGCCGGTGTCACCGGGCGCATCCTGGTGCGCGGCGACTCGGCCTACGGCAACAGCAGCGTGGTCACCGCCTGCCGCCGCGCCGGTGCCCGGTTCTCGCTGGTGCTGACCAAGACCGCCGCAGTCGTCGCGGCCATCGCCGACATCAATGACACCGCGTGGATCCCGGTGTGCTATCCCGCCGCGATCCCGACACCGGTGCCTGGATCTCCGATGCCGAAGTCGCCGAAACCACCTGCACCGCTTTCAGTTCCACGAAGACTCCGATCACGGCACGGTTGATCGTGCGCCGGGTCAAAGACGCCCGATACCCCGACGCCCTGTTCCCGGTCTGGCGATATCACCCGTTCTTCACCGACACCGACGAACCCGTCGACGTCGCTGACATCACTCACCGCCGCCACGCGATCATCGAAACCGTGTTCGCCGACCTCATCGACGGACCCCTGGCCCACATGCCCTCGGGACGTTTCGGGGCGAACTCTGCCTGGATACTGTGCGCGGCCATCGCCCACAACCTGCAGCGCGCCGCCGGCATCCTGGCCGGCGGTGCACACGCGGTGGCTCGCGGCGCCACCCTGCGCCGACGCCTCATCACCATCCCGGCCCGACTGGCCCGCCCCCAACGCCGACCCATCCTGCACCTACCAGCCCACTGGCCGTGGGCGACGCACTGGCTCCGATTGTGGCGCAACACCATCGGCCACAGCCCGCCAGCAACCGCCCCCACCTGACCAATCCGCCGAAAGGCCACGACCGGAGCACACAGGAAAAAGCTGGACAGACCAGCCGATACCCCCTGCTCACAGCCAGCAAGCGACCACCAAACCATTCCAGCCTCAGCCACGACAGCTCATCGGTGGATCAAGGCTTATGCCTCCTGGTTGTCTGGGCCGACAAGTCGCAACCTGCGCCACGACTCGCCTGTCGCCTTGCGCGATGGGTGCTTGAGCGTGTCTGACGTCGATGAGCTTCGGTGAATGGGTTGCTTCAGCTCCGTACGGCGGCGATCGACGACTCCACTCGATCAGCCTGCCCGCAGCAGAGCCCCGCGGCAGCGTCGAAACATGAATCGAACTCGGATTATCAGGCCGGGCGGCGCCGGATCGTCGCGCTGACCATCCTCAGATTCGGCGTGTTCGTCAGTAGACGGCACAGTTACGCAGCAAGGGCGTTCGCGGGACACGAACGACTAGGACCGCCCCAAGGCTTGTGTTGGGTTCAGTGCTACTTCGCCGAGCCAATAGCACATCAGTAGGGCGACCTCGACGTCTAATCGTTCCGCGGCGATCGGGCGACCGCGGCGCTCGAGTGCTCGATTTACGCGATACTTGACGGTATTGGCGTGTATCTGCAATTCGTTGGCGGCGGCTTTGAAGCTGGAACCGGCACGCAAGAACACCCTCAACGTGTCTCGTAGACGCTGGTCCGATGCAGTGTTCTGAGCCAACGGGCCCAGCACATCGTAAATCCATTCCTTCAGAGTCGCGTCATCGGTCATCAGCATCGAGGCCAGGGCCACACCGGGATCTCGTGCAGCGACGATCCGGTGCCGTGAGGAGCCGTCGGCTGCCACCGCGACCACACGGGCCTGCTCAGCCTGTCGGTAGGTGCGGCGGAAGCCTTCAATCCCCGGAAGTGGTTCACCGACGGAAAGTCTTGGGCCGTCAGGTTGAGCCCGGACGAAGTCGCGCAGCTGCGATAAATAGTCCGACGGGCGGTGAACCGTCATCCATGCGCATCCGACGAGGCGGTCGATGGAGAAGTAGACCGATTGCTTCGCTCCAGTGGCGGAGACCGCGTGTTGCATGAAGCGCTCCATGGCGATGAACTCGTCGGTGTCGGCGCCCGCATCTCGGTCGAGCCATACCATGAGAGCCACATGCGTTGCGCCCAAGAAGTACCTCATAGCCGACGACGCTTCGGTCAGGTCTACGTCGCGTCCGTTGAGGATGTCTCGAATGGCTTGTGCACGCAAACTTCGTCGGCGCTCGTCCCACTCCGCGCGTTCAGTCTGATATGTCTCCAAGACCTGCTCAGACATCCAGTCGATGTAGCGGAAAGACACACGGGTGATGTGTTCAATGAGCGCCAATTTCTCCTCGGGCGGTAGGTCCGCGCTCCGAAGGCCAGCGATGATGAGGTTCAATCCATACTGGTGCCCGAGCCTGTATGCCCGCAGCAGCGCGTTGACGGGTACCTCGCGTTGCGCCATCCTCCGGGCGTGTTCAAGGGCGGCCGTCGGTGACTCCATGCGGTCGAACGGGATCGAGTGACGGACGACGGAGAACCAAGTGTCTACGTTCGCGGCGACGGTGTCACTCAGTAGCTCTTTGAGCTGTTGATCGGCAGCGAGTTCGGCAACTTGCTCAATCAGAAGGCCATGTATGGACTCGGGCAATTCTCTGACGAGGTCGCCGAGGTCTCGGAATAGGTGATGAACCGCGTGACCGGGGGTGTCTTGAACTTCGGATGAATCAAGCACAGCTGCGACCGTACTCGATTACTTGTCTTTGCGAGACAACAGACGCCCGCAGGTTCGACCCTTCGAGACATACCGATCGCGGATCCGGGTATCTACGCTGTTAAGGAGCGGTGAGCCACGTTTTACCATTTCAGCAGCCGAACGAGGCATTGCTGTGGGCCACGGCGAACGGATGCGCGTGAAGAGGAAGGCGGAGGCATGAGTTGTCTGCTCGCAATAACCTTGTTTGCGGCCTTCGCGGCCGGAGCAGCCCCATTGCGAGGAACGATCAGCACCGCCCTGGCCGCAATAGACGACTTTCTCGATCGTTTCGGCCACGAAGTTTCCGGAACTGCTCATGCGAAGGAACGCCCGCCGCTCTGACGAGGTGGTCGAATCGGGCGCCGGATATGCCCGCCCGCCTCCCGCATACCGAAGCTGAAGCCTGGATAGCAGTAGGCTGTCCTCTGGACTCGCCCCCGGCCGTCGACTGACTCCAAGATCCCAACAGCAGCGCCGATCTGATCCGGGTCGCCCCGGCGGCGGGTGTGTTCGTCAAGGTGTGCGGGCACTGGTTCGGAGAACTCCGACCGCTCGATCCGACCTGGACAGCGCCCACCAGCAAAATGCTTCGGTTCGAATGATAATTCGGCCCAGGCGATGGTCGAACCATACGGTTTGGCATCGCTGCCTTCGGATGCGCCGATACTGCGCCGCCGGGGTTCCGTTCATGGAGGTAGTTCTGACACCTCGACAACGAACCAGAGTGGCCGGGCCGCGGCCATCGCAGGGCCCTGAAAGACGCTCAGTCCGACGAGTCGTTCAGCGTGCGGTCGAGAAAATCTGCGACTGCCGAAGTGAAGGCGTCGTTGTCGTCGCCCGCAACCATGTGGCCCGTGCCCGAAACGTCGACAGCCTCGGCGTGCGGTACGACTTCGAGGAACTCCTCGACCGACTGCTGCGACGTCACGTCGGAGTGAACGCCGCGAATGAGAAGCGTTGGTGCTCGCACGCGGCGGGCCCCTTCGATGAGAAGGTCGCTTATGGCGCCGAATTCTTTGGCACCAGTTGCTGGGTCGCCCTGCAGGAACTCGAAGTTGGAAGCTATGAACGCCGGATCCCATCGCCAGATCCACCGACCGTCGTCGCGCTGCTGCAAGACCTTTCGGAGACCGTCCAAGTTCTTGGGCCGAGCGCGATGCCGGTTGTACTGGGCAATGACGTCCGCGGCCGCGTCGAGCGTATCGAATCCGTCGGGATGGGCGCCCATGAAAGACACGACGCGGCGTGCTCCGTGAAACTCCATTCGCGGAGTTATGTCGACCAGTACGACGGCTCCCCACAGATCGGCAGGCGCCACCAAATGCGTTCCCAACACCGTCATGCCGCCCAAGGATGCGCCAACGACAGCTGGCGGGCGGCCATCGCTGGCATATCGGCGAATCGACAGCAGGTCGGATGCAAGTCGGTCGAGATCGTATCGACCATCGGGGTCCCACTCGCTGTCGCCGTGACCGCGGGCGTCGTAAGCGACGACGGTATACCCGCGCGCGTGTAAGCGGCGCGCGGTAGTCGCCCAGGCATGGCGGTTCTGTCCACCGCCGTGCAGCAGTATGACGACCGCGCGGGCGGATTCGTGTCGGTAGACATCGGCTGCAAGGGCGGTTCCGTCTTCGTTGCGGACGCGCTCGAACGTTGAGGTCATTTGCTGTGTCCTCGATGGTCGCCTTGGGCAGCGTTCTCGTTCCGCGACCGGATCACGAGGCGCTCTGGGCGACGACGGTCACTGTTCCCTGTGCGGCGCATACCGGGCGTCCCGTATTGGTGATGTCGATCCTGGCGACGCCGCTACGCTTCCCCAGCGCGATGATGTCGGCGACCGCAACGCAGACTCCACTGGACACCGGACGTAGGAGGTTCAGTTTGAATTCGGTTGTGGCCACCCATGACCCAGGTGGGATCACCGGATAGAACACCACGCCCAAGCAGTGGTCGACCATCGCTGACAGGCATCCGCCATGCAGAGTGCCGAAAGGAGTCAACAAATCGGCTCGGGCGTCCATTTCCACTACCAGTCTCCCGGCGGAGAACTCGATGTGGCGGAAGTCCAAGTACTTGGCGAGCCCTCCCGAGGTTCCCCCCGCGTGCTGGAGCTCCTCGGCTATTTGCTTGTTGAACTGGGGGAAGTCCATGGTCAGCGCCTCGTTTCGTTCAGCGATACCGATGCCATCGCTGAGACACTACTCCGCAGTTGTCGCAGCAATGCAACTGTGAGTGTCGGCCAGTAGCGCGGGAAGCAGGAATCGGCGCAAGAAAGCATCGATTCCTTCGGGGCTGCGGTGCCGGGGGCCGCGAACCGCGAGCAAGCTGAGGATGATGCGCAAAATCCATTCGGCGGCGTCATCGACCGAAACGCCGGCTTCGAGTTGATGCCAGTGTGCGGCGAACACGGGTCGCAGAAACTCGGCGACGAGTTCGAACAGCGCCACCGACGTTCCCTCGGCCAGTCCCACGCCGGCGAGTTCATCGTCGCTGGCGAAGAGCATGCCGATTATCGGTTCGCGGCGTGCCGCGCGCACCGTGACTGCAACGAAGTCCAATATGGCAGAGCCCAAGTCGGTGTGCGCCAAGATCCGTCCGCTGGTGCGGTGCAGGTAGCGTTCCGCTGCGCGGACGATGACACCGGATACGACGGATTCGCGACTAGCGAAGTAGCGATAGACCGTGGCGCGCGATACGCCCGCATGCCTGGCGATATCCTCCATCGTGGTGCCCGACAGCCCCTTGCCTTGCAGGCACGTTTCGGCGGCGTCGAGTAGGCGATCGCGCGCCATATCGCGGTTTCGCCCAGGAGTCGCGTCGCCCCGCCGCAACGATCTCTTCGTCACGGGTACGAGTATGCCCTGTCAAGGGACCCGCTCTGTCGAACACCCGCGGTTGTCGCATGGAAACGGATGTGACAATATCGCAGTCGTGTCGCATAGAAGACCTCGACGATGAGCGTGATCTGACCGTTGGCCATCCCACCACGCACTCCGGTTGTCGTCGGCGTCGGTGAACTGACACATCGCGGTGAAGGCACCGTCGATCCCATCGATTTGGCCGCCGAGGCCGCGCGTCGAGCGCTGCATGATGCTTCGGCCGCGATCGGGCATCGCATCGATACCGTGGCGACGCCCGGAATCTTGATGATCCCACGCGACAACCCCGCGTCGAGGATTGCCGAAGCGACTGGGCTGACGCCGGATCATCGCATCAGTTGTCCGGTCGGCGGCAACACCCCCCAGTATCTGGTCGAGGTCCTCGGCCGCCGCATTTGGCGCGGCGTCAGCGACGGGGCTCTGATCGTCGGAGCGGAAAGCGGCGCGTCAGCACGCAAAGTCGCATCCGGTAGCGCACTTTTGGAGCCCAAACCCATCGCAGCACAGGACGAGTCACTCGGTGACACCCGCCCGGGACTGAGCGAAGCCGAGGTGGGCGCCGGGTTACATTGGCCGCACGAGGTGTACCCGATCTTCGAATCCGCGATCGCGGCCCGATCAGGCCGCACATTCGACGAACAGCGCCGCTGGCTGGGTGACTTGATGGCTCCGTTCACGGTTGAGGCGTCCCGACATCTCGAGCAGGCCTGGTTTCCGCGTGCCCGTAGCGCAGACGAGCTCAGCACGGTCTCCCCGGCTAACCGGATGGTGTGCGAGCCGTATCCGAAGCTGCTCAACAGCATCATCGCCGTGGATATGGCTGCCGCTTTCGTGATCATGGCCGCCGAAGTCGCCGAGGAACTCGGAGTGCCCAGTGATCGTTGGGTCTTCCCGTGGTCGTCGGCCACATGCAACGACGTGTATTTCCCGGTTCAGCGGCCTGATCTGGGTCGTTCCGCCGGAATAAGGGCCGCCGGCAAGGCGGTATTGGCGGCCAGTGGACTTCACATCGACGACATTAGATGGTTTGATTTCTACTCTTGCTTTCCTTCCGCGGTCGAGGCGGCGATCGACGCCTTGGATCTCGACCCGGCGGATGACCGCGGGTTCACGGTGACCGGCGGACTGCCCTACCACGGAGGGCCGGGTAACAACTATGTCAGCCATTCGATCGTCGAGATGGTGCGACGCTGCAGGAGCGACCCGGACGCCGTCGGGCTCGTGTCCGGACTGGGCTGGTACATCACAAAGCACTCGCTGGGTCTGTGGTCGGCGACTCCACCGCCAACGGGATGGCAGACTCCGGACATGGCCGATGCGCAGTCTGCGATCGACGGCACCTCCCTCCCGGTCGCTTCTCCCGCCGACGCATCCGGAGAGGCGACCATAGATGGATACACGGTCGTGCACGACCGTGACCAAGGCCCCTCCTGGGTGCCGATTTTCGCGCGCATGACCGACGGCCGCCGCGTCGCGGCGCGCAGTGACGATGCCGAGGTGGCGGTGGCAATGTCACGAGACATGTGCGTCGGACACCAAGTCGCCGTGCGGCAGGCGGACGGACACGTCGAATTCGAACTGTCGTGAACGCCGACGCGCTCGTGCTGACCAAGCCGCGCACCCTTGAACGGCGGCATCTTCCGGTGCCGCGCATCGACGACGAGTCCGGTCTCCTGCGGATCGAGGCGTGCGGGCTCTGCGGAACCGACCACGAGCAGTTCAGCGGACACCTGCCGACGGGGTTCGCCTTCATCCCCGGACACGAGATCATCGGCGTCATCGAGGGAATCGGTGACGCCGCGCGCGAGCGTTGGGGCGTCTCGGTGGGTCAGCGAGTCGCCGTCGAGGTGTTCCGATCGTGTCGGGAGTGCGACTCGTGCGGCCGCGGCGAGTATCGCAGGTGCTCGAGCAACGGCCTCGCCACCATGTTCGGCTTCGTCGACGTGAACATCCCGCCCGGCCTGTGGGGAGGCTATGCAACCCACCTGCATCTGCCGTTCGATTCCATGCCGTTGCCGGTCCCGGACGGACTCGACCCGATCGTCGCGACGTTGTTCAATCCGCTTGGGGCAGGGATCAAATGGGCTGCCATGTTGCCCGAGACAAGCCCGGGCGACGTCGTCGCGGTCCTCGGACCAGGGATCCGCGGGATTTGTGCTGCCGTAGCCGCCAAGGAGGCCGGAGCGGCATTCGTCGCGATGACCGGGGTCGGCCCTCGCGACCGAACTCGGCTAGCCGCAGCCCACCAGTTCGGCGTGGACCTGACCATCGACGTCACCGAAGACGACCCGGCGCAGGCCCTGCAAATGGCGACCGGCCGGCTCGCAGATGTCGTCGTCGACGTCACCGCGAAGGCGCCAGCCGCATTCGCGGACGCCGTCGCACTCGCGCAGCCCGGCGGACGCGTGGTGGTCGCGGGCACACGCGGCGGCGGCGGAGCGCCGGGCTTCGAGCCAGACCTGCTCGTATTCAAGGAACTACGCATCTTCGGTTCGTTGGGGGTCGACTACCCCGCCTACCAGAGCGCCATCGAGCTGCTGGTCTCTAGGCGTTGGCCCTTCGAAGAATTGCACCGCGAGATCACCGGTTTCGCCGGCCTGCCCGGGCTGCTCGACCTTCTGGCCGGCAACGAGCCGGACCGGGTCCCCGCTCTGCACAACGTCTTTGTGCCGATCGCCTGACAGCGCCAACTAGCGCCCAACCGGAAGGATCCACCGTGAGCAGCCAAAGCCGGGTTGACATGCTTGCCCTGACAGATGCCCGCGAGCGCGCCGCTCAATGCGGGATTCCGGACGCCATGGCTGAACTGTCTGTTTTCAGGATCGCGCTTCATCAGCCCCCTGTAGCCGTCGCATTGCATGGAATGCTGGAGGCGTTGCTGTGGAAAGGCGCGCTGGATGCGCGGCTACGGGAGCTGATCATCATGCGAATCGGCTGGGTCACTGATTCGGTCTATGAGTGGACGCAACACTGGAGGGTTGCCCGCTTGCTCGATGTGCCCGAACGCGACCTGCTCGGGGTGCGCGACTGGCAGAACGCCGGCCACTTCGGCGAAGCCGAGCGGGCGGTACTGGCGGCGACAGACGAGACGTTGCGTGACGGCACCATCTCGGATGAAACCTGGGCTGAGTGTCAGCGCGCGTTGCACGGGGACCCGGCCGTCCTCGTCGAACTCGTCGCCGCGATCGGGAATTGGAGATTGTTCTCAGCGCTGCTGCGGTCCTTGCACGTGCCGCTAGAAGACGGCCTCGAAGGATGGCCCCCTGACGGAGTTCGACCCTCCGTTGACTGAAGGGTGATCGGCTCGCCATGTCGACTCCGTGCTATGACTCTGCCCCTAGCACCTGTTGGTCGGGATCTGACGATGTCGAACGGTCGGGCGGTTGCATCTGCAGACGGCGATTCCACCACCGAGGATTGCGCCGGGCCTGAAGACTGAGCCGACGGAATTCCATCCGCTGCAGTCGAAGGAGAACTGGAACACCCAGCAGCGGGACGATCGCACCACGGACCGCACCTCGGCGACCATTCTCCAGCAATCCGGCTACAGCACTGAGCCCCGAAATGTAAAGAATACCGTTGTAAGGCACCAGGATTGGGCCGCATAGTCCTTCGCACTCGGACAGGCTTGGCACACCAAATCTCCAGCGCTTCGGCCAGTGTATGAAGTGAGCCAACACGGTCGTCAGGAACAGGCCGTTCACAACACCGAGGACAGCCTCGTGACGCTTATCGGCACGTTCCGCCATGCGAAGTACTACTGCGGTGCTCATGCCCCAACCCGTCGCTGCCGGCACCGGACCAATCACCGACGCGAACGGCATCGCAACTCCGGACAGCAATTCGTAGAAGACATGCGCGCTCGCTGACACGGCGCCAACTTGTGTGCAGATTTGCCGGGACGTCTTCGGACGCTGACGGGACGGCGGTAATGGCCCTTCCGCCCGCATCAGCGGAATGCCTGAACGCGCGATGCGGCCACGGCGCAACGCACTTCTTCGTGAAGAGGTCGTTCCATATGGCGGCTTTCACCACAAAAGTACTTGTCGACCTACACGTTACTCCGTAGCTGTTGGCCGCCATCGGCGTCGAAGAGTTCCTTGGTCCAACGTTCGAGGATTTCTGCGCTATCCCAGTCGTCGGGATGGAACCCGGCGTGGGTGTAGGAACGGAAGCGCTCAATCGCTGCTCGGCTGAACAGCGGGTTATGACGGAAGGCTCGAAGGCTGCGCAGCAACCGCACCGGGTTGTAGGCGGCACGATCGCCGGCCAGAGAGCGGGTGGTCTGGATGACCAACTCGGTGAACAATAGGAGACTGGCGATCCGCATTCCCCAGACCCTGGTGCGTTCGCTTCCACCGACCGTCTCGTAGACATCGAAAGCGACGGCCTTGTGCTCGCATTCCTCCAGTGCGTGCCAAAGCAGAATCGGCCGCACCTCGGTGTAGCCGATCAGTTCTTGAGCTTCGTCGCTGGTGAGAATGATCTCGGCGAATGTCGCCGTGTAGTGCTCGAGGGCTGCCGTCACAGCCAGGCGCATCTTGGGAGAAAAACGCTTCTCGAGTCGGCCAACCAACTTCTTGATATGCCGATCGATCCCCTCGGTGGGATAGCCCATCGCTTGAAGGCGATCGTTGAGCAGCCGATGCTGGTGCCGGTGGGTGGCCTCTTGAGCGATGAATCCCTTGACCGCCTCCTTCAGGTCAGCGTCGCTGATGTGGTCCCGGTACTCGCGGACTGACCGGATGAAGAAGTCTTCGCCTTCGGGGAACGTGGCCGACAAGGTGGACACAAAGTGGCTCATCACCAAGTCGCCATCGACGAAGTGCTGCCGACTGGTCTCAGCAGGCATGTCGAATCGGACACGGCGGGGCTTCGGGACGACCCGCGTGGTGGGCCGTGTGGACGAATCGTCGCTCATGTTGTTCTCCTGTTGTCATGGGCACTGATGATCTGACTTTACGCCTAGTCAGAATTAGATGGCAAGCTATGCGTTGTGCGATCGGTGCGGGTGTACAGCGGGATGTCCGCCGAGGAGCGTCACCGGAACAGGCGCACGCGTCTCATCGAGGCCGCGATGGAGTTGATCGGCACGCACGGCGTTGCCGCCGCCACGGTGACTGCCGTATGCGCTGAGTCCGGCGTGACGTCACGCTACTTCTATCAGCATTTCCCTGACAGAGACGCCCTCTTGCGAGCTGTCTACCAGCAGCTCTACGCAACCTTCCAGGAGGTGATAGTTGACGCGATCCCCGATGCCGGCGCCCCACCCGAGGTGCTCGCGTACGCGCCGATCCGCGGGCTGGTCAGCATGATCAACAATGATCCTCGACTGGGTCGGATCTTGTTCGTGGAATCTGCAACGGAGCCGCTGCTTCGGGAGTTACGCAGCGACATGATGACCGGTTTCACCGACCTCGTATTGCGTGAGGCCAGACTTCACCTTGACATCGCCGACTCCGCAGTGGGCGTTGCCCATTTGGCCTCGACATTGGGTGTGGGTGGGTTATTCGAAGTCTTGCGCCGCTGGCTCGACGGAGAACTCGAGTTCACCACCGATGAACTCGTTCAGCACTGCGCAGGTTTCCTGGGCAGCCTCGGCAGCTATGTGCTGCTGCAGAACGCAGTCGAGTCGGCCACGACCAAAGCCAAACCTCAGAGTTAGCTTCTGGCGCCTCCCGGCCGCGCTTCGCGAATGTCGAGGTGCCTCCGCTTGCTTCATTCCGGACTGAACACATGAACGCCGCTGTACAACATTAGAGGCCAGCGTCGTCGACCAAATAACGTTCGGCGAGCGTCTCGGCAAGCCGACTCGTGTGCTCCACGATCTCCCCCTGGATGACGTCAAGCAAACCTGCATGCCATGCGGTGATCAATTCGACGAAGCCACCAACGGCCACCAGTGTGTCCATCCGAAGGGCGGTTTCATCGGCTTCCGGCCTCAGGTGTGGCTCACTGGCTGCGATCACCAGGTGTGTCGCCTCCTGCAGTGCGACAGCGCGCCGATCCTGAAGCGGGGAACTGCCCACGTGTTGAGCCAGTAGAATCTTCGCCCTGCCCGGATCCTCTGCAATCCGGTCGACCACCGCGGCGATGGTCACGCGGATGGTCTCCATCGGCGGCTGCCCGATGCGTTCTGCGAGCGTCGCAGAAACCTCACCGAGCATCTCGTTGCGCACGCCGTCCCATGCAGCGACAAGTAACTCGTCGCGGGTCTTGAAGTCTTCGTAGAAGTAACGGTCGTTCAGGCCGGTTTTGGCGCACACTCCTCTCATCGTGACTGCTGCCCAACCGCTTTCACTCCAGATTTCCGTCGCGGCATCAATGAGGCGCTGACGGCGCTCCGCCCGGCGTTCAGCACCGGTACGCCCGCCCCATCTCTTCGACCGCGTCCGCACATGTCCATCTTGGCAAGCCACAGTAGGTCGCAACACTTTGGTAGCATCCGCCCCCAATGGGGGCGCGTGCCACCATAGGACTCCGCGGAGGGCAGCGATTGACGATCAGAACGCTCAAACTTCGAGTTCTCAGAGACGTGGCAGCGGCTGTCGTCATTCCCGCCCCCAGCAGTGATCGTGCGGCACTGGCGACGGTGGCGGTAGGAGGCGCCCTGCACGCCGTGCAGGTATTCGCGGCCGACTGGCCCGCCGCAATCCCGTAGGGAGTCGACTCATGACGCTCTTGAGCGAGGCCCCCACCGGTCGCCGTCACCACTTGCACTACGTGCGGTAGCGTACCGATACCGGCAGTATCGCTACCAGTGGAGGCCAAGTGACCGACGGCAGTGCAGATGCCCCAAGCCAGGCCAAGCGGCCTGGTCGGCGCGCCAACGGATCCACCGACCCGGCCGACACTCGCGAGTACAGCGAACGGTTGGCGACCCTGGCCCGGTTCACCCTCCGACACAAAGCGCTCGTCATCGGGGTATGGCTAGGCGCCGCGGTGGTTCTCGCGCTGCTGTTCCCACAGCTGGAAACCGTGGTGCGCCAACAGTCGGTGGACCTCATTCCTCGCGACGCCCCGTCCTTGCAGACGGTTGACCGCATGAGCGCCGCGTTCGGCGAAGAAGGCTCGAAAACCATGGTGTTCGTCGCCATGGAAGACCCCACTGGCTTGACTCCAACTGCACGGCAGCGCTACGGCGAACTCGTGCGCCGGTTGCAGGCCGAGGGCGACCACGTCCTGCTGGTGCAGGACCTGCTGGCCGATCCGATTACCGAAGCTCAGGCAGTCAGCGCCGACCGCAAAGCCTGGTATCTGCCCGTCGGTGTCACCGGCACCCTCGGAGACCCCACGGCAGCCGAATCCTTGAACGCGGTGCGCGACATCGCCGCGGAGGTGTTCACCGGATCGACCACGACCGTCCAAGTGACGGGACCACCGGCGACCTTCAGCGACATGATCGCCTCCGCCGAGCACGACCTGCTGTTGATCTCGATCGCTACCGCCGGCGTGATCGCCCTGATCTTGCTGATCGTCTACCGGTCAGTGTTCACCGCGCTGTTGCCACTGCTGGTAATCGGGTTGAGCCTGGCGGTTGGGCGCGGCGTGCTATCCGCCCTCGGCGAGATGGGCATGCCGGTCTCCCAGTTCACCGTCGCATTCATGACGGCGATCCTGCTCGGCGCCGGAACTGATTACACAGTTTTTCTGATCAGCCGGTACCACGAGCAGCGCCGCGCCCAAGTACCCGCCGATCAGGCGATCATCCACGCCACCGCCAGCATCGGGCGCGTCATCCTGGCGTCCGCCGCCACCGTGGCACTCGCGTTCTTGGCCATGGTCTTCGCGCGGCTCAGCGTCTTCGCCGCCCTGGGCCCCGCGTGTGCCATCGCCGTGCTGTTCGGATTTCTGGCGACCGTCACCCTGCTGCCACCCGTGCTGTCGCTAGCCGCCAAACGCGGCATCGGTGAACCCAAATCCGATCGCACCCGCCGCTACTGGAACAGCGTCGCCGTCGCCGTGGTCCGCCGTCCGGTGCCACTGCTGATCGTCAGCCTGGCCATCCTGCTCGCCCTGTCGGCAGCCGCTGCGACCATCAAAATCAGCTACGACGACCGCAAGGGACAACCAGACACCACGGCCAGCAACCAGGGCTACCAACTTCTGGACCGCCACTTCCGCAAGGACGTCGTCATCAGCGAGTTCCTCGTCGTAGAGAACCCGACCGACATGCGGACCGGGAGGGGGCTGGCCGATCTCGACGAGATGGCCTCTCGCGTCTCCCAGATCCCCGGCGTCACCAGGGTGTCCGGAGTCACCCGCCCCACCGGGGAGCGCCTCGACCAAGCAGAACTGGCCTGGCAGAACGGCCAGATCGGCGAGAAAATGGCCGGCGCGGTCGCCGAGGGCAACTCACGCAAGGACGACCTCGCCAAACTCACCGGCGGCGCCGACCAGCTCGCCGACGGCCTCGCCCAACTCGATGGCACGGTGCGCACCGCCCTCGCGCC
>SXGT01203545.1_pt1 | contig 15112 bp, 11 predicted proteins | sample 3176221 | NCBI WGS metagenome assembly SXGT01 (sample SAMN11356862, study PRJNA531348) | freshwater metagenome | isolation source: freshwater sample F1-120 | place: China: Fuxian Lake, Yuxi | collected 2017-12-25
CGCACGCACGTGCAGAAGGTCATCGGCAAGGTCGGCGCCCACTCCAAGCTCGAAGCGGTCGCGATCGCTCGCCGCGAAGGGCTCGTCTGAGCCCTTCGTTCCGCCTGCACCTACCCGGCTCAGTTCGGCAGGCCCGGCTCAGTTCGGCAGGCCCGGCTCAGTTCGGCAGGGTTGCTCGCAGGACCCGCAGCAACTCGTCGGCCGCGAATGGCTTCACGATGACGTCCGCAATGACCGCGGCGCGCAGTTCGTCGAGGTCGACATCGCGACTGCTCATCAACACGATCGGGATGTCCGGCGACCGTTCTCGGATGACGGTTGCCGGCGAGATCCCATCGAGTTCGGGCATGCGGGCGTCACACAACACGAGGTCGACGGGCGGGTCGCCATCGAGTCGGGCGAGCGCGGCCGACGCCGTCGTCGCGATGACCACCTGCCAACCAACGCTTCGCAACATGGCCGCGGTCATCTCGCCCACATCGGCTTCGTCATCGATCAACAACACAGTGCCGGTTCGCTCGGGGGTGAGTTCTTCCGCAGCGAGCGGCAACGCGCAGGTCACGGTCGTGCCCACGCCAGGCGTCGACTCGATCCAGACCACGCCGCCGAGCGCCGCGACGATGCCGTGCACCGACGACAGCCCAAGGCCGCTGCCTTCGCCGGGTGGTTTGGTCGTGAAGAACGGTTCGAACGCGGTACGCAGCACTGACTCGTCCATTCCCACACCGTTGTCGCGTACCCGCACGAGCACCACCGGACCGGCGAGGCCGCGCTCGACCGACGCCGAGAAGTCGGTCTCGGCCGCGTCGACGACGATTTGAATCACGCCATCACCGCTGACCGCATCGCGGGCATTGAGCACGAGGTTCACCAACACCTGTTCGACCTGTCCACGGTCGGCATCGACCGACGCGTGTCCGCGAACCTCCAGTTGGAGTTGGATGTGCGACCCGAGCGCACGATCGAGCAGACGCACCACCGACCGCGCCACCGCTCCCACGTCGAATCGTTCGACGGTCGGAGGCTCACGCCGGGCGAACTGCAAGAGCTGCCGGACGAGGTCAGTGCCGCGTTCTGCGGCACGCCGCATCGAGTCGATATCGGCGCGAACTCGTTCGTCGAGATCGCTGCGACGATGCAACAACGTCGAGTAGTTGAGGATCACGCCCAAGAGATGGTTGAAGTCGTGGGCGATGCCGCCCGACAGGCGCCCAAGGCTCTCCAGCCGTTGCGCGCGCGCCAACTCGAGCTCCAGCTGTTCCCGCGCCCGCCGGGCCTCGAGCCGCTCGAACTCGATGTCACGCTCGCGGAGCCGCGTCTCGAGATCGAGCCGGTCGCTGACGTCGCGAGCGGTGATGATCACCCCACGAATCGCTGGATCGTTGAGCTTGTTGTTGGCGACGAGTTCGACAGGGCGAACCTCGCCATTGGCAGTCCGCATCCGGACGAGCAACGGTGGCGCGGGGCCGGGGCGCCGAACGGTATTGCTCAGGGATTGCATGGCAAGCGCTTGGTCGTCTTCCAACACGAAATCCAACGCGTTCGCACCGGTGACGTCCGCTACGGCGTAACCCAGCGCCTTCTCGATGCCCGGGCTCACGTACCCGACGACGCCGTGACTGTCGACGACGACGACCACGTCGGAAATCTGCGCGACGTACGTATTCAGCTTCTCGTCCGCGAGTTTGCGATCGGTGATGTCGATGGTCTGCGCAATGCCGTACAACGGCGCGCCGTCGTCGTCGCGCAGCAATGTCGCGTATGAAAGGGTCCACACCCACGATCCGTCGCCACGGAGTGACCGGACCTCGAGCGACGCAGTGTGGGTTGTACCCGCCACCAGATCGCCTAACGCGGCGACCACGATGTCCGCGTCCGCGGGATGCATCAGATCGTCGACGTTCAGGCCGACGAGCTCATCGACGGAGCGCCCGAGCATGTCGGCGTACGCGCGATTGCAGGAGAGGATCTTGCCCCGGTCGCGAAACGAAATGATGACGGCACCGATACCGACGTGTTCGAACGCCAGGCGATGCTGTTCGGCTTCACGATCGCGGCGAACGGCAGACGTGACGTCACGAAACGACACGGCTACGTGTGACGGCACGTCAGACTTCTCGCGGAACAACGGACGCGCCGTCACCGACAACCACACGCGTTCGCCGTGCGGCAGCGCGACTTGCATGATCACGTTCTCTGAAACGACACCCGTGCGCAGTGTCACCATCGCGGGGTGCTCTTCGCCGGGAAGTGTCTCACCGTTCTCGCGACGCGCCTCCCAGCGAGGATCCATCGAATCTCGCCCGATGAGTTGCTCATGGGTCAACCCGAGCAGTCGACTCGCCGCCGGATTCGCAGCGACGATCTCACCCGACGCGTGCTGCAGCACCACGCCGACATCGATGGCGTGGACGAGCGTTCGGTAATCCTCGAGATCGAACTCGTCACTCATCGTGTGCAGTCTCGCGCTCGACGCCAATCGTTCGTAACATCGCATTGTGCGAATCGTCCATTCTGCAACTCACCGTCAACACAATCCGCCGATTCAGGTCGAAGCAGGTCACCGCGACCCGATGCAGGAGACTCCCGCGCGAATCGACACGATCGTTGCGGCACTCGACGCTGACGGTCGGTTCGTCCGGGAATCGCCCGGCGATCACGGTCGCTCCGCGATCGATGCTGTCCACGACCCGGCAATGGTCGACTTCGTCGCCGGAGCCCACGCAGCCTGGTCGGGCGCGGCTGGACACGACATCGCGATCCCCGACGTGTTCTTGCACCCAGGACTGCGTTCCGGGATGCCGCCCTCGACCCCGCCGAAGTCCCCGCTCGGCGCGCTCGGATATTGGTGTTTCGAAACCACCACCCCCATGGTGGCCGGGACCTACGCCGCGGCACGCGCCGCGGTCGATTGCGCGTTGACCGCCACCGACATCGCTCGTTCGACAGCAGGTGCGTCGTACGCATTGTGCCGGCCACCCGGTCACCACGCGGCAACCGCAGTGTTCGGCGGCTACTGCTTCTTCAACAATGCGGCGATCGCAGCGCAGCACGCGATCACGAACGGCGCCGACCGTGTCGCGATCCTCGACGTCGACTATCACCACGGCAACGGCACCCAGCAGATCTTCTACGACCGGGCCGACGTGTTCTACGCGTCGCTCCACGGCGACCCCGACCGTGCGTACCCGTATTTCGTCGGTCACGCCCACGAACTCGGTACGGGTCACGGGCACGGTTGCAACGTGAACGTTCCGTTGCCCGAGGGCTGCGACGACGGACGGTATCTCGACGCGCTCGGCGGTGTGCTCACCACCCTCGAACAGTTCGCGCCTGATCTGCTCGTCGTCTCGCTCGGACTCGACCTCTATGCCGACGATCCGCTCGGCGATTTCGCCGTGACCACCAACGGGATCGGCGCGGTCGGCGAGGCCATCGCGTCGCTGCACCGACCGACCGTCATCCTGCAAGAAGGTGGATACGCGGTCGCAGCGCTCGGTGACAACGCCGTGGCGTTTCTCGACGCGTTCACCCGACCGATCGACCGCGCTCAGCGATAGACCGGTTCGAGCATTTCGTGCACGACGCAATCGCGCCCGAAACTCAAGAATCGGTCACACCCCCGCATCAACCACCGGTCATGGGTCACGAGCAATACCGTGCCCTGGAACTGGCCGAGCGCGTGTTCGAGCGCTTCGGCCGACGCCAGGTCGAGGTTGTCGGTCGGTTCGTCGAGCAAAAGCAAGGTCGACCCGCTGGTCTCGAGCAAGAGAATCTGCACCCGAGCCTGCTGGCCTCCTGACAAGGTCGCGAACGACTGCTCCCACTGCTGGTGGAGTTCGTACCGTCGCAAGACCGCCATCGCTTCGCCCCGCGAGAAACTGCGGTCGAGCAACACGTCGAGCAAGGAACGCCGGCCGATGGCATCGGCTCGATGCAACTGGCTGAAGTACCCGGGTACGACCCGGGCCCCGAGCCGCCACGCCCCCGAGTGGCCGATCGATTCTCCGGCCAGCAATCGCAGGAAGTGCGACTTTCCGGTGCCGTTGTGCCCGATGATGCCCACCCGCTCGCCATAAAAGATCTCGGTGGAGAACGGGTCGGTGAGTCCGTCGAGCGCGAGATCCTCGACGATGACGGCACGCTTGCCCGTCCGATCGCCACCGAGCCGCATCGTGATCTGTTGATCGCGTGGCCGTTCGGGCGGTGCGGTGCGATCGAGTTGTTCGATCTTGGTCTTGGTTGCTTTCAGTCGAGACGCGAACGCATCGGTCACCTGCGATCGCCGCCGGAGCTCCGCGACCTGGGCGACGAGTTGGTCCCGGCGCTCGAGGAATCGTCGGTGCTCGTCGTCGAGGCGCGCCAATCGGCCGTCGCGCGCCTCCGGGTAGCCCGCGAAGGACCCGCCGTGGGTCCACGCGCCGCTCCCCTCGATCGTCACGAGCTTGTCGACCGCGTTGGCCAGCAACTCACGATCGTGGCTCACGAGCAGGATCGTCTTGGTCGACTCGCGCAACGACCGTTCGAGCCACTCCTTCGCCGGAACGTCGAGAAAGTTGTCTGGTTCGTCGAGGAGCAGCACCTCGGCGTTCGACCGCAGCATGTACTCGAGCACCAATCGCTTCTGCTCGCCGCCACTCAACGTCGAGACCAAGCGATCGCGGATCGCATCGAAACCGAGCCCGAGCGCTGCGTTCGCACACACATCCCACTCGACCTCGATATCCCACCCGCCGGCATCACCGAATCGTTGGTGGGCACCCGCCAAGGCCACTCCCCGCTCGTTGGTTGGGTCGTTCGCGAACGCGACCTCGGCTCGACGCACATCGGTCGCGGCGCGGCCAATTGTCAACGGCGCAAACTCCATCAGATATTCAGCGACCGTTGTCTCATCGGCGGGGGCGAACTGACGCATCACCAGCAGGCGCCCGTCGACACGCGTGCTGCCTCGGCGCGGTTCGAGTTCGCCGGCCAAGAGCCGTAGCAACGTCGTCTTGCCGGTGCCGTTCGCGCCGATCAACGCGATGTGCTCGCCGTTCCCGACCCGGAACGAGACGTTGCTGAAGAGGGTGCGACCGCCCGGGAGCGCATACTCGACGCCGTTGACCTCGATGACTCCCATCGATGGTCAGGTTACGAAGTCGGGGTCGACGGCGACCATGAATTCTCGTTACGGTCCATCCATGGTCAGTGAAGTGGTGCGCCATCGCGCGGGCGCGTTCGATATCCATCCGGCGTCGACAGACTCCGCGGTCTCGGTCGCGGACGGCATTTGGATGTCGCCCGGTCTCTCGAACAGTTTCTGCGTCGCCAACTCGACCGGGCGCGTCGTGATCAACACAGGCATGGGTTTCGAGGCAGGGCACCACAAACGCCTGTACGACGCGGTCGCTCCGGTGCCGACGCGTTACATCCTGCTCACCCAAGCCCACGTCGATCACGTCGGTGGTGTCGACCACTTCCGCGAGTCAGACACCCAGCTGATCGCCCAAGCCAACAACCCGGCATGCCAAGCCGATGACGAGCGGATTCATCGGTTTCGGGTGAAGCGATCGATGCCGTATTGGGCCGAGGCGGTGAGCAAAGCCGATCGTTTCATCAAGTCGCAACCTCCCGACGCACCGATCCCAGCGCAGAGCGTTCCGACCCCCGACGTGCTCTATGTGGACGAATACGCCTTCGCACTCGGCGATCTCCGCTTCGAACTCATCTCGACCCCGGGCGGCGAAACCGTCGATTCGACCGTGATCTGGTTACCCGACCGCAAGATCGCGTTCGTCGGCAACGTTTTTTCGGCGTTGTTCGGACACGTGCCGAACCTGGTGACGCTTCGAGCCGATCGTTTGCGGTACGCCCTGCCGTTCGTGGCCGCGGTGCAGCAGGTGATCGACCTCGACGCCGAGGTGCTGTGTGTCGGGCACGGCGACCCACTCGTCGGCGCCGCCACGATCCGCACCGAACTCGAACGGCTGCGCGACGGCGTGCAGTGGCTGCACGATGCGGTCGTCGACGGCATGAACAGCGGCCGCAGCGTCTACGACCTCATGCGCGAGCTTCGGCTCCCCGACCACCTCAGCCTGGGCGAGGGGTACGGCAAGGTCGCCTGGGACGTTCGCGCGATCTGGGAGGGATACGCCGGGTGGTTCCACGCTCGGGCGACGAGCGAGTTGTATCCGATCGAACCCACAGCAGCGTCGGCCGAACTCGTCGCGCTGGCCGGCGGGGTCGGTGCGGTGCTGGCCGCCGTCGAGCGACACCTTGGCGCTGGCGACCCACAGCTGGCCCTCGCCCTCATCGAGCACGCAACGGCCGCCGCACCGAGCGACCCCGAGGTGCAGCAGATGTCCATCTCGGTCCACGAAGCTTTGCTCGCCGAACACGTCGCCGAGCACCCCGATGACTTCACGAACTTCTGGCTGGTCGGCTGGCTCCGCCACCAGATCACGACCCAGCATCGTGCGCTCGCAGAGGTCCGGCCGTGAAGCGACTTCGCCTCGCCATCGTCGGTTGCGGCGCGATTGCCGACTGGCACGTGAACGCGATCGACGTGGCACTCGAACGTACCGACATCGTCGCCTGTGTCGACCCGAACCCAGACCGCGCCGCCGCCTTTGCAACCCGCACGGGCGGCGCGGCGTGTTCGTCGATTGCCGACGCGATCGCGATCGGGATCGATGCGGTCGCGATCATGGTTCCTCACCACCTCCATGAACCGCTCGCGCTCGAGGCGTTCGCAGCCGGACTGCACGTCTTGCTCGAAAAGCCGATGGCGACCATGCCCGACGCATGCGAACGCATCCTTGCCGCCGCGCCAACCGATCGCGTGTTCATGCTCGCGGAGAATGCTCAGTATTGGCCCGAGGTACTCCTCGCTCAGCAACTACTCGCCGACGGCGCCATCGGCGACCTCATCACCGCCCGCGCGTGGCACTGCTTTCCACCCATGGGTGACTTCTACGCTGGCGACGACCCGTGGCGGATGTCGCTCGCGGCTGCGGGCGGCGGGATCGCGATGGATGCGGGCTCGCACTGGCTCCGGCCCCTCCGCATGTGGTGCGGTGAGCTCGTGGAGGTAGTCGCGGTCACCGGGCGACCGTTCCCCGGAATGGAAGGTGAATCGATGTGTCGGGCGCTGTGCCGGTTCGACTCGGGCGTGGTCGCAAGTTTCGACGCACTGTTGGTTCCCGGCGGCGTCTCGGACCTGCCGCTGTTCCAACTCACCGGCACCAAGGGCGAGATCGTCATCGAAGGCATCGGGCGCGTGCGTCATTTCGATGGAAGCGAATGGCGCGGCACCGTCGTCGGACAAGGCAACTACCTTCAGAGCTACGAGGGCGAGTGGCGCGATTTCGAAGCCGCAGTACTCGATGGGACACCACTGGCGGCCAGCGCTCGCGACGCGCTCGGCGAGTTGTACGGAGCGTTGGCGATGTATCGATCCGCTGCATCGAAACAATGGGAGCCCGTGTGGGTGTGACCTTCGATTTCGCGGACGCCACCGTGCTCGTCACCGGCGGGTCGAACGGCATCGGTCTTGCCATCGCCCGAGCGTTTCAGGCGTCGGGCGCCAACGTGACCATCACCGGCACGAAAGCGGATGCGGCGTCGTACGAACACGACCTTTCAGGATTTGTGTACCGCCAGTGCCTCATGCGCGACGCGGATGCCGTCGAGGCGTTGGCCGCAGACATCGAACGTTGCGATGTCCTCGTCAACAACGCCGGCCAGAACCTTCCCGGCGGACGCAGCGAGTACGACCCCGACGTCTTCGACGAAGTGCTCGCCGTTAACCTCTCGGCGCCGTTTCGGCTCTCGAATCGTCTCCTCGACCGCATCGGTTCGAGTGCGCTCGACGGCGGCGGAAGCGTCATCAACATCGGCTCGATGAGTAGCTTCTTCGGCGTCGAGGTCGTGCCGGGCTATGGCGCGGCGAAGGCCGGCATCGTGCAGATGACCAAGACCCTCGCGGTCGCATGGGCCAAGCACCGCGTGCGCGTCAACGCCATCGCGCCCGGCGTGATCGAGACCAACATGACCGCACCGATGATGCCGTTCGCCTTCATGACCGATCCTCTCCTGGCACGAACGCCGATGCAGCGGTTCGGAACACCCGACGATGTGGCCCCGGTTGCGCTCTTCTTGGCGTCGGGCGCAGCGCGGTACATCACCGGTCAGACGTTGCCCGTCGATGGCGGCTTCTCGATCCAAGGATGATCACGTGACGCACGGACTCGTTCGCCTTCCGACCGCGACCGAAATCGAGACGTTCTGGGTCGATGGTGCGATCGTGTTGCGCGGCGTCATCGACCCCGAGGTTGTACTCGCGCTGGAGCCCCACGTCATGGCATTGCTCGATGAGCGCGAGATGGCCGACATGACGGCGATGGGCGATGGCTTGGCCGCCGCGGGAGAGGCAGTGTTGCGCGACCCGCAACCCGGTCGCGGTCGGTTCATTTCCGGTGTCGATCACTGGCTCACCCATCCCGAGTTCGCGGCGTTCGCTTGTTCGTCGGCCGTTCCCGCGATCGTCGCGACCCTGTTGCGCTCGCCGAAACTGAACCTCTGGGAGGATTCCGTTCTCGTGAAACAACCCGGTACCGGTGAACGCACGGCCTGGCACCAGGACCTCTCGTACTTTCACGTGACCGGCGATCAACTGTGCACGACCTGGATTCCGCTCGACCACGTCGATGCGTCGTCGGGCGCGATGTCGTTCGTGCGGGGGTCGCACCGCTGGAGCACCGTCTATCGACCGAATCTCTTCGTGTCGACCATGCCCATTCCGGGCACCGAAGGTGACGTAGTCCCCGACATCGAGGCGCTCGCAGCACGCGGCGAGGTCGACATCGTGCAGTGGGAACTCGGGCCGGGCGACATCTCGGTTCACCATGCCGGAACCCTGCACGCCGCAGGACCCAACACAACGGCCGACCGCTGGCGCCGGGCGATCAGCATCCGGTACTGCGGCGACGATGCCCGCTACCACTTCCGCCCCGGCGCACCCCGCAAACCGCATCACACCGACGATCGCGAAGGACAGGTTGTCGACCACGAACGTTGCCCGGTGGTTTGGCCGGCCTGAACGTCAGTCGTCGTCGATCAGACGCTTGCCGTAGCTCACCACATCGTCGCGGATGAAGCCGAGCGAGTCGTAGAACGCCATGGCTCCAGCATTCGTCGAGCGGACCTGGAGGTTGAGCTTCGGACAGCCTCGGGCGACCAACCACGACTCGGCTGCGGCCATGATGGCCCGGCCGTAACCTTCGCCTTCCACGTCGGGATCGACGCCGAGATAGTTGACCCAACCACGGTGTCCGTCGTACCCGACCATGACCGCGGCGACGACGGTTCCATCGATCTCACCGACCAGGAAACCATCATCGGCAACCGCGAGCTTCCGGTCGATGTCCTGACGCGGATCGTTCCACGACCGCGTCAACCCGCACCGCTCCCACAATGCGACGACGGCGTCGGCATCGCCGCGACGAAACGCTCGAACCTTCACCGCCGCATCATGGCCTGGAGTTCCACGCCGTTCGCAACTCCGGGGCTCCGCATTGCATCGTCGCTCGTCGGCGCATGCCCCGAGCGCATGCGGGTCGGTGCAGGACCCGGTCTGTCCACCACGCGATTCAGGAACGTCGCGGTCGCAGTGTGTCCGATCCCGATGAGTCGAGGCGTCTTTTTGTTGCGAATAGCGCAACGTAAAGACGCCTCAGGCGAACTCGACCCGGCCGGGCGCTCACACCTGATCTCGAAGCCTTGTTCGCCGAGCAGGAGCAAGTCGGTGAACAAGAAGCCGGAGACGGTCCGGGATCAGACCCCGACGAGATCGGCGAGCGAGCCGAGGTCGCGCACGACGAGGTCTGGGGAGGCGGTCGCCGCGGGCGTCGCTCCGTCGCTGCCATCGTCACCACGCCGATTGATCCATACGGTCGTGAATCCGAGTGCCTGCGCGGGCGCGTGGTCATGGAACAGGCTCTGGGCAACGTGCACGATCTCGGATTGCGGCCGTCCGATCCGACGCAAGCCCTCGTAGAAGTGAGCGGGATTCGGCTTGTACGAACCGACCTGTTGGGCGGTGACCACGTGCGCGAACTCGACGCCCGGCAGTTGCTCGGCCGATGCGGCGAAGAGGTCGTCATCGACGTTCGACAGAATCACGAGGTCGAACCGGGACCCGAGCCGTCGCAGCGCCTGGGCCGAGTCGGAGAACGCCGGCCAGTCGGCGACGGACGCACCAAACGCGTCGCATTCCTCGGGCGTCGGCGTAACACCGAGGTCGGCGCCGACGCGCCGCAAGGTTTCGGCGAGTACGTCGCGATAACGCCGCCCGTCTTCCTCGACCACGTGCTCATGCGCGGCAAAGGCGCGTAGCAACTCGTCGCGCGCAACTTCGATGTCGTAGGTCCGCGCCACTTCCGCGAGCGCGTTGGCGATGCCCGACTCCCAGTCGATGATTGTGCCGTAACAGTCGAACGTCAACGTTCGGACGGAAGCCCAGTCGATCGTCATGCGTCATCTGCCTCCTCGCCGGCCGCGTCCAAACCCTGGCCGGTCGTGCGCGTGTTGCCGATCCAGCTCTCGTACAGCGCCGCGTAGACGCCTTCGCCCGCGACGAGCTCGTCGTGATGCCCTCGTTCGACCAACTGGCCTTGGTCGAACACCAGCACCAAGTCCGCAGCCTGCGCGGTCGACAAACGGTGCGCGATCGACACCGTCGTTCGCCCGACGGCGAGACGATCCAGCGCACCGGCCAGCGCTCGTTCGGTCTCGGGGTCGACCGCGCTCGTTGCCTCGTCGAGCACCAACAGCCCGGCTCGGCCCAACTGCGCACGCGCCAAGGCCACGAGTTGTCGTTCGCCCACCGAGAGGTTGTCACCCCGTTCGCCGGCCGGCGTGTCGAGTCCGGCGGGGAGCGACGCGACCCACTCGTCGAGGCCGAGTGAGGCGAAGGACGCGTCGATCGCGTCGTCGTCGGCGCCGGGACGCCCGAGGCGAACGTTGTCGCGAATCGACAAGTCGAAGAGAAACCCATCCTGGGGAACCAACCGAATCGCATCGCGGCGTGCAGCGCCGTCGACGTCGGCGAGGTTGTGGCCGGCGATCTCGATCGTTCCGCACACCGGATCAGCCATCCGGCACAACAGCTTGGCGAACGTCGTTTTCCCCGACCCCGTCTCGCCGACGATCGCAACCCGGGCGCCAGCGGGGATTTCGACGCTGACGCCGCGCAGTACGAGGTCGCCGCCGCGATAGCGGAAGTCGACATCATTGGCGCGCACGTCGAGTGGCCCGGTCGGTAGATCCCGACCCGTTCCCGGTTCGGGGTCCGCAACATCGATCGGGACGTCGAGCACCGCGAGGACCTTGCGCCACCCGGCCACAGCGGTTTGGGTCAGGTCGAGGACCTCGCTCAGCTCCGCGATCGGGTTCAACAGCACCTGCACCAGGAACAAGAACGCAACCGCTTGACCGAGTTGCAGCCCGAGTTCGTCGCCGGCGAACACCGACACGGCAGTCACCGCGCCGAGGGCCACCGACCCGAACAGGTCGCCGATCGTGAACATCCCAGCGAAGTACTTCGCTGCCCGCAGATGGGCCCGGTAGAGGGCGTCGACGCGTTCTCGCAACCGCGTCCGCGCTCGCGTTTCGAGGCCATAGGCGCGAATCACCGTGATCCCGGTCACTGTCTCGGAAACCTCCGACAGCATGTCGCCGGTTCGATTACGGACCGCGTCGTATGCCGCCAGCTGGTGCCGTTGCATGGTCCGCAACACGGGCACCGCAGGTGCGAACACGATGACCACAACGATGGTCAACACCCATGAGTACAACGCCATCACGGCGATCGTCGCGACGATGAGCGTGGAGTTCACCACCCAACTCACACCACCCCACTGGGCGAACCGCGCCAAGGTTTCGACGTCGCTCGTGACCCGTGCGACGAGAATTCCTTTGCGGGAGTCGGTGTGCTCGGCGACCGAAAGACGATGTATGTGTTCGAACACCCTGACCCGGAGGCCGTACAGCGTCGCTTCCGCGGCCGCGACCAAGCGGAGGTAGGTGACGCGCTGGACGAACGACAGCGCGACGACGAACATGCCGCCCACTGCGCACGCCGTGTACACGAACCCGGCATCAAAACCTCCGTCGAATCCGCGATCGAGCACCTGTTGCACGAGGATCGGAATCATCAGCCGCCCGAGCGCGACGACGACAGCGAAGCCAACGCTGACGCCGAGTCCGCGCCGGAGTTCAGGACTGACCACCAGACCGCGCCGCAACACCGACATCGCCGAGTCGGGTTCGCCGACGTCTTCGTCGTCGAGCGCGAGTTGCGCGGCAAGCGAGTGCTCGTGAGAGAACAACTCGTCGACTGCTTGCGCACCGGCCGGGTCAGCCAGCGCGTCGAGCGTCGCGCCGTGCGGATCGTCGGCGCGGCTCACGATCCGACCTCGGTCTCGTAGGCCGACACGAGGGCGCGGTAACTCTCGTCACGAGCGAGCAGATCCGCGTGCGTTCCGACGGCTTGGATGCGTCCGTCGCGCAACATCGCAACTCGATCGGCCAAGGCGATGGTCGAGACGCGGTGCGCGACGATCAGCGTCGTCGTGGAGGATGACGCCCGCAGGCCCGCGAGAATTCGGGCCTCCACCGTCGGATCGACAGCACTCGTCGCGTCGTCGAGCAACAGCACACGCGGTTGGCGGGCGAGCGCGCGGGCCAGGGCCAGCCGCTGACGTTGGCCGCCCGACAACGTCACCCCGCGTTCGCCGAGCACCGTTGCCTCCCCTTCTGGCAACTGCGCGACGAATCGGTCGGCTTGCGCGGTGGCCAGTGCGTGATGCACCGCGGCCGGGCCGGCAGCATCGAGTGCAACGTTCTCGCGCACCGAGTCTGCGAACAGAAACGACTCTTGGAACACCAACGCCACATCGCGATGCAATGCACTCGGATCGATGACGTCGAGGGGACGGCCCTCGATCTCGACGCGACCCGAGTCGGGCGGCATCAGACCAGCGAGGAGCTCGCACAACGTCGTCTTCCCGCTGCCGGTCGCACCGACGAGCGCAACGACCTCCCCCGCCGCAACCTCGAGGGAGCAGTTCGCCAACACGGGCTCGCCATCGACGTACCCGAATCCGAGATCGATCGCACGAATGGCGATCGTTCCCTCGGGAAGCCGTTCGCCGGACACCGGAGTCTCAGCGATCGGTGCCGCAAGCACGTCGTCGATGCGCTCCATTGCGACGACCGACCGCGGCAACTCCTCGAGCAGGAACCCCACAACCCGCATGGGAAACGCCAACAAGTTGAAGAGCGCAATGACTTGCACCATGTCGCCGGCCGTCATCGCACCTTCGGACACACGCCAGGCACCGAGCGCGAGGACCGCGACGATCCCGACCGACGGCAACGCATCGAGCAACGGTTCGAAGATCGCGCGCAACCGTCCGACCGCAAGGCGCTCGCGGCGTAGCCGGTCGGCAGCGGCGGCCAAGCGGTCGACCTCGTGCTGTTCGAGCCCCAGTGTCTTCACCACCATGACGCCGTCGAAGCTCTCGTGGGCAATCGCCGACACCTCGCCGACCCGCGCCTGCACCGCCGCGGCCGGCGCTTCGACGCGACGCGTGTAGAACCGGTTCAACCCAAAGAGCGACGGAAAGAGCGCGAGCCCGACGAGGGCAAGGACGGGATCGGCCGCGAACAGCGACACGACGGCGAACACAATGAGTGAGAGCAGACCGAGCGAGAACGGAAGCGGGTTGATCGTCTCGACCGCGACCTCGACATCGGTGTCGGCATGCGCCAGGAGTTCCCCGGTCGGGCGTTGCCGGAGCCACGACAGGGGCGCCGCGAGATAGCGGTCGGTGATCGCGGTGCGCAGCGTCACCTGCATACGTCGTGAGGTCACCGCGGCGCTGTAACGACGCAGGATCACCCCGATCGCTCGCGCCGCGGCGAATCCGAACGTGGCGAATGCGAACAGCCACACGGTCGAGGCGTCCACACCGCCGCCGAACGCCGGCGTGAGCACCTCGTCGGTGAGACGCCCGAGAACAACCGTGCCGAGCACGGCGGCAGCCGCATAGAGCACGGCTCCGGCCATGGCGACGGCAAAGGGCCGCGGGTGCGTTCGGATGAACCGCACCAGCACCGCGGACCCCCGCCGCAACACGCTGACCTGGTCGTTCACGCTGCGTTCCTCGGGTCGTGGCGTCGTGGCGACCCGTGTCGGTCGGCACGCATCGGACGGGGTGGTCGCCGATCCTACGACGGCCGATGTCGACCGATTTGGTGGTTAGTCCGCGGTTTGACCGGTCGATAACGAATCATGCCGAAGGAGGCGCCGGGGGCGGCGCGCGTCCAATCCGAGTGTTTGGACCAAGCGAACTCGTCGACGTTCCGCGCCGTGGCTGCCACGCCGCCGGCAGTGATCTTGCTCTCGTTGATCCTCGGTGACAGCGTTCCGCTGGGGCATCGCGTCGCTTGGAGTGCTGTCGTCTGCGCCAACGCCGCGCTCGGCTGCGCGGTCTCGTGGCAGTACTTCCGACGTCGGCGGCGCGGCGAGGACCTCACGCGTTGGCTCCCTGGGATCCTGACCAACGTCGCCGGCGGGACCGTATGGGCGTCGGCGGCGATCTTCACCTTTCCGCCCGACGACAAAGTGGAACTGCGCGCTGTGCTCGCCCTGTTCATGTGTGCGGTCGCGTCGACCAACATCGTCGGGGCTGCGTCGTCGCGGCTGTCGTTCTTCGCGTTTCAGATCCCGATGGCGACGGTGCTCACCGCCGCGTTCGTCGTCGATGGCGACCGGGTCACCCGCCTGATCGGCATCGCCATTCCCGTGTACTTCGGGACCGTTGCCGGCCTGTACCACGAGGTGAACAAGAAGTTCGTCAGCGAGATCACGCTCAAGTATCACAACGAGGGGCTGATCGCGGACGCGCAGGCCGCCAACGATCGACTCACTGAGATGGTCATGCGCGACCCGCTGACCGGGCTCGCCAACCGAATCGCACTCTCCGAAACGCTCGACCGTTCGATTGCTGCGGCGCGGCGCGATGGACACGTGATCGGAGTGTTGTACTTCGACCTCGATCGCTTC
>SXGT01419834.1_pt1 | contig 15112 bp, 12 predicted proteins | sample 3176221 | NCBI WGS metagenome assembly SXGT01 (sample SAMN11356862, study PRJNA531348) | freshwater metagenome | isolation source: freshwater sample F1-120 | place: China: Fuxian Lake, Yuxi | collected 2017-12-25
GACCTTCAATGCAGGACTCAGTTCCGGGAACTGTGTGCAGAATGGTGGCAACATCCTCTGTAACAGCATCACGCTGACCAATGGTCAGAGCGCAACGGTGACGGTGACGTTCAATGTGCCCAGCACGTTTGCGTGTAACGGGGTGATTCAGAACCAGGCTTCCGTCAGCACGAGCGCGACGGACCCAGCTCCGGCAAACAACCAAAGTGGCATTGTCTCCACGACAGTTACGTGTGCTCCGGTGACCTTCTCCATCAGCAAGACAGACGGAAAGACATCCACTGTTCCTGGTGACACGCTGACCTATGTGATTTCCGTAACCAATACATCGACGACTGCTGCAACAAACGTAGCAGTGACAGACACACTGCCCAGTAACGTTACCTTCGTATCCGCATCCGGTGGCACACTTGCTGGCAACATTGTCACCTTCAACATTCCTACGATGAGTGCAGGACAGACGGTAACGCGCACGGTCGTTGTCACGGTCAACGCAGGAACTGCAAATGGCACTGTTCTCACGAACACAGCAAACGTAACCGGTGCACAGGCTCAGGATGCAACAACAGTATTCGTCGCAGTGAATCAAGCTGACCTGATGATCGTGAAAAGCGCAGTATCTGCCATCCAGCGTGGATCGGTACTCCTCTATACAGTAACAGCCACGAACCTTGGCCCGAACACAGCAACCAATGTGACGATTGCGGATCCGATTCCTGCAGGACTCACATTTAATGCCGCACAGAGCGATGCTTCCTGTGTCCTCAATGGATCAAACATCCTCTGCAACAACCTCACACTCATTAGCGGACAGAGCGCAACGCGCATCATCGCCTTCAATGTGCCAAGTACATACACCTGTGGCGGAACGATCGTGAACCAGGCTTCTGTAAGCACCAGTGCAACCGATCCGAATCCGGGTAATAACCAGAGCAACATTGTCGCAACGTCCGTAACGTGTCCTCCAGCAACATTCAGCATCAGCAAAACGGATAGCAAGGTAGTTGCTGCCCCGGGAGAGACACTCACATATGTAATCACTGTAACGAACACCTCAACGGTGAGCGGAAGCAATGTGGTGGTAACCGACACCCTTCCGGGTAATGTGACCTTCGCATCTGCATCTGGAGGTACGCTCGCAGGAAACATTGTTACCTTCACCATTCCTACGATGAGTGCAGGACAGACGGTAACGCGCACGGTCGTTGTCACGGTCAACACAGGCACAGCAAATGGCACAGTGCTCACGAACACAGCAAACGTAACTGGTGCACAGGCACAAGATGTCACAACCGTACAAGCAAGTGCTGCTCAAGCTGATCTCTCCATTGTGAAGACAGGCCCAAGCACGGTATCTCGTGGTGGCATCGTGAGTTACACACTCACAGCAACCAACAACGGACCAAATACGGCGACCAATGTGACATTTGCAGATGCCATTCCTGCTGGACTGACATTCGCTCCGGCTTCGAGTTCCAGTAGCTGCATCCAAAACGGCAGCAATATCCTCTGTAACAGCATCACGCTGACCAATGGTCAGAACGCAACAGTGACTGTTGCCTTCAATGTGCCGAGCGCTGCAGCATGTAACAGCGTCATCCAGAACCAGGCATCTGTAAGTACCAGCGCAACGGATCCTGTGCCAGCAAACAATCAAAGCTTGAACGTAAGCACGACAGTGACATGTCCTGCGGATATGAGCATCGCCATGAGCGCACCAGCAACAGTCCTACGTGGCCAGACGCTTGCATACTCAATCACGGTGAACAATCTTGGAGGAACCACTGCAAACAACGTCCAGGTCATCGATCCTCCGACCCCTGCAGGCAATGCGACATTCAACGCAGGACTGAGTACCGCAAGCTGCACACAATCCGGCAGTCAGGTGATCTGCAATGCTGGAAACATCGTTGCAGGAGGAACTGCCTCCTTCACCGTCGTCTATAACATTCTGCAGATCAACCCATGCACGACAGCACTGACGCTGCAAAACACGGCAACCGTGACAACGAGTTCCACGGACAGCAACAGCAGCAACAACTCCGCAACGGTCTCCACGTCGGTAACATGCCCTTCGACGGCAACCTTCAGCCTCACGAAAACCGATAGCAAGACAACTGCTGTCGCCGGCGAAACGCTGAGTTATGTGATCGGAGTGACAAATACATCCACGATTGCCGCAAGCAATGTGAGTGTGACCGATACACTTCCCAGTAACACATCCTTCGTCAGTGCTTCCGGAGGGACGCTGAATGGAACGATAGTGACATTCGTCATTCCGAGCATTGCTGCAGGTCAGACAGTGAACCGCACGGTTGTAGTGACCGTGAATGCCGGAGTTGCCAATGGCACAACGATCACCAATACAGCGTCTGTGGGAACTGTAAGCGTGCAGGATGTAACGACCGTACAAGCCGGTGCAGTTACACTGACCTTGGATCTTAGTGACTCAACCGATCCAGTAGACGCAGGACAGAGTTACATCTACACCGTGCGGCTGACGAATATCAGCAGCACACAAGCTACGGGTGTAACAGTGCAGCATCTCCTCGACGGGGATACGGAATTCCTCGCAGCAAGCAACAACGGTACGCACAGCAATGGACTGATTACCTGGACAGGAGTCAGCGTGCCCGCAAATGGCACCACGAGCCTGACAACCACGGTACGCGCACGCAACGGCGTAAGCGGCGGAGAAGTACTCAATAGCACGGCAATCAGCGGCTCTGCATCCGATGCAGAAACAACGCTTGTACGCGACGACAACGGGTCTAGTGGTGGTACGGACATCACTCTCACGGTCCGCGACTCGGCTGATCCGGTTGAAGTCGACGAATGCTTCGATGAAATCATCACCATCCGGAACAACCGCGGTATCTCCGAGCGCATTGATGTCACAGGCTTCATGGATCCGGATATGGAATTCCGGGATGCAGACTTCAATGGTCGCCAGATCGGTAGCGGACGTGTCGAATGGCAGGACATCGTTGTGGACGCCAATAGTATCAAGACACTCCATGTCACAGTCTGTGTCGATGCCAATGCGTTCGATGGCCGCAGCCTGCAGTTCAGAGCACGCGCCGAAGATTCCGAAGACACGGAGCACACACGCGTGATCGACGGCGGAGTCATCCTGCCTCCTCCGATCGGCCCAGTACCTCCTCCGTTCGATAACGAGTCCATTGTCACCGTTGATAAGAGTGCCGACAGACAAGAAGCTCAGGCAGGAAGCGTGATTCTCTACACGGTTACTATCCGTAACGAGGGAGATAGCTCCACGGACGATCTCGTCGTCGAGGACAGCTTCACGGCAGGAACAGTCTCCGTTGAAGATGCCGGCGGAGGTGTGATGACCGGTAACGGCATTACATGGACGGGTGTGCGCATCGGAGCCAACTCCACGCGCGTGCTGCAGTACAGGGTGCGCGTTGGAACCGGTATGCGCCACGGCGAGGTCATCAGCAACACCGTTACGGTGCGCGGAGGACTCACCGTCGTCACGGACACAGAGAATGTACGCATCCTCAGCAACCTACCTCAGACCGGTGGCAGCGGATTCCTCCGAGCAGATACGACAAAGCACCTGCGCCCAAGAATCGCACAGGAAGATGCATCACCAATCACCAGTCTCCCCATGATGGTCTGGACGCAAATCCTCGCATTCGGACTTGCAGCCGGAGGCATGATCGGAAAAAGGCTGGCAGGATGGTAATCAACCGATAAACGGGAATGAAAAAGACCGCCCTCATGCGGTCTTTTTCTTATGATCATCACCCGATACAAATGTTCGCACCATCGGTACGAGAGTATGAAGTGTCTCGTCTAGTGCAGTACGTTCACCTTTCGAAAATGCAGAAAGAACCCACGAGGCCAGATCCTCCTCCTTCGGCTGTGGTCCGATACCGATGCGCATGCGTGCAAAATCCTCACCCAGAACCTGCACAATCGACTTCAGTCCGTTGTGTGTTCCTGGTCCGCCACTCTGGCGTAGCCGCACCGTTCCCAAAGGAAGATCGATGTCATCGCAGAAAACCAGTAGCTGCTTTGCGGGATCAAGTTTGTAGAAATGCAGCAATTTCACGATGGCATCTCCGGAACAATTCATAAAGGTCTGTGGCTGAACGAGCAGCACTGGAACAGCGTCGATAGAAGCTTCCTGCACGAGTGCGGAAAATTTTGGAGCATCCCTCCACTCGCCCACGCCAAACTCCTGTGAGAGGTGGTCGACCGCAAGAAACCCTGCATTGTGACGCGTGTGCTCGTACGAAGCACCGGGGTTCCCTAGGCCGACGAGGAGTAAATATGGCTTCATAGAATGTGCATCGCGATTATTCCTCAGTTTCCTCTTCATCATCGTCTCCCTGCAGTTCCTGCGACTGAAGCTCACGCGCAAGCACTGCACCAAGTAACTCCTGGACCTGCTTTGCATCTTTCAAATTTTTGCTATGGAGATAGCCTTCCATGCACCGCAGAATTGTTGCCTCTACCTTGCGCGGCTTACTGACCGTATCCATAGAGATCGTTGCGCCAGTGGAAATCTTCTCTACCGCTATCGTCCCGAAGCGCATGAGCGTCGGGAGAATACCTTTGATCTCATAGCTCACACCCTGGATGTCACTGAAGAGTACCCTGGAAGACTCCCGATGAAACCAGCCGTACCAGGCAACATCGATGATGCCCTGATCGGTAATAATCCACGCATCGAGAAAGTAGTCGAAGAAATTTCTGATCCACCAGAGAATTGCGCAAGCAGACCAAATGCCGACTCCAATAGCCACGGAACGAAATGGAGCCGCAATAAGCAAAAGAACACCGGCAACAAGTGCGACTGTCGGCCATAGCAGCATCCGTATGCTCATGAGCCAATGTCGATGGACAATGGTCACGACAGACTCGTCGTCCTCGATATGCCGCTTGAAGAGCCTAGTGTTGAGAGACACGAAACGAGTATATACTCTCCTCCGTATGACACGCACGCGCAGTCTGTGGTGGCACCTTCTCGATGTCACATTGAACATCGTCATCATCGTCGGCATCGTCGCCGGCATCCGCACGTTCCTCGTCTCACCTTTTCAGGTGGAGGGCGACTCCATGCTCAGTACGCTCGAGCACAAGGAGTACATCATCATCAATAAGCTGGCATATTTCCTGGGAAATCCCAAGCGCGGTGACGTCGTCGTGTTCCGCCCGCCAACGGACCACAAGAAACACTATGTGAAGCGCATCATCGGACTTCCGGGAGATGAGATCACCATCCGAGATGGCAAGGTGTATGTGAAAATTGCTGAACGTGACGCTGGTAAAGAGATTGCCGAACCATATTTAAATGAGCATAACGCGGGCCAGACCTTCATCCATCCTCCCAATAGTGGAAATACCACACCGCAAACCTTCACCGTACCCGAAGGGAAGTACTTCCTCCTCGGTGATAACCGCCAGGGAAGCCTGGATAGCAGAAGTTTTGGTGCACAGTCCGGTTCCTCCCCATTTGTACCGGATAACGATGTGAAGGGAAAAGTCTGGTTTGTCGCCCTTCCCATCAGCAAAGTTCACGCTCTAGAACCACCGGTGTACGGACTATGATGCTGGGTGAGTTGGGTTTGTAACGTTTATAGGGTTTGTAGAGTTATGCGCACTACCTTATACACTCCATAAACCCTATAAACCCAAGAAACCCATCGATAAAAACACCTTGCAATGAATTCCCGATACGGTATGATGTGTATGTCGCCCCGGGAGGGGTTTTTTGAAACCTGAACAATGCTCACGATCCACTCCTACATCACCGAAGCTATAGAGGAGCTGCGCCATACGCGGTGGCCGACTCGCCAGCAGGCAATCCGCCTTTCAATCATTGTCATTGGCTTTACGGCAGTCAGCACCGTGCTTTTTGGAATGGTCGACTTCCTCCTTTCTGAAATCGTTAGCATTCTTCTCTCCGCTTCCATCTAACTCCCCCATGCCCAAGCAAGACCCCAATGCCGGAAGAAATTGGTACGTTGTGCATACCTACGCCGGATATGAAGATGCGGTGTCTACAGCGCTCAAGCAGCGCATCGAATCCTTTGGCATGCAGGACTACATCTTCGATGTGCGCGTCCCGAAAGAGAAGCAGCTCACCTTCAAGAAAGGACAGCCTGCAGAGGAGGAGAAAAAGCTGTTTCCAGGCTATGTCCTTGTCGATATGACGGTAACCGATGAATCTTGGTACCTTGTGCGCAACACTCCCAACGTCACAGGATTTGTGGGATCAGGAAATATTCCAGTGCCAGTTACTCCTGAAGAATTCGGCATCATCGAGCGTCGCATCGGCGAGCAGCAGACGAAGTTCAAGAGTGACTTCCAGATCGGCGATCTTGTTATCATCGTCGATGGCCCCTTCAAGAACTACGAAGGTACGGTGGACTCTGTCGATGTAAACAAAGGCAAGCTCACCGTGATGGTGCTGATCTTCGATCGTGAGACGCCAGTGGAGCTGGACTTCACGCAGGTACGAAAGAAATAGGATGACACTGCGTCCCGAATACGCGGAGAGTGCTGCTTCACTGCAAAAAGCTATGGATGCCTTTGTGGAGCAATCTCATGATCCTAATGATTTGAATAAGCCTTGGTATGATATTTTTCTCGCCACTCGCTCCCTCTCCACGGACTACTACACGGTTGTTGTCATGGAAGGAGAAGTGAACTGCACAGAACGAACACAGGTCATTGGACTTCTAGAGCGGGCACGCGACACTATTCCACAAGATGTGAAGGGAGAATTTCATAGGCAAATCGAGGGCTGGATCAAAGATGCACTAGGCCTTCCAACGACGATTATGGATATTGAAAGTGACGCTGGTATCGACGATGAGAACTAGTGCATTTTTTGCAACCGCAGCGGCAGCAACGCAGCAAGTACAATCGTCATCACCGCAGACCCCGCTGCGTAACCAATGCCGAGGCTCTGTACGCCAAGGCTGGGTAGCAACCACCACGCAAGACCGGTAGCCACAGCTACGTAAAGAAGCATGGTACATGCCGGCACAAGCGTGTGCTTCGTTGCGTAGTACCCACGTACAAGCAGGTGGTTGAGACTATCAAAGGGAATACTCAGCGCGTACGCGAAGAGAATTGTGCGAAACGCCGGAAGATAATCGGTGATGTGCACAAGCCAGGCAGCAACGGGGGTAAGGATCACCAGAACAATCGCTCCGGGGATCGTAAGCCCTACAACAAGAAAGATTGCTTTACGTATGTAAATGAGAAATCGCTCTCTCTCCCCTCTCACTGCTGCCTGGCTGAGAAGTGCGAAGGCAGACTGGGCTACAGCAATGCCAACTACACCGACGATCACCGACTGGAAGTTCCGTGCATAGCTATTGAGCATCACCGATCCTGCGTCGAGCCCTGAAGCAAATTTATCGAAGAACAGTAGTTGCACCTGCAGAGCACCAAGAGCAGCCATACGAGGAATCATCAGAAGTCCCATCTGGCCGATGTCGGGGTGCCACAGGCGAATGCGAAGCCGTAGACCCGATGCATGAGTAGCCCACACACGCAGAGCAACGAAAACCACTGCTCCACCGAGCGTTCCCAAAATAGGACCATATGCGCCATGCAGCGGTGTAAGAACCACCGTCCCGAAGATAGTACCTACGGTATAGAGAATCGGCGTGATGCCATAGACCCAGTAGCGCTGCAGAGTCATTAGGTACTGTCCATACACATTGCCGAAGACAAAGAGAAAGTTTGTAAGCAATGCAATGCGTCCGAAGCGAACATACAGCTCCAGCTGCTCTCCCTGAAAGCTCACAAACGCAGGCGCGATGCGCGGGAAGACAATCGCAAGGATAAGGGCTAGAACACTGAAGAGAAGTGCACCAGCTCCGATGGCACCAGCAAGGAGATCTTCCATAGTTCTTCGGTCCCCTTTTTCCCTGTATGCAGCAATCATCGGCACAAGCACTGTGCCGACTGCCGAGAGAATGAAGGTCTGTAAAAGAAAATCACTCGGTCTAAACGCAGCGATGTACGTATCCACTACTCCAATCTCCCCTCGAGCACTGAATGTAGCTGCAAGAATATTGTCGCGGATAAGCCCTACAAGTGATGCACCAAACTGAGTGATAGCGAGAACAAGCGCACCGCCGAGCATACGATGCTGACCGAGATGTCGATGGAACAGAGATCCCCATTTTTGCATGGTGAAATCCTATCACGATACTGTTTGTTCGTTTGTCTGTTTCTTCGTAAGATACGGACAGATGGCATCTCGTGCTCCACTGGCCCCCCTCCTCCCCCTCTCTGCTTCCTCGGATGCAGAGGTTTCAGCACTTCTGAAGAAGCATCGCATCGGACTCACTGTGGAAGAGGCACGCAAAGTCTGCACAATGCTCGGGCGTAACCCCACACTCACGGAAGCCACGATCTGGGGTGTACAGGGATCCGAGCATTGCTCATACAAGTCCTCCCGCAGATTTTTGAAGATGCTCCCGACCGAAGGAAAGCATGTGATCCTCGGGCCCGGAGAAGACAGTGGCATTGTCGCAATTACCGACGGGCCCAAAGGAAAACGCTGGGGCATCGTCATCTCCCACGAGTCCCACAATCACCCAAGCCAGATCGTTCCCTACGAAGGAGCAGCAACAGGAGTCGGCGGTGTCGTCCGTGATGTTGTGTGCATGGGCGCGCGCGTCATCGGTGCATTGGACATGCTACGGCTCGGGGATCTGAAGACCGAGGAAACACGCACGATTGCAAAAGAAGTCACACGCGGCATTGCGGGCTACGGTAATCCGCTCGGTATACCGAACCTCGGAGGAGACACCGTCTTCGATGCCGGCTACAACGGCAACTGTCTGGTGAACGCAGCAGCCATCGGCCTTGTACGTGAGGATGAAGTCATCCATAGCGAAGTCCCGGAGGAGGCAGCCAAAGAGGGCTACCAGATCATCGTGATCGGAAAGCCCACCGACCGCAGCGGATTTGGCGGTGCATCGTTTGCCTCTGCTTCCATGGAAGAGGATAAGCGCGAGAGCAACAGCGGCGCCGTACAGGAGCCCAATCCTTTTCTGGAGCGCCACCTTCTCGCATCGACCTATGCACTCTTCGACTGGCTGTGTGCAAGCGACAATCTCCACCGCGTCAGCTTCAAAGACCATGGTGCAGGAGGTAACGTCTGCTCATCTGTGGAGCAAGTCGCAGGACGGGGATTTGGCGCAGATATCGACCTTGAAAAGATTCACGTTGCCATCAAGGATCTCCCACCGGAAGTGATTGCCTGTGCGGAAACACAGGAGCGGCTTTGCTGGGTGGTGCATCCGGACTTGGTCAGTCATGTACTCAAGCACTACAACGAGGTCTGGGATCTGCCCAGTGTTGCCGAAGGAGCGCGAGCGAGCGTCATCGGCACAGTCACTGGCGACGGTATCTACAGATTGCAGTATCGCGGAGAGACTGTCTGTGAGGCGCGATCGATCGATCTCACCTCAGGACTACAGTACGTGCGGCCGACGGAACCACTCATTGTCGAATGGAAAGAACCCCTCATTGAAAACAATGGAGCCCAGATCACCGTGCAATCCAATGCTTCATTCTCTCTCACGGAAATATTTGAAGCGATGCTTCGCCATCCCAACGGTTGCAGCCGTGAACCGATCCTCCGCCACTACGACAAAACGGTCATAGGCAATACCATCATCGAGGCAGGCGAAGCGGACGCAGGAGTCATCACCCCACTGCAGGATCTATCGTCCCATGTGCATGACGGGGAGCACCCCGGATGGGATCTGCCGCAATCCGACCGCTTGGTCGGCGTCGCGGTAGCCGCGGACGGTAACGGCCGCTACGGGAGGATCTCTCCGTACTGGCAGGGGGCAAATGCGGTTATCGAATCGATGCGTAATGTTGCAGCCGTTGGAGCTACTCCCCGAGCACTCACGGACTGTCTCAACTTCGGAAATCCAGAAATCCCCACGCACCTCTGGGCATACGCAGAAGCTGTGCGCGGTATCGCCGAGGCGGCGAATGGTGCGACTGTTGACACTGCTGCGGTGCCCATCATTTCGGGAAATGTGAGTATGTATAACAGTACGCCCGAAGGCTCGGCCATCGACCCCACTGCGGTTGTGTGCTGCATCGGCGTTCTTCCCAGTGCTCCTGCAGCCATCAACGCGAAGTGGAAGAAGTCCGGCTCAACTCTGCTCCACATCGGAACGATCCGTAATGAATGTGGAGGGTCACTCTATTACCAAGTACTGGAACATATCACGGACTCCCCGCGCAATGCCCTTCTCGGCGCCAATGTTCCACAGCCGGATTTTGTTACGGTCAGCAAGGAAATAGCGCTTGTCACCGAAGCTATCCAAGCTGGAAAAGTTCTCAGTAGCCACGACATCAGTGATGGCGGACTACTCATGACACTCTTTGAAATGTCTGTCCCACTACGAAGGCAGAGCGATGTTTTGGGAGCGGAGATTACGCTGGATGGGCTTCCAAGCATTCTTCGTAATGATCAACTCCTCTTCTCACAATCAGGCGGGTTTATTCTGGAAGTAGATGGCGCGCACGTTGCGGAGCTCATGAAACAGGCTCAGAAACTGGGAATTGCGTGTACGGATATCGGCAAGGTGACCGATAACCGCCAGCTAGGTGTTTCACGTTCCAATGACGCATTGATTTCCATAGATCTTCCAAAAATGCATATTCTTTGGAGAAACGCCTTATCGGAGCATTTATTGTAGAGCTGAATATTTGACATAAAGTAGTATTGATGTTTTAATGATCTCCTTTTTGCATTCCCCTTTCAGCATGCATCTGCGCCACATTCTTCAGGGATCACTCTTCATTGCTGCGCTTGCTGGAGGCAGTCCCGCGCTTGCATCGAGCATTACCCTGGAACAGCAGTCTGCAAATGCTCTGTATGGTGACTGGATGCTCACGCAACCAAATTCAACAACGAGCATCAGTCACGATCGGGAACAAAAGCGAACAATTACCGGCGCTCCGTCTGGAACATTCACTCTGAAAGTTACGCCTCCCGCAGGATCGACGACCACTATTCGCCTGAAGGAGAACGGCATTCTGAAGAAAAGCATCACGGGAAACTCTTTGAACTTCACACTCACCCAAGACACCTCAGTGCAGATCCAGATGATCTACACCTTCCAGGGAACTGTGATCGTGGGCAGCATTCCATCAGGATCACCGTTTGAGCTCCATGGTCCACAGGGAATCCGATACACAGGTGTAACCCCAGTAACCATCAACGAACTTCCACCTTTCTACTACACCGTGAACTTCGGCATTCGGGAGGGATGCAGTCTTCCGCGTCCCATCAAGCGCGAGCTTCCGGAAAACGGGGAGCTGACCTTTCTTGGGGAATACCGATGTGGAAGTGCACTTTCCTCCTCTGCACAGTCTACAAGCTCTTCACCGACATCCAGTGAATCTTCCGCGCATGCCGCACGCGTTGTCCAATCTGTTTCGGCCTCCGAACTCGTTGCTGGCGGCAAGGCAACGATTGCCTTGGGAATAATCAATGCCGGTACTGCAACCCTCCATGATCTCACATTCACCGAACAGTTCGATCCTGCAATGATCTCTCTCGGGATATTGCCAGCTGGCGCTACCGTGCAAGGCAATGTCGTGATCTGGCACATCCCATCGATCTATGCCGGGCAACGATGGAGCACAGCTCTGGAGGTCTCACTCGCTTCAGGGGTGAAATCTGGTACAACCACTGAAGTTACTGCACGTGTATCCGGTACAGAACTTCAGCAGGATGCAGCTTCGCTCTATGCTGTCTCCACACTTGGAGCTGCCGCACTGCCTGCAACCGGAAATCCTGCAGATATCATCCTCGCTTTGTCAGGGCTTCTGATACCTGTTCCATTGCTAGCTTTAAAACGGAAGCGATAAGCACTTTGACCGCTACGCCACATGGTACACTGTGTGCATGAGACTCCTTCCACCTTCCGCACGGATAGCCCTTCTGACATGTACTGCATTGAGTTTGCCACTCATCGGCTTTGCCCAGAGCTCCCCCGCTTCGACCGGTAATGTCACAGTCTCTGTGGAACAATCGGGCCCAGTACCGGGTGCTGCGGGAGTGTGGACTATTCTCACTCCGGACCACAGACGTGTGGAAATGGAGAAGAAAATTTCACACACCTTCAATAGCGCACCATCTGGGCAGTACACCGTCATTGCCACTCCGCCATCGGGAGCATCCGCCTCGATAGAAATATTCTCAGGAGATCAGAAACTGGAATCAACGGATCTTCCGCAAATCTCGTTCGCAGCATCTGACGGAGACGTCATCCGCGTTCACATTACATTTACCTATACAAGTGTAGGAAAGGTATCCGTGAACAGCACCCCGCCTGGTCTCACCTTCGTCATGCGTGGTCCAGATGAAAGAACCTATACCGATACAACACCTGCGGAGTACCTCGATGCCCCCATAGGACTGTATAGTCTCACCTTTGATCCGATTCGCGACTGCGCCGAGCCCAAGGCCCAGTCTGATCAGCTTACCAAAAACGGCCGCATTGCCTTCAGTATCGACATCGTGTGCGATCGCATCGACCTCTTGCCCCAGACACGCAGTGAGGAGAGATCACTGGAATTCGTTACGGTTTCCATCGGTGAAGATCGCGTTACCTTCACGGACGTCCCGCTTGATACCTGGTTTGCCACCTTCGTGAATACAGCTATTCGTACCGGCATCATGTCGGGCTACAAAAATGCGGAGGGAGGATTTAGCGGACTATTTGGTCCAGGCGACAGTGTCACCGTAGCACAGCTTGCAAAAGTCGCACATAAGCTGGCACATATCGATGAACATGATTCCAGGTCACTCCCGGAAAATCTACGTGCAAGAGATACATGGTTTTCCGACTTCTTCGCATCTGCAGAACGTTTGCACTGGATGGCATTCCGTAATCCACGCGAAGATCCCGAGCGTGCAGCGAGCCGATCCGAAGTCGTTTGCACACTCCTGCAGGCACTGAACATTCCGAGAATCTGGCCCACAGGAATGCGATTTACCGATGTCTCTGCAACCGCTCCCTATGCCGATTGCATAGAGACCGCGGCAGAGGATGGCCTCGTCGAAGGAGACAGTGCTACCGGAACTTTCGGGCCCGATAGACCTGTCAATCGCGCGGAGCTCAGTAAAATGCTTGTCTCAGCGATGGAAATCTACGGCGAGAAAACAGCAGAGATCCGAGGAAATTATGATGGTGTGAAGTAATCTCACGTAACGATCTTCCTCGCTAGTCCCGTCACGTCCCCTGCTCCCATCACAAGGAGTACATCGCCGGATCGAAGAATTTCCTCACGCAGGAGCTTCTCGGTGACTTCCAATGAAACGCCATCACGGCATTCCGTCTGACTGCCTTTTGCAATATCGCTCACAAAGGCATGTAGATCGACTGCAGCTGCATCTCTGTCGGGACGCGCATCGTAGATACCCGGAATAATCACAATATCTGCCTGTGAAAATGCTTGAGTAAACTCCTCATACAGTTTGAGAGTACGATCATGGGTATGCGGCTGAAAAACACAAACAATGCGATGCTTCGGATATTTCTCCTCTGTGGCCTGCAAGGTTGCTGCAATCTCCCGCGGGTGATGACCGTAGTCATCAATCACAGGAATATCCTGAAACATCCCGATAAGCTCCATACGTCTCCATGCACCTCGATAGGCACGAAGCGATTGGAGAGCAATCGCACGTTCAACTCCAAGATGCTCTGCAGCCGCAAGAGCAAGTTGTGCATTTTGGCGCATATGCAGACCCGGGACAGAAAGCTCCGGCAATGGCAGCCGGTCTGCATCAATGACAACGCGTGAAGCGGACTCCACAATGCGTAGAGCATCGTCATCTTCCCCGTGCACAACAACAGAACCATTCACCGGAAGCTGCTGCACAAATTCCGTAAAAGCACGGTGATAGTCATCCAAAGATGCATAGTAATCGTAATGATCTCCGTCCACTGTAGTGATAACGATCGTATCCGGAGAGAGCGCATGAAAGGACCTGCGGTACTCACATGCCTCGAGGACAAAGAGATCACTTGCACCGGCCCGCCAGTTGCGTCCGTCCAGATCGGGAAGCTTCGTACCGACGATCACTGTTGGATCTTTTCCGGCATCGATGAGAATGTTTGCCAGCATGCCTGTCGTCGAAGATTTTCCGTGTGTACCGGAGACAGCAATGACATTGTGCGACTTCGAGATCTCACCAAGAGCCGTAAAGTAGGAAATGGATCGTATCCCACGCTTTTGAGCTTCGCTGCGCTCCGGATGATCAATGGCAAGCGCTTCCGTGTAGACAAAGAGACCGCACGACTCAGGAATTGCAGAACCATCCTGCATCAACGTGACCGGGATCCCCTGGCTACGCAGATCATCGAGAATCTCGCTCTGCGCTCTGTCACTTCCGGATACCGTATGCCCCTGCGAGCGCATGAGTGCAGCATATGCACTGAGACCAATGCCCCCGATGCCAGAACAGTAGATGTTCATGACACCACTATACCGTTACAATTCAATTCTCAATTCTCAATTCTCAATTTTCAATTCCGTTTGTGGCATTCCACTCTACAGAACCCCTCAGTCGGCAGCTGACGATCGTCATCGGACTCACCGTCGTCGGGTTCATGGCATTTGGTCTCGCGCTTTCGTTCTACAGAAATGTGCTCTTCGAAAGCACGCTCGGCTCGATGCGTACCCAAAATCGCCTGATGGCCCAGCAAAACGAAGATGCCCGCAGGGAACTGGAGTACCTCCACTCCGTGCAGCACAAAGACAAGTACGCAAAGGAGAATCTCGGTCGTGTACGTACAGATGAAAAAGTGCTGATCATCACCCCTCCGGCAGTCGTACCGGCATTCGGTGAAGAGCTCGAGGGTGCCGCAAAGGAGCAGCAAGAAGAAAGGTTTTTGGAGCTTCTGCGGCAAATGCCGGTGATCGAGCACTGGCAGCTCTACCTCTTTCACCCCGCGCGTGTGGAGGAACTACGAAGAGGGGTATGAGGAGAAATGAATAATTATAAAGATCAGTCTTGGTATAGGCCATTTCTCACGCTATGCTTTGCCCGCGGGGTGGAGCAGCCTGGTAGCTC
>SXGT01203717.1_pt1 | contig 15110 bp, 13 predicted proteins | sample 3176221 | NCBI WGS metagenome assembly SXGT01 (sample SAMN11356862, study PRJNA531348) | freshwater metagenome | isolation source: freshwater sample F1-120 | place: China: Fuxian Lake, Yuxi | collected 2017-12-25
GCGCAAGGTCCGACGCCGTCGCTTCGGCCCGCATCTCGGGCGCGAACGCAATCGTTCCGGAGCAGATCGGGCATCCGCATCCGCCGCCGTGGCTGAGCAGACCTTCGCGATCGTCGAATTCATTGGGCGAAACGCTAAAGAGTTTACGGTCTTCGAGCGGTTCGATGGTGAGGCGACGCGCGGGACTGCGCGCAGCCACGCGGCTGAGGATAGGCAGAGAGAACATGGTTGCAATCTTTCCCGACGGCGAAGGTGAGACGCAGTGAATCTGGCCGTCGGGGCGGCAAACTCACCAGGGGACTAGTAGACATGATCCAACAAGATGTGGCAACCAAACCCTAGTGCACCAGCCAGAAAAGTCAATTTACTCTCCGGTGGGACTGCGTCTTCGGTTGCAAGCAGGCACTTCCGTCGCCAAAACGCAACGCCCCTGGTGTTATTACGCACGGTGATGTGCAATGGTTGCCGAAAAATCGTGCCGAAATGGCAGGGCGGTACGATTTTCATGCGTCCCATGCGCCCACGGCCCCACATCCCCATCCTCCCGCCGTCGACCCGTATGACAGGCTATTCGTACCGCAATGCCTCTCTCAGGTCCAGCCGTGCGGCACGCTGGGCGGGAATCCAGGCGGCGATGACGACAATGGCGTAGGCGATTAGAAATGCGCCAAAGAACATGATCGGGTGCAGGGTAAACTCGATGGAGCGGCCGAATTCACCTTCGCTGCTGCGGCCGACCAGGTAGGCGATGCCCGCGCCCACAATGGCGCCCGGCACCAGCCCGATGCAACCCATAATTGCGGCTTGCGAAAGAATCATCTTGCGAACTTGCCGGCGCGTCATGGCAACGATACGCAGCAGTCCCAGCTCGCGAGTCTGCTCGAGCACGTTCATCGTCAAGGTGTTGACGATGCCGAAACCGGCCACCACAAACCCCATGGCTAGCAACACCCACAGGCCACCCGTGATGCCGTTGACAAGGTCGTCCACCATGGCTCGCAGGGCTTCGTGGGACTGCATCAACAGTCCCTCACGTTCGGCAATCTCCTTGAGCCTGGTTTCGATGCGAAAGCGGCTGCCGCGATCCAGATTCTTGCCGACCCGCACCGCGTACCCATCGACGCCTTCGATGCCAAGTTTTTGCCTGGCAATGTCGCGCTGAATGTAAAGAGCAAGGCCGCCCACGAAATACTCATTGGAAGTTCCCGCTATGCGAAACTGTTGCTTCTGGCCCTCCCGCGAAAGATTGATATGGTCGCCTGCTTTAAGGCCGGAGCGTTTGGCCAGCACGGTGCCGATCACCACATCGCCGGCACACAAATCTTTCAGCACCTTTTCCGGCTCACCCTCGCGCAGGTCAAGCTCCAAGCGATCGTTCGCGACGAAGTCCCGGGCGATTAAAATCGCACCGACGGGATCCTTGGTTTCCGCCGTCGGGGCAGGATCAACCTGCACGCTGACCACGCGAGCCGAAGATACGCTGCTCACGCCGGGGATCTCCATGATTTCTTTCCCCAGCGTGTCGGGAACTTCCGCGGAAAGCCCCGACGCCATGTCGGGCATCGTGGCGCGGACAAAAAAATCGCCGAGCACGGTGCGTTCGAACCAATGCCCCACATCGTCCACGTTGTTGACGATCGTCGTGCCCAAACCGATGCCGGTGGCAAGTGCCACGAACAGCACACCGGTCGTGAGCGTCGTCCGGATGCGGCGGCGAAGTAGTTGACGGTGCGCCAATTCGCCTTCCATCTTAAGCAGCGGGCTCAGTATGGCAGTCACGAACCGTGACAGCGGCCCCAGCGAGGCGGGAATCAGCATTACGAATCCCGCCAGCGCAAGCACAGCGGCGACGATCGGCACGTACCTCAGCCACAAACCGACAAAAAACGCATAGGCCAACACGCCGGCGATCGCGAGAAAGACGAGTCCCGCCAGGGTTACCATCGGCGAGACGCCTTCCAAATCCTCGTGCGCCACAGGCCGCATACCTTCCAGGGGCGAGACGCGACTGGCCCACACGGCCGGCATGTAGGTGGCAAGCAGCGACACCCCTAGACCCAGAACCGCTCCCAAAACAAATGGCAGCGGAGTAACTTGCAAACTGGGCAGAGAGGTCTGAAAGAGGTTCTCCATCAACCGCGTCAGGTAGAATGCGCCTCCCATTCCCACGACCATCCCGATCACGGTGCCGATGAAACCCAACAGCAGGCCTTCGCCGATCAACAGACGCTTGATCTGCCCCTTGGTAGCGCCGATGGCCCGTAGAATCGACAGTTGTCGCCGGCGCTCACTGACGTTCATCAGAAACGTGTTGAGAATGATGAAAATCGCTACGATCAGCGACAGCGCGCTTGCCAATTCCAGTCCTTGCTGCGTCGATTCGAGGGTCTCCTTGCTGAGCTGACTGCGCGCTGCCGGCGGTCGGGCAACGAGGCCCGGCGGCAGGGACGCGGCGACCTCCTTAAGCAGCTGCTCGGACCTGGCGAAATCCTTGGGCGCCAGGTGAATCGTGTCGACCTTGTTCTTGGCCTTAAACAGTCTTTGGCCGTTCGTAAGCGACACGAACATCGCTCCCTGCCGATACGCCGCCGCGCCTTCCGGCGCAAGCAAACCGACGACCGCAAGTTTTTTCAGGCCGCCCGGGGTGAGCAGCTTGACTTCGTCGCCAAGATCCACGCCCAGCGTGCGGGCAAAACCCGCTTCCAAGAGCACGCCCTTGCCGTTCTCAAAAAACTTTCCTCGGACCAGTTTGTAGTCGCGGACCTTGGCGTCTCGCGCCGGGTCGATGGCCATCACCTGGATTTTCATCCGCTTCTTCTGAGCTTCGGTTTGGCCCGCGTAGACGATCGCGATCCGCTCCAAGATGGGCACGACGGCCTGAACATCCGAACGTTCGGCCAACTGATCCACAATCGCATCGTCGATACCTCCGCCGGCTTCGCTGCGGATTTCCACGGCCGCTCTGCCGGTGAGCGTTTGGTACATCTCCTCGTACGCGCCTCGCGTCGTAATGACCGACATCGCCACGGCCACAACCGCCGCCACGCCGATGATAATGCTTATCAGCGTAAGCGCGGCCCGGCCAGGACGGCTCTTGATCTCGCGGACGCTGAATTGCCAGAGTGTCATGCGGGAATTCCGGCTTTAGCCGGCAGGGGAAAAATCGCGGACGCCCGCCGCAACGGGAGCGCCGGCCGGTTCATCGCTTTCGATTTGACCGTCGCGAACTCGCACGATGCGGTCGGCCAGCGCCGCCAATTGGGGATCGTGCGTGACCATGATGATCGTTTGCCGCCGATCGTCCACCAACTCTCGCATCAGGCGAACCATCTGAGCACCTGACGCACTGTCGAGATTGCCGGTCGGTTCGTCAGCCAATAGCAAGGCGGGCTCAATCGCCAACGCACGGGCAATCGCCACGCGCTGCTGTTCGCCGCCCGACAACGTGCCAGGCACATGACGCCGCCGGTGGGCCACGCCAACCTGTTCCAGCTTTTGCAGGGCTCGCTGACTGGCGTCCGCGGGCTTTACGCCGTCGAGCACCATCGGCAGAGCCACGTTTTCTTCGGCGGTGAGCGTGGGCAGCAGGTTGAACGACTGGAAAATAAAGCCCAACCGCTTGCGCCGCATGATCGTCCGCTGGTCATCGCTCAGCGAAGCCAGGTCAACGCCTTCCACCAAGATTTGGCCAGACGTGGGTACCTCAATACCCCCGACAATATTCAGCAGCGTACTCTTGCCCGAGCCGCTGGGGCCCATGATCGCCACCCATTCCCCCTTGATCACCTGCAGGTCCACGCCGCGGAGGGCTTCCACCCGGGCGTCGGCGGCGCCATAAATCTTGGTCAGGTCGCGCGCTTCAAGAACAAGCATCAAGGAACCTCGGATTCAGCGGTGGAAGGTAGGAAGGTCCGCGGCCCAATCGCGCCGCAACCGTCGTTCCAGGCGGGAATTTGGTTAACGATCGATACTATTCCTTGATAACCAACCATACGCCGTTCCGCTAGCCCGCATTTCTCACCAACCTGACGCGCCCGCGAGGGAAGTCCTGGCTGGAATCCAAGTTACTCGCTTGACCGCTTCGCGAACGCCTTGGGTTTGGGGATCAGGAGGACAGCAGGCCACGTTGAGCAAGCGTCGACGTAAGTCCTTGCAGCGTAAGGGTTGGATTTTGGATCAGGCACCAGGTTGTAACTCACGATCGCCTGGCAGGGCACGTTGCCGTAGATGGTTCGCAAGTGCTCCCGCGTCCGTTCGATGTGCTTCAGCACGCCTTCGGTGACACGCCGATCAAGTCGGCAGTCTCTTTGACCAATCAATGGCATCCCGGGAACAATCGCCGAGTGTTTATCTCGTAGGGGGCAAGACCGCAACCTGCCCCCCCTCATGCGCTCCCAAGGTGGAACGGCTGATGATGGCGTCCGTGACGCGATTGAGGAGACTCGACTCGTGGCACGCGATGTCAAAGGCTTGCAAGAAGCGATCGACTTCCGCGGCGGTGATCGTGAGCGGCGGCTGCACGCGTAGCACACGCGGATTCGACCTGGCGACCTGCGTGTAAATGTGGTGGTCGGCAAGCAGCGTTTGCATCACGTAGGTGGCACCCAGGTTCGCCAGCGCTTCGTCCAAGCCGGGCACCAGGTACGGCAAGAGGCCGCTAGGATCGGATTGTCGAAAGTGTCTCACCAGGGAAGATGGCACCGCGTTGAACTCGACGCCGATCAGCAATCCGCGACCGCGCACGGTTTTGATCGTGCTGTGTTTGTCGCACAGTTGTTCCAGCCCCGTCAGCAGTTGCTGGCCGCGGATGCGGGCATTCTCAGCGAGCTGCTCATCCAGCAATGCCTGGATTGCAGCCAGACTGGCAGCGCACGCCAAACTGCCGCCGCCGAACGTGCTCGTGTGCAATCCAAAACTGTGCGCGGCGCCATACGCTTTGTGCCACAAATCGCGCCGGGCAAGCATCGCCCCAATCGGCATCACGCCCCCGCCAAGTGACTTGGCCAGCGTCATCAGGTCGGGGGTTACGCCTTCCAGCTCGACGGCGAACATCCTGCCAGTGCGGCCCATGCCTGTTTGTACTTCGTCGGCAATCAAGAGTGTACCCGTCTGGCGGCAGAGCGCTTGCGCCGCCGGCAGATAACCATCCGGAGGCAGGTGCATGCCGCCTTCCGCCTGGATTGGTTCGACGATGAAGGCCGCGTTGCCCCGGCTCATCAGAACGAACCTGAGCGCCTCAAGGTCGCCGAACGGCACGGTCTCACAGCCTGGAAGCAGCGGAGCAAAGGGGCGTTGATACTGGGCGTTTCCCGTCACCGAAAGGGCGCCTAATGTCTTGCCGTGATACGACCCATCGCAAGACACAATCCCGGTGCGACCGGTGGCGGTCCGCGCCAGCTTGAGTGCCGCTTCCACGGCCTCGGCGCCGCTATTGGTAAAGAACACCATTTCCAGTGGCTCTGGCGTCATGGCCACCAATCGCTCCGCCAGCGCCGCCGCATAAGGATTCACGGCCGATTGTGCGAAACCAGGTGCCTGCGAACCAAGCGCTTTCGTCACCGCTTCGACCACGCGCGGATGGTTGTGTCCAAGATTGAGCGAACCAAACCCAGCAACGAAGTCGAGCTGCTCCTGGCCGTCCGCGTCGTAAAGTCGCGTGCCTTCGCCACGAACAAATGTCTTGGTAAAATCGCTCTTCGCGCCAAGCGCCGTCAGCACAGGATTAACATATCGAGCATACACGGCCGAAGCTCGTGGCGCCAGGTCGCTCGGAGATGGAAACGGGGCTGGCTTTCTTCGTGAATGTGCTGTCCGGCGAGCGGTGGCCTTCCGGTATTGCGCCAAGCTCGATGGCTGCACCGGCAACCCAAAGGATGTCAACCGCGAAAAGTCGAAGCCGTGCGAACTCGCGATTGCGCCGATTTCTTGCACGTTATCAATGGCCAGATTGCGGCCCACGGAAAAACTTTCCTCGCGATGCTCAAGCGCCAGCACCATTGTCTCCCCCAGGCAGCTCGGAATCACCCCCTGGTGAAAGCCCAGCAAAACCGAGTTGAGTGGCATCGTATCCGGCACACGCGCCAGTCCGCCCGAGAGAATCAGCACGTCATTGCGCTGGGGCGAGCTGCCGCACACATCCGTGGGCACGGCAACATCAACCACAACGGCGCCCGGCCGCAACCACGCTTGTTCGATGCAGTTGCCCGTCGAGGTCGCGGAGAGCACGACCCGCGCCTTGGCCATCGCAGTTTCAAGATCGAAGCCTGTCTGGGCATCGAGCTCACCGGCAAGCTGATCGACGCGGCTTGAGGGCCGGCGGCCGACCAGCAGCAATTTGCCACAGTGGGGCGCGAGCAATCGTGCCGCGGCGGTGGCGATGCTTCCCGGGATTCCGATGATGGCCACGGTTTCGTTTCGCAGATCGATCTCGGCTTCCAGCACCGCTTGATGCAGATTGCGCAGCGCCGCGTAGACGGTAAGGCTGTTGCCCGTGGTGACCGCAACCGGCGAGTGCTCGGCCAGATAGGTACCCTGCCCTCCAATGATGCCGGTCAAGGAACCGAGCCCGATCACCCGCGCTCCCCATTCCACGGCGCGCTGCGAGGCATCCTCGACATATTCCATGGCACGGACGGGATCGTCCAGAATCTCGGATGCGTCCAGAGGAATCTCATAAACTCGCCCTTCGGCATGCGCGCCGGTCCAGCTTACGAGATTCTGCATCTCGTCCGCCACGTGGACATGCGGCAAAGTTCGACCCGCCGGTTCTTCTGCATTCAGGGAGTCATGCACGGCCGAGCAAAGTTGCAGCAGGTCAACGCCGACGTGCCGATTGAGTCCCCGACTGCGATCCCAGTGCATGAAGGTTTTGGACTCTTCCGAAATCGGATGGACAATGAAGGCAAACTTCATGTTCGTGCGCGGCTCCTCTCCGCAATGCAGGGGGTCGGCAATCAGGAGTCAGGGATCAGGAATCAGGGATCAGGAATCAGGGATCAGGAATCAGGGATCAGGAATCAGAAATCAGAAATCAGAAATCAGGGAGTCAGCACGGATGCCGGGGCGGGTTGGTCCAACCGCCTGACTGCTTATTCCTTTCGGCGTAGCCGTTCACGGGCCGGGGACTGGCTCATTTTGCCGGCGAATCCGACGAGGTGTGTCGTCCTGTTTGGTGCTTGTCGAATGTGGTTCCCGGGAAAACGTGCCTGTCCCCCGCTCTTTGCCCATGAACGGTCACCTTTCGGCCAAGTCGTTGAATATAGGGAGGTTCGCAGGCATCGGCAATCGCCGATCGGCAGTTTAGCGCGCTGTCCAGGATCGACAGGATACTATTTGTGCCTTGAGCGTAGACTCCCGGGAACGCGTTCCAGCGATGCGTTTTTGTCGACGAATTCGCCCCCGCCCTCCGGAGTTGCGTGATCCTATGCTCCGACAGCGATCACCTCCCCCCGGTTCTTGGACTCCTGGTCCATACCCCAGCGCATCGAGCGGGCTGCGGACGCTGATCCCTGACCGATTCAAGGCGTGGGTCTAGATCATCGTGGTGCCGACGTCGGCGTGACCCAACAGTTCCTGCAGCGTGCGAATGTCGGACCCGCTTTCCAGCAGGTGTGTGGCAAAACTGCGCCTGAGGGTATGCGGCGTGGCGTGTTTGGCGACGCCGGCCAATTGCAACGCTTGTTTGATCGGCGCACCGGAGCGGGAACAAGCAGTGTGAAAATGGCAAGTCAACTCCCCGCCCGCTGATCGCTATCGTTCGCCACTCAAGAGCGTTGGAACCTCGGCGACGCGGGGGATTGGAACCACGAAGGACCCAGCGCGGGCTGCGCCCGGCAAACCATTTTGGAGACGAGAAAAGCGTGACTCCAGCGTTATCGTGAGGGTGTTGCAAACAAACGCGATCACACACGGGAGTCACGCCATGCGTTCTTTTCTCCAGCGCCACGAGTCGGAAACCAAGGGTGTGCTGAGTAGATTTGACCGGATTCGCTTTCGCGGCACGATCCGCTGGCTCGGCGAATTTGCCCAGGCGCTCTGGGGCTCCCCGAAACATTTCCAGTGATACTTCACACTCCGCCAGCATGGCTTGTTTCCGCAACGCAAACCGTCGTTGAATGACATCACCTCCTGAACGGGTCCATGTTCAGAAGGTCAAATACCAAGAACACTTACGTGTCGCAACTCATCTTCGGACAGTGAACGTAGTAGGCACGGTCCCCGTGCCGTAACTCAGAGCCAAGTAGAGCCTCACTTTGGCCAGGCGGACGGCTTCACCCAAGGGGTACACGCCATGCCTGCTCCATAAAAGCGGTTAAGTCGGGAACTTGATTGCGGTTCATGGACTGGGCCGTTGTAGCAGCCGTGTAACTCGACAGGAGGACTCACATGTTCCGCGACTCATTGAAGTCAAGTCTTGCGCACGTGGGCATCGCTCTGCGTGAACCGGAGGACTTCGCGTTGCGCTGGCATCAAGAAGCATCGCACTATCGGGCAGCGGTTTGGCTGGGACTGGGATTGACCGCGATCTTCGGCACGATGACCTACGGGATGACCATGGGAATCGGCGAGGGTTCGGTGTCGATCGCGCGCAAAGGTATGCTGCTGACGATCGCGGCAGGATTGGCGTGGTCGGTGCCATTGCCGGCCCTTTACGTGCTTAACAGTCTGGCTGGTTCGCGGCTGAAAGCCAGCACGACGCTTTTGGCCGCACTGGTGACGACAAGTTGGGGCGGGCTGGCGCTGGTGGCCTCGGTGCCCATCAAGTGGTTCTTCAGCGTTGCCATTCCAGCGCAGGTCGGCGATCTGCTGAGCCAACACGCGGCCAACCTCATCGTACTGGGTGTGAACCTGCTCGTGTTCTCCGGCGTGGGTCTATCGATGGCAGATGTCTTTTGCCGTGTGATGAGGGCGCTCGAACCGAGAAGCCTGGAGCCCATCTGGTATCTGATTCTGATCGGCATCATCGGCAGTGACTTGTTCTATCTGTTTGGCTTGTTTGCCTGGTGAATCTTCCTCTTACTTTCTCGGAGCGATCATGGCTGAGATCCTAATGACCGGCCCGGTAATCCTCGAAAAGCTATTGGATGCGTCTTGGGGCGAAAACGTTTCCGAGACGCAGGTTTCCACGACCGACGTGATTGAAATGCTGCTCAAGGACCGAGCACGTCTCGATCAACTCCTTCGGCATGAAGAGCGTCAGCGAGAACTTGTGCCGCGGTTGATGGCGGTGGCACTGTTCGGATTCTTCATTTACGGCGTGGTGGTAACGGGACTTTTGAACGCCCTGCGCGCGCAAACCGGGTTCTGGCTGCCGCATGTCGCCGCCGCGAACTGGAACGATGCGACGGCAGCCAATCTCGCGCTGAGCTATGCGCTGGGGATCATCGCAGCCAACGGCATCTGCCTGCCGAGCTTTTACTTTTACGGACTATTAGCGGGAATCCGTACGACCATGCTGGGCGTGACCGCTCACGCTCTCAAAGGCATGGCGGCCGGCGCAGTTGCACTTGTCGGACTGCTGCCGATCTATGTCGCATTCGCGCTCACCGCGTTGGTATTTCCGTGGGCGATCGGCTGGCCCGCGTGTTGGAGCGTCGTCGGGCTTGCATTGCCATTCATCGCTGGCCTTTGGGGCGCGATCAATCTGTACCAAGGTTTTGTCGGTCTGGCCGATACAATGTCGCCCAAGTGCCGTGGTGAGCGCGCGTGCTTCCTGCGACGGCTGATCTTTGCCTGGTGCGGCTGCTTCACATTTGTGACGCCGGTTGTGATCTTTTCGCTTTGGGATTTGTTTAGTACTTGGGCATTGTAGCAGCCTCGTGAAAGTGAAACGGCTATCGGGAGGCAACGATGGGACTGACAGAATCACTTGTGTTTTATCTCCTCGTGGGAATTGCGGTTTCCGTCGCGGTATATCTGGCGGAAGGTCCCCGCGGCACGGTCCGCGTGGCGTTTCTCCTCGGCACATCTCTGCTGTTCTGGCCGCTCTACCTGCCGGTCCTGTTGTCAATGCATGGAAATCGCCCGACCGATGCCGCATTACCTTCACCTCAACTTGATGAAATGGCCACGGCGATCGCGCAAGTCGAGCGGGAGCTGGAAGCGGCTCTTTCGAGCCTCGAGGGTTGGCCCGAAGCGGCGCTGGCACGGGAAAAGAATCGCGTCGCCGAGTTGCGCACCGCGCTATCGGCGCAAGCGACTCGCGTCCGCGAAATCGACGAATTGCTGAGCGACACAAAGTCGTCCGATTCGCTCGACACACACTCGCGGCCCGCCGATTCTCTGGACGCCGCGGCGCTCGTTCGCTGGCAGAAAAGCCATCGCGCTCGCGAACAGAATTTCACGCGACTGGCCGCGATTCGCCGACAAAGCCATGCTGACCTGATGGCGACGCTCGCCTGGATTCGAGAATTGGTATCGATGATCCACCTGGCCAAGTTCACCGGCGCCCCGGCCTCGCGCACTGAAGAACTCGTCGCGCAGATTGAGGCAGCCGTGGAAGGCGTGTCGCTCGTCGGCGGGCACGATGAGACGCACGATCTGAACGTGTCCACCTATCAAACTGCTGGCTCCTGACTCCTGATTCCTGTCCCCTGACTCCTGGAGAACCCTATGGGCATCCTTCAACGCACCACCGAAATTCTTTCCGCCAATCTGAACGACTTTGTCGACGGCCTTGAGCAGCCGGAACGCATGTTGCGTCACTCGCTGCGCGAAATGGAATCGCTCGTCGCAACCACGTCATCGGCGGTGGCACGCTCGCTTGCCGCGGAACGATTGCTCTCAAACGCTCGCGACAGCCAACTGCAACAGATCGGGACCTGGCGCACTCGGGCAAAGGCTGCTCTCGACTCGATGGGAAGGGACTCGCTGGAACAAGACCTCGCCGAACGTGAAGCTCAAGTCGCAATCGAAGAAGAACTCAGCCGCCTGCGGCAAACGTGATTCTCGATAGCGCAATAACTTTAATCACGAAGGGCTGGGCTCCCTCGCTTCCTCGCCACTACCAGTGGTCGCCGGCACTGGCGTATATTTGGACGTACAAGTTCCCGGAGAGCAGACGGGGGAGATTGTTATTGGAATAGAAAGGAACCCTCATGCACAAACCAACCCAGCATACGTCCATCGCCAACCGACTGGTCGTCAGTTGTTCGACATTCGCCGCGATTCCATCCATAATAGCGACTGCGCGGGCCAATTCAGTCCGCCGCCTCGTATTGGAATTCCTAGCAGTCAGTAGTCATTCGCAATCGATCGGAGCCGCTATTATGCGAAACCACACCCGTTGTCGCCTACTTTTTCACGGTGCCATTGGTTGTTTGGCGATAGTTGTTTTATCGCAGCAGACAAGCGCTTTTGCCGCCGAGCAGGCCATCCCGATCGGAAGCCATCGTCAGCTCTTTCTGGACGATTGGGTCGTTAGCCAAACCAGTAACGTGCAAAGGCGGCAGGGCATGGTGACCAAGAACCCCAACAATCCCATCTTGGTGCGCGACAAGGCTTGGGAAACTCAACGGGTCGATCTGTACGGCAGCGCGGTCTTCGATCCTGCCACCAACAAACTGCAAATCTTTTACTCTACCATGAGTCTGTCCACTCCAGTCAAGCACGACGACATGCTCGCCTATGCCGTATCAGACGACATGGGCGCAACGTGGACCAAGCCGGATTTGGGCCTGATACCCTTCAACGGAGACCGACACACGAATCTGGTGCTCAAGGCTGCTGCCAACGATTTTTCCGGGATCGTCCACGGACCGTGCGTCTTTCTCGACGCGCATGAATCCGATCCGACCAAGCGGTATAAGGTGTTCCTAAATGAATACTACAACGGCTGTTCGTTCGACCGAGTTGGCCATTTTCATTACTCGACCGGCGCGTCCGTGGGTAAGGCGGGTATGTACGTCGCTTACTCCCCGGACGGGATTCACTGGACGCGACCTTCGGCGAAGCCTTTTTCGGGCCTGCACAGCGACACCACCCAATCAGCCTTCTGGGACGCGCGGCTGGGCAAGTACGTAGCCTATGTCCGGGGGTGGACAAGCAATGGCCGGAGTGTCTTCCGCATGGAGAGCGACAATTTTGAGACTTGGACCGAACCCACGATCGTGTTGGAGGGCACGAGTAGCCAGCAAATCTACAGCATGGGAGTGACGCCGTACGAGGGGATCTACCTCGGCACTTCGTGGATTTTCGATGCGACGGTAACCAGCAGTCAACCGAGCAAACCGGAGATCTGGCCGGAACTGGCGGTCAGCCGCGACGGAGTACAGTGGTCGCGACCCTTTCCTGGCCAACAGTTTATCCCCACCGGCTCCGAGGGCACCCGGGACTCGAAACAAATCCGCATGTCTTCCTCGTTGGTGGTCCTGGACGATAAAATTCTGCTGGTATATGGACAGAGCGCTGACCCACATCACATCAATATGCGAGCGGAAATCGGCATGGCCACGATGCGACTGGACGGGTTCGCCTCGCTGGATGCCGCCGACGCGGAAGGCTCCCTGCTGACCAAGCCGCTGCGCTGGGACGTCGGCGCATTGCACGTCAACGCGATTGCGCGGCCTGGCGGATACGTCAAGGCCGAAATCCAAGACGCCGTCGGCAAACCGCTGGCCGGTTACGAGTTGGACGCATGCCAGGCCCTGACCGGTGATCAACTCAACGGACGGATTGCGTGGGAGAAGGAAGCCATGGTTCCCGCTACCTCGTCGGTCGGCTGCCGAATTCGTTTCCTGCTAAAGGATGCCAAGCTTTTCTCATTCTGGGTGGCGGAGTCAAAAGGAAGGCATTAGCCCACGGCTTTGAGTACATTCGGATCGACCATGCCGGCGCCGCCCATTTTGATGAACAGGCCTTCGATCTGATGGAACATCGGGTAATGCGTGGCGTCGGCAGTCTGCGCGAGTGGATGCAAATGTCCCACGCGCGGTCGAATCCCTGGCAGTGTTCGATCGAACAACGGCCCCGCCTTGCCCGACGCTTTCAGCAACGCCATGCGCTCCTGAGCCGCCGCGAAAGCCGCTTCGATGGCTTGCTTCACCTCATTGAATCGCTTGCCGGCCGCAGGCTTATCGGGCCCCGCGACACCGCCCAGCCCCTTTTCGAGCGCCTTTGAGGCGTCCGCTTTTAGCGCCGAGAAACTCCACCCGCGCAATCTCCGGCGCGTCGACATCAGCCGCGGCCGCAAAGGCTTTCTCCGCCGCTAATTGCAGCGAATCCAGTTCAGCAACAAACGCCTCGATCGCCACGAGTTCGCTCCAAAATCAAACGGGAGAGCGTTTGATGATAGACCAACCGCCCACAGGCTGCCAAGGCTAGCCAACTTTCGCGCTACTTACTCTTTAACTTGAGCGGAATCTCGTTCACTTCAACGGAGCGAATCTCGGCGGTTAAACCGGAGGTGGAGGGATTATTGTACTTGGCGGGGATTAGCGAGGGAAAGTCCGTGACACCTTTCGGCTGTGGAATTGCTTCGACGCACACCCTATGAAAACCAAGAACGGCGCCGTCGTGGTTGTCGTTTCGGCGATCGGTGCTGAGCTGATAGCGGCCTGTCTCGTCAATGATTCCAACCGCAATGGGCCCTGCATTTCCTTTCGAGCGGTCGGGCACAAATTGCACTCTGCCGAGAGGCAGAGGCTTGCCGTCTAGGGTGACGATCCCCGTCACTTTCACCCGAAGTGGCAACTCTGAACGGCCACAACCCAAGCTGCCGACGAGGGTGATTGCGGCAATTGCGAGATAGCAAAAGCGAGGTTGCATAGCAAGGAGAGTATTGCTTTCACACCCGAAGGAGCTGTGCTTAGTACGCGGGAATGGTTTGGCCATCGTCAATCGCGGCGAGCCAACCTAGGGTGGTTCCGTCAATTTCGGGTGAGAACGCTTGGACGCTGCCGTCGCACATCGCAAACTGCACGATGCCCCCGGCATGACGGCTGCCGAAAAACTCACCTTCGGGATTCATCCCGGGTATCACGGCGGCCGTGATGGCATATGCGGTCGGCGAGCTCGCAAGCACATGGTTTTTACCTGCGAAACGAATTCCCGTGCTAATGCCATCGTCGTTAAAGAATGAGTTATCGCCATACAACAACTCTCCCTCGTGCCCCTTAAAAATATGCTTCTCGCCGACGAACAAAGTCTTGCTCAGGCCGTCGCGGATTTGTTTGAAACGGCGGCGGGGCTTCCAGCCCGTGTAGTCACCGCTGCCGCTGAGCGTTCCATTCAAATAGCAGGAATTGTGATTCATGGGGTCAGAACACACGTACGTAGGCACCCCGGCGCCGTTACCGGCACGATAGACAAACGTCCCATCGCCATTGCACGCGGCGTAGTCGGCCAGCGCGCCCGGCAAATGCGGGCCGCCACGACGGTCTCCCTGCGTGCTGAGCATTTCGGGTCCGCGATGTGAAGGGCATATATACGCGGTCACATGCTTAGCCCTCATGGAAGCCGACATCGAATAGTACTGAACGGTTGCGTTGGCGCCCTCGTAGAGCTCGCTTTCCTCCAAATACGGCATGATCAGCACGAGCCACGTGGCGTGACCCAATCCCGTCAAGTAACCTGGCGGCAGAGCCTTGCGAGCATCCGCGAAGTTTTGTGCCGCAACCCCGATTTGCTTGAGATTGTTCGTGCAATGTGCGCGACGCGCAGCCTCCCGAGCGGCTTGAACCGCGGGCAGCAATAGTGCCACAAGCACCCCAATTATGGCGATCACAACTAAGAGTTCGACCAGGGTAAAAGCCGCCGCCGAACCGCGATTGCTTGTCGTCTTCCGAAGCTTGGAAGTCATGGGATCCGTGGTGCTGTTGTTATTTTACTTGTTCCAGCGGTCACGCGGCAGCCTTGCATCACCTCTGCCAATTTATGCCCGGATGCTTGCGGAGCAACGTCGATTTCGCAGTTTCGGCACAATCGCAATTCCCACTAAAGCACAGGACAACAGAGCCATTGTCGAAGGTTCGGGCACCGCGGTAATGCCGACGGTGTAATAACCGTCTCCGTACGCGGAAAGGAAGTCGAAGTCGAACCGATCGCCCGACGACGAACCTAGCGACGAGGCCAGAACCGACCAGTCACCTGTTTCTAGGGAACGGAACAGCAAC
>SXGT01691154.1_pt1 | contig 15110 bp, 20 predicted proteins | sample 3176221 | NCBI WGS metagenome assembly SXGT01 (sample SAMN11356862, study PRJNA531348) | freshwater metagenome | isolation source: freshwater sample F1-120 | place: China: Fuxian Lake, Yuxi | collected 2017-12-25
CTGAAAGGCTTGTCGCCCAAGGAGAACCGCGAAATCCCCCCGCTCCGCTACGATGTCGCCGAGCGGGTCAAAGGCGATTTCCCGGAACTTACGGTCATCCTCAACGGTGGCATCGTCGATCTGGATCAGGCCGAGGCGCACCTGGCCCGCTTCGACGGCGCCATGATCGGCCGAGCGGCCTACCATAATCCCTACATGCTCGCGGAAGCGGATCGTCGCCTGTACGGCGACAGCCATCCGATACTCTCCCGCCACCAACTCATCAAGGAATGGCTGCCTTACGTGGCCGCCGAATTGGAGCAAGGCACCCGATTGCATGCCATGACCCGCCATGCGCTGGGCCTGTTTCACGGTATGCCGGGAGGAAGGATATGGCGCCGACATCTCGGCGAGCAAGGCATCAAGCCCGGCGCCGGCGTGGATGTGATCGTGGCGGCTGGCCAGCATTGCCTGCCCCGTGGCGCGGACTGAAACCCCGATCGGCAAGCGGTCGGTTTCTTAGGAGGGCCACCCCGAGCGGAACAGCGAGCGCTCGGGTTTTCAAGGCCGGTCGGAGAAGGTAGGCTCAGTACCCTTCTTTTTCAATCAGATAACGCTGCACCGCCGACTCGTAAACGTCGGTGGAGATTTTGACTCCGTAAATCACCGTCTGGCAGTGTTCCTCGACGATGATGCTCAGCAAGCGGAAGGCATTGCGCGGAGTCAACTGGCGGACGATGAATTGAGCCTTGCTCTCCCCGTCATCCTCGAAAATATCGGCCAACTGGATGGGCGGACTGCCCGGCTTGCGGCCCACGTTCATGCGCTTTTCGATGAGCCGGATCATGTTCTCGGCCGACCAGTTGATGGAAGAAATGGTCTTGATCCGGTCGCTACGGTAATACTTTTTCAGATCGTGCAGTTCGTAGGGCAGGAACATGATGATGCCCAGATGATCGATCTGGAAGAGTTGGTCGTCCAGTACCGGCGTGACCAGTTCGCGCATCTTCTCGGGATCGCCCTTGATGCTGGTGGGTTCGTCCACCCGGTCGATCAGGAGGTAAACTCCGGACAAACCGAAATAGCGCACCAAGTCCATAAAGCTTTTCAGCAGGGTGAATCGGTTCTCGGTGGTGCGGGGAATGCCGTGGAACTCGAACAGGCCCGGCCCGATCTCTTGGATGATCTTGAAGGTACCGTCCAGCGAAACGGGCACCCCGCGAATATGCCGGTAAATCTCCCCGGCCAGGAACTTGGATTGTTTCTTGGCGAAAAAATTGCTGCGTTTCTTGTAACCCGCGATTTCCATCAGTCGGCGCAAGGCGGTAACCTTGCTGGACAAATCGTTGGGCGCGAAATAAAGCGCGGTGAGCAAAAGGAATTTTTCCGCGATCTCCCGATTGTCCCTCAGCATGTCTTCCTTCCTGGATTCGAGGATATGCCCGTACAATTCCTCGATACCCAGCTTCAGAAGGTAATCCAGATGATCGTCCAGGGTAATCTTGGACTCGCGAGCCAGGGGTTCTTCCTTCTTCCGCTTGAAGATACGGGCCAGCACGGACTTGTTCGCCGAATACTCCATGGGCAACCGGCGCGGCCTCGAAACCTCGCTGAGCAGTTCGTTGAACTCCACGTAGCCGATGACCAACACCTTGTCTTGGTATTGCCGGAGATACCTCTCGGTATCGATTCGCATGGAAGACTTGCCGGCTCCGCGAATCGCGAAAATCACGTAGGGGCTAGGCTTTTCCAGATGCAACAACACCGACCGCAACGAGGTGTTCTCCACCATCGCGGTTTGCAGATAGGGGTCGCGATCCGCGTCGAAGATGACGAAGGGATTGTGTTCAAATTGCCAGACCTGCAACCATTCTTTGATTTCCATGAAGCTCTCGATATATTTTTTTTCGTCGGGTTCTTGGGATGGGTTCGCTGGGAGTCCTATTCGAGCGCTCACCCTCCGAACAAGTTCCAGGGGGCTATCATTCCCGGAGGGTCCGGTCGCTGCCGCTGGCGAACTATATCACAGTTCTATTTTACCCCGCGTACCCCGGATTCCGGGTAGTTTTATTGGAATCCCGGACTCTACATCCATAAAAATAATTGTATAAAAAACGGAGGGGTGACACCCTTCCGCTTGAACCGCCCCTCGAACGAAGCTACCCTTCCGGGTCATCGGTTAATCCAATTTTTTACAACCCACCATGGCCGATTCCAACGAACAAACCCTCACCTCCTCCCCAGAAACAGAAGCTCCCGTGGAACCGAGTTGGAAACCCCTGCTCTGGCTCGTGGGCGGCCTGACGGTGATAATCGCCCTCGGCGAGGTATTTTTCGACGTGCTCCTCGAAATCCTGGAATTCATCGGCGAGGGAATATTCTTCGTGGTCGAGGGCAGCGAGGAACACCTTGAGGACAAAATAGAGGAATGGTTCGATCTGGATCCCTACCACGCCGAGATCGTCACGGCCTGGAGCATGACACCGCTCAAGATTCTACTCGCGATCTTCGCCCTGAAATGGCTGTGGCGGCTGGCCCACGGCAAACTCTTCCCCCGGTTCATGGCCTACCTCAAACGGCAGTACACCGCCGTACGTCTGGCTTGGGATATCCTTGCCTGGCCCTTCAAGGCGCTGGTCGCCGTGGCCTTGCTGGGCGCGTTGGCGCTTATCATTTGAAGCAACCCGTCCGAAATGGCCGCCGCGGTTCCGCGCGGGGTTTTCAGTCGTATAATCGCGCTTTTTCAAATGGATCGAGGAATGCCATGTCCCAGTTCGATGAAGTCAGCGTCATCAAGAAATCCAACGTGTATTTCGATGGCAAATGCGTCAGCCACACCATTCTGTTCCCCAACGGCGTCCGCAAAACCTTAGGGGTTATCTTCCCCTCCATCTTGAGCTTCCAAACCTCCGCGCCGGAACTCATGGAAATCCTCGGCGGCGTTTGCCGCGTGCGCCTCGCCGGCGAAATCGAATGGACGAGCTATAAGGCCGGCGATACCTTCAAGGTGCCCGGCGACAGCCGTTTCGACATCGAAACCACGGAAATGCTGGACTACGTCTGCCATTTCGGCTGATCCGGCCCGAATCCGGCTATTTCGCCTTCTTGTCAGCCTTCTTGCCCTTGGCCGGCTTCCCGGACTGGGCTTCCTTGACGTGTTTCGGTTTGGCGGACGCGGTGTTCTTGGCCGCGGCATGTCGAGCCGGCCCGCCCGATTTGCCGGCAACCGCGTGGTGGGCTTCCTCAGGGGCTTGGTCGCCACCATCCGCCCCGGCCGGCGGCGGATGGCTTTTCCCCCACGCGGCGAGACGATCCAAGGCTTCGCTCATTTCGCCGGGGGTCATTCGATCCGCCAGTTCGTCCCTGCTATCGCCGGCCTCGCGATGGCCCCGGTCGGCGGCCAGGGTATACCAGAAATAAGCCTGAATCGTATCCTTGGCGATTCCGTCGCCCGCCTCGTATAGCGAACCGAGTATGGCCGCCGCGCCCGAATTGCCATGCTCGGCCGCCTCGCGAAACCAACCCACGGCCGCGGCATGATCTTCCCGCACCCCCAACCCGTAATAATGCATCATGCCCAGCTTGCCCTCGGCCATGGCGTTGCCCTGCTTCGCCGCTTTCAGATACCAGCGGAAGGCCGTGTTGTAATCCTGATCGACGCCGTAGCCTTTCATGTAAAGGTTGCCGAGATTCACCTGGGCATCCGCGTCGCCCCGCTCCGCCAGCGGCCGAAATTGGGCGACGGCGGCGCCCCAGTCCCGCCGCGCCACGGCATCAATGCCGCGCGCCAGATCGGCCCGCGCCGCGCCGGCCAGCATGAAAAGGACAGCCAAGGCCGCGAATTCCTTGCCTGCTTTCATGGAATCAACCGGGTTCCAGCACGAGCTTGCCCATGTGGCGGCCGCTCTCCATCAGACGATGGGCCTCCGACGCGTCGGCCAAGGGAAAGGTGGCGTGGATGACGGGCTTGATCCGCCCCGCTTTCAGCAAGGGCCACACCTGGGTTTTCAGTGCCGCCGCGATAGCGGCTTTTTCCGCGATGCTTCTGGGCCGTAGCGTGGAACCGGTCAAGGTCAGGCGCTTGAGAAAAACCGGCAACAGGTTGATCTCGGCCTGGGCACCGCCCTGCACCGCGATCAGCACTAGCCGTCCGCCGGTGGCCAAGCTTGCGAGGTTGCGCTGTAGATAAGGACCGCCCACCATGTCTAGGATGACCTCCACGCCCTGTCCATCCGTGTACTCCCGGATGCGTTCAACGAAATCCTCGTGGCTATAATCAATGGCCCGCGCCCCAAGTTGCCCACAGAACACGCATTTTTCCAAGCTACCGGCGGTGGCGAACACCTTCACGCCGAACTCCCGGGCCAGTTGTATGGCCGTGGAGCCGATTCCACCGCTACCCCCATGCACCAACAAGCGTTCGCCCGCTTGCAAGCCGGGCGGCTCGAACAAATTGGCCCACACGGTGAAAAACGTCTCCGGCAGCGCGGCCGCTTCCACTAGGCTCAACCCCTTGGGGATGGGCAGGCAGAGGGCCGCCGCCGCCGGGCAATACTCCGCGTATCCGCCGCCGGCCACCAGGGCGCAAACGGTATCACCCACGGCCAGATTCCGCGTTCCCTCGCCCAGAGCCACGATCTTCCCGGCGATTTCGAGGCCGGGAAGATCGGATGCACCGGGCGGCGGCGGATAAAACCCTTGGCGCTGCATGGCATCCGGCCGATTGACCCCGGCGGCCGCGACCTTGATCAACACCTCGCCTGGTCCGGGCGGCGGCACGGGACGGCGGCAGGGCTGCAACACCTCGGGACCGCCCGGCCGCGCGATTTCTATGGCCAACATGCTGGTAGGGATGTGAGGACTCACGGCGGATTACTCCAAATGTTCAGGCTAAAGATTAGTTATAGCCCAAAGCCGGCTAAAGACCGGCCAGCCAAAGCCTCAACCGCAATCCGAGGCCGCTGGTATAACCCATCGTGGAGAACCTAATGTCGCCGTCGGCGCCCAGGATGAATACCGCCGGAACACCGCGCGCCCCAAAAGCCTTACCGATGGCGCCATCCTCGTCGAGCACCACGGGCACGTCGAAGCCCGATTTCTTGAGGTATTCCCCGACCTCGGTGGCGGAACCGGACTGAGTGGCCACGGTGATCAAGGGGGATTCTTTTCCCACGGACAGCACAGTGTCCTGCATCGCCCGGCAGATTTGGCACCAACTCGCCCAGATGTAAATCACCGCTGGCTTGGGCAGGGATTTCAACCCTGGGAAAGTGCCGCCGTCCAAGGTCTTGCCCGTGATTTCCGGCGGCGCCCCGGAGGCCAGGTCACGGCCGGCGAAAAACTGTACGCCCACGACCAGCGCTATGGCCGCGGCCCAAGCCAGCAGGGTTTCCCGGAACTTCGTGCCCACGGGCTTCATCCCAAGCGCCGCAGCAATTCGCCGCCATTCCGCTTGAGCCACTGGCGCTCTTCCTGCCAGCCGGGCAAATGCCGGGCCACCAGATTCCAGAACGCGGCGGAATGGTCGCGATGGCGGATATGGCAAAGCTCGTGTACCACCACGTATTCCAGCACCGAAGGCGGAGCGAAAGCGAGCAGCCAATTGAGGTTGATATCGCCTCGCGCGCCGCAACTGCCCCAGCGGGTCTTCATGCGCTTCACGCGGATTTCGCGGGGACGAAGCCCGTAGTGGCCGGCATGGCGCGCCGCGATCAGGCCGGCCTCCCGTAGCAGCCACTCCTTGATCCAGGCAAACAAGGCCAGCCGCGCCCGCTGATCCCTTTGCTCCGGCGTACCGGGAGGGAGGGAAATTAGAAAGCCTCCGTCGAACTCGACACGGATTCGCCGCCCGGCAGCCTCGCCGATCGCTAATGGCACTTCCCGACCCTGAAAAGGAACCGTCGTGCCCGTGCGCAGGCTTGGCGCTTGGACCACCGGCGCGGATCGGGCGCGCAATTCCGCGAGCTTACGCTCGGCCCAGCCGCGGTGCCGGTCTAGGAATGCCAGCGCTTGGTCCTCCCCGATGGACGGCGGCACCACCAATTCGGCGCCGGTCGCCTTCACCACCAAGCGCAAGCGCTTGGCGCGCGAGCTATAGCGCAGCTTGCAAGAAGGCCGTGAATCGTGGGTCATGGTTCGTCCTTGCCGATGGCGATAATTTCCAATTCCTTGTCCCCGGCTGGGCGCCGCCAGGTCACCAGATCGCCACGGCCGGCATTGAGCAGGGCCTTGGCCAGCGGCGAAACCCAACTGATCCGCCCCCGCGCCGCGTCGGCCTCGTCCTCGCCCACGATGAGGAAACGCAGGCGTTGCCCCTCGGCATCTTCCACCTCCACCGCCGCGCCGAAATGAACCTTGTCCTTGGGCTGGGTTTCCGGCCACACCACCACGGCGCGGGCGACGCGCTCCGTGTAGTAGTGCAGATCGCGTTCCACACGCTGGATTTGTTGCTGGCCCGCCAAGTCATCCCGGCCTTCCAGGGCATTCCTCAGCGCGCTCAATTCCCGAACCCTTTCCTGAAGTTGTTCCAAGCCGCGCGGAGTCACGTAGTTGGTGTGCGGGCTTTGCGGCCGCTCCGGCAGGGCGTCCTCTATCCCGTCGAGTTCCTTCACGAAAGCTCGGCTCATTGGTTCTCTCCGCTCAGGGTTCCAGTGGCGCGGGCGGTTTCGGGTTCAGCATTCCAGCCGCCAAACGCGCCAGTTCCAATGAACCGTTCCGTTCCCCCAGCTTCTCGCGCACGCCGGCCAGTTGTTGTCGGATGGTTTCCGCGTAGGCCGGTTCCCGGAGGATTTTGCCGATCTCGCCCGCGATGTTCCCCGCGTTCGCGTCATGCTGGATGAATTCCCGGACGATGCCCTTGCCGGCCAGGATGTTCGGCAGGCCGATATAGGGAATGCTGACCAGCAAGCGGCCCAGCCAATAGCTCAAGGGAGACAGGCGGTACACGATGGCCATGGGCACGCCCAAGAGCGCGACTTCCAGGGTGGCGGTTCCCGACACCGTGATCACCGCGTCGCAGCATCGCAGGGCGTCGTAATCCTGGCCCTTGACGATGCGCACGTCCAATCCGCACCCGGCCAGCCGCTCGCGCAACACCTCGTCCGCGACCGAGCGCGCCTGGAACAGCAGGAACCTCGCCCCCTCGAACTCACGCGCCAGCCATTCGGCGGATTCCAGGATGACCGGAAACAGCCGCTTGATCTCGTTGGCGCGGCTGCCGGGCAAGAGGCCGATCACCAGAGTTTCTCCCCCGAATCCGTGTTTCTCCCGAGCCTCCTCGCGGTCCATGGAAGGCTTCACCTTGCCCGCCAGGGGATGCCCCACATAAGTCACCGGCACACTGTAAGCTTCGTAAAACGGCACCTCGAAGGGAAAAATCACCGCCATGTGGTCGATGATGCGCCCATAGCTTTTCACCCGCCCCGGCCGCCACGCCCAGACTTGGGGGCTCACGTAAAACAGCACCCGGACACCGCAAGCCTTGGCTGCCTTGGCGAGCCGGAAGTTGAATTCCTTGTAATCCACGCAGATGAGCAAATCCGGCTTTTCCCCGCGGACGATGCCTTGCATGAGATTCAGCGCCGCGCGGATTTCGCCGTAATGCCTGGCGATTTCGACCAAGCCGATGACGCCGATGCCGGAAGAATCGCAACGTATCTCGACCCCCGCCTCCCGCATCGCCGCTCCGCCCATGCCGATGCCCCGCACGCCGGGCACCAGCGTCTTCAGCGCCGTGAACAGATCGGCGGCATGGCGGTCGCCGGAGGCCTCCCCGGCGGACAGCAGCACCAGCGGAGCGCGTTCAGCCATTCAGCGCCCCCCGGATGACCTCGACGATGCGGCGGATGTCGGCTTCCCCGAGTTCGGGATAAATGGGGAGGGACAGGCAGCGCGCCGCGACCGATTCGGTCACCGGCAAGGACACGCCGGCGCAATCGGTGGCGAACACGTTCTGCCGGTGCAAGGGCACGGGATAGTAAATGGCGCAGGCGATGCCCTCTTGTTGCAGCGCCGCCATGATGGCGTCGCGCCGCTCACTGAGCAGGGTGTATTGGTGGTAAACGTGGACGCCGATGCCGTCCTCGTAAGGCGTCTCCACCGGCAGATCGGCCATAAGTTCGGAATAGAGATGCGCGGCGCGACGGCGGCCCGCGTTGAATTCCTCGATATGCCGCAGCTTCACCCGCAAAATCGCCGCCTGGATTTCGTCCAGGCGACTGTTGTAGCCGATCACGTCATGGTAATAGCGCACCTCGGAGCCGTGGTTGCGCAACACTTTCACCTTGGCGGCGATCTCGTCGGACTGGGTGGTCACCAAGCCGCCGTCGCCATAGCAGCCCAGGTTCTTGCTGGGAAAGAAGCTGTGCCCGGCGGCGAGGCCGATCGCGCCGGTCTGCCTGCCCGCGATGGAAGCGCCGAAGGATTGGGCGCAATCCTCGATCAACAACAAGCCGCACCGTTCGCACAGCGCCGCGATGGACGCCATGTCCGCGGGCTGGCCGAACAAATGCACCGGCATGACGGCCTTGGTCTTGGCGGTGATGGCGGCTTCGATGGCGGCGGGATTGATGTTAAAGGTTCGCGGATCGATATCCACGAACACTGGCTTGGCGCCCACGTAGCGGATGGCCTCGGCGGTGGCGATGAAGGTAAACGCCGAGGTGACGACCTCGTCGCCCTCGCCGATCCCCGCCGCCCGCAGCGCGAGATGCAAGGCATCGGTGCCGGACGCGCAGCCGATGGCGTGCTTCACGCCCAGATAGGCGGTGGTTTCCTCCTCGAAAGCCTTGACGTTAGGCCCGAGGATGAAAGCGCAGCTTTCCAGCACTTCCTGGACGCCGCGGTCGATTTCGTCCTTGAGATTGGCGTATTGGGTTTTTAGATCGACCATGGGAATCATGGTTGGGAACTCCTCAAGCGTTGCCTATGACATCCAAGAATTCTTCGACGGGGACAGAGATACACTGACGCGGCCGCTTCCCCAAACGATGAATCTCGTTGAAATCCGCCTCGATCCTTTTCAGCGACCGGGCTTCAAAATACTGCTCTCCACAATATTCACATTCCTCGCAAGGCACGTTGTTGACAATAAGATAGTCTTGGCCATGCCTATAGATATACTGAACTTGCTTGTTTTCGAAATTCTTGTTGCCACAGAAACTACATACCTTGTCCATGCCTATCCTCTCTCGTAAGGAGACTTGAATTTTGGCGTAGCGGGAATATATACAGTGATAATCACAAGTCCCTCGCCCCGTCCGCCGCACACCACATGAACAGGTTTGCCGCCATCCGAGAAGCCGGCGACCAGGCAGCTTGCGCCCCTCCCCGTATCCTCGTATCGCTCCAAAATCCTGCCGGAAGAAATCGCCTCCTCCACTTCAGCGACGGTAAGATTATCGTTTTGCCGCTCTTGATCTCCATGCCTGGAGAAATAGTATTCGCTGGCTTCGACCCTAGCTTTTAACCATTCGATTTCGAACATGTTTCATTCTTCGTGGAGCAAAGCTTTGAATAACTCCTCCTCGCCATCGAGCAACGTCCAAAATCCGTATCCGGAAATCACGGAAACTTTCCCGGGGAAAATGCCGGTTCGTGGCATCTGAATCTTCCGTTCGTGTAATTACGCCAGTTTCTAGGGTTCAGCCAATTCAGCGGAGGAAATCAGTCGGACTCATTGGATTGGGCTTCCCCCTAAGCTTTCAACAATCGCCCAATCTCAATCGCCGTCGCCAACGCCCTGCGCCCCGCCTGCCCAGAACACAATGGCTCACCGCCCTCGCGGACGCAAGCCACGAAATGCTTGATCTCCTCCATCAGCGCGTCGCCGTTCTCGAACACCGATTCCTCGCTGACGATTTCAGGCACGCCGGGGAACATTTCCTTTTCGCCCTTGCGGTGCTTGGCCAATACCCGGTTCTGGAAATCCACCGAAACATAGCAATTGGGCATGAACATCCGCATCTTGCGCTCCACCTTGAGGCTGGCGCGGCTGGCGGTGACGTTGGCGACGCAGCCGCTTTTGAAGGTGATGCGGGCATTGGCGATGTCGGTGTCGGAAGTCAGCACGGTGACTCCCTTGGCGTCGATGCGCTCCACCTCGGAATCCACGATGTCGAGGATGATATCGATGTCGTGGATCATCAAGTCCAGCACCACGCTGACATCGTTGGCGCGCGGATTGAACGGTGCCAAGCGGTGGGATTCGATAAACACCGGTTTGTCCTGGGTCAAATCCAGCCCCAGCAAAGCGGCGTTGAAGCGCTCCAAATGGCCGACCATCAGCCTGAGATCGTTTGCCCTAGCGAGGCGGATCAGTTCGTCGGCCTCTTCCACCGTCACGGTGATGGGCTTTTCCACCAGCACATGGGCACCGGCCGCGAGGAAATCGCGGGCCACCGCGAAGTGCAGGCTGGTGGGCACCACGATGCTGACGGCATCCACCTGGCCCAGCAATTCACGGTAATCGGCGAGCGCGCGGGTGTTGTTAGCCCCGGCCACGGCCTGGGCTTGCCCGGGATTGCTGTCCACCACGGCGACGAGTTCGCAGCCCGGCAGCGCGGCGTATTTTTGCGCGTGGAATTTCCCCAGGTAACCGACGCCGATGACGGCGCAACGCAGTGGTTTCATGTTATGTGCTCCGACGGAAACTACAGTGGAATCCGGCTCAATCCTCGCCGCGGCCGCCGGCTTCGATGAAACCTAAAGTACCATGGCGCTTGGATTCCTCCGCCAACCATGCCCGCAGATAGGCTAGTTCGGACGTTTCCGGCAGGCCATCCAAGCCTTGCCGGTTCCGCAGGCGGCGAAAGGCGGCGGAAACGGCCTTGAGGCTCTCGCCGTCGATGCCCGCCCGGCGCATCCCGACCAGATTCAGCCGGTAATGCTTGCCGGGGCGGCCGCCGACCATCGTGTATGGAATCACGTCCTTGTTGATGCCCGCCAAGCCTTGCAGGATCGCGAGGCTGCCGACGCGGCAGAACTGGTGGACCATGACCCCGCCGCCGCAGAAAACCCGGTCGCCCATCCGCGCATGGCCACCCAGGGCCACATTGCTAGCGAAGATGTTGCGGTCGCCCAGCACGCAATCGTGGCCGACATGGCTGCCATTCATGAGGTAGTTGTTGGAACCCAGACGGGTCGCGCCGCCGGGCCGGGTCGCGCGGCTGAGTGTTACCGCCTCGCGGAACACATTGCCATCGCCGATATCCAGGTAGGTTTCGGTTTCGGGATCGAACCCCAGGTCTTGCGGCAATCCGCCGAGCACCGCGTGGGGATGGACCCGGTTGTCCCTGCCCATGCGCACGTAAGAGTGGATCACGGCATGGGCGTCGATTCGGCAACCATCGCCAATCATGCAGGATCCCTCGATCACGGCGAAGGGGCCGACGGTGACACCTACGCCCAGTTCGGCCTCGGGGGAGACGTAAGCGGTGGGATGAATCATGTCGTCATGGCTCCGGATGGGGGATGAAGAAATTAGCCGCGAGGATGGCAGCGGGCGTGCAAATCCTTGAGGCGCTCCTGGGCCACGTGAGTATAAATCTGGGTGCTGGATAAGTCCGCATGGCCGAGCAGCATTTGCACCACGCGGAGGTCGGCGCCGTGGTTCAGGAGATGGGTCGCGAAGGCATGGCGCAGGGTATGAGGCGACAAGGGCTTGCTGATTCCGGCTCGCAACGCGTAGCGCTTGATGAGATACCAAAAAGCCTGGCGGGTCATGGCCGCTCCCCGGTCGGTGACGAACAAGTCGTCGCTAGGTCTGCCTTTCAGCAATACCGGCCGTGCCGTTTTGAAATAACGGCCGATCCAGTCCTCGGCCTCCTCGCCCAGGGGAACCAAACGATCCTTGCTACCCTTGCCCATCACCCGAACCACGCCCTGGCGAAGATTTACTTGGTCCAAGCCGAGACCGACCAATTCGCTCACCCTGAGCCCGGTCGCGTAAAGAACCTCCAACATCGCCCGGTCGCGGCAACCCAGCACCTCTTCCGGTTCCGGGGCTTGCAGCAAGGATTCAACGTCGCGCTCGGTGAGCGTATTCGGCAAGGGACGGCCGATGTGGGGAGCGTCGATTACTAGCGTGGGGTCTTCGCCGACTTGGCCTTCCCTGAGCAGGAATCGATACAATTTGCGCAGGCTCGAAAGCAGCCGCGCCATGCTGCGTCCGCTGGCTTTTTGGCGGAATTTCAAGGCGAGATAGGCTTCGATCGAACCGGAATCCGCTTCCAACAGGTTTTTCGAGCATGCCTTGGCCAACCAATCGGCGAAATGCGCCAAGTCGCTCGCATAAGCTTTCTGGGTATTTTCGCTCAAGCCTTCCTCGATCCACAGGACATCCGCGAAGCGCCGGATCAATTCGCGATCCGATTCGGCCGCGGCCGCCTCAATCGAGCGAGCGGCCTTCATGCGTCAACAACCAGCGCTTGATATCGAGGAAAGGCCCGGACATCCGGCCGCAATAGCCTCCCAAGCCCCGCGCCGATATTACCCTATGGCAGGGAATGAGAATGGGAAAGGCATTGGCTCGGCAAGCCCCCGCAACCGCGCGAGGCCCGCTTTCGAGGCGGAGCGCCAAACTGCCATAGGTCTCGGCATTACCCGGCGAAATTTCGATCAGCGCGCTCCAGACCCGGCGGGCGTAGTCCGTGCCGATCAGCCGCAAGGGCAAGGAAAAGCGGGTCGCGGGATCATCGAAGTAGCGGTTAAGCTGGAGGATGGCCGATTCCAGCACGGGATTCCGAGGAATGCCCTCGCCCCTGGGTTCCGTAACAAAATCGATGCCTACCAAAAACTCTTCCGTGGCGGACAAGGCCACAAACCCGAATGGCGCCGCGATGATCGCGGTGTCCGGAATTTTCGCTTGAATCGATGGCGAACGGGATCGAAGCTTCATCCCTCCCCCAAAACGACTAACGGGCAGATAGCGCTGCCCGTCGTACTGTTCCGCATTCGTTCGCGGCCGCAACCGCGATCCGATCAGATTTTTTCCTTGATGCGGGCAGACTTGCCGGTACGGTCGCGGAGGTAGTAAAGCTTGGCCCGGCGCACATCGCCCCGCCGCTTCACCAGGATTTCCTGGACTTGCGGGCTGTAGGTTTGGAAAACCCGCTCCACGCCTTCGCCGTGGGACATCTTGCGAACAGTAAAGGCCGAGTTATAGCCGCGATTGCGCTTGGCGATCACGACACCCTCGTAAGCCTGCAAACGCTCGCGGTTGCCTTCCTTAACCTTGACCTGCACCACCACCGTATCACCGGGAGCGAAGTTCGGGATGGTCTTCCCGCTCATCCATTCGGCTTCGAGTTCTTGAATAATGTTCGCCATTGCTGATTACCCTTCTCTTGTCTTTTCGCTATTCAATTCGTTTTGGAATTCCCCGAGCAACTCTTCATGTTCCGCGTCGAGATGGAACTTCGATAGTAGATCCGGCCTTTTCAGCCAAGTTCGCCCGAGAGAATGTTTCAAGCGCCAGCGCCGTATGGCAGCATGGTTCCCCGATTGGAGGATTTCCGGGATCCGCCGGCCATCCACTTCCTCGGGACGGGTGTAGTGTGGACAATCTAGGATTCCCGCCATGTGCGAATCCTGAGCCGCCGACTCGGCATGCCCCAGTACACCGGGCAACAAACGAACCACGGCATCAAATACCACCAAGGCCGCCAATTCGCCGCCACTCAAGACGTAATCGCCGATCGACCATTCCTCGTCGATCTCGGCCTCGATCAGGCGCTCGTCTATTCCTTCGTACCTTCCAGCCACTAGGATCAGACGCGGGCAAACCGCGAAACGCACCACCGCCGCCTGATTCAGCAACAGCCCCTGTGGACTCAGGTAGATTATCCTGGCGGGCAGGGGCGAATCGGCTCGCGCCGCGCGTATAGTATCGCGCAAGGGCTCGACCTTCATCACCATGCCCGGTCCACCGCCATAGGGCCGGTCGTCCACCGTGCGATGGCGATCATGGGCATGGTCTCGGGGATTCCACAGCCTGAGGTCGACAATACCCTTTTCGATCGCTCGCCCAGTAACACCGTGCCTAGCCGCCCCCTCGACCATATCGGGAAAAAGCGAAATTACGTCGAAGCGCATGCTGACGAACCTAGAAATCCGGATCCCAATCGACGAGCAGCAATCCTTCACCAATCCGCACTTCCTTCACGAACTCACCGATCACGAAAGGGATCAAGCGCTCGCGCTCTCCATGCACTTCCATCACATCGTTGGCGCCGGTTTCCATCATGTTCGCCACCTTGCCCAGCGTGACGCCTAGCGTGGTACGAACCTCCAGCCCTATCAAATCGACCCAGTAGAACTCTCCGGGGCGCGGAGGAGAAAACTGATCCTTGGACACCGATATGGCACGCCCCCGGAGAAGCATGGCCTGATCCCGATCGGCCAAGCCTTTTAAGCGGGCAATTACCGAGCCCCCATGCCGCTTGCCCTCCATGATCTCGAAGGATCGCTCACCGTCATCCACGGGTATGAACCATGGCGAGTATTCCAGTATGTTTTCCGGCGGACTCGTATAGGAGTGAACCTTGACCCATCCCCGCACACCGAAAGCGCCCAAAATCTCGCCGACCAGAACCCGCCGTGACATGCGCCCAATACGTATTAGGCGGCTGAACTCGCGCCGAGCTTACGTAACTCCTTAATGAGGCTGCCTACTCTTTCGGTGGTCTGGGCGCCTTGCCCCAGCCAATACTCAAGACGCTCCTCGTTCAACCGCAACCTTTCCGCCGCCCCCCTAGCCACGGGATTAAAGAAGCCTACACGCTCGATATAGCGTCCGTCTCTCTTGGAGCGGCTATTCGCGACCACCACATGATAAAAAGGACGTTTCTTTGCGCCGCCGCGGGACAAGCGAATAGTTACCATGAAGCTCCTCTCAATTCCAAATGACCTGAAAAATCTTTGTATTTTAACAGCACCAAGCAACCTCGTGAAGCCCCATACGCAAAACCATGCGGAGCGATCAACAATCAAGATTAAATAAATACTGTGAATTAATGAACGGTAACAGCAGCAAAACTTCCCCACTGCTGCTCTCATCGGGATCGCGGTGAAGGGCTGGCAAACCAAGCCTTCCCGCCAAATTGAACAAATGGCGGAGAGAGAGGGATTCGAAC
>SXGT01034925.1_pt1 | contig 15108 bp, 13 predicted proteins | sample 3176221 | NCBI WGS metagenome assembly SXGT01 (sample SAMN11356862, study PRJNA531348) | freshwater metagenome | isolation source: freshwater sample F1-120 | place: China: Fuxian Lake, Yuxi | collected 2017-12-25
ACGCAAACGCAACAAACTGAAGTTAAACTCCCGGAAAACCTTAAATTGCCCCGCGATGAACAACTCTCCTGGGTTTTGGAAGCTAATGTTGGTGATCAGGTATTCTCTAATACCGCTGATTTTAAGCTCGCCTCCCCAGCGTTAACGGAACGTTTAGGCACACTACTTCCTGCTAAAAATCCTAGCGTCTCGCAGATGGCACTTTACGCTAAAATTTTAGAAAATTATGGCTTGCTGCATGCAGCAGAAACCTATCGTAATAAAATGCGTTCCAATACGAACTGAGCTGGCTATTCAACTGTGAACCGTGCTGTCTAACTTACTGCATCAAATTCACGCCGTATTATTCCTGAAATACGCTTTTTTTTGCCGCATATAAACCTCATTCTTTATTACTTTTAAGCATCTAATTGCGATTATTCATCTTAATTCTGCAGACAGATGCAACAATTCATCTAAGGTGTAAAATAAAGTCAGCTTTCACCCAGGATTAGCTGTGAATAGGTGACCCAATGCATGATGAACATACCCCGTCTTTTCAAAGTGGCTTAGCGTACTTTAAGTCAAATGGTGCAGACTTTGAATCTTCACCCAACAGAAACATGAACCTTTATGCTTGGATGAAAGGTTTTTGTCTGGGATTAGTGAGCTGTGATGCGTTAATTTATAAATATTTATCCATAGAACAAGCTTTGATTCATATGGATATTGAATCAGAATATATTAACGAGCTGTTGGAAATTGCTGAACAGCTGATGACACAAAAGCAACAGCCCTATTGGCCTGCAATCCCAGCACGTTTTAATCGCAGCACGCAGTCCTAAACAAGTTACCCCCAATTTCTGGGCATAAACTTGTGTATAACTCGTGCAGTGGGTAAATAACCCTTTGAATATACTACGCTAAATAACGCTGTATAAATTTTATACATTTGTGAATGTGGGCTGGCAATCCACGCCAGGGAATAAGACTCCCCCCTGGAATATGAGCTGATTTTTCGAGATTATCGCAGGAGCCTGCACGGAATCAGTGGTTTGCTGCCAATATCGATAGTTGTCAAGTGTGGGCAAGGTAAATAGTTATTTGCATTTAGCAAATAACTACTTACCTAGTTGCAATTAAGAACTTTGGATTAATCCAAATTATCCGTGACCGCGCCTTTTGAAGCAGAGCTCACTAATTTAGCATATTTAGCCAAGACTCCACGGGTATAGCGGGGTGCAGGCTGCTGCCATTTTTCTAGACGGCGTGCAATTTCGTGCTCGTTGACATGTAAGGTTAATTGTTTAGTTTCGGCATCAATGGTAATTTCATCACCATTTTGTACGATCGCTAAGGCTCCTCCAACATGCGCTTCTGGGGTAATGTGTCCCACCACAAAGCCATGGGTTCCGCCTGAGAAACGACCATCGGTAATCAACGCCACTTCTTTGCCTAAACCTTTCCCCATCACCGCTGAAGTCGGTGAGAGCATTTCACGCATGCCCGGCCCGCCTTTAGGACCCTCATAACGGATCACAATCACATCACCTTTGACGATGTCACCATTCAAGATACTTTGCAGTGCTTGCTCTTCCGCATCATAGACTTTGGCTTTGCCAGTAAAGACTAAGCCTTCTTTACCGGTAATTTTAGCGACCGCGCCTTCGGTCGCCAAATTGCCATACAGAATGGCTAAATGACTATCTTTTTTAATGGGATTATCCAGAGCGCGAATCATGTCCTGGGCTTCTGGATAGGGCGCGACGTCGGCAAGATTTTCTGCCAAAGTTTTACCCGTGACCGTCAAGCAATCACCATGCAATAAGCCTGCGTGTAACAATTCTTTCATCAGCGGTTGAATACCGCCAATATCGACCAATTCCGCCATGGAATAGCGACCACTAGGTTTGAGGTCGGCCAACATGGGCACGCGCGCACCAATACGGGTAAAATCATCAAGTGAAAGTTCGACATGCGCAGCATTCGCCATCGCCAACAGATGCAATACCGCATTGGTTGAACCACCCAATGCAATAACCACGGTAATTGCATTTTCAAACGCTTCCTTGGTCATGATATCTAAGGGTTTAATATCGCGTTTCAGCAATTCCAAAACCGCCGCGCCAGCCAACTCGCAATCGCGACTTTTATCGCTAGAAATCGCTTTTTGCGCCGAACTATTCGGTAAGCTCATACCCAAAGCTTCGATGGCTGAAGCCATGGTGTTAGCGGTGTACATCCCGCCACAAGAACCCGGTCCCGGAATCGCTTTGGCTTCAATAGCGGCTAATTCGGCATCGTCTATTTTGTTGTTAGCGCGAGCCCCAACTGCTTCAAAAACAGAAACCACATCAAGTTTTTTATCGTTGTGACAGCCTGACAGTATGGTACCGCCATAGACAAAAATGGCAGGACGATTTAAACGCGCAATACCAATCATGCAACCCGGCATATTTTTATCGCACCCCCCGATCGCCACAATGCCATCAAACCCCTGACATCCGACCACGGTTTCAATAGAGTCAGCAATCACTTCCCGCGAGACCAAAGAATATTTCATGCCTTCAGTACCCATGGAGATGCCATCGGAGATGGTAATGGTATTGAAGACGACTGCTTTACCATTGGCTTGATCGACGCCCTTGGCAGCGTCATCGGCTAGCTTGTTGATATGCATATTGCAAGGTGTAACCATGCTCCAAGTCGAGGCTATGCCAATTTGTGGCTTATTAAAATCGGCATTTGTAAAGCCAACCGCTTGTAGCATTGCACGACTGGGGGCACGCTCCTTGCCGTCTACGACGAGTGACGAGAAAGTACGAGTTGATTTATCACCTTGCTTTGCCATGTTGCTTTTATTCCTAATAATGATGAGTAGTAGTGAATGGAAAACCTGTTAATCAGGCAGAGGTACGTGCATTAATTAATCGCCACACCGCCGCAATTGAGTAGGCTAAAACGTATCCCAACTGGAGGTCCGTCGACGCCAGCCTAATTTTGGCAGAATAAAGCCCAGCAAAAAGCCTATAAATGCCACGCCAGCCCCATACAGAAACCAGTCTTGATTCGCGGTATCTCCTAGAGAGGCATTTTCACGTTTTAACTGTTCCAATTCTCGCTCTAAGGCGATACTGCGCTCTTGCAATTGGTCACGCTGCTCTTTTAATTGCACGGTTTGGGCAGACGCCTCACGTAATTCTTGCAATTCTTGCCGTGCACGATCACGTTCTTCTAATAAGCTTTGATTAGGCGTTAAATTTTGCGTATCACCACTTTTGACTGCACTTAATTCTTCTTTCAGAATTGCGATTTCCTCAGTTTGCGCCATTAATTTTTGCATGGTTTTCTCTAACTCAACCTTGCTACCGGGACTGGCAGTCGTATGTCGCGATAGCACATAGCCTTCGGTTCCATCTTTGGCACGTACATGACTAAAACCAGAATTATTGTTTTTATGCAGCAATTCCAGCTCGGTCCCGCTCGGTAGCATGGCTATAATTTTACTGCGTGCATCCTCGCGTGCGCGAAAAGTAAACTCGATACTATCCGTCATATAGATAGTTTCCGCATACGCTGAGGTGTATGCCATACCCAAAAACAGGGTAATCGTTGAAACGCGAAATAATTTATTCATGTGTATCCTTATTTTTCACATTAATCTACAGTCTGTTAAACGCCAATCAACATAGCAGTAATTCAAGTAACGCCTTTTGCGCATGCAGGCGATTTTCTGCTTCCTGAATAATTACACTTTGAGGTCCATCAATGACCTCGGCACTGGCTTCCTCACCCCGATGTGCAGGTAAACAATGCATAAATAACGCTGCCGCATCTGCTTGTTGCATAATAGCTTGCGTAATCTGAAAATCTTTAAATGCAGCCGCACGTTGATTTTGTTCGTCTTCCTGTCCCATACTTGCCCACACGTCAGTGACTACTAATGCCGCCTGTTGTGCGGCAAGTTCAGGTGTGGGAAAAAATTCCACATGCTGACCCGCGGCCGCCACAATTTGCGCATCAGGTCGATAATCCTGAGGACAGGCAATATGCAACTTAAAATCTAACAGCTGTGCAGCTTGAATATAGGTATGGCACATATTGTTTCCATCGCCTATCCATGCCACCGTTTTTCCGGCAATATCGCCACGTAACTCAAAAAAAGTTTGCATGTCTGCTAATAATTGACATGGATGATAAAGATCAGTCAAACCATTGATCACGGGGACGCTCGAGTATTTGGCAAATGTCGTCACGGTCGAGTGATTGTGGGTGCGCAACATAATAGCATCCACCATACTCGAAATAACTCGTGCGCTGTCTTCTAAAGGTTCTCCACGCCCAAGTTGTGTATCGCGTGGCGAAAGAAATAATGCAGTGCCTCCAAATTGCGCCATGCCAGTTTCAAATGATATGCGGGTGCGGGTTGAAGATTTTTCAAAAATCATCGCCAATACTTTGCCTTGGAGAGGCCTATAGTTTAGATCCCGGGCTGTTTTCAACTGAATCGCTCGCTGAATTAAGGTCCGAAATTCTTCACTCGATAAATCGTGCAGGGTTATAAAATGTCTTGGTGTTGTCATGAAAAAATCAATCAGTCCGAATAGGCTTTAATGAGGTTGGATAAACCCGTCGCTAACAATTCAATTTGTGCATCATCAATGATTAAAGGGGGTAATAAACGAATCACTACGGTGTTAGTCACATTAATCAATAATCCTGCAGCTAAGGCCTGACTAACCAAATCTGCACACGGCAAGGTTAGCTCTATCCCGATCATCAAACCCAGGTTGCGAATTTCTTTAACCTGCGGGCATCCACTTAACTGCTGTTTAAAAGCATCACATAATTTTTTGCCTTTGAGGGTCGCTGCAGGCACGAGTTGCTCTTCTTCAAGTGTTGCCAAAACGGCCAATGCCGCACTACACGCCAAAGGATTACAACCAAAAGTCGAACCGTGATTTCCTGGATTAAACAACTTTGCGGCGGGGCCTGCAGCCAGGCAAGCACCAATGGGGACGCCATTCCCCAATGCTTTGGCTAAGGTACACACATCAGGCACAATATCCGCATGCTGGAAGGCAAACATCTTCCCGGTACGCCCCATCCCCGCTTGAATCTCATCCAACATCATCAAAATCTGATGCCGATGACACAGCGCACGTATTTCTTGCAAGTAGTCAGCCGCTGGAATATTAATTCCACCCTCACCTTGCACAGGTTCCAACAAAATCGCTACCACATTTGGATGCTCGGTTAAGGCAGTTTTGATCGCGGAAATATCGTTATACGGTACCCGAACAAAACCTTCAACTAAAGGCTCAAAGCCTTGTTGTACTTTGGCGTTGCCAGTTGCGCTCAACGTCGCCAAGGTACGCCCATGAAAGCTTTGTTCCATGACGATAATTTCGGGTCTAGCAATACCTTTTTGATGGCCGTATTTACGGGCTAATTTAATGGCGGCTTCATTGGCTTCAGCGCCAGAGTTGCTAAAAAACACATTCTCCATACCACTGAGCGCTATCAGCCGGGTCGCTAGGGCTTCCTGCACAGCGATATTATAAAGGTTTGAAGTATGAAGCAGTTTTGCACTTTGCTCACAGATGGCTTGATGCACTTTAGGATGGGCATGCCCTAAATTACATACAGAAATTCCGGCAAGCGCGTCTAAATAGCGTTTACCATCCTGATCCCATAGCCACGCCCCTTCCCCTCGATCAAAGGTCACAGGCAATCTGGCATACGTTGGCATGATATGGCTAGTCATTAATTTGTCCATAAAAACAAAAGGCGACTAGAAAGCCGCCTTAAAAAGGCCGTAATTATAATTTTCAAATAATTAGCAAGCAAGCGATAGTTAATAAAATGGCTTTATTTAACACCGCTAACGCTGATAAAATTGATACGCATTCTTAAATTCAACTGGGAAACCCGAATGGACGTTATCAACAAAATTAAAGATTATCTAGACAACAACCCTGTCATTCTGTTTATGAAAGGTACGCCGGATTTTCCACAATGTGGCTTTTCGGCCCAAACAGTTCAAGTGCTCCGTGCCGCTAATGCTGAATTTGCTGCCGTGAACATTTTTGAAGAACCTGAACTGCGTGAAGCATTGAAGGCGTATTCACATTGGCCAACATACCCACAATTGTATATCGCGGGTGAACTCATAGGTGGCTGTGATATTGTAACTGATCTATACTCTAAGGGAGAATTAGTAAAACTCTTAGAAGCAGCCAGTGCAAAATAACTACCCTCCCCTAAATTTGATATTAAGGTAACTATGCTATTTTTAAAATTGATAACTACTACCTTAACCCCTCATTGTGACCTCGAGTTTTAAAATGACTGCAAATTTTGTAAGTCATAAACTCGAAACCCTCAAAATTCTTTATGTCGAAGATGACCTAGAGACCCGAGAGGAGCTAGATTTAATTCTGCGCTTATGTGTGGGTGAACTAATGAATGCCAGCAATGGACGTGAAGGTCTGGAGCTGTATCGTAAATTCGCCCCACATATAGTCATCACCGACATTCAAATGCCGGAGATGAATGGCTTAACAATGGCCGCAGAAATTAAAAAAATCAATCCTGATCAGGCGATTGTGATTCTGAGTGCCTATAACGATATTGAGTATTTATTCAGAGCACTGGAATTAGGCATAGAAAATTACATCACTAAGCCAATAAAAGTTGAACGTCTTTTAGACAAGTTGACCGAGATCGGTCAACAGATGAATTTAGAACAAAACGTTAAACATCATCGCAAATTACTCGATCAATATAAATGTTTAATCGATGAACAGGAAATGGTGTTTAAATTCGATGCTACTGGCTGCATCACCTACGTTAATGAGCATTTTTGTACTTTAATGAATTATTCGGAAGCTGAGCTCATCGGCCAAGACTATGGGAAACTTTGTCTAACTGAAGAACAACAACCTGTTTTAAAAGAAATCCAACAAATTTTGGCAGTTACCCCCAAATGGCAGGGTGTTTTAAAACATAAAATTAAAAACAATGGGTTAATAACCCTAGATGCAACCATCATTGCAATTGCAAACGAGCCCGGTATAAATGACGAATATTTTGCGCTAATGGTCGAAAAGCCAATTTCCAAATATCCATTTGACCGCTTAGGCTTTGAGCAAAATTTGAATAACGCTGAACAAAAACATTTTTATGCTGAATACTCGCAAGCCTTGGCTTCCGCTACATCCCAGTGCATCCTGAATAACCAAGGTATTATAATCAGCACGAATGACAATTTTAGCGACACTTTAGGTTTTCAAACTGAAGAGCTTATCGGCGGCAGCTTTAGTAGCTTAGTTGTCAATGCTCCTGACTTAATGTCTGAACTGACCATATCATTCCCCGAGCTCACAAATTGCTCCAAAATATTAACATTAAGCACGAAAAATCAACATACCAAAACCTTAAGTTGCTTGTTTGTGCCTCTGAAGGATAGCCAAGGAGAGCTGAGTTATTGGCTAGTGCTCAGTCACAATATTACCGAGGCTATCAATTCCTCTGAAAACTACGTTAATGCCTAAAAACTTATAGGTGAATTGTTTAGCAATACCATTAATTTTAAATTCAAGCGCTCGGAATATAGACAATTAATTCCACAATATGATTACCTGCAACTTGCAAAGTATCCCTGAGTGCTAATTTTGAATACCTGACATGTTGCACATCTAGCTGCACCCACTGGCTATCGGGTGCAATTGACCAAGTACGCCCCACGTAGAATTGCAATTGCGCCAAGTGTAACGTGCGCAGATCCTGATTAGGCAAAACCCCCATCGGATCCGAATGTGGTCCACTATTGGGCGGTAAATTGATAAAGTACCAACGCTCGTAACTTGCTGGGATAAATTTTTTCCTGTCAGCTTGATTTTCATTACTTGCAAACTGGTATGCCTTTAATTTGGTACTTTCACGTGCAGCAGGAGGACATTTATCACCCTGATGCGTTGCAACATCCCAATGCAGTAACAGATCAGCCGCGTAAAGATCGTCTATCTGCTGGCAGCATTTAAGTCCGATTTCGGAAAATTTTTTATCCGTCAGGATGCCACAAATATTCCGTGTCTGTTTCTCCAAAGAAAACACTCGATTCGCAGTGAAATTATATTCTTGCCGTGGTTTCCACCCCACTCGATCTTGATATTGAAACTCGGCAACTTCAGCACGGGCTGAAGTCAATATGGCTGGTAAGGTCGTTTCAAAAAAATCAGGATGTTCCGCAACACTTGCTTTTAAGTCCACTTCTAAACACATTACCTGTGGAAAACCTTGAATATGCGATTGATAGCCCGCATCTACTGGTGTTGTTTCCCTATGTAACATGGAGTGCGGCGCATGAAAATCAACTGAATTTTGTTCTGAAGCTAAGGAATGATTGACCGAGACAAAAGGGACGGCCGCTACATTAACACAATAAATCATCGCTTTATCTGCAAGCAAATTTAACCGCTTAAGTGCACATAGATCTAACAACAAATCACAGCGCTCACCAGGGGCTAACACCACAGGTTCATTGCTTTGAAGTTGCTGCACTTCGGGCAAAAACCCACCATCGGTACCAATAATGGTGATCCAATCATTGACGAATTGCCACACACTATCGATTTCCAATAAGAACTTAAGTGCATACGTTCTACTATTACATGCATTCAATAAACGTAACCGATAAATATCCTGTGCGGGCAATGCCAACATTGGCCATAATTTGCCATTCACCAGATTAAATTCACCATAAAATTCAGGAAAAAGTGGAATCTGCCCCCAAGCAGAGTAAGGCACTGCACGTAACCATGCTTGCGAATAATCCTCTATCTCCGCTTGAGTTTGGTAACGCATTTTTGCAGTCAAGCCTCCCATGCCTCCATTAGCCTCTGGATCCCAGAGCTGCTTATCTTGCAAAATTAAAGGAATTTCGTTTTCAGGTTTTATATGCTGCAATAATGCGTAATCAAAAGCATCTCTTAAGACATAGAAGCCTAACATGCCAGCATAAATACTATATTCGGAGTGCTGACTTGCCGCATCGTGGTACCAAAGCAAATTCGCAGCCTGACTATTGGGGTTTCTAGTCATTTGATAATTAGCTGTCGTTTGAGCAGAATCTTGTCCATTGGCTGTTTTGGCGCCGCGAAAAAACATATTGATCTTTTGAAAGTTCAAAATATCAGGTGCCGAAGTTCCACCAATTATCTCTATCGGTGGACTTGCCAGCATCTCATGATTGATAATTGTTTTATGCCATTTTATAGTAACCGGTTGATTTTTATTAGCTAAAATCACCGGCCCTAAGTAAGAATCCAGTTGCTCCCCTGGCATAGCCGTACCTGCAACCACTGTGGTCCAACAATTATTATGCTGCGGCGGCGCAATCAGGCTGTGGGGTTGAAATTTAGCTGGAATAATTTCTAATTCGACATTCCCTCCTCGTGTTGCATCAACCAACGTGTGCCTCGCGACACTGGGTAAATTCAAAACATCATGAAACATTAATTTTTTGAACATATTGGTCATAAATCACCGAATGGACAAGCCTATTTATTTTTAAAAAATTAATTTCTCTTTAAAAAATAGATATTTAATAAATATACAATGGTAAAAATGTGCTAACAAAACACAAAGAAGTTTTTTTGATTGTAATCAATAAAAATTTAAAAATCTGTGAAATAGTTAACAGCATTTTAAAAATTTTATGGTTATACTACGCTGAACTTAGGCAATTATCCTTAGCTTATATGCTAGTATTCTGTCTAAAAATTGGTTTAGGATTGGGAATGGATGCTCTGATCCTGAGACACAAGGATGTGTCACTTTTTTTCATGCATTTTTTGAAAATAATTTTTTGACTGTTAAAGGCACACGCAACACCCCCAGAGTGTAAGCGGCTTGAGTGCTTTGAATCAGTGTTTACGAACATATCTAAAGGTGTTCACTCCTCAGGGGTTGTGAGTTTTATGGCCTAAGATTATCGACTCTTAACCCCTTTTTTTTGTGACCTCCAAAATTTCCAAAAAACTATTCGTAATCTAAGGCCGAAATCACAAATCCGAATTCGTTTGTAAAATGCTGTTTTTACAGTAATCGCAGGGCACCGCCCTAGCTGAAGTATTTGACAAACTCAGCCACTGGTATACCAATGTCGATACAATTTTTAAGCTTATGTGGTTTACTGTGTATCTTGATGAGTTGTAAAGAAAGTACCTTAGAACAAGCCCCTCGAGCATTAATCAACACCGCTAGTCCGCGCTTAATGAACCAAAATTGGTCACAGGAAACGCGAATGGCATGGTGGTTTTCCGGCCAAGGCACACGCATACTTCCCTATAACTGGTTTCTTGCACTGGAACAACCCGATAAAAGTAGCTTTATTCGAGATCCAGATAATTTAAAACATTACCGCTTTATTCCTTGGCCAAAAGATTCAGAATGGAATCCAGACGGTTTACCTATTGGATTTGTAAAAGATCAAGATGCCGCAACTGGCCAACGGTATTTCGGTATTAACTGCGCCGCCTGCCACACGGGCAAAATCAGAAGTGGTACGCAAGAGTATCTAATTGATGGCGCGCCTGCGCATCATGACTTTGATCTTTTTTTAACTGAAATTGCATTCGCCCTACAAAAAACTTTAGATAATAAAGAAAAACTTGCGCGCTTTAGTATTCGAGTATTAGGTTTTCATCCCAGTCTAGAGGCTTTGGAACAATTAAAACAACAATTAACCGAAGCGAGTGTGAAGTTAGGCCAGAATATTTTGCTTAACCACCCCAGTTTAGCGAATGGCTATGGTCGATTTGATGCATTTGGCAATATGCGCAATGCCGTGGCAGTGTTTGCCTTGAACAATCCAGCCAACCAAGTGGCCATTAATGCCCCGGTCTCGTATCCGGTGCTCTGGGATACACCCCATCATGACGTGGTTCAGTGGAATGGCTCAGCAGTCAATACGGGAATAGGTCCCTTAGTACGCGATGTCCAAGAAGTAATTGGTTTATTTAGCAATTTTCGTATCGAAAAACAAACCCATGCGGATTTAAGTGTCATCAATTTCAACCATAGCATTAACATTCCTAACTTAAAAAAATTCCAAAGTATGCTGGTCAATTTATGGTCACCCCTCTGGTCGGAAACCCAGCTACCTGCCATTGATAATCAACTAGCCTCTCAAGGTCAGCAGCTTTACGAACAACACTGTAGTAGTTGCCATCCACTCATCCAACGTGAGCACCCCTTACGCAAAATTAATGCGAAGATCATTCCTCTAGCTGAAGTCGGTACCGATCCGCTTATGGCGGCAAATGCTGCCACGCATAAAGCTCGCACGGGAATACTTGAACGCGAAAGTCAATTACCCATTCAAAAATATATTGCGAATTTACCGAAATTTACCGCAGAAAGCTTGAGCACGGATTTATTAAATTACAGTGCTATTGGAGTCTTGTGTGAAAATTTAGATCAAAAAACCCTACTCAATGGTTTATCCGAATACCTCAATGCCAGCACCCAAAACCGTTATAAACCTAACTGCCAGAAAGCCCAAGATGATAATAAATGCTTGCGACCAGTCGGGTATAAAGCCAGACCGCTAAATGGTATTTGGGCATCAGCGCCCTATTTACACAATGGCTCAGTGCCAAATTTATGGGAATTGCTCACACCACCCACCAAAAGGATGCGTAAATTTAATGTTGGCAGTTGGGAATTTGATCCGATCAAAGTAGGTTTCGTTACCACAGACGAGGAAGATACTAGTATTTTTGATACCAGTATTGCTGGTAACTCGAACAAGGGGCATCCCTGGGGTACAGACTTAAGCGAAAGCGAAAAAAGGCAATTATTAGAATTTATTAAAACCCTGTAAATTTAACGCTAAGCTCCAGAAAGTGAGCGTTACATTAGCTTAAAATGGCCATCCCTCCAAAACTTAAGCAACTCATAGACACGCAAAAGCAAAACTTCAATTCTGTGTAGTTAACCTGAGTACATAAAATATTATCGACTATTGGCCGAAGCCAATCGATCTGCAGTTTGCTGATAATGCGCATGACATAAACAAATGCCTAGCGCATCACTAGCATCAATGGCTAAGTCACCCTGAATTTTCAATAAAATTTTTACCATATGCTGAACTTGCAATTTATCTGCCGACCCTTTACCGACCAAAGCTTGTTTAACCTGCCTAGCAGCATATTCAAACACGGGCAACCCATTAAACTGCACGGCACAGATCGCCGCTCCGCGCGCTTGACCAAGCTTTAGCGCAGAGTCAGCATTTTTATGCATAAATACTTGTTCAATCGCCATTTGCTGTGGCTGATACTCGCGCACAATCTGATTCAAACCATTAAAAATTTCTTGCAAGCGGTCAGGAAAATACTCCGCAGCGGTGCGTATGCAACCGCTGGTAATATACCGATGTCCGTTGGGTACAATCTCAATAATCCCAAACCCTGTCACTCTGGAGCCTGGATCTATCCCTAATATTCGCGTCATGCTGTAAAAGAATCCAATAGTTAAATGCAGGCGCTCAGTATAACTCAGCAGTAACTGCACTTTCACCCAGCATCTTCATTATGCCACTCGCATATCTAAGGTCCGTGTTCGTCAATTTTAAACTCACCCCCATGCAACCCTGACCCGACCCAGGCGAATATAAACTTGATTGTCCCTGCAATTTGCAAAAAAATAGGGTAATTTTAAGCCAAAGCCTAGGATTGACATGCGTGCACTTGAATTTAATGGACATATTTAAGTTAAAATACAGCATTTATTTATGACACCTTCCCATCTGACTGGACAATGCATGACTGATTTTAAATTAACGCACCTGAAACAACTGGAAGCTGAGAGCATCCATATCATTCGCGAAGTTGCTGCAGAATTTGAGCGGCCAGTGATGCTGTACTCTATTGGTAAGGATTCAGCGGTCATGTTGCATTTAACGATGAAAGCTTTCTACCCAGGTAAACCTCCGTTTCCACTGATGCATGTGGATACTACCTGGAAATTTAAAGAAATGATCAGTTTTCGGGATCAACTGGTTAAAGACTTGGGGCTAGATTTATTGGTACATATCAACCAAGACGGCGTTAATCAAGGCATCGGACCATTTACCCATGGCAGTAAAAAACACACCGATGTGATGAAAACAGATGGATTAAAACAAGCCTTAGACAAATACAAATTTGACGCCGCCTTTGGTGGTGCACGGCGTGATGAAGAGAAATCGCGTGCGAAGGAACGTGTCTACTCCTTTCGGGATAAAAATCATCGCTGGGACCCCAAAAATCAGCGCCCTGAATTGTGGAATATCTATAACGGCAAAATTGATAAAGGCGAAAGTATACGAGTATTTCCATTATCCAATTGGACTGAGCTGGATATTTGGCAATACATCCATTTAGAAAACATCCCTATCGTGCCTTTATATTTTGCTAAAGAGCGACCAGTCGTCAATCGTGATGGCATGTTGATTATGGTAGATGACGAACGTATGCCGATCGCAGCTAACGAAAAAGTCGAAATGAAAATGGTGCGTTTTAGAACCTTAGGCTGCTATCCATTAACCGGAGCAGTCGAATCTACAGCGACCACCTTACCCGAAATTATTCAGGAAATGCTACTGACCACCACTTCGGAACGCCAAGGACGCTTAATTGACCACGATCAAGCGGGTTCGATGGAGCAGAAAAAACGGGAAGGCTACTTTTAAGCGAGCGCCAGACACCTCAACTAATCCAGCACGCTGCATACCGAGTTAAAATGCACAGAATTACCCATATTGATACAACCAAAGGTATTTTGACGCTGGGTATGCTCGCCTGCCATATATTTATTTTTTTTTGCAATAATACTATTTATACACATATATTCAATTTGGTCACTGGGTTAGTATCCTTTTCAGGGTTTTTATTTTGCTTTGGATATGCGGCATTTTTGGCCTATTTTAGTAAGCCGACATTACCCAAAACAAAAATGTATGCCAATGCATTTAAGCTGTTAATGGCTTTTTATATTTCGGGGGCAGCACATACCTATATCGTAGCCGATACCTACAACGCTAAAGCATTTATAGATATATTATTACTAAATAGTTTACCTGGATTTTCCGAGTTTTTGGCGTCGTTTGCGGCACTGATGTTTTTTGTGGCTTTATGTGGCGAGTTAATAAAAAAAATTATGGCACAACCGCATTATTTTTATCTCTGCATCGCGTTGTGTCTGAGTGTAACGCTATTCAAGTTTTCAACGAATACCGTGCAATTGAGTATTTTAATCGGTGACGCTAAAACACCAAATTTTGCTATTATTCAGTATTTTCCATTATTTATCCTAGGAATGTATTTTGCGAAACATAAAATATTATTATCCCGCAAATTAACGCTATATTCAGTCTTGATGTTAGCAATTTTCTCGGTAAACTGCTATTTACATACACTGCCACGCAGATCGTCACCCGATACTTTGTGGATATTGAGTTCGTTTGCAGCCACTTATGCCTATTACGTATTAGCTATTTATTTAGATAAAATAGCTTATCTAAATACCTTACTACGTAATATTGGTAGAAATGTGTTGTTCTGGCTATTGAGTAGTAATTTATTTATATTTTTGTTATCGCTAAAAATTAAAAATAATATTTTAACCATTAATGAATCACTGGCTACGATTATGGTAATTGGTAGCATTATTTATTATTTAAGCACCATTATTCAACAGCACAGTTATATGCATACAGCACCGATGAAAAAAATCGAAAACGTTATCCAGTAAATTATTTTTATCCCCATGCGCAGCCGCCTTTTTGCAAAACTTTAGGAATATTCATGTCACACAAATCCGAACTGATCAGTACAGATATAAACGCTTATCTTGCACAGCACGAACGCAAAGAGCTTTTGCGTTTCTTAACATGTGGCAATGTAGACGACGGCAAAAGTACCCTCATCGGTCGTTTGCTACACGATTCCAAAATGATTTATGAAGACCAATTAGCTGCAGTGCAAGCTGATAGCGTCAAATCAGGAACCACGGGAGCCGGTAAAATTGATTTGGCTTTGCTGGTCGATGGTCTGCAAGCTGAACGCGAGCAAGGCATCA
>SXGT01134030.1_pt1 | contig 15108 bp, 21 predicted proteins | sample 3176221 | NCBI WGS metagenome assembly SXGT01 (sample SAMN11356862, study PRJNA531348) | freshwater metagenome | isolation source: freshwater sample F1-120 | place: China: Fuxian Lake, Yuxi | collected 2017-12-25
AATAGCTACGCGGACCCGGGTTGGTACAAGCACCCGCCGGGTACCGTCGCTTACGAGTGGAAGGGCTAAGAGAAATGATCAGGAGAAATTCGATGATTCGTTCGTTCAATATACTCAGTGTGGCCGCCTTTGCGGTTCTTGTTGCTGGTGTCAGCCCCAGTATCGCTCATGGGCCCGCCCCTGGTGCTCACTATGATGGCCATGCCGCGGCGCTGGGGGAACCGGGTGACCCCAAATCGGTTACCCGCACGATGGAGGTCCAAGGTCAGGAGATGAAGTTTGTGCCGGCCTCCCTGACCATCCGTCGCGGCGAGACCGTCCGTTTCGTTTTCAAAAACACCGGCCAGCTCAAGCACGAGATGATGATCGGCACACAGAAGGAGCTGAACGAGCACGCGGCGCTGATGGAGAAGCACCCCGACATGGAGCATGACGATCCCAACGGGACCACTGCCGAGCCCGGCAAGGCCAATGAGTTCGTCTGGAAGTTCACCAAGTCGGGGCAGTTCTTCTTCGGTTGCCTTCTGCCTGGCCACTATCAGCAGGGCATGAAGGGAACCATCGTCGTCCGCTAACGCGAGGAGATAGCACTATGACTAAGACCACGCGTTCTATAGCGCTTGCTTTAAGCCTAATGACTGCAGCAGCACATCTGGTCGGCGCTCCCGTCCTCGCCGCTCAGCACGCGACAGAGATGTCCGAGGGTGAGGTTCGCCGGATCGACAAGGAACAGGGCAAGATGACGCTCCGGCACGGTCCTTTGACCAACCTCGACATGCCGGCGATGACCAGGGTCTTCCAGGTCAGCGACAAAGCCATGCTTGATCAGGTCAAGGTGGGTGACAAGGTACGGTTCCATGCCGAGAAGATCGGCAGCCAGTACACCGTCACTAAGATCGAATCGGTTCAATAGGGCGCCGATAGGAGCACAGCATGAATCGGATGCTGCAGCGGCTTGTGCTCTGCCTTCCTATAGTATTCGCGCAAGGCGGGCTTCTAGCGCAAAGCGTCTACACCGTGATGGCTGTCGGTGACGTGAAAGCGGTCGACCGGGAAGCCGGGACGGTCACTCTTGACCATGGGCCTCTGCTTAACCTGAACATTGGCCCGTCGGTTCGGACCTTCCGGGTAGCGGCCCGTGCTTTCCTCGAAGGCGTGAAGGCCGGTGACGCAATGAGGTTTATAGCCGACAATATCGGCGGTCGGCTGACTATCGTCGAGATTGAGACAGGCCGGCCCGACGATCACGGAGCCCACTGATCCGGAGTACATCTATGAACCAGTCTTTCCTTTGGTCCCGCAGGAGAGTCTTAGGTGTTGTTGCTTTTAGTGCCGTGTCGTGGCCGACCCTGGCCCAGTCCCAGGCGATCCTCGTGTATCGTGACCCCTCGTGCGGTTGCTGCGGCGGGTGGACAGATCATCTGAAGCAGGCGGGCTACGTCGTCACCGTGGAGGAGCGAGCCGACCTCGACCCTATAAAGCGCCAGCTGGGAGTGCCAGCTGAACTCTGGGCATGCCACACAGCGGCCATCGCCGGTTATGCAGTCGAAGGCCATGTACCCGCTCACGCTTTGGCGCGTCTGCTCGGCGAGCGACCCAGCCTGAAAGGCATAGCCGTTCCTGGCATGCCCATCGGTTCGCCGGGCATGGAAGGCGGCCGCGAAGAGGTTTATGAGGTCATCGGCTTCGATGGCTCGAACCGCGTGGGCTTCGGCCGTTACCGCGGCAGCCAGCCGGTCTAAGCCCTTTGCACCTTCGAGCGCGGCATGTCATCGCCATAGCGGCTTTCGTCGCCGTTTCAGGGATCGGGCTCTACGTCTTTCTTGAGCGCCCGAGGTCGACGAGTCTCCGGGCCGATCCGACAAATCTGGAGCAGGTAGCTGCTGGGCTGCGCTTCTATGACCTGAGCTGCGCGTCCTGCCACGGAAAGAATCTCGAGGGGGAGAAAAATTGGCAAAGCCCCTTGCCCACTGGCGGCCTGCCGGCTCCCCCGCATGATGAAAGCGGGCACACTTGGCATCACCCGGATGAAATCCTGTTCAGGATCACCAAGCTTGGGGGTGCGGCCGAAGCGCCGGCCGGCTTCAAGAGCAACATGCCTGAGTTCGCTGGGACCCTATCAGACGAACAAATCTGGGCGATTCTGGCCTATATCAAGAGCCGCTGGCCGCAACACATCCGGAGCCGGCAGGCCGAGATTAACCGCAGGAACCGCAGCCGATAACGGCAGCGCCTCGAACTGTGTGCGACGGAGAAAATGCATATGACCGACGTGCCTCCCTATCCTGGTGCACCGCGTTGGGTGAAGATAACGGGGGCGCTGATCGGCGTGTTGATCGTGCTCTTAGTGGTTGTTGTCTTCGTCGGTGTTGAGGGCCACGGCCCTGGCAGCCATGCATCGCCTGGTGAGGCTGATGGCCATGGACGAAGGGGCGGATTGCTGATGCTTCTCGGCGCTCTCGCCCTAGGCAGCGTGGCGCTCAACTGGAGCTGGCTCATCGACCGTGCCCTTCCGCGCCTGGAAAAATCCTCCATCGCCCGGTGGGCGAGCACGCCTCGAAGGTCGATGACCATGACGCCCGGGCTGCGCAAGTTCGTGCTCGTCACCCATGTCACTTCCTCTGTCGGATCGCTTGGCGCGGTGGCCGTTTTTCTCGCGCTCGCCGTCGCCGGCTTGGCCAGCCAGGATGCCCAGATAGTGCGCGCCGCCTACATCGCGAACGGATTGATCGCTTGGCACATCATTCTGCCGTTGATCCTTGCTGCGCTACTGATCGGGATCATCCAGTCGCTGGCCACCCCGTGGGGCCTGCTTCGGCACTACTGGGTCCTGGCGAAGCTTCTGCTCACCGTCGTCACGGTGTACGTCTTGCTGAACCAGATGGACGGAATCAGCCAGATAGCCGCCGTAGCGACGGAGGCGGCACTGTCCAATACCGACCTTCTAGGGCTGCGGCGGTCACTCGCACTCCACGCCATTGGTGGACTTTTCATTCTGCTCCTGCTCGTGGCGCTTTCAATCTTCAAGCCGCGAGGTATGACCCGGTACGGCTGGCGCAAACAGCACGAGCAGCCCTGAACTTCGCTAACCTCTCAGGCTGAGATTCGACGCGCTAGGCTCGCGCGGCGGGGAGGGCTTTGAGCCTTAAGGCGATCATCCTTCACCTCAGGCTTGGCGAGGTCGTCGAGGATTGGGCAGTCGGGTCTCTGATCGCCGTGGCAATGCTTCGCCAGGTGCTCAAGCGTTCGCACCATGGCTTCCATCTCAGAGATTCGCTTCCGCAAGGCGTCGATATGCTCAGTCGTGACCGACTTGACGTTCGAGCTGGAGCGATTGCGGTTCTGCCACAGCCGCAGGAGTTTGGTGATCGATTCAATAGAGAAACCCAAGTCGCGTGCGCGGCGGATGAAGCGCAGCGTATGGATGTCGCTCTCCGAATAGACTCGATAACCGGACCCGGTGCGGATGACTTTCGGCATGAGCCCGATGCTTTCGTAGTATCGGATCATCTTGGCTGTCACGCCCGTGGCCTTTGACGCTTCGCCGATATTCATGCTTCCGACCTTTCAGCTTCGACGGCACTGCGGGGGAGCTTTCGCCAGGGTAGTCCGGCAACACCGGCGGCAACCACTGTCGGACGCGCCGACCATCAGTTGATGCTCCGCCTCGGCCATCATCCGGGCCCTGACTTCTGCCTGCACCGCTCTATCCCCAGTCCAAAATCTCGACATGGTTGTTCTCCTCTGGTTGAGGGAACAGCATCAACCCTACCATCATGGGAGGGTCAAGAAAATCTCCCCTTGACCTTCCCATCATGGGAAACCCCATCTTGTTCTCATCGTTTATCGAGCAGGAGTAAGAGCGATGTACAAGGTTAGCGGCATGACCTGCGGCCATTGCGCCGCAACCGTGACCAAGGCCGTTCAGCAGGCCGCGCCCGCTGCTCAGGTCCGGGTCGACCTCAAGAATGGGACTGTCGAGGTCGTCGGCCAACACGATTCCGGTCACGTCGCGGCCGCCATCGAGGCCGCGGGCTACACAGCCGAGCAGCATAACGGCTAGGGAGATGATCATGGAAACGACCCACCACGGGCATCATCACCATAGCCATGGCCATCATACCGACGGTGCCCCCACGCTCAATCGCACGGCCTGGCTTGCTACTCTCCATTGCCTCACGGGATGTGCGATTGGCGAGGTCTTAGGCATGGTCATCGGTACGGCCTTGGGCTGGGGCAACTGGGAAACCGTTGCCCTCGCCGTCGTTCTGGCCTTCTTCTTTGGCTATGCCCTGACGATGGCGCCGCTGATCAAGGCAGGACTGGCGTTCCGGCAGGTCGTCGGCCTGGCGCTCGCGGCCGATACGGCCTCGATCACCATCATGGAGATCGTCGATAACGCCATCATGCTGGTGATTCCGGGAGCCATGGATGCCGGGCTCGGCAACCCGCTGTTTTGGGGCAGCCTGGTGGTGGCGCTCGGGATCGCTGCGGTCGCCGCCTTCCCCGTCAACCGCTACCTCATTGGCCGCGGCATGGGCCACGCGGTGGTCCACGCGCACCATCACTGATCGGGGAGCTTCTGACGCGGAGAGACTCACTGATCTGAAGCTGGAGGACGCACCATGAAGAGCCACAGCGCGAGGCAGCACCACGGGTCGTCGAGCCATCCCTACATCATGTTCGCCGTCAACATGGTGCTCAGCCTGATCGTCATGTACCTCGTCATGTTCTCGATGATCGACGGCTGGAAGGATTTCCGGAACAACCTCAACACGTTCTACATGGCCCTGACCATGGTCGCCCCGATGGGCATCCTCATGCTCGCGACCATGGGCGAAATGTACCCGGAACGGCGCCTGAACTTCGCGCTCTATGCTGTCTTAGTCCTGATTTTCGTTGGCGCATTTGCCGGCACGCGGACCCAGGCACTGATCGGTGACCGGCAATTCATCGAGTCAATGATACCTCACCACTCAGGCGCCATACTCATGTGTCGCGAGGCCGCCCTGGCTGACAGCGAACTCATCGATTTGTGCCGTAACATTTCGGGTGGCCAGCGGAAGGAAATTGATCAGATGGAAGCGATCCGTTCGCGGCTGGGTCGATAGCGAGTTCACCCGTAGAGCCGCATCGCGTTTACGTCCGCATAGAAAGCTACTTTTCTACTGAGTTGCGGTTGAAGGCGTTAAGTTGGCGTACACGGATAGATACAGCACGAAGAGGCTCAACGTGCGCTACCAAGCCAAGCCGAAGGCATCGCAAACGCTAGGCTCTTACGCACCCAACAGGTTTCTGATCACGGTCGACTCGAGTCACAAGATTGCGACGGCTGGCGGAATGCCTCTTCGTATGTCGCGGAAAGAGCTGAGCGTCTTTTTTCACGAGTATATGCACTACCTCCAGAATATATCGACCGTCATCGGGCTTCATGAATTCATTTGCTCTTACGATATGTGGAGACTCTTTCGGGAGACATTTGACAAAGCGCAGGGGTGCCGCGGCACGAAAGCTCTCCCCCGACAAAGGCGAAGCTGGGTAAAGGAGATCCAGGATGCGGGAGCACTCAGAGACGGAAGAACGCTATCTACTCCCCCAGCACGTCACACAGCCGTATCTTTTCGTATAGGCGGCGTAAGCTCGTCGCTGGTTTCAAAACCGTTTTGTGGAAGCTCTGTAGAAGCCCATCAAGTTACGTTAAGCGGGGATGTTCTCTACCCGCGAGGCCAACCGAAACAGTGCACATATCAGTTAGGGCTTATTGCAATACAGGAGAGTGTAGCGTTCGAGCTTGATCAAATGGTGGCGAGAACCGCAGGCAGCACGGCCCCGCAGCCCCACGATGCACCCGTTTTTCCGTACAAACTTCTTAGATCGCTACGCGACTACTATGAGCCATCATTGACCACAATGATGCTGATCAAACTAGCCACAATCGCTCAGCAAACTAACGACCCCGCAGGTGTTCTGATTGATTGCCTGGGGCAGATTAAGCAGAAGGTTGCCAACGGGAGCACGGTTGCCAGCGCATTTCTCGACGTTCAGAAGTTCTGGCACCCACAAGCACGGAGATACCTTGCTGCAGCACTCCAAGATGTGCAGACCTACTCCGCGACGATTACTAATGGCGTCTACATAAAGGAAGCGATCCGCATCATATGCGCCACCTTTCAGAGCAGTCTTACCGCACGGCAAGCGGATTTATATTTCGACCTCGCGCCTTTTGATAGCCGCGGGCAGTGTGACTTCAAAAAGCTCCAGGCTTTGATTCAGAAGCACAAGCCTTGCCTGGTTCTTCAAGAAGGCGACGGAGATGAGACTGTCGTCGGGCGCGATACGCTATTTGCCTTTAGCCCCTTGCCGAAGCGCGGGATTGATCCCGAGGCCGCATTGCGCACGTTCCACTCTGCTCTATATCTGATGCTTATCCATTCGCCCAAGCGCGGGTTTACTCCTACACACCCATCGGTCGCGGGAACTTGCCCGTTCTTCACTAGCTGTCGACTTCCCCTGCGTAGAAATGATCCAGATATTTGTCAGTACACGCCTTGGGACGCTGCATCGTGGGCAGGGTGGAAGGCAGGGCTAAGTTGTAACTACGGCTCGGCGTGTAGTGCCTCAGTGGGGCTATGAACCTTTTGATCTTGTGCGAAATTATAGAAAGACAAAGTTGCGGTGATACTCAAGATAGCGCTTTTCAATCGCGTTTAGCTGTTGACGAAGATGTCTGGGCAGTCCGAGCTCCTTCGCATCCTGCTTCGACAGTCGATCGGATATTATCATCTTGCCGTCGCTGCCGAAGGTCACCAATCCTCGGTCGAACAATGAATCAAAGTTCGCCGATAAAAGTAGGCCATTTGCGCCATCCAGTCGTTCGGAATCGATGGACGCTCGCCACGGCTTAATGTGGGACGCTCGCAAAACCTCCCTAACTCTGCAGCCCCCTGCGGCACAGGCACCGCCCCATCGCGCTTCCAGATCCTGCCTAAACTTGCCCTGGCCGCGCCTGGCTTCAACTAGGGCACGCCGAGTAGTTTCGGACCTCCCAGAATCACTAATTACGTCTTCTACGTCCAACTCGGCGTCATCAAGTCCTGCGTCGATCTCCGCCGCAATCCTCGTCCACGAATTGGTGCGTTGAGCCACAGGAACCCAATGTAGAAGTCGTCTTGCCAGGGCAGAAGAAACTGAGGTGTAACTCGAAAACATGCTCAGCAGCTTTTGCTTGCCCGTTATTCTCTGAGCGTCAAGCGTGACCGGCGTCCGCAGCCACAGGAAATGGTCAGCCGGGCATATCCACGTGGTGAAGTTCTCGATCTCGTCGTTCCACTGCTTCAGAAAAGTCGATCTGCTGTTGCCATAACGTGATTGGACAACGTCAACCGCCCATGCATCTTTCCAAAGAGCGCGGATGTCTAAATCCCGGACGAGCTTTAGGCGCTCAGCCTCTTTCTTCTCCGGAAGCAAGTATGTTGCTTTGCCAGCTACGCCGACGAGCTGCTGCACGCCATCGTGAGAAGCGTACATAAACAGCACCGATTCACCTTCCACAGGTGAAGCAGCAGGCACGGCCTCGGTGTGAAACGCTCGGTACATCTCCGCGTCTTTACTGAACCGAAGCTTCGGAGAGTCATTCCACTCTTCGTGGCCAAATCCATACTTCGCAGGGTATCCGCTGGTGGCATGAACACCACTTGGCCGTTGATAGCCGCTTGTATTCCAAAAGATCGGCTTTAGAAAATAGCGTGGCATTGATCCCCCCGGAAAACCCGACCTACGCGTGTCGACGAACGAATGCCCCGAAGCCCTCCAATATGTGATCAATCATCGCCAAGCAATGATCCACAAAAGTGTCACTGAGATAAAATATCCACGGCTCCCCACCGCTTGTCGCTCTACTGAACCAACTCGGGTCCCACGTTCGCGACTCTATTGTTTTTGCAAATTCGAGGCGTTCTTCGTGTGGCCATTCAAACCCGAGATGAAGCATTTTGTTTCGATACACAAAGAGCGCATCCAGTGTCGCTTTGATGTTGTCGGGTAGATCGGCAGCTAGGCCGGTGAGATTCGCCAATTCCATTACCCCGGAGACGAAATGACGGCCGCCAGTAGATAGATATCGGCAGTCCCATTGTCTGTCGCGCGGCAGCTGCCACCGAGCATGATCAGGCGCCTTCCATCCATGGCGCTCGAGCAAATCACGTGCGCCGATAAAAGCGTGATGAAAGAGTGACTCTAGGAATGGGGCAAGCATCCCTACAGCCGCCATACTATGCGCCGCATCCTGAAATACAGAATGGTGTAGATGATCAACCCATTCATCTACAGCGCGGTCGTTGGCAACACCGGAAGCTCGTCTTGCAAACTCTTCGATATCTTTGATTTCTTTGGAAAGCTCTTCGTCAGCCTGGCGGTGGCGCCGAAGCAGGCGTCGGATCGCAAAAAGCTGAGCATCGTAGTCTGGCCCCCCGAGAATGAACGAGGCCAGAAACCGATCATCGAAGCTTGAGAGATCCATACTCGTCTCTCCAAGAGCCAATAGCCTTTACCTTTCTCATCTGTATGGACGCTATTGCGGGCTCCTGTAGAGGCCCAGAACGCGGCCGATCAGCTTAGACCGAAGGAGCTTTCTATCCATCGGCCCATCAACCATTCGTATGTTTCTGACGGCTACCGCGCCCGTCAAAGTCTTAAGATCACGAGCCACAAGTTGCCCCGCCATAAAAAGCTGAGCCCGAGATCGCCGCCCGCTTTGGGCGGAAGACCAGATTCCAGAAGCGCGATCAATCCGGCGAACCACCGGACCTCTGCTCTGTCGCAACAGCACAAGAGAGCTGTGCTCAATCGCCCGATTTTTTGGATCTACCACGACAAAATCACCAGGGTTGATAACCGGGGCGTCGCCGAGGTCATTCACCAGATGAAGAAAGCATCCACGGGGCACATCGGTGAGAATTTCTAGCATTGCACCGACCTAACAAGGAGCGTCTTACGCAGCGATAACTGAGATTCGTGCAGACGCTCTAGATCGAGGCTTTTTCTTGATAACGATACTAACGTCGCGATCTAGCGCCGTCAGATAGGTCATGAGCCGTTCGACCGAAAAGCCCTCGAGTTTGAAATGCGACAATGCGGAAATCTTCGGCTGATTGATCTTTAGTACCTCTGCCGCTTCAACCTGCGACAGATGCCGCTCCTCAATAATATTGTTGATCGCAACGGCTAGACGCACTTTGGTTTGGCGTTCTTCGGCGTCCGCAAAGCCCAGGTCGGCAAATACATTGCCAGAACCTCTAGTGATTTTTGCCATGGCCTAGCCCTTTCGCTTCCCGAAACGCGCTTCGTAGTCCTGCTGCGCGATCTTTAGCCTTCGCGCAATCAAATCAACGTCCGATTTCGCCGTTTTGATCCCCTTCGGCGATTTCTTCTGAAAGGCATGGAGAACGTAGATCAGCTTCTCGAAACGCACGGTATAGACGGCGCGATAGGTGCCGCCGTCATAATCCTCCACGACCTCAAAAACGCCAGGCCCCGCTCCTTTCCAGGGCTTGGCCGACGGATGCTTTCCGCCAACCTGGGCAACGCTAAGAGCGGTCCCGATACCGTCCTTTACGGCATCGGGAAAGGCAAGAAGGTCGTCCTTCGACGACCCAATCCAGTCCAGCGGCTTCTCGCCGGGAATCGGCTTCCTCGCCATACCAGAATATCCCAGTTCTGGGATATTTAGTCAACAAGCGGTTGTCGTTTAGCTGGAACAGAGGCTGATAGGCGGAGCAAAATTAGCGGCCCACGACGGCGTATCGGGCGGTAGGTGCAAGCCTGTGATATTTCGTCGGCCTATATATGTAACTGCAGACGTTTTATCACACCCCTCCGCCGCCCACGGTAACGACGATCCGACACATGCGTTTAGCGTTCTTGCGCCGATTGGGTGAAATTAAGCCGCTCAACCAGCCTGGTTCGATAAGCAATATGGCTGTTTGGAGCGTCAATTCGCCCCGATCTGACCGAGCTAATTAGATGTGCATGAAACGCACATCAGCATAGGGCAAACCGCCTATGGGCTTTACCTAGCCAGGATCTGCATCTGGACACGCCCTTCACAGCCATGAATCTGGGTAAAATCAGCCTCCATAACTTCGCCGAAATCCGCCTGCTGTGATTGAAGCTGTCGTTGCCACGAGTGGAGCGCGACTTCTCAAGCTGAATGCTGGCCGTAGCTGAGTATATTGCCGTCCAAGCAGTAGACACGCTCACGCGAACCGGCCACGGTGCGCTTCGTCTGATACCCCTTGTCGCATTTGAGCAATTCAGCGTTTTTCAAATGCACAAGCAGCGTGTCAACTCCGAAACTGCCGCCGAATGTCCGTTCAAACTGCTCTGGCAGGAAAATGAACTCGCCTTCGCCTCTCCTTGAGCTGCCTAGAAGCCCGAGTGCATTCGTGACGCGGTCGCTATCGCCATCAGAAAGATCGCGAAGCTCGACGAACTCCCCGCGAAGGCGCTCAATCGTGTTTCTGACATACGCGATCGGGTCTGATGCCACGCTGTCATGAGCAGTGCTGCTCTGGTAGCAGGCATAGATATCCAGCACGGCGCCGCGAATCTCTGCAGTCGACCAAGGCAGGATGCCGTACTTTCGCGCGAGTCGTCCGGCTGCGTAGATCAGCGCAAAAATATCGCCAACGCTGTCCTGAAGCCCGTGCGTACCGTCAATGCCTAAGCGCACTTTCTGCGACGCCATACGCGCCTTAACCCAGTCGACCAGGCCATCCTCATCAAGCTTACGATCAAGCGTGAGCCTTCGGAGGTAACTATCAATCGCCTCGCCGTAGTGCAGGTTGGATTGCTCAACGATCCACTTAGAAAAGCTCGCAGGATCGAAACCCTCGGGAATCTCATCAAATACGCCAAGGCGCCGCGTGGCAGACAGCTCGATCATGCGAGCGGCCATGCTGTCGTCATAACGCCTGCCGCCATCCGCGAGAATCTTTCGCATACTGTCGTTGGCAGTGGCCCAAGCTATAACGCGCCAGTCGGCAATTGGCCCCTCATCCGTTAGCCGTGCCTTCTGAATCCCGCTTGAGAGCGTGAAGATCGCCTCCGCGAGCGTGTCAGCCCGCGAGCCTCTGCCCCCGGCCAACTGCTGAGTGTCGTCGAGGACAAGCAGGCTGTCACGAGACTGAGCGGCAATCTCTTCCAGAGAGCCGACAGTCGCTTTCCACGAATCCATATACCCGGTCTTGAAGTTCGGATCGCCACCCCAGACGGACGATATCAGCCAAGATAGGCTCGACTTCCCGGTCCGTGTAGGTCCGACGAGCACTATGGTCGCGCCTTCCAATCGCACAAGGCTGAGGAGAGGAGCTGCGAAGGCCACACACGCCGCGAATATAACGAGATTGTTGCCCTTGCCTGCCGTCGCCATCATTTGCTGCCAGGCACCTATATCGCCACGCGGGCTCCAGCGATTGGGACGTTTGATGTGTGCAAGGGCGGTCCTAATCTTGCGCCGCTGGATGCCATAGACCCAGTGAGGCGTTACGAATCGCTGTCCGTGCCAGCCGATCTTGGATACCACCTCGAAATCGACCGCTGCGGTGGTGTCGGCTTTATTTAGGGCATCCTCAATCTTTCGCAGCAATTTGCGCTGCCGCGGCGTTGTCATCACCACGATGCCCGCGTTGGCGGCCCCTTCAATCAGCGCACGGGGGTCGTTGGTCATTCTCGCAAGGGATGCGACATCACGGAACTCACGCCCGCGATGGTCATATATCGATAGGTCAACATATCGCCGCCCGCCCGCATCGCGACCGACGGCATTAATCCGAACTCGAGGTGATTCGCCCACCGCCCACTCTCCCCTAGATATCGCTGCGCAATTTATCGACGCCTACACCTTCAGGGCATTGCCCACTCCGCCCACCGGCCCCGCAAGCACTTGTCATTCAAGGAAATTAGCGATCTCGCGTTGCGGAGAGCCGAGGTTGAAATTGCAGTGTTGTCGCCGTATTCACGATAACTCTCCCGTTGAGGCGTCAACCGCGGCACTTGATGCCTGATCCGCTTGGTTTCAGATTTCGGCCTGATCACTTCTGCTGGGGACGAACTTGCCCGGCTGAAGATTGCACCCAAGAGTGAAAACGAATGCTGACGGGGGGTGGCGGTCGAGCCACCGAAGGGCGAGCCGACCGGCGGAGCCCTTCATCTCGACCTTCCCCCTACGCTTTTTCTTGTTGCCGTGACGATCAACGCGCCACCACGTGTACTTTCTCATCGGCGCGAACTTCCACAGATATGAAGTCGCATAGGCCCGATCAGATTCCGGAATAAACCTTGATACTCTCAGCGCACGACGCTTCTGCACGTTGCGGCGAAGAAACGCTCGCAGCCACCCGAGTCTGAACTTCATCCGAACGGGGACCAAGATGTGGGCGTGTGGTTCGGCCAGCCCAGTATCCTCATTCAGATCGACCTCGATGCCGCCAATTGCCAGCGTGACAGATGGTGCGTGAACTCTGATGACACGACGCAACCATCCCTTGATCGCCCGAGGATCAGGTGGTGCCGCTGTGCCCTCAAGCCAATCGTCCCGGAACGGCGCTCCGGCGATGACGGTCATGGACCGCAAATAGTCGGCACCCTGAAGCTGCATCAGGGTTAGGCCAGTAATCGTTCGGCGGCATTCTCTCATGCACAACCGACACGCCGCTGACTCACATGGTGAGCGCCCGGAACACTTCTCCAGCTTCTCGGCCAGAATGATCGAGGCGTGGCTTGTTCCTCGCCGCAGCAAACCGATGCGCTTTTCGTTCTGCTCCCGGGCCTTCGCCCTTGTCTCAAAATCCGGCGACAGGAGCGCTACGTCATATTGCGGCTCAAGTGGGAACCTGTACCACCAGGGCTTCATGTGACTTCGATCTTCCGCTCGAGCTGATCGAGTTTAGCCGCATCCTCAGGTCTAACGAGGACCGCAGGCACTTCCGCCACACTGCGCCAATATGAGAATCTTACGGTCCAGGCGTTTGGCGCCGAGCAGTACATCGAAAAGCCCAACCTATTCTGCCTTGCTGCTCGGCGAACCTTGGCTTCCGATATCTTCAACTTTGTTGTGACCAGTTTAACGGGCGGCACCATCACCAGCATGTTCCTTGCGTGTATCACGGCTACGGCACGGTGCTCTGCGAGCCTCCTCACAAGCGACGCCGTCCATTTCACCGGGAGCGAAAAAGGTGCGGGATCAGCTTCGGTGAACAACCAAAGCCTATCCGTAAATGCATAGGAGGCGAGCATCTAGGAGCCTCCCTGCTCTGGCGGATTGTCTTCTAGTACTGCCGGAACACGGAGCCGATGGCCCCGGTAGGAGCAGACCATTTCTGCATAGCGACTGTCTGGCGCACGCTCCACGTGCGTCGTCAACTCGCGGGCCTCAGTCGCTTTGACTACCGCATCGTTCGTTAATCCGAAAAAGTGCTCCAAGAAGAAGGTTGGGATTGTCCCCTTTCCCTGACCGTTAGGCGTTTTCTGGATCGTCACGGCGGCTACAAGATAGTCGCCGACCCGCACAAGGCAGGCGTCGTGCTTCGGCTCTCGGTGTTCCTGCTTCCGGCTTAGTTGCTTTTTGTGTGCCATTTCCTTCTTCCTCATCTTCAGCATTTAAATCGGCCGTTTCATGATGGGGCTTGATTGCCTTCTGAATGCGCTCCCGCATGGGCTGGTAGTTCGGAAGACCGCGAAGAAAAGTAAGCAGGTCTTCCCGAAGGATCATCGTGCGTCCTGAGCGCTCGTTTGCGTCGCTCAAGTTGAGCACCTTCGCCTTCAACTCGTTTTGCTGTAGTAGAAAATAGGTGGTCGCCGGTGACCACGGCACGACCCGCCTAAGCTCCTTGATCGCGTACGCCTCGCGCGTGAGCCCTTCGGTCACCGACAGCGCGACGAGCGCGTCGGTCAAGCGCCGCAGCTCGCAAACTAAATCACGCAGATCGTTTGAACTGTCCCCGCCTTCCATGGCCAAGACGGTAGAGGACGATCACAGAAAGTTCCGCAAAAACACGTTCGCAATTAATCGAGGCTGGTCACTGGCAGCTAATTGCGAAACCTCTACGCCCGGATGGTGACCGCTATTTTACGTGGCAGCAATCTGCGCTTTAGCTGCTCGAGCTTTGTTTCATCCGACGCGTCCCTCGTGTCCGAGAACCGTGACGACATGAGGTCGTACTTGCTGAGGTTCTTCATAACGCGCGTAAGGTCTTTCGGGTCGATACCAAGAGCCGCGAAATCGTTTACGGTTTCGATAAATGCCCTCGTCGCGGGCCGCGCCGTTCGAGGAGCTGAGTCATCCCCGCGGCCGAAGTCAGAGAGGTAGAAGGGTTTTCGCGTAGTTGCGCACCAAATGCGACCTAGTCCTTCAACCAACACGTGGAGCTCCGGCGATTTACTCTTCTTGCCCGGCGGAAGTTCGAGATTGTCACAGGTCTCGGAAATCGATGATGCGAGTGCGTCGGTTACGGCATGAATGATCCGTTCTCCTATCAACGCTCGAAGTCCGCGCTCTCCGGGCCAAGCCAAGTTTCTGGCGAGCCGATGCGATAGTTTTCGCCTCGCATCTTCGCTTAACGAGATGTAGGTCCCGATTGCCTTGGATGAATGATCAAGGAGTTCCGAGAGCTTCTGTCGCTGTTCACAATGCTCGGCCTTAAGGGCGGCCTTGCTTTTCGCGGCACGTTTCCGGTCCTTGTTTTTATACGCACGGGCTAAGAGATCGATTTCATCGAGCACGTATTTTGCCCGGCCGCTATTCGGCGGCACGCCAAGCAATGCAGCTAGCTCGCCTCGCTGCGTCTCAGAAATGAGCGGCCGGGTATCAAAATCTTCTTGATCGGGTCGCCAACGCGGATCGCGATTATAAGCAGGCTTAGCCGATTTCATTTGTGGGTCGATTTGTGGGTCGCGCCATCGCCCAAATTATAACTGATTGTTTTTAGAGGGCGAAACGGCAGGGCTTGGCGGACAGGGTGGGATTCGAACCCACGATACCGTTGCCGGTATACCGGTTTTCGAGACCGGCGCCTTCAGCCACTCGGCCACCTGTCCTTCAGGATGGGCCTG
>SXGT01690434.1_pt1 | contig 15106 bp, 10 predicted proteins | sample 3176221 | NCBI WGS metagenome assembly SXGT01 (sample SAMN11356862, study PRJNA531348) | freshwater metagenome | isolation source: freshwater sample F1-120 | place: China: Fuxian Lake, Yuxi | collected 2017-12-25
AGCGCGCGCCGCAGCGTCGGGTGGCCCTCCTCGGGGTAGCGGTGGAGGTCGGGGGCGCGGGCCAGGCGCTCCAGCGCGCCGCGGGCCGCCGGAGAGGCGCCGCAGGGGTTCTCCAGGCGGTCGAGGGCCAGGACCCCCGGCCCTCGCCAGAGGGCCGCGTCGGTCCGCAGCGGGCGCAGCGCCGACAGGGGGCTGGCGAGCGCGAGCTCGGCGTCCGCGTCGCGCTCCAGCCGGTCGGCGGCGAAGATCCGCCCGTGGATCAGCCCCGCGTCGGCGTCGAGGAGCCGCAAGATGGGCGGAACGGCGGCCTCGGGAGGAGGCAGCGCGGCCCAGTCGTCGGCCGACATCAGCGCGCGGGTCATCTCGGTGCGGAGTCCCCCGAGGCGCAAGGCCGTCGCCGAGATGCCCGAGCCCTCCAGGTCCAGGGCCAGCGCCCGCACCAGCCCCTCCAGGCCGGCCTTGGTGGCCACGTAGGCGGCGGCGCCGGGCCAGGGCGCCCCCGCGAGCCCCGAGGACACGAAGATCAGCCTCCCGATCCCCTGTCCTACGGCCTCGATGAAGGCCCGCGAGCACCATATGGGCCCGGCGAGGTTGGTGAGAAGCGCTGTTTCGATGTCGGCCTCGTCTGCGGCCCACAGGGGGGCCCTGGGCGGCGACACCCCGGCCGCGTAGATCGCGGCCGAGAGCCCGCCGAGGGTCGCGCCGGCCTCGACGCACCGCGCCGCGGTGTCCGCTCGCCCCAGGTCCCCGGCCACCTCCCGCGCCTCGACGCCGAGCCCTCGGATCTGCGCCCCGAGCTGCTCCAGCTCGGGCGCCGAGCGCGCCGCGATCACCACGGGCGTTTTGGAGCGCGCCAGCGCCAGCGCCAGCGCGCGCCCCACCCCTCGCGAGGCCCCGGCCACCAGGATCGCCCGGGCGCCTTCATTGCCCACGGTCGCACCTGAAAAATGCATTCAGGATCAACAACTTGACGGTCATCGACGTCATGCGGGGCGCTTGAGAGTGAGTTGGGTTGTCAGGCATGGGAGGGGGATCGGGCGAGGGTCGACTTGATGAAGGAGGCGATGCGCTCGATGGCGGCGCGGCCTTCGGGCAGCACTGGCGCGAGGGCGGGCCAGGCGTGGATCATCCCTGGGGCGACGACGAGGTCAACGTCGACGCCGTGCTCCTGGGCGCGGCGGGCGAGGTCGACGTCCTCGGAGTAGAGCGCCTCGGCGTCGCCGGTGAGGATCATCATCGGGGGGAGGCCGGTCAGGTCGGCGCGGATCGGAGAGGCGAGGGGGTCGAGGGGGTCGTGGCCCTGGAGGTAGTGGAGGGTGTAGCGGTCGAGGATGGCCTTGTTGAGGAAGCAGAAGGGGGCGTTGGACAGGGCGCTGTGGCCGCTGACGGTCAGGTCGACCCACGGGCTCATCAGGACGGCGGCGGCGGGCATGGGGAGGCCGGCGGCGCGGGCGCGCAGCAGCGTCGCCAGGGCGAGGCCGCCGCCGGCGGAGTCGCCCGCGATGATCAGGCGCTCGGGGGGGCTGGCGTCGAGGGCGGCCTTGTAGGCGGCGAGGCCGTCGTCGACGGCGGCGGGGAAGGGGTGCTCGGGGGCGAGCCGGTAGTCGAGGGAGAGGCAGCGGGCGTCGGCGGCGTGGGCGAGCCTGGCGACCAGATCGCGGTGGGTGCCGGGCGAGCAGAAGACGTAGCCGCCGCCGTGGAGGTAGAGGATCGTGGCGCCGCCGTGGCTCCAGCCTGCAGGCGTGAAGCGCGAGGTGGGGAGGCCCGCGAGCTGGATCTCTTCAAGGGTCAGCGCCCTGGCGAGCTGGCGCGGGATGGGGGCGTCGAGCATCATGGCGCGGACGCGGGCCGGGTCGTCGTGGGTGTCGCGGTGCGACTGGGCCCGCATGACCCGGGCGACCACCTCGGCCCGCCATGTCCAGACCGGGTGTCGGGGGCCTTTGAGCAACCGGCGCAAGGTCACCGACAGGGTGACCCACGCGATCACCCACGCCATCTTCAAGACTTGCATTGCCCCTCCTGGGATCGAGCGCCGCGCCGAGAGGAACACGCTTTGCGGCGCGAGCGCAACCTGGATGCTCCACATGGGAAGCGGGCGCACCATCCATGGGACAAGGGTTTGTCCAGCGGGGGGTGCATGAGGGATTCGACGCCGACCGACGCGGCGTCAACGACGTGGCACGCCTCTTGAAATCAAAGGCTGGCATGAGAGATGAGGCGCCGCCTCACCACCGAGGGAGTCCATGAAGACCTTTGAAGTGCGCTGGTTCCTGATCGTCCTGCTCTTCCCGGCCGTCGCGCTGGCGCGCCCCGTCGACGAGGGCACCGAGGTGCGCGCCAGCGGCAGCGGCGGCCGCTTCTTCTACGAGGCGGGCTGCGCCTCGGGGCCGACCCACCGCTACCAGGCGGACCACGCTGGCCTGGGCGCCTCAGTCCACCACCGCGACGGCGCGCTGCGCGGCTCGGTCGGCGTCCAGAGCGCCGGGGTCGAGGTCACCCGAGGGGTGACGCTGGGGCCAGCATCTTGCGTCGAGGACGGCGCGCTGAACGACCCGAATTGCGAGAAGGCTACGCCGCCGGACATCGGGACCAGCGACCAGCAGACGGTGGTCACGGGTCGGATCGGCTTCGAGACGCCCTACCTGGGCCTGGAGATCGGCCCGGCGCTGATCGTGGGCGACAGGGCGGGCAACGTCCCCATGGTGCTCTCGCTGGGGACGTGGTTCGGGCTGCCCGAGCTCCATGGGACCTTCGAGCTGATGCCCTACCACAACCGGGAGCCGGGCGCGACGGCTCGCCTCGGCCTCGGCCACTCCAGCGAGGCGCTGCGCCTGGGGATCGGGATCGACCTGACCATCCCGATGCTCTCCCAGCAGATCGATGAAATCCCGCTGGGCAAGTTCACCGCCGACGCCCAGATGCGCGTCAGCGACAGGCTCTGGATCGGCGCGGGCATCGGCTTCGCCGATCACACCGGTGGCCAGCTGACCGACTTCTCCGGGCAGATCCTCCTCACCTTCGAACTCTGATCCCTCCCCCGCGCCCCACGCTCCTCGCACCGCCCCCGTTGGGGACGGGCTCGTCGGGTGGGGCTAGAAGCGCGGGTGGGCTGCGCCCGTTGGGCGCAGGCCAGCGGGCGGCCGGCATCGGATCGCAGGGCAGGATCACCGCGTCGAAGTTGGCCTGTGGATTGGGGTTTTCACGCCCCCTGGTGTCGACTTGGATCGTGCGCTGGCCTGCGACCGAGAGGTCGCAGCCCACCCGCGCTTCTAGCCCCACCCGACGAGCCCGTCCCCAACGGGGGCGGTGCGAGGAGCGTGGGGCGATCGTCGACCCGACCTGCGATCGGCGCGCGCCGGGCGGACGCCTGGAAGCGCTCCGCGTGCTGTGGTAGCTTCCGAGGGAAAGGAACACCTGCGGTCGGTCTGACCGCGCGGCCCTCCGCACCTCCCGAGCCCGCCATGCCCCACCTCCCCCCACAGACCGGGCACCCGCGCGCCCGCTGGATCGTCGCCCTCGTCACCCGGCTCGCCCTCGTCGCCCTCTCCATCGCCGCGCTGCAAGGCTGCCAGCCCGCCGAGCCCGAGTTCGCGGCGCCGGTGGACCCTTCCGGGCGCACGACGCTGGGGGAGCTGGTCTTTGGCGTGATCCACACCAACCTGGGCCGCGCCGAGGAGTGCTCCGAGCAGTACGCCGACGCCTTCGCGCCGCACCGGGACGACTTCGTGGCGGCCTTCGATCACATGCTGGGCGCGGGGCTGCCGGCGCCGCTGCCGGAGATCCTGGGGAGCGTGCTGCTGCCGCTGGTCGACAGCGGGGGTCTGCAGGCCTTGACCGACGCCCTGGCCTCCGTCCTGGCGCTGCTGGTCGACGACGCCTTCGACCCTGAGCGGCGCACCATCGCGGCCGCGCTGCGCCTGTCGCAGGCGCGCGGCGTGATCCAGGGCGAGGACGCGCTGCGGCTGGCCTCGGGGGTGGTGGGGGATCGGGGGCTCAAGGGTCGGCTGAGGTCGCTGGCGCAGGTGGCCCAGCAGCACGACGGGGTCGATTACACGCTCGACGCGCTGCTGGAGATGGCCGGCCGGAGGCTGTCGGAGGCGGGAGAGGAGAGTAACGGGGTGTGCGCGCCGCTCGATCCGGGGGATCTGGAGGAGTCGGCGCTTCGGACGGCGGGCTTCGTCGACGATCCGGCGCTGGGGGCGCCGGCCTGGGCCGTGCGGGCCGACGTGCACGGCAACCCGCGTGTGCGCCACTCGGACGTGGACGGGATCTTGATGGCGCCCTTCGTCGATCGGGACGGCGACGGGGCCGCGGACGTCGACGCGCAGGGGCGGCCGGTGAACGTGGCGGGCCAGCCCGTCGATCTGCCGCCCTTCGGGGCCGAGGGGGTCGCGGTCGACGCGCAGGGGCGGCCGCTGGCCTCGGATGGGCAGCTCATCTACGACTATTACGACGCGAAGCGGACCGCCTTGAGCCACGCGGCGCAGCTCGGGCGCGAGGCCGCGGAGGCGGGGCTACACCGCGACGCGCTGGCGCTCGTCGAGGCGGCGCTGGGCCAGCCGGTCGTGTGCGAGGACGGCACGGGGACGTGCCGGCATTACGGCGCGGATCACCCGCTGGCCGACGCGGTGTGGCTGATCGTCGAGGTGGGGCGCTTTGAGCGGCCCCTGGCCTTCCTGGACACGATGGCGGTGGTCCTGAGCGACACCCCGGAGCTGGCCGACGCCCTCTTCATCGCGGTCGGCGACATCTTCGAGGCGCTGGACGGGGTCGAGGCTGGCGAGGGGCTGGAGCTGACCGATCCGGCGTTGATCGAGGTGGCGCTGGATCTGCTGCCGCTGCTGGACGCGATCTTCTCGGTCGACGGCGCCCAGACCCCGCTGGTGCTGCTGGACGTGGTCCACGGCCTGGGGCAGACCGCGCGGGACTTCCCGGCCCGGTTGCAGCTCATCATCGACCACAGCGCGCTGGCCAAGGCCAACGCCTGCGACGGCGCCGGGCCGGATCTGGCCCGCTCGACGCCGGTGGACTACGACCAGCCGCGCTTCTTCGAGCAGGGCGGCCAGCGGGTGGACAACCGCAGCGGGCTGGAGCAGGTCATCGAGCTGCTCGACGTGGCCGACTGCGGCAGGGTGCCGCTGCTGGCCGGCGGGGGCCACTCGGTGGCCTATGTGGTGCTGGACCTGATCGCGGACATGGACCCTCGGGACGTCTGCGGCCTGATCGATCTGGTCACCGCCGCCCTGCCCTCGCTCGTGACGGAGATCGGCCTGCGGCTGATCGGCTGCGGCGACGACGCAGGGGCCGTGGCCGACGCGCTGGACTCCCTCGACGCGCTGACGCGCAGCGGCGCGCTGGACTTCCTCATCCCGCTGGCGCGCGTCTTCAAGGAGCGCGGCCAGCTCGACACCCTCATCGAGCTGCTGCGCTTCGTGGCCGAGGACCTCCAGCGCGAGCAGAGCGTGGTCCGGCGCGCGCTGCCCTCCCTGTCGGCGGCGCTGTCCAGCGGGGCCGCCGACCCGCTCTTCGACCTGATCGACCTGCTGGTGACCGTCGAGGCCAGCGACGGCCAGGGCACGCTGGCCGACGTCATGGTCGAGTCCTTCGCCCGGATGGTCGCCGAGGGGCCGATCTCGACCCGCGCGGGCGTGGCCCAGAACTCGTCGCTGGCCCGGGAGCTGCTCCTGAGCGCGCTGGAGATCGTCGAGCGGCTGCGCGCCCAGGGCGCCGAGGGGGCGCTCTCGGCCATCATCGACTTTCTGGGCCAGCTCCTGTCCGCTGAGAGCCAGGGCGAGCGCCGCGCGCTGACCCACCCGAACCTGCGGCCGCTGCTCGGCACCCTGCTCGGCGCCGTGCAGGAGCTGGCCGATCTGCCGCGCGCCGACTACCTCTGCCACATGGATCGCCTCCAGCGGGACACCGACGACGCGCTGACGGGCCGCGACCTGGCCACCCTCGTGCGCCTGACGCGCACGCTGACCGCCCCCGGCCCCGGCCTGGACCTCGAAGCCTGGGCGATCGGCGCCCTCGACCCCGCGCCCGCCGACCCCGGCGCCGATCTCTACGGCCCCGCCATGCAGCTCATCGCCGCCATCCTCTCCACCGAGCTGGCCGACGAGGACCTCGGCCAGCTCTTGCGCTTCGTGGGCCGGGCGCTGCAGGACAGGCGCGGGGACGGCCGCGACCTGATGGCCGTCCTCGACGCGCTGCTGGCCGCCGACGAGCGCGACGCCATCCTGACCATGGGGCGCACGCTGCTGACCGAGGACCCCGCCGAGGGCCGCCGCCCGCTGGTCGCCTTCTCCGACGCCTTCGGCGACCTCCTCGACGTCAAGCCCGAGCGCATGTGCCTCGCCGACGACCTGCCCCCTGACCCCGCCCGCGTCGAAGAGGCCGTCGAGGGGATCTCAGGCTTCATGCTGTCCGAGGGCGGCCTCGGCGCCATCTACGATCTGATCGGCCGGCGCGCCGACAGCCCCCGATAACCGCTTGATCTCAAAAGACTTTCCGGAGACAGGATGGACATGAAGCGGGGCGGGGTGGCCGCGGCGCTGCTCTTGGCGGCGGGGGCCTGGGCGTCGACGGCCGGCGCGAACACGACCGAGGATCTGCTGGGCCTCGGCGGCCGCTCCAACGCGATGGGCGGGGCGGGCACGGCGCTGGCGACGGACTCGACGGCGGCCTGGTACGGGCCAGCCAACCTGGCCTTCTGCGGCGGCAACCAGGCCGGGGTCCACCTCCAGCACACGCGCTACGGGCTGGACGTGGCCGGCGCGGCGGGCCAGCCGGAGGCCAGGGAGCTGCGCGATCAGACGCGGCTGACGATCGGCACCTGCTCGCAGCTGCCTTACGCGCTGTCGATGGGGCTGATGTTCGGCCTCAACCTCCAGAACCCGATGACGCTGGAGACCGGGACGCTGACGGACAAGCCGCAGTTCGCGCTCTACGGCGACCCGCTGGAGCAGCTCACGATCGTCGTCGGCGGCGCGTGGCGGCCGTGGCGGCGGCTCTCGGTGGGCGTCGGGGTGGCGATCCTGGTCAACAGCGTCCTGGCGCTGGACACGGCCTTCCCGGTGGCCGAGGGCGTCGAGGGCGGCGAGGTCTCCACGGACCTGCGGTGGGATCTGGGGCCCACGGGGGCGCTCTACCTCGGCCTCCACGCCGAGCCCGTCGACGGCCTGCACCTGGCGATGACCTGGAGGGGCGCGCTCTTCCACGACCTGGAGGCGCCGGCCAGCGTCGACGTCTCCATCGCGGGGATCTTCCTGGAGGTCGACCTGCTGCTGGAGGCGGCCAGCTGGTACTCGCCGCAGCAGCTCGCGCTGGGCGCGGCCTGGGATCCTGTCGAGGCGCTGACCGTCGCCTTCGATCTGACGTGGTACGGCTGGTCGTCCTACCCCGGCCCCTTCTTGATCGCCACGCCGGCAGGCGGGCCTGACTCGGTGGCCTCGACCCTGGTCTTCCCGCCGCGCGAGGACTTCGGCTTCGTGGACGTGATCCAGCCTCGCCTGGGCGTCGAGTGGCGGCTGATGTCGGGCCTCCTGGCGCTGCGGGCCGGCTACAGCCTGCGGCCGACCCCGGCGCCCATCCCCAGCCAGCGCTCCAACCTGCTCGACGGCGACGTCCACGCCTTCTCGCTCGGCGCCGGCCTGCGTCTGGACGACGACCCCGAGGTCCCCGGCGGACAGCCCGGCGGCAGCCTCTCCTTCGACCTCTTCGCCCGCTCCAGCCACATGGCCCGCCGACAGGTCGACCGCCCCGCCGATCCCGACGCCGACGCCGCGCCCTCAAGATTTGACTTTGGCGGCTCGATCATGGAGGCCGGCCTCTCCTTCACCCTCGGCTGGCAATGACGGGCAGGGGGCGACGGGCCGACCGGCGCGAGGGGCGCGATCAGGCGAGGCCGGCCAGGAGGGTGTCGGGGTGATCGGCGGCGGCGGCCTCGATGCCGAGCATCAGCTCTTCGAGCAGCTCCTCGTCATTGCACTCCAGGCCGAACTGGATCACCTCCGCGATGGCCTCGGTGGTGCCGGCCCGGAAGAAGGTGCCGGAGTCGACCATGGTGAACCACGCCTCATAGACAAGAACCCCGCCCTCCATCACGTCCCACACCTCCACGAGCCCCAGGAAGGAGGTCTCCTGGCCCCCGTTCGAGAGGCGCTCCTCGGCGCTGAGGTGTTCGCCGTCGTAGAGCTCGCCGGCGACGACGAGCTGCTCCTTCTGGCGGGCGGTCAGCTCGCCGACAGACTCAGGCGTGCGGGGGTTCACGAACTTCAACGGCATGATCGCCTCCAATCGGGGATCGGCGTGGTGGACCTGTTGGAGCGCCGCGCGTTCGCGCGGCGCTCGTCGCTTCTTGAGGTTCTCCAAGGGTATAGCCGCCCCCGAAAGGGACTTCCAGCGAAAACCCTAGAAGGCGTCTGCAAAAATACGGGGGCCGATGAGGAGGCGATCGCCCTGGGGCGAGAAGTCGACCGGCCCCTGCGCGTCGAAGTGGTTGACGAGGGCGCCGTCGGCGGCGTCGAGCAGCATCGTGTCGCCGAACATCCCTCCGGGGCCGGTCAGCAGCGCGCGCCCATCGGGGGACCACGCGATGGACGTCAGGCCGCTGTTGCGGTGCGCCGACCAGATCCGGGTCGGCGCCTCGACCTCCCACAGCTCAAGGAGGTCGCCGCCGACGGCCAGCTGCGCGCCCTCGGTGGGCGAGAAGGCCATGGCGCCGATGGTCCTGAGCCCGGTCTGGATCAGGTGGATGAAGCGGCCCTCGGGGACGTTCCACAGGATGATCACGCCGCCGCGCGCCTCGGCCAGCAGCAGGCCGTTGGGGCTGAAGGCCACCGCCGAGGCCGGCTCGTTGCCGGCGACCTCCTCGTCGACGAAGCGCAGCAGCTTGAGGGTGTCGCCGGTGCGCGCGTCCCAGAGCGCCACCAGCGGGGTGCGCTCGACGGTCATCCCGGCGGCCAGGATCGCGCTGTCGGCGGAGAAGGCCGGGGGGCCGACGGCCACCTCGGTCGTGTCATCGACGATCGCGTCGGCGACCCGCGCGCTGTCCTGGAGGTAATCCACGATCAAGGGCTGGCGCGCGGCCGAGGCCACCCGCAGTTCGGTGGCCCCCAGCGGGAAGCGCAGGCTCTGGCCCGTGTTCAGGCTCGTCCCCGCCTCCAGATCGTAGACGTGCAGCGTGTTCCTGTCCGACACCAGCATCTTGGCGCCGCCCTCGGCGAAGCGGACGCCCTGACAGGCCGAGGGCGCGCAGTTGAGCGCCTGCTGGAAGAAGCGGATCGTCAGCGGATCGTGATCAAGCGGGTCCGGATCGGCGCCGCCGCCGCCGGGGAAGGTGCCGCCGGAGGGGCTGATCCGGGTCTGGCAGAAGGCGTGGTTGGCGCGCAAGGGGCTGACCTGGCAGGACTGATCGCCGCGGCAGGCCACCTCGGCCAGGGTCCCGTTCTCCTCGCACACCTCCCGATCGTCGCCCTTGCACCGCGACTCCCCGGCCACGCACACCTCCCCGCAGTCCTCGGGGCAGCTGGCCGGGCTCTCGCCGCCCTCGCAGACGTCGTTGCCGCAGGCCGCGGCGTCCTGGCAGCGCGTGCAGAAGACGCCCTCGGGGGTGATGCGGTCCACCCCGCAGTCGCAAGGGTCCTGGAAGTTGCACGCGATCAAGCAGCCCGCCTGCGCCCGACAGACGCCGGTGACGGCGCCCTGGCCGTCGGTCAGCAGCGTGTCGCTCTGGCCGCCGCAGGAGGCCGTGGCCGCCGTCTCGATCCGGGGCGCGCTGCCCGGCGGGCACTGGCGCGTCAGATCGACCTGGAGGCAGGCGTCCCCGAGGGCCTCAGGCTCAGGCTCGGCGCCGGGCGAGCCGGGATCGCCGCCCTCGGCGGGCGGGCACGCGGTCAAGAAAGTCAAGGCGAGGGGCAGAGTTGGGAGCAGCAGGCCGAGGTGGCGGGTCATGGCTCCTCCGGCAGCGCGCTGTAGGTGCTGATCCGCATCGCGGCGTAATCGCCGCCGACGCCGTTGCCCCACAGGACGAGGCGGCTGGCCCCCTGGTTGAAGCTCATGCCGTCGATGCCGGCCCAGGCCTGCCGATCCTCAAGGCGCTCGACGGTGCCAAGGCGCTCGCCGGACTCCGGCTCCCAGAGGGCCAGCTCGAAGGCGACGGTGCCGGAGCCGTTGTAGATGGTGTGGGCGACGACCAGCGTCGAGCCGTCGGGGCTGTAGAGCAGGAGCGAGGCCCGCATCAGCGAGGGGTTCGGCAGCCGGGAGATCCGCGAGGCCGAGGGCAGATCCCAGACCTCGACGTAGCCGTCGTGCCGGCAGCGGTCGCCGTCGGAGCCGAAGTAGCCGGTGGCGATCTGGGCGCCGTTGGGCGAGAAGGCCAGCCCGGCGTCGGCCATCTTGCAGACATTGCTGAGCTGCGGCTCGGCCGGCAGGATCGTGTAGACGAGCTGCTGGCGCTCGACGTTGTAGATGTCCACGCCCTGTATCGCCTGCCCGTAGGCGTCGGTCAGCGCCAGCGCCGCCGTGCGGCCGTCGGGGCTCAGGGCCAGGGACTGCGGCATGACCCCGCTGAGCGGGATCGTCGAGATGGGCTGGGTGCCCTCCGAGGTCAGATCCCAGAAGAGCACCACGAGCTCGTCGGGGACGAAGGGCCGCTGGGTGGAAAAAGTCCCCGCCGCCACCACCAGCCCGGCGGTCCTGCCGTCGGCGCTGATCGCGAAGTGCTCCCGACCAAAGGCGGTGTAATTGCCCGAGCCGCCGATCACCCGATCCTCGCCCGTCTGCGTGTCGTAGAGCAGGATCGGCATCCGTATCGGGCAGCCCGAGGGGTGACCATTGCAGGTGGGGCTGCTCTCCCCCTGGCCCAGGTGCAGGATGAAGCGGCCGTCGTCCGACATCCGCGCGTTGAGGATGTCTATTGGCGTCGTCACCTGCTCGCCGTAGCCCACCACCCGATCGCGCATCAGGCACTCGCCCTGGAGGCGGTCGTTCTCCCGGCACTCGGCGTCCATGCCCTCGACCAGGCAAGTCAGCCCCGCGCCGCCGAGCCGCGAGGACAGCGAGGCGTAGGTCTCCAGGATCAGCGGGGCGATCTCCCCCTCCGCGCACGAGGTCCCGGACAAGCCCAGGCAAGGGCTGTAGGCCGCGCAGAAGGCCTCCGCCGAGGGCATCCGCTCGGACCTGGAGGGCGAGAATCCATCTTCGGAGAAGAGCACGGCGCGGTTCGGCCCCCAGAGCGCCAGCTCCGGCCCCTCCCCGCTGAAGGTGACCTTCAGGCCGCTCACCCCCGGGGTGGTCCGCACGAGCTGGTAGCGCGGCGTCTCGGAGACGAGCTGTCGGCAGCGGGCCGCCTGGAAGTCGTTGCCCCCGCAGTGGCGCAGCAGGCCCCAGGTCTGGCTGGGGCGCAGGTCCCGCCCCGAGCCCTCTCGGAGGATGGCCGCCGGCTCGGGCAAGTCCGCGTCTCCAAAGAGGATTCGCCCCGAGATCCGCGGCCCCCCGGAGTCATCGCCGTTGCCCCCCGTGTCGCCGCCGTCGACCAGCTCATTGCGGCGGCACTCGACCCGCCCCGCCCCGTCGTCCTCGCAGACCTCGTCCGAGGGGCAGGGCAGCCCGTCCCACCGCCCGCGCAGGTTGCACACCTCGATCAGCGCGCCCTGACAGCGCTGCGCGCCCGGCTGACACTCCCCGGCGCAGTCCTGGGGGCAGCCCTGCGGGTCCTCGCCGCCCTCGCACACGCCGTCGCCGCACGCCGCGACGTCCTGGCAGTTGACGCACACCACGCCGTCGCGGGTGACCGACTCGACCCCGCAACGGCACGGGCTGGAGAACTGACAGGCCACCTGGCAGCCCGCCTGACCGAAGCAACGGCCGCTGACGGCGCCCTCGCCGTTGACCAGATCGCCCTGCACCGAGGCCACGCACACGCTGTCGGCCGTCGCCCCGAGCAGGGGGTTGGACCCCGGCGGGCACTGCGCCAGCAGATCGGACTCGACGCACTGAACCGCCAGCTCCTGCGAGGGCAAGGGCTCCTCCGTCGAGCAACAGCCCGAAAGAGCGATCCCTGCAAAGACAAAAAAAACCAACAACTTCAAGCGCATACTACCTCTAAACGCCCGCGCCACGACCTCGCAAGGCGCCCGCTCCCCTGAGCCCAACGCGAGATCCGATCGCAAGTTTCACCCCCACCAATGTGAGCAAGCCTCGCCGTGATGTCCAGCGCCGCGCTCGCATCGAGCCCAGCCCCGCCCGCTCGCTGTCGACGGGCCAGATGCCGTTGACACTGAAATTGATTTCAGCTATTCTTCGAGCCCACATGGGGAAGGAGGCAAGATGGCAGGCTACGGACGCAAGAAGGCGCGCAGATCGCGCACGCAGGAGGGTGCCGCCGGGGAGGAAGAGGGCGGGGAGCGCGGGCGCAGCGCGCGGGGAGCGCGCGCGGAGGGGGTCGAGGTCAAGCCGGCGTCGCTGGACACGCTGATGGAGCGCTCCTTCAGGCTGCTGGCGGCCCGCGCGCGGGGCGTCGAGGAGCTGCGGCGGCGGCTGCTCCAGCGCGAGGACGCGGGGGCTGAGCTGGTCGAGCAGGTCATCGCGCGGCTCCTGGATTACGCCTACCTGAACGACGAGAAGTTCGCCCGCGACTACAGCCTGTCCAAGATCAACGGCAAGCCGATGGGGCGGCGGCGCCTGGAGCGGGATCTGACCAACAAGCACCTGCCCGAGGCGCTGATCCAGGCCGCCCTCGACGAGCTCTACGAGGCGCACCCCGAGGGGAGGCTGATCGAGGAGGCGCTCGATCGGCGCGTGCACGCCTACGGGCTCCCAAAGAGCTACAACGACCTCCAGAAGATCGCGGCGAAGCTGATGCGGCGCGGGTTTGATCCGGGGGTGGTGCGCGAGCAGACCGGCGATCTGTGGCGAAAGGCCAAGGAGGCGGGGGTGTTGGAGGTCGAGCCCGGCTCGCGGCAGGAGAGCGACCGTTCGGAGGAGCTCGACGCGCTGGTCGAGAAGCTCGTCCGCACGCTGGGGCGGCCGAAGAACTTCAAGGACGCGCGCAAGTTCTCCGAGCGCCTGATGCGGCGGGGCTTCTCGTTCGAGTCGATCCGGCAGAAGGTCGACCCGCTCTGGAAGTCGTGACGGGCGGGCGGCCTCAGAAGCCGTTCGGAGATGAAAGGCTTCTCAGGCGTTCCCGGCCCGGGAGCGCCGCTGGGCGTCGAGGAAGACGACGCGCCGGATGCCGGCCTGATCGAGGACGACCCGGATGGGCTCCTCGCTGATCACGGCGCCCTGGCCGACGCCCTCGGAGAGCCGCAGGACGATGTTGACGTGGTAGACGCGGGCGCACTGGATGGTCCGCAGGCGCGCCGCGCCGGGCTTGACCTGGTGGTAGGGCTCGTAGGGGTCGTCCATGTACTCGCAGATCCGGCGCATGTTCAGCCGGATGATGTCGTTGAGCCCCTCGGCGCCCTCCATCTGGGCGTCGAGCTTGTCGGTCGAGAGCGTCACGGCCTTGGTGTAGTGGACGACGACCTCCGGCCGCCCCTCCTCGGCGACCTGATTGGGGTGCCGGGAGTGACGGCGAGCGACGACCACGGGGTCGACGGCCTTGGGGTCGACGACCCGGACCACCTCGCGGCACTTCCCGATGGTCTCGCCGCGCATGTCCTGGATGTCGCTGACCATGTCGGGCATCCAGCGCCTCGCCCGGCGCCCGAGGTAGTGTCGACCCCACTCCTTGAGGCGATCCTTGATCATGTAGGAGACGACCATCGCGATGACGAAGGGCCAGGTGTTGCTCCAGGCCACCTGCACCCAGAGGCTGGCGGTGACGGCGAAGAGCATGGCGATGGCCGCCGCCACCATCCCGATCAGATCGGAGGTCATCCGGATCTGGGCGTCGTTCTGACGGATCTTGAAGTACAGGACGCTTCGCACGCTCCGCTTCAGGACGCGGCGGTGGTAGGGGAAGTGCTCGTTCTCCTTGCCCGGCTTGACCACGCTGATGAAGCCGCGAGACTTGCGGTAGACCACCTGGGCGTGGGCGTAGGCGGCCATGAGCCGCTGCGCCTCGCGCAGCCGCAGCGAGCACGCGCTCTCGCGCTCGGAGCGCGTGTCGAGCGCGTGCAGGATGGTCGTGCAGGCGTCCTCGGTGACCAGCGCCGAGTACTCGTCGACCGCCGCCCAGCTCTGGCGCACCCTGTCCTCGTCCTGGGCCGCGCCGACGCACTCGTTCCCAAAGCGGCGCAGGCGCTCGACGGCCTCCTCCAGGCGCCCCAGGAAGGCCTGCATGGCCTCGGCCAGCGCCGACTCGGCCCGCTCGACCTCGGCCACGTCCGCCTCGGGCGCGTCGACCTCCGCGACCCCGGAGGGCAGCGCCTCGACGCGATCGAGCACCTCGCGCATCGCCTCCCGGCTCGCCTCCCGGTACAGGCAGCCGAGGTGCTTGAGGCGCCGCGACAGCGCCTGACCCTCCTCCTCCCCGCCCTGCCCCTTGTCGGGGGGCTTGCAGAACCAGTCCAGCGCCTCGGACTCCGAGGCGAAGCGCTCCAGCGACATCGTCGGGGTCTTGACCCGCAGGAAGGCCGCCATGTCGCCGTAGAAGCGCTGGGCCGTGTAGGTGTGCTCGTCGATCCCCAGCTCGCGGGGCACGAACATGAAGAGCTCCACCACGTAGCGGTGCTGCGCCGCGCTCGGCGGGATCAGGTAGCTCAGCTTGAGCTCGAGCTGGTGGCGATCGTGGAACTCAAGCCGTCTGTCGATCAGCGCGTCGTGGGTCATGGTCGGCGATCATAGCCTGGATCGACGCGACTATCGAGGCCAAAAAGCGCGCATCCCCCTTTGACTCACCGCATCGTTTCAAACAGCATACCTTGTGACCGGATCAAGGACACCGCCGCGATCCAACGACCTGCGGAGCCCATGAGCAAGATCGACTACACAACCCGCGTCCACGACATCGCGGGCGCCCCCCAGGACCTGAGCGCTCAACGGGGCCGCGTGATGCTGATCGTCAACACGGCCAGCAAGTGCGGCTACACCCCCCAGCTCAAGGGCCTCCAGCGGCTCCACGACGACGTCGCCTAGCGCGGGCTGTCCGGGATGGGCTTCCCCT
>SXGT01777999.1_pt1 | contig 15106 bp, 12 predicted proteins | sample 3176221 | NCBI WGS metagenome assembly SXGT01 (sample SAMN11356862, study PRJNA531348) | freshwater metagenome | isolation source: freshwater sample F1-120 | place: China: Fuxian Lake, Yuxi | collected 2017-12-25
AGCGAGTTCGGCACCATCACCGTGATCGCCAGCGGCAACGAACGCGACGCCAGGCGCGCGACGACCGCGGAGTTGCACGACGCCGACATGCCGAGGCCGCCGTACTCCTTCGGGATCACCAGGCCGAAGAAGCGCTCGCGCTTGAGGAAGTCCCAGACTTCGCGCGGCAGATCGCGTTCCTGGTGCACGCGCCAGTCGTCGGTCATCGCACAGGCGCGCGCGACGGGACCGTCGAGGAACGCGCGTTCCTCGGGCGTGAGGTCGGGATACGGCGCGTTGGCGAGCGCGTGCAGCGACGGCTTGCCGGAGAACAGTTCGCCGTCGAGCCACACGGTGCCAGCCCCGATCGCGGCGCGTTCGGTCTCGCTGATCGCCGGCATGAAACCGCTCTTGCGGAAGAAGGCGAGCACGCGATCGCTGAGCAGCGGTCGACGCAGGGCGGGGATCGTCAGCACGAGCAAGGGCAGCAGCACGATTGCCGCGAGCCACCAGGGGGCGCCGAACGTCCAGCACTGGATCGCCACGAGCGCCGTGCAGCAGAATCCCGGCACGCCCACGAACAGTGCCGCGAGCAGCAGCGTCACCACGGTCAGCAGGATCGTGAAGGCAGACAGGTCGGCGCAGGCGCCGTAGTGCAGGATGTCCATGGGATGCGGCGTAGACACCGCGGTATCGGCATTCCGCTGCCTTCACCTAGTCCCGGATTGCGCGATGCCTACGGGGCGAGCCCGCCGTCAGAGGTCGCGCGCGTAGAAGGTGTCGCAGCCGTGGTGGCCGGTGGCCCCTTCCGCCCCGCACAACGGCCGGAAACCGGCGGCCCGATAGAGCTTCTGTGCCTGCTGCATCTGGTGGGTCGTCTCCAGGTAGCAGCGGCGGAAGCCGACGGTGCGCATCTCGTCGAGCAACAACAGCAGCAGGGCCCGGCCGAGGCCCCGGCCGCGGGTTTCTGGCCGGAAGTACATCTTGCGCAACTCGCAGGTGGCCGCGGCAGGATCGCTGCCGGAGAGCGGCGCAAATCCGGCTCCCCCGAGCACCTGCCCGTCGCGTTCGAGCACGAAGTAGCGCGCCTGCGGCCCGCGGTAGGCGGCACACATGCCGTCGACTTCGGCGTCGTGGATCGCAAAGCCGGGCCCGCACGCACCGTGTTCGGTCATCACCGCGCGGATCGTGGCGGCGACCGCGGCATCGTCGGCGGGGCGGATCGGACGCAGCAGCCAGAGTTCGGTGGTGGGCGCCATCGCCGCAGGTTAGCGGCGCTGCAGTCGTCGCGCTTCCTTCAGCATGCGGTCCCACTGGAACGCGGGCCCCGGGTCCTGCTTGTTCTTCTGCACGTGGAAGTGACCGACGATGCCCGCGAACGCGCGCAGCTCCGCTTCGGGCAACACGTGGTTGACGATGTTGCCGTCGATATTGCGCGGCGCGTCGAGCCGGATGCGCGGGAACACCTCGGCGAGCGCCGCGCACAGCCGGCTCAACGCAGCGTACTGCTGCTCGGTGAAATCGAGCTGGTGGTAGACCTTGCCCTGCACTTCGCCGGCGATGATGTCGGGCCGCGCCGGGCGGATCACGAAGTCGGGCGTCTGGATGCCGGCCTCCTTCATCCACGCCGGGAACTTCTGGCGCCAACCCTCGGCGTCCTTCTCGTACCACAGCGCCATCGGCGCGCTCATCGGTTGCGGGTAGGCACCCGGATGCGCGATCTCGACGCCGATCGAGAAGTCGTTGGCGATCGTCGCGTGCTGCGCCTTCTCGCGCAGGTCGAGCGTCTGGTAGATGGTGCCGTCGACGTCGAGCAGGAAGTGCACCGACAGGTTGCGCACGTCCTGCAGCACCTTGAAGCACTGCCGCGCCGAGCCGGCCATGTCGTAGTGCAGCACGAACTGGTGCACGACCTGCCGCAGGTCCTCGAGGTCGAGGCCCGTGGTGCGGGCGCGGGCGGCGATCGCATCCGGCAGGTTGCCGCGCAGGGCGTAGCGGCGTTTGCCATCGGGCGGCTCGCTGCGGTCGAAGAACTTGCCTTCGCGGTAGGCGTCGTAGCCGGTCGCCTCGCGCCAGCTGACGACGCGCGTGTCGATCGGGAAGCGCTCGCCGCAGACTTCGAGCGTGTGGCCTTCGCGCAGCGCCGGGGCCGCGGTGCAACGGGCGAACAGCAGCGCCAGCAGGATCGCGCTGGCGGCGGCGAGCCGGTACTTGAAGGACGGAGACGTCATCGGCTGAGGTCCGGGCGGCCGAGGTGGTGGGTGGTGGTGGCTTGCCAGGCTTCGCCGACGGCGGTCAGCGCACCTTCGCCGTAGAGCTTGCCGACCAGGGCGAGCATCGTCGGCCGCCCGCCATCCGCGTCGGCGCGGCCGACTGGCAGCACCAGCGTCGGATGTCCGCTCAGGTTCGTCGCGGTGAGCATCGGGCCGCCGTGCGTCGGCGCGACCACGACATCGACGTTGGCGAACGTGGCGTCCATCGCCGCCAGCAACGCCGTGCGCGCCCGGCTCGCCTGCAGGTACTCGACCGCCGGGATCGTGCGCGCGGCGCGAAACTGGTTGGGCCAATCCGAATCGGCTTGCCCGGGCAACTGCGGCAGCAGGCCCGTGCGCAGCGCTTCGTCGAACGCCGCCGCCGCTTCCGCGTGCAGCATCGTCAGCATGCCTTCCATCGGCGCGCGCGGCAGCGTGATCGGCGTCAGCTCGACGCCCTGTGCCGTCAACCACTGCACGAACGCCTTGTCCTCGGCGCGCGACGGGAAGTCGCGCTGTTGCACGATGCCGAACTTCAGGCCCTGCAGGCCAGCGCCGGGGCGCCAGGCGAAGGGGGCGTCGACCGCGGCCGGATCTTTGCCATCGCGGCCGCGCATCGCGTCGAACACCAGCGCCGCATCGACCGCACTGCGCGCGATCGGCCCGACCTTGTCCATCGTCCACGACAACGGCATCGCGCCGTGCCGGCTCACGGTGCCAAACGTCGGCCGCAGCCCGCCGATGCCGCACTGCCGGCATGGCGACACGATCGAGCCGAGCGTCTCGGTGCCGATCGCGAACGGCACGAGTCCCGCGGCGACCGCGCTGGCGGGGCCCGCCGACGACCCGCTGCTGCCTTGCGTCGGGTTCCACGGATTGCGGGTCCGGCCACCGTGCCACAGATCGCCCATCGCCAACGCCCCGAGCGACAGCTTGGCGACCAGCACGGCGCCGGCGTCGTGCAGCTTCTTCAGGCAGGTCGCCTCGATGTTCCAGCGGTTGTCGCGCCACGGTGCGGCACCGAACGACGTCGGCGTGTCGGGCCAACCGAACAGGTCCTTGGCGCCGTACGGAATCCCGTGCAGCGGGCCGCGGTCGGTGCCGGCGGCGAGTTCGGCGTCGCGTTGTTTCGCTTCGGCGCGGGCGGCGTCAGCGCGTTGGTGCACGACGCAGAACAGCTGTGGGTCGAACTTCTGCAGGCGCGACAGCGCCAACTCGACGAGTTGCACCGCGGTGACCTTCTTCTGCCGCAGCCAGCTGGCAAGCTGCGGGATCGTCGCGAACGCGAGGTCGGCATCGGTGGCCGCCGCCGGCACGTCGGCGGGGATCGCGAACGGCAAGCGGCCGGTGGCGGCGGGGCGCGGCCGGGCGATGGGCCAGGGATCGAACGACGCACACGGCGGCAGTTCGAACGGGATCGCCTGCTTGCGCAGGGCCTCGTAGCCGCTGCGCAACTGCGGCAGGCGCCGGGCGGCTTGCGCCCGTTCCTCGGCGGTGAACTCGAGCGCGGCCAGGCGCGCCGCCGCCGCCAGGTCCTCGGCGTCATCTGGCGTGCGCATGGGCGCTGCGGCGAACGGCACGGCAGCACCCAACAGGAACGACCGGCGGTCGGTCGACAAGGAACTGGCGTCGGGCATCGGCGGCAGGAGTTCGAGATGACGACAGGGGTTCTGTGGCTTCGGCCACGTGGACCCGCTGCCCCGCCCGCTATCTTGGCCGCCCGCTGCCCGCACACCAGAACCGACCTGCATGCACCGATACTCGCCGCCGTTCCTCCTGTTCGCCGCCGCTCTTTCCGCCCAGACCCCCGAGGCAGCGGCGCCCGCCAAGATGCCGGAACCGCCCGCCGCCATGGGCACGATCCAGCAGAAGGAACTGCTCGCGCACGCGACGTTCCTCGCCAGTGACGAATTGCAGGGCCGCTTGACCGGCTCGCCGGGACAGGTCGCCGCGGCGAAGTACATCGCCGACCACTTTGCGCAGCTTGGCCTCGAACCGCTCGGCGAAACCGTCGAGGGCAAGGTCTCCTGGCTGCAGCACTATGCCGTGCAGCGCACCCACGTCGAGGAGGGCACGCACCTCAAGATCGGTGGCGTGGCGCTGGACAAGGACTTTGCCATCCTCGGTGGCAAGGCACTCGACCTGGCTCTCGACGCCAAGGCCCACTTCGTCGGTCTCGGCAAGAAACCCGCGGGCGAAGGCGCCGACGGCGGCCTCGATCTCGACGGCAAGGTGGCGGTCGCGGTGATCAAGCCGCTCAAGGGCAAGATCGACAAGACGCTGAGCATCGAACAGAAGTTCATGACTTCGTTCACGACGTTCAACAACCTCGGCAAGACCGCGAAGGCCCTCGGCAAACGGGGTGCCAAGGCGGTCGTGTTCGTGCAACTCGCCGATCCGAGCGGCTTGTCCGACACCCTCAACTACCTGGCGTTGGCGAAGGGCAAGGACTCGCTGGTCGCCACGTTCGGCGGCGCCGACCCGGGCATGGGGGCCGTGGCCCAGATGCTCGGCGGCGACGGCGCGATGCCGACGCTGGTGCTGTCGGTGCCGGCGAGCGCGCTGGTGCTCGGCGAGCTGGGCCTGCCGGTCGAGACCGTGGCGGCGTACGCGGCGGGCGGCGAGCTGCCGGTGGCGAAGGACGGCGTGCCGGTGCAGGGCAAGCTCGCAGTCGCCATCGACGCCAACGCCAAGGCGTGCAACGTCGTCGCGGTGCTGCGCGGCAGCGATCCGGAGTTGGCCAAGGAGGCGATCGTCTACTCGGCGCACATGGACCACGTCGGTACGCGCATCGACGGCGAAGTGTTCAACGGCGCCGACGACAACGCGTCGGGTTCGGCGGGGCTGCTCGCGATCGCGACCGCGTTCGCCAAGAGCAAGGAGAAGCCGCGCCGCAGCATCATCTTCCTGTCGGTCTCCGGTGAGGAACTCGGGCTCTGGGGCTCGGCCTACTACGCCGCGAACCCGACGTGGCCGGCGACGCAGATCGTCGCCAACATCAACACCGACATGATCGGCCGCAACGGACCGGAGTCGGCCGCCGACGAGGTCACCGTGACGCCGAGCAACCGGCACGCGATGTTCTCGACCATCGTCCAGGACGCGGCGCGCTGCGGCGAAGTGCTCGGCGTCAAGTTCGAGTCGGGTGACAAGTACTACGAACGCAGCGACCACTACAACTTCGCGAAGAAGGGCATCCCGGTGGTGTTCTTCTGCAACGGCGAGCACGAGGACTACCACCAGGTCAGCGACCACGCCGACAAGTTGTCGGGCGACAAGATGGAGAAGATCGCGCGGTTGGCGTTCTGGACCGGCTGGAACGTGGCCAACGCCGAGGCGCGGCCGCGCAAGCTGGGCAAGCGCGAAGGCTGGCGCTGAGTCGCGGCAGCGGCACACTGTGCGGATGCGAAACCACCCGCCCGACGTCGCCGCGTTCCTCGCCGTGGGCTCGTTCGCCGTCGTCGGTGCGTCCCCCGATCGCACCAAGTACGGCAACAAGGTGCTGCGGTGCTACCAGCAGCACGAACTGCCGGTCGTCGCCGTGCATCCGAAGGCCACGGTGGTCGAAGGCGCGCCGGTGTTCGCGACCCTCGCCGCGATTCCCGGGCCGCCGCGGGCGGTGTCGATCGTGGCGCCGCCGGCGGCCGCGTTGGCGATCGTCCGCGATGCCGCGGCCGTGGGAATCCGGCACCTGTGGTTCCAGCCCGGCGCCGAAGAGGCGGCGGCCATCGCGGCGGCGCGCGCGGCGGGCATCGCCGTGATCCACGGCGGCCCGTGCCTGCTGGTCGCACTCGGGTTCCACGACGACTGAACGCGGCCGAGCGGCCGGCCAGAACCTGCCGCGTCGCATTGCCGGCGCTGCGGTGCTGCGGTAGACGTTCGTGCATGTCCCTCGTCGCCGTGACCAAAGCCGCCGAGGCCGAACTGCAGACGCTGCGCTTTGGTCCGCCCGTTGCGTGCGTCTACGACCCGCTCGACTACGCGTGGGACCTGCACCGCCAATGGCTGCAGCGATTCGGCCGCGGCAAGAAGGAAGTTCTGCTGCTCGGCATGAACCCCGGTCCGTTCGGCATGGTGCAGACCGGCGTGCCGTTCGGCGAAGTGGAAGCGGTGCGCAGCTGGCTTGGCTTGCGCGGCGTCGTGCGGCGCCCGGCGCAAGAGCATCCCAAGCGCCCCGTGCTCGGACTCGACAGCACGCGCTGCGAAGTGAGCGGCAAGCGGCTGTGGGGCTGGGCCGCATCGCGCTTCGTCACGCCGGAGCGGTTCCTGCGCCGATTCTTCGTCACCAACTACTGCCCGCTCGCGTTCGTCGCCGACAGCGGCGCGAACCTCACTCCCGACAAGCTGCCGAAGAAGGATACCGCCCCGCTGTTCACGATCTGCGATCGCATGCTCGACCAGGTGGTGGAGGTGCTGCAGCCGTCGCTGGTGGTCGGCGTCGGGGCGTTCGCCGAGCAGCAGGCCGCCCGCGTGCTCGCGCATCGGGGCGTGCGCATCGGCCGCATTCCGCATCCGAGCCCGGCGAGTCCGGCGGCGAACCAGGGTTGGGAGCGCCTCGCCGACGAAGCGTTCGCTTCGCTCGGCGTGCACACCGGCGCGTGATCGGCGCTACTGGAAGCAGGCCGGCGGCCGGCGCAGGCGACCGAGGTGGTGCTGCAGCGCCGTGAACAGCCGCTTGCGCGCGCGCATGATGCGGATCGCGACGGTGCCGGTGGGCAGGCCGAGTTCGACGCCGGCTTCCTGGTAGGGCTTGCCCTTCTGCACGCACAGCTCGAACACGACGCGGTAGTGCTCGGGCAACTCGGCGACCGCCGCATGGAACGCGGCCATGAACTCGTCGGATTCGACTTCGTGGTGCACTTCGCCGGTCGGCAGCGACTCGATCAGGTCCGGGCCATCGACGGGTTGCAGGCTGCTGACCGGGCGCGGCAGGCGCTGGCGCGACCGCAGCGCGGTGAGGGCCTGATTGCGCGCCACTTCGAACAGCCAGGCGCGGAAGTTGGTGCCGGGCCGGTAGAGGTAGCTCTTGCAGAGGACCTTCTCGAACACCTCCTGGACCACGTCCTGGGCCAGGTGCGGGTCGCGCACCATGCCGTGCACGAAGTGGTAGAGGCGCTTGCCGTACCGCTGTTCCAGGGTGGTCAGCGGCAGTTCGGTTTCGCCGGCCTGCAGCCGGGCCACCAGGTCTTCGTCACCAGGTTCGATCGAGGGCGGATCGAGGCGGTCCATGCCCGGCTAGAACAAGTTGCGTGCCGACCGGGTCGCTCGGCGTAGAAATTACGCAAGTCGTTGTTTCGTAGTCGAATACGATTCGAGTTGCGGGCTTTCGGTCGGCTGGTGCCATCGCCGGTTGGCACCCCGGTGCCACGCGGGCTAGGCGGCGAATTTCACGACGCCGCAAACGGTTGTCAGACCGGAAACAGCGCGGCGCCGCCTTCGAGGCCCGCGTCGAGCAGAGCCAGGTTGGCGCTCTGGCGCGGGTCCTCGTCGCCGTGCGTCAGGTAGCCCCAACGCAGCCGGCGCAGCGCCAGGTAGGCGATCGCGGTCCGGATGCTCCACTCGGCGCGGATGCGGTCGCCGCCGACAGCACCACCAAACCAGCGCGCCAGCAGTTGCCGCTTCCACTCGTGGTGGCGTTGGCTGTGGATCCAGAACCAGGCGAAGTCGTGGTCGGACTTGCCGATGCCCACGCATTCGAAGTCGACCAGGAACGGCATGCCGTCCTCGTTGACGATGATGTTGCTCTCCTGGAAATCGCCGTGCACCAGCGACTGCTTGCGGCCATCGGTCCAGCGCACCGCCTCGGCGAAAAACCGCTGCACGGCGCGCCAGCGCGCTTCGCCGAGCACGAACAGCACGGCGTCGTACATCGCGCGAATGCGGTCGAGGTAGCCGATCGGATCCCAGTGTTCGAGCGGGAAGTCGCGGCGGCCGAGCATGCGGTCGGTGGGCAGCTCGGCGAGCTTCTGCAGCAGCGTGATGACGTGTTCCTGGCCGATGACCTCTTCGGTCGGCCCGGCAGCGCCGCGCAGCCACTCGAGCAGCAGCCAGCGCGGCGGGTCACCGGGGCCGACGGCGATGGTGCGTGGCGCCGGGAAGGTGCGCCGGGCCGGATCGACGCTGTCGAGGTAACGGTAGAAGCCCGCCTCGCGGCGGCTCCAGTCGTCGGCGCGCATGCCCGAGGGCAGGATCGTCTCGGGCGCGATCGGCAGGTAGTACTTCAACAAGAACTGGCGGCCGCCTTGGCCTTCGGCCAGCAGCGGCACCGAGCTGCGATGGCCGGAAACGAGCCGTTGCGAATGGTCCAGTTCGCGCAGTTGCAGTTCCTGCAGCACACTCCGCGCGGCAGCCAGGCCAGTGTCGGTAGTAGTCAACGGGGTCGTCTTGTCGGGTTCGTCGCCAAACTTCGCCAGCCCGCGCATCGTCGTTCCCGTCCTTCGTCGTGAAGGCCAGATCGCACCCGCGAGGGAGTCGCACGCCAGTTGTAGGCCAAGGGGTCGCTGGTGCGACACCTTCCTTGCCATCGGCCAGAGCCCGCCATCGCCGGGTCGCATCAAGAAAGTCCCTGCCGCCAGCCGAGATACGACTGCCGATGTCCGAGAACGGGAATCCCAACGCAAGCAGCACCAACGCCAGCTCTGTCGCCACTGCGACGGAGTTGAAGGACTGCATCGCTGCGTTGGTCGACGGGCTCGTCCACAAGGACGACGAGACCTTCGAGTCCGAGTTCGTGCACCTGCTGACGCGCGTGCGTGAGCTGGTCGATCGCAAGGTGCGCATGGACGGCACCAAGACCGACACGCGCGACTTCCTCGGCGAGCTGCTGTTCACGCGATTGCGTCGCGGCATGCACCTGTTCCTGCGCAGCGACGACGACGTCACCGCGCTGCGCGCCGCCGAGTGGGTCATGGGCGTGTTGTTCTCGGTGACGACGCTGTCGGAGTTCGCCAAGGCCTTCGACCAGTCGCTGATCCGGGCGACCTCGGGCGCGCGCGACTTCAACTTCGCCGGCCGCACCGACTTCATCTCGGTCGAGGAAGTGATGCAGATGCTGTCCTCGGGCAAGCATCTCGGCTGCCTGAGCCTGGAGAAGGGCGACAACCGCCTCGACATCTACCTGAAGGACGGCCGCATCTGGTTCCTCGATCCGCACCACATGATCCGTCGGGTGCTGCCCGGCGATTCGATGCGGCATCGCGAGATCCCGGAAACGCTGGTCACCGAGGCCGAGAGCCGCCGCGCCCGCGAAGGCGTGCCGGTGTTGGTGTCGCTGGCCGAGAAGGGCGTGTTCAAGAAGGAAGAACTGCGCGAGGTCATGCGCATGTTCGGCAAGGAAGTGCTGTTCGACTTCATGCGCGAGCAGGAGCCGTACGCCTTCTACTACCGCAAGCTCGACCAGCTGCCGCCGTTCGCCGAAGGCAACGACCTGCGGCTCGGCGTCACTTCGATCCTGCTCGAAGGCTCCAAGCAGCTCGACGACTGGAAGCAGATGCTGCTGGCGTTCCCGAACCCCGACCTGCCGCTGGAGCCCCGCGCCGACATGTTCGCCCGCATGGGCGACGTCGCGCTCGGCGTGCTCGAGGTGAAGTTGCTGGCGCAGATCAACGGCGACACCACGCCGCGTTCGCTGGTCAACGCGTTGGGGCTGCCGCTCTACGACGTCTACCAGCTGCTGATCCGGCTCAGCAAGGAAGGCATCCTGTCGGCGGGCGGTGGCGCCGACGTGTTGCTCGACATGGGCGTCGCCACCGACGAATCGTCGGTGCAGGCGTCGATGCGCGAAGCGTTCGCGGCACTCGATGCCAACGACGACGCCGAGCAGCGCAAGAGCGCGATCGATCGCGTGTTCGGCGGTGACGACAATGAGGCGAAGACGCCGTTGTCCGCACTCGACAAGGTGCTCGGCTCCATGGCGCCGCCGCCGATGAAGCCGCCCCCGAAGGGCAAAGACCTCGTCTCCGAGCTCGATCGCGAGTTGCTCGACATCCTGCGCAAGGGCAAGAAGAACTGAATTGCGGCGGCGTGGCGCGGCCAGGCTTCGTCAGCAGCGGTTGCGGCGCAGTTGCAGCCAGCGCGACGTGCGATCGATCGCCACGGTGAGCCCGATCATCGCCCACAAGAACGTGGCCGCGGCGCCGTGCTGCCGCCAGTCGAGGTTGAATTTGAACATGTGGCCGAGGCCGCCGGCGCCGACGACGCCGAGCGCGATGCCCAGGCGCACGTTCACCTCGAACTGGAAGAACGTGTAGGTGCGCCAATCCGGCCACACGCGCGGCAGGGCGGCGTAGGCGAACACCTGGGCCCGGCAGGTGCCGCCGGTGCGTTCGAGGCGGCGGTACTCGACGTTGTCGAGCGACTCGGTGAACACGCGGTGCAGCACGCCGGCCGAGTGGATCGCAACCGCGAGCACGCACGGGGTCACGCCCATGCGGAAGAACACCGCCAGCAGGATCACCCACGCGACTTCGGGCACGCCGCGGCAGACGAGCGCGAACGCGCGCACGAGCAGCACCGAGAGCCAGCGCAGCAGCCGCAGGTGTCGCGGTGGGTTCTCGCCGAGGAAACGATGTGGTTCGACCTGGAAGGCGATCGAGGCCGGGAAGACCAGCACGGCGGCCAGCGCGGCGCCGAGCACCGTCGCCAGGAAGCCGATCGCGAGCGGCACCACGCTGTGCTTCGCGGCGGAACCGAGCGCCGCCAGCGACAGATCGGGCACGAACAGGCCGAGCGTGTAGGGTGCGGCGAAGTCCCAATCGATGCGGGTCAGTTCGCCGGCGGCGGTCGCCATCGCCGGTGCCAGCGACCAGGTGGCCAACAGCACCAGCACCAGCGCCACCAGCGCGACCTGCAGTCGCCGCCGCGATTGCGACCGGCGGTCGATCGTGCCGCGGGCGCGCGGATGGTTGGGATCGACGCGCAACCGCTGCCGCACCAGGTTCGAAACCAGGTCGGTGCTGGCGGTGACCAGCAGCAGCCCCAGCAACACGGTGGCGACCCGCGACCACGAGCCGTCGGTGTATTCGTCCCACAGCTGCGCGCCGAGGCCACCGCCACCGACGACGCCGATCACCGACGCGTTGCGCACGGCGCACTCGGTGCGCATCAGCAGGAATGACAGCGTGGTGCGCGCCGCCAGCGGCTGCACGCCGTACAGGAACACCTGCGCCCGCGTGGCGCCGCTGCTGCGCAGCGCCGCGTAGCGGCGCGGATCGAGGTTGTCCCACTGCTCGCTCAGCACCTTGCCGAAGATGCCGGCGGTGCTGAGGCCGATCGCCAGCACGCCGGTGATCGCATTCACGCCGGTGAGGTTGGCGAGCACGATCGCCCACGCGATGTCGGGCACGCCGCGCAAGATGTCGAGCAGAAGCCGGCAGCCTTCCAGCAGCACTCCGCGTGGCCAGCGAACCCAGCGCGGCGCCGGTTCGTCGCCGAGCACGAGGCAGCGGGTGGCGCCGAGTGCGAGCGGATACCCGAGCAGGAAGCCGGTGGTGACGCCGAGGATCGCGACCGCGAGCGTCTCGATCGCGAGCCGGCCACACACAGCGAGCATCGCGCCGGACAGGTCCGGTGCAGCGAAGGCGCCGAGGTAGGCGGCCAGGCGGTCCCACGCGTCGAGGAACCCCTTGAAGCCGGTGATGGCTTCCAGGTTCCACGACAGCAGCGACGCGCTGAGCAGGCCGAGACCGACCAGGGCCCACAAGCCGACGTGGCGGGGCCCGCGAGTGGGCGCCGGACACACTTCGGTCATGCGCCCCCGGCCGTGTCGAGTTCGACTTCGTCGAGACGCAGGGTGTGGTACTCGTCGCGGTAGATGGTGCGCAGCAGTTCGCGCGTCAGCGCACGGACGGGACCGTCGAACACCAGGGCGCCGTCGCGCAACGCCAGCACCCGGTCGAACGGCAGCCGCAGCAGGTCGAGCGCATGCAGGCTCACCAGCACGGTGGTGTCCTTGCCGGCGATGCCGAGCAACAACTGCACGATCTCCCGGCCGAGCCGGATGTCGAGCGAGCTGGCCGGTTCGTCGGCGAGCACGATTTGTGGGGACTGCAGCAGCAAGCGCGCGATCGCGACCCGTTGCTGTTCGCCGCCGGACAGTTCTTCGGGCAACGCCCACAGCCGGCTCGCCAGTTCGACGCGATGCAGGGCGTCATTGGCGCGCGCGACTTCCTGCGGTCGCAGCAGCGACCACAGGGCCTTCCACAGCGACCATTGGCCGAGCCGCCCGATCAGCACGTTGTGGGCGATGCGAAGCCCAGGCACCAGGTTGTCCTGCTGGTGCAGGAAGCCGATCTGTTTGCGCAACCGGCACAGCGAACGGCCGTGCAGCGCACCGGTGCGCTGGCCGAGCACGTGCACTTCGCCTGCACTCGGCCACATCACGCCGCCGCTCAAGCGCAGCAGCGTGGTCTTGCCGGCCCCGGACGGGCCGATCAGGGCGACGCGCTCGCCGCGACGGATGGTGAGGTCCACGCCTGCCAGCAGGACGCGGTCACCGATCCGCTTTTGCACCCCGACGAAGCGAATGTCGGGGCCGAGTTGCGCCGCCGTTGCGATCACTGCAAGAAGCCGGCTGGCAGCGAGTCGCGCACCTTGCGGATGCTGTCCCAGAGCTTGCCGTCGGCAGCCTGGAACTTCTCCTTCGCCGACCACGCGTCGAGGATCGCCTTGTCCTCGGCGTTCTTCTTGTCGAGCTTGGTGAAGGCCTCGGTGATCTTCAGGTTCATCTCCTTGCCGAGCCGCTGGTGGCCGACCCAGGCGTAGTCGACGTAGCCCGGCGTAACGAAAATGATCGGGGCGTTCGCCTTATCTTCGGCGCTGGCCTTCTCCCAGTAGGTGAAGTTGAGCGCGCCGATGTCGGTGGCGCCGCTGGCGACCGCCTTCAGCGTCGCACCGTGGCCGCCGCTGGCTTGGTAGCCGCACTCGCTCTTGAACGCCTTGTTCGGGTCGATGCCCGCGGCGGTCAGGAAGAACCGCGGCATCAGGTGGCCCGACGTCGAGTTCTTGTCACCGAACGTGAACGTGAAGTCCTTGGCCATCGCCTTCAGGTCGGCGAGGTTGTCGATCTTCTTGAGCTTGCCTTCGTCGACCAGCTTCTTGTTGGCGATGAAGTAGGTCTTGAAGTCGAGGTCGATGTCGCGCGTCGCCAGCACCATCGTCTGGCCCTTGCCGGCGTCGAGGGCGTCGACGGTGGTCTTGCCGCCGAGCCACGCGAAGTCGACCTTGTTGCTGACCAGCGCGTTCACGGCCATCGTGTAGTCGTTGGCCGGCACGTAGGTGACCGGCACGCCGAGCTTCTTCGTCAGGTGCTCACCGAGCGCCTTGCAGGTGTCGGCCAACTTGCCCTTGTTGAAGTCGGGGATCACCGTGAAGCGCAGTTCCTTGGGAGCGGCGTCTTGGGCGGTGGCGGCGGGGGAAATGGCCAGCAGCGAAGCGGCCAGGATCAACGTCGTGCGGAGCATGAGCAACCTTGGGGAACAGGAACAACGAACGGGCTCCGGGGCGCGAACGCAACGCCGCGTTCACGTTTGGGAGCGGAAGGTCGCAAGCTGCGGCAGCACGGGCGAAGCCCGCGCGGGCGATCGTCAGGCGATCGCTGCGTCTCTCGCCACGGCGCACGGCCGGGCAGAGTGGCGGCTTCACGAGCCGCCCCATGGCGTTGGGCGCCGGAAGGGGAGCAACGGCAGCATTGGCAGGGAGGAGATGAGACGAGGTCGCAACCGGTCGCGCAAGGGGGCTGCGGTCAGGAACTGCGCCGCATCGCGAACCAGACCCGCAGGTGGCCATCGGCGGCCGCATCCCAGGCGAGGCTGGCAGCCCGTTGCCGGCCGATCGCGACGCGGGCCTGCGTGCGCACCGGGTCGCCGAGCACGGCGGCGAGCGCGTTGGCGACGGCTTCGGCGGTCAGTTCGCGCAACCGCACTGCGCCTTCGCCGCACAACTCCGGCAACGAACTCACGTCGCTGATCACGGTGGGCACTCCCGCCGCCAGCGCGTCGGCGACGGCGAAGCCAAAGCCCTCGTAGGCCGACGGCGACACGAACGCTTCCGCTGCCGCATAGATGGCGGCGAGGTCGTGCGCTTCCACGTGCGGCAACCAGAGGGTCGCATCGTCGCAGTCGATCGCGGCGAGCGCCTTGTCGGCGAGCCAGCCACGACGCCCGACCACCACGGTGTGGTGCGGGAAGCCGCGCTGCCGCAAGTTGCGCACACCGTGCACGACGAGATCGACGTTCTTGCGCGCCTGCACGGTGCCGACGTGCAGCACGAAACGTTCGGGCAAAGAGAGTCGCTGCCGCACTTCGGCGATGGTGGCCGGCGTCACCGTTGGCGCCGGTTCGATGCCGTGCGGCACCACATGCACTTTGCCGGTGGCGCGCGGATGGAAGCGGGCGAGGTCGTTCGCCGTCGCCTCCGATGGGGTGAGGATCGCCGCCGCGCGCCGCACCGCATCCGCCGTCGCGCGCTTCAAGAACGTGCGCGACAACCAACCGAACGACTCCGGCACCGTGTGGTAGGCGAGGTCGTGCACGGTGACGCTCGCCGGCATGCGCAAGCGCCACGGCAGCGCGTTCTTGGTGTCGTGGAAGACGTCGGGCGCGAGCTTGCGCAGTGCGCGCGGCAGTGCCAGGTACTGCCAACGCAGGCGATCGAGGCCGCCGCGCATCGGCAGTGGCACCACGTCGATGCCCGGGAACGGGAACGCGTCGGGCTGGTCGGTCAGCACCGAAAAGCGGATACCGGCGCGGCGCGCCAGCGTCTCGACCAGCTTGCGCCCGTACGTGGCCGGACCGCCGACCGTTCCGCACAGCACCGCGATCGCAATGTGGAGTTCACCCACAGGCACGTACCTACGGGCTCGCCACCGGCGACGCCAG
>SXGT01790231.1_pt1 | contig 15104 bp, 16 predicted proteins | sample 3176221 | NCBI WGS metagenome assembly SXGT01 (sample SAMN11356862, study PRJNA531348) | freshwater metagenome | isolation source: freshwater sample F1-120 | place: China: Fuxian Lake, Yuxi | collected 2017-12-25
CCGCACGTCGAAGCCGAAGTTCCGCATCGACGCGGCCAACGCCCTCATCGAGCGCGAACCGCCGGTCCGCGACGCGGTGGCCCTGCGCCAGGTCGCCACGGCCCGGCTCGGCAAGGACGTGGTCGACGTGCTCGGCGTAGGGGTCGCGTTCGGCGACCACGTCGTCCTGCGCGACGTCGAGTGGCGCATCGGTCCCGGCGAGCGCGCCGGGGTCCTCGGGGCCAACGGCGCGGGCAAGAGCACGCTCCTGAGCCTCGTGGCCGGCACGCTCGAGCCGACCTCGGGCCGGGTGAAGCGGGGCAAGACGGTCCAGGTCGCGACGCTCTCGCAGTCGCTCGCCGAGCTCGACGACGTCGCCGAGGAGCGGGTCAGCGACGTGGTCGGACGCCGTCGCGCGTCGTACGTGGCCGAGGGCCGCGAGCTGTCGCCGTCGCAGATGCTGGAGCAGCTCGGGTTCGCCAGCCAGCAGCTCTCCACCCGCGTCAAGGATCTCTCGGGCGGCCAGCGCCGGCGTCTGCAGCTGCTCCTCGTGCTGCTGGACGAGCCGAACGTCCTGATCCTCGACGAGCCGACCAACGACATGGACACCGACATGCTCGCGGCCATCGAGGACCTGCTCGCCACCTGGCCCGGCACGCTGCTCGTGGTCAGCCACGACCGCTACCTCCTGGAGCGCGTCACCGACCACCAGTTCGCCGTGCTCGACGGCCGGCTGCGGCACCTGCCGGGAGGTGTCGACGAGTACCTGCGGCTGCGCCGCGCCGAGGCCGCCACCAGCGTCGGTGCCCCCGTCGGCGCCCCGACGGCCCCGACCGCCGCCCCGGCCTCCCCGTCCGCGCCGTCGTCGGGACGCAGCGCGGCGCAGGAGCGTCAGGACCGCAAGGAGGTCGCCCGCCTGGAGCGGCAGATCGAGCGACTGTCGGCGCGCGAGGCCGAGCTGGAGCAGGCGATGGTCGAGGCCGCCACCGAGCCCGCGCGACTCGTCCCGCTGGCGGCCGAGCACGCCGAGGTCGTCGCCGAGCGCGAGGACCTCGAGGAGCGCTGGGTCGAGCTCGCCGACTGAGCACTACCTGTGAACTGTGCCTCACGATGCCGTGAAGCGCAAGGTTCGGCGACGCGCCGGAGGTGCCCGTCCCGCGCCGGCGCCGTCTCGCTCGGTCGTCGTTGACCGTCCGCTCCTGCCTCCTTAGCGTCCGTTGTGGGGGCGTCGTGCTCCCGTCGTGGGGTCGCCGCACCGTCGTGATCCCGCGTCTGAGGCCTCGGGGGTCATTCCTTCGCGCGCCTGTCGATCGACGAGACCAGGAGAGGAGGAAGTGCCATGAACGAGAAGGACTTGATCGCAGGGTTCGATCGCTACACCACGAGCGAGGAGCTCGGCCTGTTCGAGGACGGGATGGAGCAGGCCGGCTACACGCCGTCGTCGGTTCCGTGCATCCGTCTGTCGGCGGAGACGATCCGCCGCACGATCCAGCTGGAGTGCTGAGGTCGCGCGAGAAGAGGTCACCCCTGGATGGGCCCCGCGGAAGGGGGCCCACCCAGGGGTGGCCACCCACCTTAGGTCATGACGGCACGTGCCATGGACGAGAGGACACCGATGGGATCCGAGGTGCCGCCGTGAGCGGGCCCACCACGCGGACGCACGCGCTGGAGCGTCTGCTCGTGGTCGTCACGGGGGCCACGAGCGCTGCGTTCCTCCCCTTCTGGCTCAACTGGATGCGTGAGACGCGGCCGGACCTCCAGCCGCGGATCGTGCTGACGTCCAGTGCCGGCGCCTTCGTCTCGCGCGGGGTGCTGAATGCCCTGAGCACCCAGCCCGTCGAGCTCGACGTCTGGGAGCCGGACAGCGGTGTGGCTCGGCACGTCGAGCTCGCCGGCTGGCCAGACGGGGTCCTCGTCTACCCGGCCACCGCGTCCTACGTCTCCAGGCTCGCGCGTGCGACGCTCGACTCACCGTCCCAGATGGCGCTCCACCTGTTCGCCGGACCGGTGTGCGTCGCTCCCGCGCTGCCGCCCGGGTCTGAGCGGAGCGTCGCCCTCCAGCGCCACCTGAGTGCTCTCGACGACGACCCTCGGGTCGTCGTCACCCCGACCGTCGCCTCCTTCAGTGCCCAGACCCGACAGCTGGAGCCAGGAGGTGTCGCCCCGTTGCCGCAGGCGCTCACGCTGCTGGAGGACCACCACCGCCTCGTCGGCCACGGAGTCAGGCGGTCCGACCGGTGACCGGGGCGCTCGCCGGCGCGACGGTCATCGCCACGCGCCAGCTCGGGAGACGTCCGTCCCGACTCCTGCTCGACCGCGCCGGGCAGACCTGGCTCGCCAGGGCTGTCGTCGAGGGCGAGGGTCCTCGTCCCACCGAGGAGTCGGCGGCACCGGTTCCGCCAGGCCTCGTCCTGCCGCTGCGTCACGAGGACGAGTGGATCTTCCCGGTGCCGGGGGCCGTGTCGCTCGCCGACCTGCTGCTCGGCCCTGCGACCGTGCCGGACGACGCGGTGCTCGGCGCACTCCGTGTCCTGCTCGGCGACGTCGCCGCGTCCTGGTCTGCGCGTACGGGGTCCTCCTCCGGCGGTCAGGGCCGCTCTCGTCTCAGTCGGGTCGCGCCGGTCCTGCGTGGTGCGTCGGCACCAGGGGCCACGGAGTGCCTACGCCGACGGCTGGACGCCCGCACCCTCGGTGTGCTGACCGCCTGGGCGACGCGGCTCCGCCGGGAACGTTCGACCCTCGTGCACGGCGCGTTCTCGAGCGCGTCGATCTTCGTCTCGGACGACCGGCGACGTGCGGTCGTCGCGACGGAGTCGCGGGTCTGGGGCGATCCCTCGCACGACGCCGGCCATCTGCTCGGGGAGCTCGTCGAGCTCGGCCGCTGGCAGCCGTCGGCCTTCGTCGACGCGACGGCGCAGCAGGTCGTGGCGTGGGCGCTCGACGCGGGCGCAGACGAGTCCGCTGTCGCACGGGCGGCAGTCCTGCGCCTCGTCCTGCACCTGATGGACTTCCTCGAGCACGTGGGACTCGTCGACGAGGTCGACGAGTACGTGGCCGTGGTCGTCGACCTCGTGGCGCGCCTCGGCGACGACGGTCGCGGCGTCCGCCTCGAGCGGCTCCTTGCCTCCGCCCTGGACACGGGGGACGAGCGTGTCTGAGCGGGCGCAGGGATCGGGCGGGCCGACCATCGTCCCGCCCCCGGCCGAGGACGCGCCTCGGGTGGGGGCGGCGCTGGAGGGACTCGGGCTCGGCACGTGGGTACCCGGAGGACCTCGCGCCTTCGGTGGTCGCAACGAGAACTGGGCCGGCGAGACGACCAGCGGGACCTGGGTGTTCGTGAAGGACACCGCCGTCGAGCCCGACGAGGCGCACGACGAGCACCGGCGATCGCTGGCCTTCGAGCGGGTCAAGGCCGCCGCGCCCGATCCACCCCGCTCGCCGGCGTTCCTCGGGCACCACGGCGGAATGCTCGTGCACGAGCTGCTGCCCGACGTCACCACCGCGTCCGAGCTCGTGTCGGACGGGAGGCTCGACGAGGAGACGTGTCATGCCACAGGCCGTGAGCTGGCTCGTACGCACGCGCTGGACCCCGGCTCGACCGACCTCGACACGGGCGCCTCGATGCTGCCGGCGCTCGACTGGCTGAGCGCGCTGCCGTGGTCGGTCTACCGCTCCAGCAGCATGGCGCAGCTGCAGGCGTTGCGCCTCATGCAGGACGACGAGGGCATCCACGGACCGCTGCGGCTGCTGCGCGCGCAGGAACGTCGTGCGGAGCGGCGCCCGGTGCACGGCGATCTACGGCTCGACCAGGTTCTCGTGTCGCAGGGTGAGGTCTACCTCTGCGACTGGGAGGAGTTCCGCCTCGGCGACCCGGCGCGCGACCTCGGCACCCTCGTCGGTGAGCTCGTCTACGCGGTCGCCCTCGATCTCGTCGACCGGCACGCGGTCGTGGGAGGGGCAGCGCGACCGGACGACGTCGTCGACCGCGGCGTGGAGGCGCTTCGTCGGGTGAGGCCCGTGGTCGTGGCCCTCGTGACGGGCTACTCCGCCGGCCTGCCCCTGGACGACGACCTCGCCGTGCGCTCCGTGCGTTTCGCCGGCTGGCACATGTACGACCGGCTCTACGTCGCAGCGAGGGAGAGATCGCGACTGTCGTCGCTGCATCTCGCTGCCGCGGGCATGGGGCGCCTGCTGATGGCTGACCCCGGTCGGTTCGTGCGGACCGTGGGGGTCCTGGCATGACGACCTCGACGCTGCTCGCCCCCGGCCTGGCCCGGCTGGTTGACGCCGTGCGACTCGATGTCGTCGGCATGACCGCGACCCTGGGTCCCCGGAGCCTGCGAGCCGCGAACGCCGTCGACCTGCGGGCCCAGGTCAGCGCCGCCATCTATCGGGAGTGGCACGCCGGCATCCGGGACGACCCGACCGTGACGGGGAGGCGGCGCACGTTGCTCGACACGGAGCTGGCGGGACGGCTGCTCGCGGCGGTGCGGCACGCCGACTCCCCGACGACGGTCGAGGTGCTGTCGCACGAGGCCGACGGCGTGGTGGTCGATCTCGGAAGTGCCCGGGTGCGCGTCCCGTCGCGGCTGCTGGACCCGTCGCGCATCCCCGCAGCCGGTTCGGCGACGGTGCGACTCCCAGCGGCCCACCCGGCGCTGTCGCCCGGCTTCGTCCTCGTCGACGGCCCGGAGGGTGCGGAGGAGAGCCCGACCGCTCGGGCCGTGCGCAGGGTCTTCGTCCACCTCCTCGCACCCGACGTCGCGCCGACCGCCTGGGGTCTCGTGCTGGAGGCGGCGAACGCCGTGGGCGGCCGGTACCGCGCCAAGGTGCTGTCGGACCGTGACGGGTATCCACGGCGCGACGCCCTCGTCGTCTACCACGCGGAGGACGAGGTTCGTCTGCCGGCCGCGGTCGCCGAAGCCGTGGCCGGGCTGCCCGGAGTGGGTGCCGAGGTCTCCGAGTTCTGCGCCCGGCTCGCCCCCGGGGTCGGGGCCTCGAGCGAACCCGCGGACCCGCGTCCGGGGATGACAGGACTCAGCTTCGGGCAGCACCGGGCGCGGCTCGTCACCGCGGGCCTGTTCGAGGCAGCACACACGGGGACCGACCGTGCCGACGCCGTCGCCCGGCACCTGGTGGCCGGCCTCGTCGACCCGACGGACCCCTCACGCAACCTCGATGGACGAGCGGAGGCATCATGAACGGCGACCTGATCATCGACGACCTGGACCTGAGCGGCCGGTACGGCGACTTCCTGGCCGACTTCTACGACACCCTGTACCCGTTCACCGCGGGCGTGGACGAGTGCGTGGACGTCCTCGCGGGTCTCGCGGGCCCGACGGGCAGCGTGCTCGAGCTCGGCGTCGGGACGGGGCGGGTGGCGCTGCCGCTGGCCGACCGGGTCGGCTCCGTCACCGGCGTCGACGCCTCTCGGCGGATGCTCGAGGTGCTGCGCGCCAAGGACCCCGCGGAACGCGTGACGACCGTGCACGCGGGTTTCGGCAGCCTCGACCTCCAGACCTCGCACGACGTCGTCGCGCTCGTCTACAACACGGTGTGCTGCGCGCCGTCACAGCAGGAGCAGGTGGCTCTCCTGCGGACCGCACGACGCCACGTCGCCGCGGGCGGTCGCGTGGTCGTCGAGACCTTCGAGCCGACACGCGTCCACGCCCAGCAGGGCCCCGAGACCTCGATGCGTTCGCTGCGTGCGCGCGGTGTGCTCATGGAGAGCATCGAGGTCGTGCCCGCGGAGCAGCTGATGTTCGTGCTGACCGCCCACCTCGACGGCAGCACGATCGAGAAGGCGGCGACCTTCCTGCGCTACGTCTGGCCCGCCGAGCTCACGCTGCTCGCCGAGCTCGCCGGCCTGCGCGTCGTCGAACGTCGCCACGGATGGGTACCGACCACCGAGCCGGCTGCGGGCTCGACGGTCGTGACGGTGCTGGAGGCGACGTGACGACCATCCCGCCGTGGCTCTCGGTCGGGTCGCCCGCACAACCGCGCCTGCCGGGCGACGTCATGCCCTATGCGCGCCTCGCCGAGAACACCCGCACCCGACGACTGTGGATCGGGCACAGCGGGTTGCTGGAGGCTCAGGCGCTGATGGCCTACCTCGCCGGCCACGGGGTCGACGTCGGGTTCGGCAGCAGCGTGGGGCTGACCCCGCTGCAGCACCCCTACCAGGCCGCGCTCGTGGCGCGGTCCGTGGCCACGCTCAGCGCTCGGCAGTACGTCGCCGGGTTCGGCACCGCCACCCCGGAGTTCGTCACGGCGCTGCATGGTCGGCCCTACGGTCGGCCACGGTCGGCCGCCGTGGAGTTCGCCGACATCGTCCGACGCCTCTGCGCGGGTGAGGTGCTCGACCAGCGTGGGAACGACTTCGGGCTGCGCGGCCTTGCTCCGCTGGAGCCCGGACCGCAGGTCGAGGTCGGCCTCGGGGTCCTGCGTCCGGCCATGGCACGGTCGGCCGGCGAGGTCGCCGATGCCGCCATCACCTGGCTCACCCCCGGTCCCTACGTCCGCGACGTCCTCCGCCCGGCGCTCGTCGCGGGATCGGAACGGGTCGGTCGCTCGACGCCTCGTGTCGTCACGCTCGTGCAGGTGGCGTGCGACCTCCCGGGACGCGACCGCTACGCGCTCGCCGGATGGGCGGCGGGCCTGCACCTCGAGGCGCCGCACTACCGAGCGATGCTGGAGCGTGCTGGCGTCATCGAGGCGAGCGCCACGGTCGACGACGCCGTCGCCCGGATCGTCGACCGGTCGGTCTTCCTGTACGGCGCTCCCGCGGACATCGCGGCGAGGTTGCGTGCGTTGGTCGACGACGGTGTCGACGAGGTGGTGGTCAAGGCGACAGGGGTGCATCTCGACCTCGGGATCCGAGCGGCCGTCGACGACCTCGTCGCCGTCGTGGAGGCCGCCGGAGAGCTGAGTCGTCCGGACAGGCGTCCGGGGACCGTGGCGGGAGGACGACGATGACCGCCACCATCGTCCTCGACTCCGGGGTCGGCGTCACCTGCCTGGAGCGTCGCGACGTCGCGGTGGCGGCGCTGGTCGTCACGACCGGTGTCGGCTCGTGCGAGGACCCCGTCGGGCTCAGCGGCACGGCGCACCTGACCGAGCACCTGCTGTTCCGGCAGGACGACGTCCCGTACGTCCGCAGGGCCGCGGCCCTCGGCGCCGACAGCGGCGGTGTCACCGGGCGTGGGTCCATGGCGTCGCACGACGTGGTGCCGACGGAGGGACTGCGCGCCCTCGTGCCGCTCGCCGCCGGCCGGTGGTGCCGGGAGCGGCTCGACACGTCCGCGTTCGCTTCCGAGCGCTCGGTGGTGCTCGCCGAGGTGGCCGCGTCGGTCGGGGGCCTGCGGCACCCGTGGGAGGGTCTGGTCAGTCCCGACGAGCGCGGAGGTCGGTCGCGGCTGCCGCACGGTGCTCCGGAGCAGCTGGTCCGTGTCACCCGCGACGACTGCCAGGCGTACTTCGCGCGGGCAGCGCGTCCCGAGTCCGTCAACGTCGTCGTCTGCGGTGACGTGCGCGAGGCTGAGGTCGTCGACCAGGTCGCCGAGGCGTTCGCCGGCCTGGGGTCCGCCGACGCGCCCACCCAGGCGTCCGCGACCGCCGAGGTGGACCCGGAGATCGCCTCGCCGAGGCGGTCCGGCACGCGCGCCCTCCACCTGTTCTGGCCGGGGTCGCAGGACCCGGCGCGGCACGCGGCGGCCACCGTGCTCACGCAGGTCGTCGCCCGTCACTACGAGCCCACGGCCCGGCGTCTCGTCCCCGGACTGCGCTCGGCCCGGCTCGGACTGGGGTTCCAGGACGACCCACGGGCAGGCCGTGGACCCGAGCTCGTGACCTTCCGGGTCGAGGGGGAGACCTGCGACGACGACGTGGAGGCGCAGCGGGCCGAGGGCCTGCTGCGGACGGTTCTCGGCCACGTGGCTCACGAGCTACCGGACGAGCGGGTCGTCGCCGTCGCCCGTCACGCCTCGCTCGACCACGCGAGCGGGCGCACGTCCCCGCTGGCCGCCGCCCTGGAGACGGGCCGGGCCGTGGCCCTGGGGCACCCTCCGAGCGAGGTCGTGGAGGACCTGCTCTCCGCGGTCGACGGGCCGGCGGTGCGGGCGCTGGCCGCCCAGTGGTGCGAGGCCGAGTGGGTGGAGGTCGCATGAACCGGGTGGCGCCGCTCGTCTCCGCGCAGGGGGCGCGGCCAGGTCCGAGGCTCACCGTCTCTGCTGCGCGCGACGTCGCCGTGGTCGAGGTGAGGGTGCACGCGGCGACCGGCCCAGCACGTGCAGCGACCAGGGTCGCGGCGACCACGGTGCTGCTCGCCGGCGGCCCCGGGCGGCGACCGTCCGCGGCCGCCCGGCTCGACTCGCTGGGAGCACGCGCCTGGGCCATCGGCGACGACTTCGGCATCACCTTCGCGCTGCGCTGCCGTCCCGGCGACGCCGAGACGGCCCTCGGGATCGTCGTCGCTGCTCTCCTCGACGCCGACAGGTCGCCGGCCGATGCCGCGAGGATCGCGCGCGAGGCCGCCAGCCGTCCCGCCCCTGCGCCGATCGACCGGTTGGAGGCCGTGCTCACCGCCGAGCTCTTCGCACCACCTCCCGTGCTGGCCGACGCCGAGCAGCTGGTCGACGCCCGGGCCGCGCAGGTGCAGGCGGAGCGTGAAGCTCTTGCCAGGACCGTCACCGACGTCGTCGTGGTGGGCGACGCGCCCCCCACCGGCCGGCTCCGGCGGGTGCTCGGCCCCATGCCCGAGCCCAGGCCCGTGCGCGTCGACGCCGCCCTGCCGTCCTCCGGGCCGGTGGAGCGGCGGCGAGTGACCGGCTCCGGCTCCGGATCCACCGTCCTCGTCGTCGTCGCCCCACGATCCGAGCACGGTCCTGCGGCCGAACGGCTGGCCGTCCACGCCGTCGGGGGGCACGTCGACGCCAGGCTGCAGCGTCGTCTCCGCCAACGCGACGGTCTCTCGTACGACGTCGGGGCCCACCTGCACCGGCATCCGGCGGGCCGGTGGCTCGTGGTCCGTGCACGGTGCGCCGTCGAGGTCGCCGACCAGGTGGTCGACACCGTGCTCGAGGAGCTGGTGCAGGTGCATCGCCACGGCCTCGAGGAGCGCGAGGTGACGGTCTCACGGCTCCTCGCGGCGGCCGAGGTGGCTCGCTCGACCGCCGACTACGCCGGACGTGCCAACGCGCTGACCGGGTACCTCGCGTCCGGTCGCCGGGCCGAGGCGCTGCTCTCGGCGCCTCAGGCGCTCCGCGAAGCACCGCTGGAGCGGGTCGTCATGGCGTCGCGCGACCTCACGGACCTCACCCGTGCAGCGATCGGCCTCGTCGAGCCGGGCGGCGCCACGGAGGGGTCCGACCTCAGGAGGTGGCGCCGTGCAGCCCAGCGATGACCGACGTGCCGACCAGGTACCGACGCTCCCGGGCCCCGTGGGCGCGGCCGCCGACGGCGAGGTGGGCGGCGGGTTCCGGCAGCTGCTGTCGTTCGCCCGCCCCCACGCCGCCAGCATCGCCCTGGTGCTGCTGCTGACGTTCGGCTCGAGCGCAGCGTCCCTGGCCCAGCCGATCGTGATGGAGGACATCCTCCTCGACATCGGCACCGGCGCGTCGATCTCCGGGCACATCTCCTGGCTCGTCGCGCTGCTGGTGGTCTCGGCCCTGCTGACGGCGCTCACGATCTGGTTCACCAGCCGCACGTCGGAGCAGGTCGTGCTCGGTCTGCGTCGCGGGATGCTGCACCGGCTCTTCCGGCTGGAGGTCCGTGAGACCGACGTGCGCTCCGCCGGAGACCTCGCGACCCGGGTCACCTCCGACACCGCCGCCGTGCAGCAGGCGGCCTCGACCGGCCTCGTCCAGGTGCTCGACGGTGTCTTCACGATCGTGGTGGCCGGTGCGCTCATGGCGGTCCTCGAGGTCCAGCTCTTCCTCGTGACCCTCGGGGTGCTCGTCGCCGTCGTGTTCATGGCGTTCTTCGTCATGCCCCGCATCACGCGGGCGAGCCGCGACGTGCAGCACGAGATCGGGCGCATCGGCGAGCGCGTCGAGCGGGTGCTGGCGGCGGCACGGACGGTGAAGTCCAACACCGCGGAGCAGACCGAGACCCGGACGGCGGTCGAGCACGCCGAGCGCGCCTGTCGCGCCGGGGTCCGAGGGGCGAAGTTCGACGCCGCGACGGGGGTGCTCTCCGGTGTGGCCATCCAGGGCTCGGTCATCCTCGTGCTCGGCGTCGGAGGGGCGATGGTCGCCGACGGAGCACTCGACATCGCCACGCTGATCGCCTTCATGATGTACCTGTTCCGCCTCATCGGACCGATCGCGAGCCTGGCGACGGGCGTGACCCTGGTCTTCCAGGGACTCGGCGCGGTCGGTCGGCTCGCCGAGGTCTCGACCCTGCGGGTCGAGGGGGACGTCGACGGGCCCGGGGGTCTCGACGGCGAGGCCGCGCCGCCCGTCGTGGAGCTGCGGGGCGTGAGCTTCACCTACGAGGGACGCACCGAGGTCCTGACCGACGTCGACCTCGTCGCGCGCGCCGGTGAGCAGACGGCCGTGGTCGGTCCCTCGGGCGGTGGGAAGTCGACCATCTTCGGGCTGGTCGAGCGCTTCTACGAGCCCTCGTCGGGCGCGGTGCTCCTCGACGGTGTCGATGTGGCGGGGATGCCGCGCTCGGTCGTGCGGCGTCGCGTCGCCTACGTCGAGCAGGACCCCACGCTCCTTGCCGGCACGATCGCGGAGAACGTGCGGTACGGCTCGCCGACGGCGAGCGACGACGACGTGGCCCGGGTCATCGAGCAGGTCCGCCTGACCGGCTTCGTCCAGGAGCTCCCTCGCGGACTGCACACGCAGGTCGGCGCCCGCGGCGCCCAGCTGTCGGGCGGTCAGCGCCAGCGTCTCGCCATCGCCCGGGCGCTGCTGCGCCGGCCGACGGTGCTGCTGCTCGACGAGGCGACGTCGTCCCTGGACGCGCACAGCGAGGAGGCGCTGCGTCACACCGTCGAGGCCGTCTCCGCGCACTGCACCGTCCTCGTCATCGCGCACCGTCTCTCGACGGTCCGGTCGGCCCACCGCATCCACGTGCTCGAGGCCGGCCGCGTGCGTGCGGTCGGTCGGCACGAGGAGCTGCTGGTGCGCGACGACCTCTACCGCAGCCTCGCCGAGACCCAGTTCCTGGCATGAACCCGAGAAGAGAGAAGACCACCGAGATGATCCCGTCCACGGCACCGTTCCAGCTGACCGTCGAACGTGGAGGAATGACCAAGCGCACCTATCGCGTCGTCGGCGACCTGGAGGGGGAGTTCGTGCGCACGGCGCGCAGCCCCTCGACGTTCGAGCTGACGATCGGCGGCGAGGTCGCGGCCGTCGCCACGGAGCAGGACGTCGACGCGGGCGAGTCGTCGCTGCGGGCGATGGCCCGCGCAGCGGCAGGCGCCTACGAGCTTCGCGACGCCGACGGGGCCTCCATCGGGGTCGTGGCCGTCGACCCCAAGGGAGTCCTCCTGAGGTCGCGGATGACCATCGAGCTGGCCGACGGACGTCGCATCAGCGGTGTCGAGCGCAGTGCGTCGAAGGCGTTCGGGCGGCGAGCATGGGGTCTGATGACCCTGGTCGTCGACGTCCCGAACCCGGTGAGGTCCCCGGTCGTCTTCACCGACCCGGCCGGGGTGGAGCTCTTCCAGGTCGACCCCCTGCGAGTCGCCGGCACCGCTCAGCTCCACGTGACCGGGCAGGGGCAGGTCGACCTCGTGGTGGCCTCCTTCGCGGCGGTCCTCCTGGACTCGCCATGAGACGCCCTCGTCGCCGACGACCGGAACCCCACGAACGCCAAGACCTCGCCGTTCCCCATCCCCATCACCACACCTGAGGAGAGATGCATCATGACCGACCGAATCCACGACGGCCGCGCTCCGGACTCGCCTTCGCTGCGTACCGCCACCACCCTGCTGTGGGGACTGGTGCTGCTCGCCCTGGTCTCCGTCGCCGTCCAGCTGCTCGACCTCGACGCGCTCGTGTCCGAGGCGCGCGAGGTCGAAGGAAGCCTGTCCGAGGACGAGGCACGTGTCGGCGTGCTCGTCGGGATCGGGGTCCTCGGCGCGTTCAGCGTGCTCGTGCGACTCTTCTTCGCGATCATGGTGCGCAGCGGGCGCGGCTGGGTCAGGATCCTGTTCACGGTCTACGCGGTCATCGTCGTCGCCATGGCGGCGATCGGGCTCACCGGCGGCGGCGAGGTGCTGGAGCAGGGGCTTCGGGTGGTCGAGCTCGCCCTGGTCGCCGCGGCCCTCTGGTTCGTCTGGCGCCCGGACGCCCGCGCCGTCGCGCGCTAGAGGAGTCGAGCGGTCGTCCGGGGGCGACCGCTCGACCTGGGCCCGAGGTCTCAGACGTGCCGGGCGAGCGTCCGCATCGCGGCCGCGAGGCCGGCGGACTCGTCGTCGGTGAGCGCGGCCAGCAGCGCGCGCTCGCGCACGAGGAGCGCGTCGAGGGCGGCGTCGACGACGTCGCGGCCGGACGTCGTGAGGGTGACGAGCACACCGCGGCGGTCGGCGGGGTCGGGCTCGCGGGCGACGAGCCCACGCGCGGCGAGCCGGTCGACGCGGTTGGTCATCGTCCCGCTCGTGACCATCGTCTCGGTGACGAGCCGGCCGGGGGAGAGCTGGTACGGCGGGCCGGAGCGGCGCAGGGCCGAGAGCACGTCGAACTCCCACGGCTCGAGCCGCTGCTCGGCGAACGCGGCCCGGCGGGTGCGGTCGAGGTGACGGGCGAGCCGGGTGAGCCGGCTGAGCACCTGCATCGGGGTCGTGTCGACGTCCGGGCGCTCGCGCCGCCAGGCGTCGACGATCGCGTCGACCTCGTCCTGCGGCGGTTCGGGCGTCATGCCGAGATTCTAGTCGGTCAAGAATCTTGACGTGAAGATTGTCGGGTCGCCCCGACGGGTCTACGGTGCCGACATGGACGTGAACGACATCGTCGGCGCGGGTCCCGCGACCCTCGGCCGGCTCCTGCGCGACGGCGCGGTCTCGTCGCGCGAGCTCACCATCGCCACCCTCGCCGCCGTCGAGCGCGAGGACGCCCGGGTCAACGCGGTGGTCGAGCTGCTCAGCGACGAGGCCTTCGACGCCGCGGCCGAGGCCGACCGGCGTCGCGCCGACGGCGAGGACGGTCCGCTCCTGGGCGTGCCCGTCGCGGTCAAGAACGACATCGACGTCGAGGGCCGGGTCACCGCCCGCGGCAGCCGCGCCATCACGCGCCGCGCCGCCGTCGACGGCGACCTCGTGACCGCGCTGCTGCGGGCGGGCGCGGTGCCGGTGGCCACGACGACCCTGCCGGAGCTCGCGATCTACGGCTTCACCGAGTCGGCCGCCACCGGGATCACCCGCAACCCGCACCACCTCGACCACACGTGCGGCGGCTCGTCCGGCGGGTCGGCGGCGATCGTCGCGTCCGGCGCGATCGGGGTCGCGACCGCGTCGGACGGCGCGGGCTCCATCCGCATCCCCGCGCGTGCTGCGGGCTGGTCGGGTTCAAGCCGACGAACGGGATCACCCCGGGCTCCGGCGGCTGGCACGGCCTGTCGACCCAGGGCTGCGTGACGCGCACCGTCCGCGACACCGCCGCGTACCTCGACGCGGTCGCGCCCGGCCTGGGTGCGCTGCGCGAGGCCGCCGACACCGCCCCGGAGCCGCTGCGGATCGGCCTGTCGACGAGCGCGTCGGCCGCGACGCGTCCCGAGAAGCTGCACCGCGACGTCCGTGCCGCGCTCGACCACGTGGCCGGTCTGCTCGGCGACGCGGGCCACGACGTCCGCGAGGTGTCGGTGCCGTACGGGCTGGACGCCAAGTCGCTCACCGTCCGCTACCTCGGCGGCATCGCGACCGCGGCGGCCGACGTCGACGACCCGGCGATGCTGGAGAGGCGGACGCGTCAGGTCGCGCGGCTGGGCCGGCCGTTCGGTCCTCGCGCCGTCGCCCGCGCCCGCCGCGCGGGGGAGAGGTTCGGTGCCGCGATCCACGACCGGGTCGGGGTCGACGTGCTCCTGACGCCGGTCATGAGCGACGTCGCGCTCAAGGTCGGCGCGTTCGACGGCAAGGGCGGGCTGCGCACGGTGCTCGGGATGAATGCGTTCTACCCGTACACCGCGCAGTGGAACCACGCCGGGACACCGGCGGTCTCGCTGCCGGTCGGCACGAACAAGAAGGGCCTGCCGCTCGCCGTGCAGCTCGTCGCGCGGCGTGGCGACGACCCGCGGCTGATGTCGCTCGCGGCGCAGGTCGAGCGCCTGGTCCGGGGCTGACGTGCCGCGCTGGGACCCGACGCAGTACCTGCGCTTCGCCGACGAGCGGGGACGTCCGTTCGTCGACCTCGTCGCGCGGGTCGACGTGGAGGCCGCGTCGGTCGTCGACCTCGGCTGCGGACCCGGTCAGCTGATGGGCGTGCTGCGGGCGCGCTGGCCCGACGCGGCGCTCACCGGCGTCGACGCGTCGGCGGAGATGGTCGAGCAGGCACGCGCCGAGGACGACCTCGGGGTCCGCTACGAGCTCGCCGACGCCACGACCTGGCGTCCGACGGAGCCGGTCGACGTGATCGTCTCCAACGCGATGCTCCAGTGGGTGCCCGACCAGCTCGCCGTCCTCGCCGACCTCACCCACCACGTCCGGCCCGGCGGCGCGATCGCGGTGCAGGTGCCCGACAACCACGACGCACCGAGCCACGCGCTGCTGCGCGAGCTCGCGTCGCGGGAGCCGTACGCCGAGCACGCGGCGGGCGCGCGCGGTGTCAGCGCGACGTCGCCCCTGGACTACCTCGAGCTGTTCGCGGGCCTCGGCTGGTCCTGCGACGCGTGGTCCACCACCTACCTGCACGCCCTGCCCGGCGACGACCCCGTCCTGGAGTGGATCAGCGGCACGGGCGCCCGCCCCTACCTGCAGGCGCTGCCCGACGACCTGCGCCCCGCGTTCGTCGAGGAGTACCGGCTCGCCCTGCGCGCCGCCTACCCCCGCCGTCCGTACGGCACCGTCCTCCCGTTCCGCCGCACGTTCGCCGTCGCCACCCGTCCGCTCGGGTAGCCTGGTCGCGCCGTCCGCGCACCGTCGTCGGGCGATCCCCGGTTGGTCTGCCGGCAGGGCCCGC
>SXGT01143604.1_pt1 | contig 15103 bp, 6 predicted proteins | sample 3176221 | NCBI WGS metagenome assembly SXGT01 (sample SAMN11356862, study PRJNA531348) | freshwater metagenome | isolation source: freshwater sample F1-120 | place: China: Fuxian Lake, Yuxi | collected 2017-12-25
CCGCTGCTGCGCCGGCCGCTGCTGCGCCGGCAGCCGCCGCCGTGGTGCCGGCACCGCGTGCCACGCCTGAGGCGGCGCCGGCGCCGGCGCCAGCGAGAGCGGCGGCCACAGCATTGGCGGAGAAGCCTGAGGGTATGGTTGAGGTCGCGGCGGGCCACTATCCGGTGGGCTGCCATCCACAGCTCGACGGCTGCGGGCCCGAGGCGATGCCCATGCGGACAGCTGTTGTTTCCAGATTCGCCATCGATCTCCACGAGGTGAGCGTTGGCGCATATGCCCGTTGCGTCGCGAGTCGAGCCTGTACGCCCGCCAGTAGCGGGGAGCGCTGCCACAGCGGTAGGGGTGGACACAGCAACCTCGCCGTCAACTGTGTGACGCGCACCCAGGCCAGCGCGTTCTGCCGTGCCCGCGGCGCGCGACTACCGACCGAGGCCGAATGGGAGGTGGCTGCCCGCGGTGCGACGCTGCGCCGGTATCCGTGGGGATCTCAGTGGCCATCGTGCCAGTTCGCTGCTGTGGCCGACTCCCACGGCTCTGGCTGCGGAGTGGGCAAGGCGCTGCCCGTCGGCGAACCAGCGGCCGACGTGAGCTGGTGCGGCGCTCGTGGCTTAGGGGGCGGGGTCGCGGAGTGGACGTCGGACGCCCTTGAGCCCTATCCCGACGCCGAGCCGTGGCCAGAGGGCCTCAACGGCCGCGGCCAGGCGGTCGTGCGCGGCGGCAGCTACCTCGATGCCCTCAGCGCGGTGCCCTTGGTGTGGCAGCGCCGTGCGCGTCCGGCCGATGCTGCCGACGCCGCCGTCGGTTTTCGTTGCGTCGTGGACTTGGTGGGAGCCCCATGAGCGCAAGTGCTTCCGCGACACGTGATCCGCCTATCAATGGCTCCGAGCTGCTGTCGATGCCGCTCTTCGCCGGCCTCTCGGAGGCTGACGCGCGGTTGGTGTGCGAGGCCGGACGCATTGAAGAGTTGGCCGCAGGCGCGATCTTGATGATGGAAGACGACCCCCGCGCAGATTCGTACTACGCGCTGCTCGCCGGCGAGGTCGCCCTGACGCATGATGAGCGCATGATCGGGCTACAGGTGGCCCCAGCCGACCTCAGTCTGCTCTCGATGATGGACAGGCAGCCGAGCAGCGCCTCCATCACGGCCTTCTCCAATATCCGAGTCGGCCGTCTGCCTCGGGCCCCCTTTGAGTTGCTCTTGCACCGCAGTGGGCGCTTCGCGCGCAACGTGCTGGACACGCTGGCCCGCGACCTGCGGCAGCAGCACGATCGTGCGTCAAAGCTCATCGCTCGCTTTGACGACATGTTCGTCTCGCCCAACGCACGGCTGGTGCTCGGGCCATGGGAGATGCCCGGGTCTGAGCTCTACGCCTTCACGGTCGTAGGCCCGAGCAGCGTCATGACGCGCGTCCTGCCCGAGGGCTTGCGGCCGATTGGTACCGGGCTTGGGCCCTGGCTGCTCTGCTTTCTGACGCACCCGCATTTTCGCTCGCGCCGGCGCACGGAAGTCGAACGCGAGATCCAGTACCGGGAAATTCTACCGTTGATCCCCGTGCACTTGCCCGACGGTGGTCTCGGCCTGTTCTGTCCTGAGGCCTACCCCGACAGCTACTTGGCGATTTTCGTCGGCCGCGAGCTCTATGGCATGCCGCGCAGAATCGGCGATATCCGGCGGACGCCGAAGTCTATTGACCTTGGGATCAACCAGAGCCTCGTGCTGCGCGCTTCGTGGAAGTCCTCGTTCGGGGTCAACGGCGACGAATTCGCCGACGCAATCGCCACCAGCTTCACGGACGCGATGCCCACGGCCCTGCCAGAAGAGACCCAAGAGCTTGACCAGGTGCTCGCGGCCCTCCGCGGATGGTTGCACGCAGGCGGCGTGCGCAAAATCCCCCTCCTGGTCCGCAACCAGGTCCCGGACGTCGTGACCTCCGACGGCGAGCTGTTGCGCATCGACGAGCTGCGCCGCATCGACGTCGAGTTGTCCAATCCGCACAGCTTTCGACGGCTGTCCGCGCCGATGTTGCGCCGCTTTGACTCCGACTGGCTGCTCGCTGGCCGGTGCACAGGTGGGCTGCGAGTGATGCTCGACACGGCCTTAACTTCCTGCGTGCAGCTGCAAAACTACATCCAACCCAAGTCATGACCGGCAAGCGAGTCGCGGTCGTCGGGGCCGGGGTGGCCGGCCTCGTCGCCGGGCGTGCGTTGGCAAGGGCCGGCGCGGCGGTGACGGTGCTTGAGGCGGCACCGTACGTCGGCGGTCGCTGTCATCGAGGGACGCCCTTCGAATTGGTCGTCGGTGAGCGCAGTTGGTCCTTCGACCTTGAGCACGGCATCCACGGCATCTGGCGGCAGTATCGCAACTTGCGCCGGGTATTGGCTGAAGAGGGAGCCCTCGGACGCTTGGTCCACGCCAACGCGCAAGAGATGGTCATGCCCCACCCAGCGGGCGGCGTCCGCGCCTACGAGTTTGGCGCCCGCGTGCGGCACGCCCCGGTGCCAGACCTGCTGGCGTTCCTGACGATCTTCGCCGCGGGGGACATCGCTCGGCAGGCGCTAGCGGAGGGGCCGCGCCCATGGATGCGCGCCGCGACGGACCTGATGCATGCCTTCGCGTTCGATGCCCGGTACGACATCGAGCTGTACGATCACATCGCCGTCGCCGACTACATCGAGGGCTGGCCGTCGCTGGTGCAGCGGATGTCGGGGGCTATCACCCACTCGGCCTTTTTTCGTGAGGCGCGCGATGTCGGGCTGTCGGCCTACCTGACAGGCCTCCAGAGCTACTTCGTGTCCGACAAGCGCGACACCGCCTTCGACTTCTGCGCCACCGACGTCGAGGTCGACCTCCTGGCGCCGCTGCGCGATTCCATTGCGCGTGCTGGCGGCGAAATCCGCTGCGGCCACTCGGTGCGGTCTATCGCTTCGGGCCCGAGCGGCGAGGCGTCCGCCGTCGCCGGCAGCCGCGCCGATGGCACGCCGTTCGAGCTTGAGGTCGACGGCTTGGTCATCGCCGTCGATCCGCCCGCGCTGCGACGATTGCGCGACGAAGGCGGCCTCGGGCCGGCGCTGGCTGCGGGCGTCCAGATCCCCGAAGGGGTACCATCGACGGTGGTTCGGCTCTTTTTCGATCGCGACATCGCCGCCGAGCGGGCGCCGACTGGCGTCTTCCACGGCCTTGCTGCCGACAACTTCTTCTGGCTGCACCGGCTCCAGAATCGCTACGTCGCGTGGTTCGCCGAGACAGGCGGCGCGGTCCTCGAGTGCCACCTGTATGGCGACCGGGCCGTGGCGGCCATCGCCGCGAGCGATGAAGTGGTGCGCTCCGCGGTCGTCGCCGTGGCCGAGGCGGGCTGGCCTGAGCTGCGCGACCGCTGCGTCGGCGGCCACGTGCAGCGCAACGCGCCGACCCATGTCGCATTTGGACCAGGCACGATGGCGCGGGTCCCAGGCGTCCGCAGCCAGTGGCCGAACCTCGCGCTCTGTGGCGACTGGATCGCCGTCGACAGCCCCGCCTTGTATCTGGAGCGGGCCACCACCACGGCGCTGCTGGCGGCCTCCGCCGTCGGTGCCGCGCTTCAGCTCGCCGCGAGTGGATTCGCTGAGCCGCTGTCGGCCCACCCGCCGGCGCCTGACGTCGCCGCGCTGCGATGGCTCGCTCGACGGGCCCGTGACGAGGGCCTGCTGCCGCGACTGGACCGGCCGCGTCGCGGCGCGTGACGGTCTCTCGCGCGAGGTGTGGGCCAGCGTTACAGCGCACCCGCCGAGCCCCTGAAGCCCAGCGCTACATGGCCTGACACGGACTGGCGAGGCCCGTCGAGGCAGTCACACGTACGCCGCGGCGCCACACCCGCGCGGCCTCGCCGAGAGAGCGGTCGCTGCCGCTGAGTCCGACGGCGCCGGACACCAGCCTGCCCCGCCCAGCTAGCTGTCGACGTCGATGAGCCCGGCGGCGATGGCGGCGGGTACGTCGTCTGGATGCCCCCCGGCGATGACTGCGAAGGCGGCTCGCGCTTCGACGTGCCGGCCAGCCTCGCGCAGCGCTACCGCGGCGGCGAACGCGTCAGCCGTCCCGAGCTTGTGGGCGCGCAGGCTTGGCGGGTCCGCACCGATGATCTCGACCACCTCCAAGGCCTCAAGTCGGCCTCGGATGCGATGGGCCCCGAGCGCGCGACCGGCGAAGCGGTGTCGATCCTGCACGCGCTCTAAGGCGGTGCGGCTGACCAGGATCGACGCGCCGAGGAGCTTGGTCATGCCCTCCAGACGCGAGCTGATGTTGACCGCGTCGGAGATGACTGTGCCCTCAATGCGCTCAGCCTCGCCGATCGTGCCGAGCATCAACGTGCCAAAGTGGAGGCCCACACCGATCTGCAGGGACGGCGTGCCCGTGCCGGCCCGCTCGGCGTTGAAGTTGGCGACGTGGCGCTGCAGGGCGATGGCGGCGTCCAGCGCGTCCTCAACGCTGTGCGGGAAGAGCGCCATCACCGCGTCGCCGATGTACTTGTCGACAAAGCCACGGTGATGTCGAACGACCGGGCCGATGCGCCCTAGGTACGCGTTCAGGAAGCGGAAGATCTCCTGCGGGACCATCGACTCTGAGATCCGGGTGAACGAACGGATGTCGGAGAACAGGACCGTCATGTCCCGCTCGACCGCTTCGCCCAACTCCACCTCTACGATGGATGGCTTGCCGAGCACGTCGAGGAACGCCACGGGCACGAAACGCGCCATGCTGCGCGCCATCTCGGCCTGACGGCGGTAGAGCTCGGCGTTCTGAATCGAGATCGCGATCTGCGCGCTCAACATCTGAATGAGCTCGAGGCGGTCGTTGGTGAATACTCCAGCGTTGAGGTTGGTCTCCAGGTAGAGGACACCAATCAAGTCCTGCATGTGCAAGATCGGCGCCGCCAAAGTCGAGCGGGGCCGGTTGTTGCCAAAGTATGGGTCGTGCTGAAAACGGCTGGCCACCACATCGCTGATCTCGCTGGCGTCGCGGATCACGATCGGCTCATGGGTGCGCGCCACATATCGGACCACGGAGACCGAGAGCGTCGATGAGTCGAGCGGCCGTGACTGCAGGACCTCATAGCCGTCGATGCTGCCGGCGGCGTTGCCCTCGGCTTCGACGAGCAGCTCGCCCTTGCGCTGTAGGACCAGCACGCCCCGGCGGGCGCCGGCGTTCTCGATCAAGACGCCCAGCAACAGACGCAGCAGGCGCTCGAGGACGATCTCGGAGCTGATCACCTGCGACGCTTTCATCACGGTCGTCAGGTCGAGCGAGTGGCCGCCCCCAGTGGAGGTCGTGCCTGAGGCGGACGTAAAGGAGCCGGCTTCGGAGACCTCTTCCTCGAGCACCAGCCTGAGGTCAGGGTTAAGGTCCTCAAGGTGCTGCACGATGCCGGTGGCGCCCCATCGCGACAGCGCGTAACGAACATCCTGCAGCAACGCGCGGGCGATGCGCTTCTGACTGTTGGCCTCGTGATGGCGCGCGGCACAGAGCGAAGCGAGCGCTTCATCGTGCAAGACACCATAGCGCCGCGCCGCCGCGGTCGCGTTCTCGAAGGCGATGGTGGCCTCGTTGACTTTGCCACGGCCGCGAAGCCAAAGGGCGCGCGCCAGCTCGAACTTGTGGTGGTAGTTGGCGGGCGAGTTCTCGGCGAATCGGGCCAACCGGCGACGGGCGCGCGCGGCTTGGCGTCGGCGGCGAAAGAGCCCACCTGGGATGCTCGTGATGCCGAACTTCGGATCCTCGGCCATCGCGACGGCGACGGCGACGTAGAGGTCCAACTCTGGAGACCAGGGCATGCCGAGGACGGCGGCCTCGTGTGGCAAGACCTCGTCGATCCAGCGCAGCATCTCGACGGGCTTCTCGAGGAGCGCCAACAAGCGCAGGCGAGCGACTGCGTACAAGACCAATGGGATCTTCATCTTGCGGCTGCGGAGGTCGATCAAATAGGCGTCTTCGTCAAACGATGAGTCGCCGAACGAACTGAGAGAGTGGGTCAGCCCTTGAGCCGCCAGCACCATACGCTGCTCGATGATGAAGGTCTGGGCGCTGTCGCTGTCGCCCGTCGTCCGGATGAACTCCAAGTAGCGGTGTGACTCGCGGTACAGGCTATCGAGCGGCTCGCCGGCGGTGAACAAAGCGTAAGCGATGCAGACGCCGCAATAGCCGGCGTAGACAAGGTCGCCGGCGGCCCGGCCCTCGCGGTAGCCGCTGCGCAGGTACTCGAGGTTGGTCCGCACCGGATTTCGCCATGGATTGACGAAATTGCCCGTGATCATTTGCACTTTTGCGACAGTATCGGGATTGCCGTAGCGGCGTTGCAGGCGCACCGCCAGATCGCCGAACTCCATTCCAACCTTGAAGTCGCCCAGCACAGAGCCAGCGATCATGCCATAAAGGGCGTATGAATACGGAGCGACGTCGGAGTTGCCGTACTCAAGGCTGATGTTCAGCATCCGGAGCACGAGCAAGGTGTAGAGGTTGGGGTCGAGGAAGTACGCCGGGGCGGCCATGGCGTTCAGCACGCGCACCGCGACCTGCATGCGCGGCTCGCCCAATTCAGGCAGGAATTCGAGCGAGTCGACGGAGCGGTTGCGCATCAACCAACGTGTGCGCAGGACCTCGCGAATGACGTGAAACTTATTGACATCAGTACGAAAATCGATCTGGCACATCTGGAGCGCCTGTCGTCCGCAGTCGATCGCGTCGGCGTAGCGCACGATGTTGCCGTACAGCACCATCCGCAGTTGGAACACGGCGGCGCGATCGAGATCGCGGTCGACATTGGCGAGCGTCTCGTTAAACAGCGCCTCGGCCTCGTCGTGTTGGCCGCAGATGTAAAAACACTCCGAGAGACCGAGCGCAATACCGACGGAGAGGCCCTCTGAGTCGCGCCAGCGCTGGTCGCCGAGCAGCAACATGCCCGTAGACAGATAGTCGATGGCTGACTGCCACGCGGCGGCCCGACGAGCGCGACGGCCGGCGGCGAAAGCGACATTGGCGACTCGGTAGCGCTCGCTGGCATCTGTGACCAAATCCTGCGCGAGTCGGTAGTGGCTCATCGTCTCAAAGGACCGATCGTCCTGCACAGACGGCGCGAAACGACTCGCAAGGTTACGGGCAATATCGAGATGCAACAGCTTTCTGTCGTCGAGTGCCAAGGTCTCGTACGCCGCTTGCTGGACACGGTCGTGGGCAAAGCGGTATTGCGGGGCGACTGGGCCCTCGACGCGCTCGGCCACCGCCGCCGCTCGCGACGCGCTGGCCTGGGCAGCGGGGCTCTGCTCGCCCTGTGCCTGGCTGCCCTGGCTCACGTGGAAGCCATCCCAAGCCGCCTTCGCGCTGGTGCTGGCCGCTGGCCGCAACGGACGAGTCGGCGGCGCGGTAGAGGCACTTGCTGCCAGCGGGGAGGCGAGCTGCGCGCCCTCTAGCATCGCTAGCTTCCAGTCCTCGTCCATAGGCAGCAGCAAGCCCTCTTGCACCGCCTGGCCGAGCAGCTGGGCCAAGCGGAGCGGGTCGCCGTGCAGCCGGGCCACTTCGTCGAGGCGCACCCGCGACCCGAACAGCGCGGAGAGCGCAAGCGCTCGCTGTAGCGGGGCGTCCAGCTGGGCCATGCGCTGCGTCATCATGTCGACGACGTTCTCGGCATAGCCCGAGTGCGCAGCGATGGCCTCCAGCGACCATTGCCAGCCATGGATCGGATCGATGTCGATGAGGCCGTCGCGGTGCAGGGCGCGCAAGATCTCGCCGAAAAAATACGGGTTGCCGCCAGTACGGTCGCCGATGAGCTCCGCAAGAGGCGCCGCGCGGGTTGGCGTGCAGTGGAGCGCCTCTGACACGATCTGCGTCAGCGCCGAGGAATTCAGTGGCCCGAGGTGGATGTGGCGCACGGTCGCGCCGCGGCCCTGGATGTCGTCGAGGAGCACCTTGAGGGGGTGGCTGGCGCCGACCTCATTGTCTCGGAACGACAGCACGATCATGAGGTGACCGAGCGACGGATCGGTGGCGATGCGGTCCAGCAGCTTCAGCGTCGGCTCATCGGACCATTGCATATCGTCGAGCACTAGCGCGACCGGGTGATCGGCCCGCGCCGCGATGGCCAAGAAGTCGCTCACGGCGCCATGCAAGCGGTTTTGCACTTCGGCGGACGCCAGCTCGTGGCGGTTTTGCGGCGCACCGACCAGGTGGATCAACCCCGGCACCAGCTCCAAGAGCGCGTCGCTGCCTTCGCCAAGCGCCTCGCGGAGCCGCTGCGACCACGCATCGACGCTGCTGTCGCTCTCTGCAAGCCACTGCTGCACCATGCTGCCGAGCGCCTCTTGCACTGGGGCGTAGGGCAAGCCGCGCCGGCCGGCGTCGACCTTGCCAACTAGGAAGTAGCCGCGGCGTTCGGTGACCGGCCGCTTGATCTCGTGGATGAGGGACGACTTGCCGATGCCCGAATAGCCAGACACCGACACGATCTCGCACCGGCTGTCTGCGACGCGTTCAAAGGCAGACAGCAGCTCTGACGCCTCGCGGTCTCGCCCATGGACGCACTCTGGCAACACAAAACGGGTTGGAATGTCTTGCGTTGCGAGGTCGAAACGGTCGATGACCCCGCGGGCCTCTAGCTGGTCCCCGCAGCGGTCGAGGTCGATTGCGAGGCCTCCGGCGCTCTGGTAGCGGTCCTGCGCCGACTTGGCCAAGAGCTTGATGATGATGTGATTGATGACGCCTGGCAGCTCTGGCTCATGGCTACGAGGCGGTTCAGGCTCGACTGCGATGTGGGCGTGCACCAGCTCCATCGGATCGGTCGCCATGAAGGGTCGACGTCGCGTGAAGCACTCATACATTGTGGCGCCGAGCGCATAGAGATCGCTGCGGGCGTCGATTGGGCGATTGACCCGGCCCGTCTGCTCCGGCGCCATATACGCGAGCGTGCCCTCCAAGCGGCTCGGCGCGACGATGCCCTGCCGCTCACGGTCCAGCCGCGAAGCGATGCCAAAGTCGGTGAGGCAGACCTTTGCGGTGTCGCGCGAGGTGATCATGTTCTGCGGCTTGATGTCTTTGTGCAGGACGCCAGCGGCGTGAATGCGCCCGAGGGTGTGCGCGACGGTGGCGAAGGCCCGCACCAGCTCGAGCGGCGACATGCGCCGAAAGTTCGTCTGTTCATACAGCGTAACGCCGCCAAAGTCCTCGAGCACCAAGACGACGTGGTTGTCGAACTCCTCGACGGCCAGCGCCTCGACGATGCCAGTGACTCCCGACTCGTAGAGGTGGCGGTTGATGCTGAATTCGTGACGCAGCCGGGCCAAGTCGCGCGCCGTCGGGTAGTCGCTCCGCAGCATCTTGAGGACGACCATGCGCTGGTCGAATCGGCGACGGGCGCGATAGACGAGGCTCCGCTGGCCTTCGTAGATGCGGCTCTCGATGTCATAGCCTGGGACGCTCAGGGGAGCCTCGAGGTCGCCGCCCGCTCTGCGATGACGGAATGGGGGAATCCGACCGTTCTGAGAGACGCTCTCGTCCGCGACCTTGAGGACGCCCTTAGCTCCCTTAGGCTTCAAGGCGCCGCATGGGTGACGCGCCGGCGGTTGGTCAGCAGAGTGCGTCCCAACCTTTGCCAGTTTGCATTGGGGTTGGTCTTGGCGCAACAATTGGCGGGGCTGTGGCTCGCCGGCCAGCGCAGGGCGGTGAGGAGCCGCGGCACAGGACGCCGGGCGAATGAAAACAGCGGCCATTATCGGCGCGACCGGCCATGTCGGGACCGCCCTCTGCAGAGCGTTCGCAAGCGCCGGCTGGCGCGTGCTGGCGCTGAGCCGCCACGCATTCGTGCCGACGGCGCTCCGCGTCAGAGGCGTGGCCTTTGTGCCCGGCTGGCCAGAGGACAGCGCCGCCCCGTCAGCGGGAGATTTTGACCCCTGGCTGGCCGACGCCGACGTCATCATCGACGCCGCAGCGCCCTACCCGGCCGACCCATTCCGGCGCAGCGTCGGCGGTGAGCGCGCCCTGGTCTCCGCGGCGCTGCGCCGACAGCAGCGGCTGCTCGATGAGGCCGCGCGCCGCGAAGCGCGGTACGGGACGATCGGATCGTTTGTCGCCCATGGGCCGCGCTACGGCCCAAGCACGCCGGCCGCCGCACAGGCCTGGTCGCGGGCAGTCCGCGGCTTGCACCCTTATTTCGCGCTCAAAGAAGCCTGTATGCACCAGGTGTTAGCCCATACCGGTCGACAACCCGTCGTCGAGCTCGACCCCACGGGATTTCTCGGCCCATACGATCGCAAGGAGTCTCGGCTCTCGCTGGCACATCGGCTCATGACCGGGGCCGTGCCGGTGTCGCCGGTGGACATCGTCGACTTTGTCGATGTCCGAGACGTGGCGAGCGCCATGGTACGCGCCATGGACCGCGATGTAATGGGCGTGGCGGTGCCGATCTGCGGCCACAGTGTGCCCTTCGCGCGCCTCATCGCTGACCTCTGCGCAGCTGGAGAGGTTTCGGCGCCCCGGATGCGTACCCTGACCGCCCTAGGCTGGCCTGCGGTCGTCCTCGGCGAGCGGATCTTGGGGCGCGCCGACCTGCCGGCGCCCATCCCAAGCCTCGCCCTAGCCCTGGTGTTGGAGTGCGGGCCGCGCACGGCGACCGACTTGCAGCGCGCCCTGCTGCCCGAGGTGCGGCCGCTGGCGCAGACCGTGGCAGACACCGTGCGCTGGACGCTGGCGCCGACCGGTGCGGCTAGTGGCCCAGAAGGCGCATGACCCGGCTGTAGGCCTTTGTCGCCGCCGTGCGGGCGAACGAATGTGCCGTCGTCAGCCGCGACTCCTCGCGATAGTCGACCGGTCGCATGGCCCGACCAAAGCCAGCCGCCATGCGGACGCGAACCCCAGCGAGGGCCTTGCCAGCCAGGAGCCAGTCTTCAAAAGGCCGGACCGACACGTCTTCGAGGATCTCGAAGGCGCCTACCCTTTGAACGATGAACGGGATCTCGACCAACTCGTCGATGCGTGCGTCGCTGGCGTCGCCATGGGCTTCGGGCAGAATGCTGTGGACGAACACCGGCACGCTCGGCCAGTGCTTGCGGACGCTTTCGCGGTTCAACATTTGGAAAATCGCCGTCAGCAGGCGCTGCGTCTGACCCGGCATCGGAAACGGGAACAGCGCGCGCTGGAAGGCCATCATGACGCCGCCAAAATCGGTCGGCGTCGCCCGGCTCCAGGCGGCACGCAGCACGAAGTTTGAGCCGATCTGCAGGTCGATCGACTTCTCGCTGAAGGTCGCCACGCCGAACCGTTTGGGGAAACCGTAGAGCTCGCGTCCCAAGACGATGGGCATATAGGAGTCGAGATAGAGCTCGGGTGAGAACACGCCCGGCCTGCCCGAAGGACCGAGCACCGGGATGAAGGGCGTGGTCTCGCGATAGGCGAAGGACTTCCCCTTCGCGCTCGGATGCTCCGAGAACGTCTTCGGAAAATCATTGAAGGTCAAGAGGTAGCGGCCGCCGAGGAGGGGTCGAACTCCGTCCGGCAGGCACGCACGGATACGGCTCTCCTCGGTCTCCATCCACAGCGCGGTCATAGAGAAGTCGTCCATATGATACGGGCCTTGGATGAGGCGTGCGTTGGGCGTGTGGAAATGGTCGTCAAAGCTGCGTCGAGACGCGTCATCGGAGCGCTGGTACTGGCGCAGCTCCTCGGTGACTTGCCTGATCAGTGCGTGCAGCATCTGCGGGCGCGAGTCGATGAGATGGTCGAAGGACTCCTTGTCCAGCATCGCGATGTCGCACTCGGAGAAGGCCTCAATCGAAGCTGTGCGCCTGCGGCCGTCGATCAGGCTGAGCAGGCCGAGCCTCGTTGGCGCCTGACGCAGAGCCATCGTCCGCTCGTCGATGGTGGTGCGGACCTCGCCTCTGAGAAGGAAGAACACCGCCTGCGCCTCTTCACCCTCGACGATGATGCGAGTATTCGGCGGCACCTTCCGACACCACAGGTGGCTGACAAACTCGCGAAAGGTCTCATCGTCCATGCCGCGTAACTCAGCGAGCACGCGCAGCGATGCTAGGAACTCGGCGGAGATGGGTGGCCGGCGCGGCGGTTGGCGACCCGCCTTCGGGGAGGCACGGAGCGCAGGCGCGTGGGGAGGTGGCATCGGTGCGTCGTCGTCGATGGCGGGCTGCTTGGAGCGAGTCGCGGCAGCGCGCTCTGGCTGGTCGGTCGGCGACTGGGCCGGTGACTGCGGACTTCGCCCTGACACGGTCGCTGGCGCGGCGGCCGTGGGCAGCGGTCCTGCCTTTGGCGGCGGTGGCGACTTGGCCCTTGCCGCCGCCTTCGGCTTGGTCGGCGCGCTGGTCGTCGCGGACAGCGTTGGCGAACTCTGCGTCTGGTCTGTAGCAGGCGCCTCGCCAGTCGCCGTCGCGTCGACACGGCCCGCCTTCGACGTGCGGCTCTTGCGCGATGGCTTGTCGCCAGCGGGCGTCGCTCCGTTAGCGCCGTCTGCGATCGGAGATGATTGATCTTTCATTGAAAGTCCCGCTCGCCCGCGATTGCGCGCGGCTCCCCTGCGATGGCGCGGCAGGCAGCACGACCAGAGAGGACCGCCGCTTCGACCGATCCGACATCGAGCCCCGTTCGTGTCCAAGTACCCGCCAACACCAGGTTGGTCACTCCTGATTCGTCTGCGCGCAGCCGCGTCCGCGCCGAGCCGGGCACAGAGAGCTCATAGCGATCAGTCGGTTCGACGTTGAGGCGCCAATACTGGTCATCCATGCGGGCCGGACCCGCGCCGCCGCGCTCGTCGTGGAGGACCGTCCAGTCGGGCGGCTCGCGCTTCATCGGCGCCGTGGCGTCCGGGATCATCGCCGCGCCGCCGTCCTCCGCCAACCATCGCCGCGCCACCTCGCCGGCGTGGGCCTGCATGTCCCGCGGGGAGGGGTGGGCGGAGCCATCGATCGGCGGCGGCGGTGGGACCTCGAGGCGGTTGCAGACGTGCAGCACGTGCGCCGGGCGCTGGCCCTGCCAGCCCTCATGCTCGATGAGGTGGGACATGTCGCCAAAACCCGTCAGCGGCGCGACGCCAGTGTTCATCATCGGCTTGCCTTCTGCCGCCGGCCGAGGCCGATCGGACCAGACCTGCAGCGCGATTGTCGGCGTCGTCTGCAGGGTCGAGAGCATCGCCCGCCAGCGTGAGTGGTGCCGTTGCAGATCTTGGCACAGCGGTGGCAGCGCCGCGAGAGAAATGGCGAGCACCGCGCGATCAAAGTCGGCGCCGCGGCGAAGCACTCGGCCGCCGACTCCCGGCCAGCCTGACCAGCTGGACTCTAGGTCGTGGCCACCCTCGCGCAGGGCGTCTCCCTCGACGAGTTGGTCATAGAGTGGCCTGTCGGGCCAACTCGGCAGGCCGTCGGCGTCGATGAGTGGCCGATAGGTGCCGTCGCGTGGCGTCGCCTGCTGCTGCAGTCGGATCGCCTCTAAGCGCATACCCGCGGCGTCGAGATCGAGGCGCTCTACGCGCTGGAAGAACTCGAAGCGTACCCCGCGACGCGCCAAGACCTCGTAGAATGGCGCGATCAGCGTCTCGCCGGTGCCGGCTGCCATCCACCAGCCGACCGAGCCCTTGTATCCGGCGACGAAGCGCAAGGTCATGCGGAGCGCCGTGCCGGCCGCGAACCCGGAGTCTGCCCGGTCGCCGGCCGGTGCGTGAAAGACGAGGTCGTAGACCGCGCGCAAGAGCGCTGAGTCTAGCGACAGTGAGCTCGCGCCGTGTCGGCGCAGCCAAGCCCGAAAGTCCTCGTCGTCGACAGCGGAGAGGCCGTGGCGCAACAGATCGTCGCGGATCATGCCGCCGGAGCAGGTCGTGCACAGATCGAGGAGGATCCATAGCCGGCGGAGCGCGTCGTCGTCCTGGAGCCAATCGCGGCCAAGATCGCGCAACGCATCGAGCAGAGAGCGCAACAGCGCGGTCTCGCCTCTGCCGGTGTCGGCCTTGCCGGTCGCCAGCCGCGTCAGTTGGCGCAGCAAGGCCGCGACGCGCCGCAGATGCCCTCGGCCCTGCCGCAGCGCCTCGATCGGCCGAATCCGTCGCAGCAGCTCGCGCGCCAGCAGGCCGGCGCCGACGCGCTGCCATTGCGCCATCATCCGGACGTACTCGGCCGGTTCGGGCCACAGGCCGCCGTCGCCCGGCGTCTGGTGGTTGCGGGGAAATTGGATGCGCCAAGGGCGCAGCTCGCCGCCGATCCGCTCGACGAAGACGACCTCATCGTGCGGCAGAAACGCCTGCTCAAACGTCGCGAGCTTGGCGCCGCTTGGCCGATCGAGCTCTTTGTAGAGCCGCCGGAGGACCTGGAACGCGTTCTCGTAGGCGCCGAGCAGTACGTGCAGCCCATGCTCCTCGATGCGACCGTACTTGCCCCGTGAGCTCGCGCACTTGCCGCCCAGTCGCCAGCCCGATTGATAAATCGTGACCTGGTAGCGCTCGCGCAGCGCCGGCGTCGCTGTTAGCTCAAACGCCGCACTCAAGCCGGCCAGGCCGCCACCGAGGATCGCGATTCGCTCCTGCTCTGCCATCGACGGCGCTCCGAGGCGCGGGACCCGACACCCGGCGGCCTCGTCTGCGAGGCCCATGGTGCAGATCTGGTCAGCTTGGCTGCGATCCGATGGAGTGCACGCCGTGGAAAAGCTAGCTTGGCGGCATCTCTGCGACAAGGGGCCATCGCGGTCGAACGCTGGCGGCTCGCAGCATTGAACTCGGGCGGCGACTCCCCGATACTGCGAAGCGCCAGCCTGGAGGACCGTCTCATGCCCACCTGTATTCGCCTCTCTCGCCCGCGGCCCCCGAATTGGCGCACAGGAGTCGGACTCGCGCTGACGTTGCTTGGCGCGCTCAGTTGCGCGACCACAGCCACCGGACGTCGTCAGCTCTTGCTGATCTCGACGGCCCAGGAGGGGCAGCTCGGCGCGCAGGCCTTCGACGAGGTCAAGGCCAAGGAGCCCGCGTGCAACGACGCTCAGGCGCGCGCGCTGGTCGCCGCGATCGGCAAGCGGATCGCCGACGTCTCGCCGCAGCCAGGTTGGGCTTGGACCTTCGAGCTCTTTGATGGCGCCCAGACCATCAACGCGTTCGCC
>SXGT01951946.1_pt1 | contig 15103 bp, 11 predicted proteins | sample 3176221 | NCBI WGS metagenome assembly SXGT01 (sample SAMN11356862, study PRJNA531348) | freshwater metagenome | isolation source: freshwater sample F1-120 | place: China: Fuxian Lake, Yuxi | collected 2017-12-25
ATTCGCGCGGTCATCGACGCCATCCATCAGGGGAATGTCTACCGCTACATCACCAAGCCATGGGACCCGGAAGAACTGCAGACCATCATTCGCGAGGCCTGCGAACGGCACGACCTGCTCGTGGCCCGCAGGGAATTGACGGACGAACTGGAGCGCGCCAATGCCGACCTGAAAGAAGCCAATGAACAGCTGTCGAAGATGGACCAGCTGAAAACCGCATTCATCAAAGTCGCCAGCCATGAACTGCGAACACCGCTGGCGATTTTGAATGGCTATGCGCATTTGGCATCCACCGTTCGCGATTCACCCGAGCAATTGAGCGATTGGATAGGGCGCATCAAACAGGCAGGGCTTCGGCTTCAGGGGTTGGTCGACCAGATGCTTTCCATGATGGACGAATCGCGATTCGAATCACGGCTTCGCAAGGAAAATGTCGGCATCAATGAACTGCTTCAGTCCGTCGCGGACGATGTGCAGCCGTTCATTCTCGATCGGAAGCAGACCTTCGCACGCGACTGGCCAGATGACCTTGGCACGATGGAAGCGGACCGACAAAAGCTGAGTGATTCATTACACCAGTTGCTCTTGAACGCGATCAAGTTCACGCCCGACGGTGGCAGGGTCTCGCTCTCCGCCAAAGCAGTTGATGAGATGAATATCGCCTTCAATGTGAGCGATACTGGCCGTGGGATGGACGCTGCTTCTTTGGAACAATTCGGATCGGCGTTTTTTACCGAGTTTGATGTTTCTCATCACACATCCGGCACGCCCGAACACGAGTGTCGTGGCCTGGGGCTCGGTGTCAGCCTGGTGAAAAAGTTCGCAGAAATGCATGGTGGCACACTGGCGGTCAGTAGTGAACCGGCCAAAGGCACGACAGTGACAATCACGTTGCCGCGTCGTGGAACGAAGCGAACATCGTGAGGGCGAACGCGATGTCAGACATTCACGAACCTCGCCTGAAGCGTGTGATGGCGATTCTGCCATGGCCTTGCGCGCTGATTGTGTTTGTCATCCCCGTTCTCGTGCTTATAGGTTGGGCGACGAACGATGAACTGCTCAAAAGCCTGATGCACCCCGACCGCGTCGCGATGAATCCACTGACCGCGATCCTTCTGGCATTGTCAGCAACGGCGTTGTGCGCGGGTATGCGCAACGAAGGATCACCACGATCTCGTGCGATCATGACCGTTGGTGGCGCAACGCTCGTCATCATCGCGTGTGTACGGCTCATCACGTATATCGGCTGGTGGAAGCTTCGCCCGGACATTGTGCTGTTCAACGATCGGTTGGCGGGCAATGTGATGGCGCCGACCACCGCGATCGCATTTCTGCTCGTCGGGGTGGCGTTCATCCTGCTCGACCGCTTGAACAACCAACGGCGGTTTCATCCATCACAAGGTTTGGCGCTGTTGACGCTCGCGATCGCGGTGCTGTCGTTGATCGGCTACCTGTACGACATCGCTTCTCTGTACAAAGTTTACAACACCATCCCGATGGCGCTGAACACCGCCATCGCATTTTTGGCACTATCGACGGGCATCCTCTGTTCTCGCACCGACCGCGAACCGGTTGCGACGATTATCTCGCCGACGCTTGCGGGCTTGGTGGCGCGAAGGTTGATGCCGGGCGCTGTGCTGGTGCCAATAGCCGTCGGTGGCGCGTTGATGATCGGTTTGAATCGTGGCTTGTATTCGCAGGGGTTTGGGATGGCGATGTTCGTCCTGGTGACGATCGCCGTCTTCGTGCTTCTGATCTGGTTGAGCGCGGTTGTCATCGCCAGTTCAGAAATGAAACGGCAGGTAGTCGTAAACGAACTGACACGCAGTGAACGCCGCTACCACGCCATCATGCGGCAGGCGATCGAAGGCATCTATCTCGTCGATCTCGAAACAAAACGCATCATCGAATCCAACACCGCGATGACCGCCATGCTCGGTTACAGCGAAGGGGAGATCGACGGCATGCCCATTGTCGACCTTGTCGCTGACGACCCCGAACGAATCAACGAACGCCTGACACAGCTGCTGAACGCCCAGCCTAACACCCCATTGTCTGGCACCGGCCTACGCGGTGAACGGCAATATCGCAGGAAAGACGGAGCGATCATCGACGTCTTTGCCAGCGCGTCCACCATCGCGTACGGCGATCGTGTGGTGGCTTGCACCGTCGTCCACGACATCACCCTGCGGAAGCGCAATGAACGGCTGCTGCTGGAAAAGAACGTCGCGCTGGAACGGGCCGTGCAGGCGGAGCGTGATGCGTTCGAAAAACTGCGACAAGCGCAAAGTCGACTCGTACAAAGTGAAAAGCTGGCATCGCTTGGCCAGATGGTCGCGGGCGTGGCTCACGAAATTAACAATCCCCTTTCATTCGTCAGTAACAACCTTGCTGTGCTTCAACGGGATGTCGGCGCGTTGAACGAACTGCTGACGATGTATCAGCGGGCCGACGATGTGATCGCAACGACACAGAAGGAATTGATCGAAGACATTCGCGATCTCGCGGAGCGAATGGACCTTTCGTACACGCAGACCAACCTCATCACCCTCATGGCACGCTCGCGCGAGGGGCTGAGGCGCATTCAGCAGATCGTCAAAGACCTGCGCGATTTCGCACGGCTGGATGAAAGTGAACTTCAGGAAGTGGACCTGAACGCGGGCATTGAATCGACCATCAACATCGTCATCGGCCGGGCGAAGAAAAAACGTGTGACGGTGAAAACAGAACTGTCGCACCTGCCATTGGTCGCGTGTTACCCGGCAAAGATTAACCAGGTCGTGATGAACCTCGTCGCCAACGCGATCGACGCCTGCCCGGAGGAAGGTGAAGTGCTTGTTCGCACATCTGCTGATGATGCCGCAGTGCGAATCGCTGTCAGCGATAACGGTGCGGGCGTCCCAGAAAATATTCGCGAGAAGATTTTCGATCCCTTTTTTACGACCAAGCCCCAGGGTGAAGGCACTGGGCTGGGCCTCAGCATCAGTTACGGCATCGTTCAAGACCATGGCGGGACGATCGAAGTCACCAATGCACCGGCTGGTGGCGCGATGTTCACGGTGACGCTGCCAGTTCGAAAAATGCAAAATGCGGAAGCGTAGTGGCCACGGATGGGGCACAGATGTACACGGATGAATTCAGGAAAGTCTTTTTTCCAATCTGTGTTCATCCGTGCACCATCCGTGGCAATATTTCTTAGTGATGATTGGATGAATCAGACGGCGCACTGGTCACTTCTTTCAGCACGCGCATGAATTCGTCGGGGTCGAAGGGTTTGGTCAGATGCGCTTCCGCCCCGGCTTCACGGCCTGTCTTCTTGTCCGCTTCACTTCCGAGCGCACTTAGAATAATGACCGGTGTTTCCTTCGTGGTGGGGTTGGATTTAAGACGACGGCAGACTTCAAAGCCATCAAGATCAGGCAGCATCAAATCCAGCACGATCGCGACGGGGGCGGGTTGGTGGTTCGCTTTGTCGATCGCGCTAATGCCGTCATACGCCTGGCGAAAAGAAAGCCCACAAAGCTCCACATACGCACCGACGATCGCATTGATCTCGCGGTCATCGTCGACCACCAGCACGGGCCTGTTTTCCGATTCCATTTCGCACCTCCGCGATGTGCCTGCCGGATGTTAGCATGAATGACCTGTGAGGTCTTGCCATGTGGCGACTGCCAACATCCGATGAATTGCGGGCCGCGGTTCACATCTACATGACCTGCGCGTACGGCGACGCGCGCGTTCCGAACGCCACCGCGGCGCGCGTCAAATCGATTGATGAAAATGGTGAGCCGGTTGCGTACGATGACGACCGGCTGTTTGAGGCGGATCGCAAGCAGAGTGAGATTGCGCGTTACGCGATTCGACTCGGGAATCGGCACTATCCGCACATGAAGTTGGTCATTGAGCGATCGCCGGATGGCTTGACGTTTCTGCTGCGTGCCGACACGCATGACAGCCATGTGCGACCGACGGCCGGGTCGAAGGAAGCAGACGCGTATGCACAGTTGGTGCGGATGAACCAGCAGATTTCCGAATCGATCGAGCACGTCTGGGACGCCGCCGGCTTGCCGACATTCCGCTCGTACCTGCGGCAGGACCTGGCCAGACGCCGCGCGGCAAAGTAGTCGCGCGCACTACCGGTTCGGCATGGTTCTCCATACACTCCCGAATTCACGGAGGAATATTCGCACATGGCAGGTACGTTGAAAGTCGGAATCGCCGGTGGTGGTTGGCCTGGGCTGCGTCACGCAGAAGGATACAAAGCCGCGGGTGGTTTCAAGATCGTTTCGGTCGCCGACCCTATTCCCGAACGTCGCGCGAAGCTGGTGGCGACATCAAGTGTCGGCAACACCATGCCGCGCGCCGTGGAGGATGTGCAGTCGCTCATTCACGACAAGGAACTGGACGCGATCAGCATCTGTCTGCCAACCGAAATGCACGTGACCGTTGCCACCGCTGCGATGAAAGCGGGCAAGCACGTCGTCATCGAACCACCACCCGGCCCCACGCTCGGTAGCGCCAAACAACTCGCCAAGGCCGCTGCGAAGTACGGCAAGACATTGGTGTACGGTCTACAGCGGCGCTTCGGTGCTGCGGAACAAGCAGCGCGGCAGGCGATTGAAAAGGGCCACATTGGTGAACCCTTCCACGCCCGCGCCGCCTGGACACGCGTACGCGGTGTGCCACAGGGAACCGGCTGGTATACGGACGCGGAAAAATCTGGTGGTGGTGCGCTCATCGACATGGGCCTGCCCTTCTTCGACCTCGCCTGGTCGCTCATGGGCCAGCCCGATCCGCAGACGGTTTTCACGATCACCCACAAACGTTTCGGCGAACTCGCTGGTGAATCTGCGGAAGATTCAGCGATCGCGATTGTGAAATTTTCAAACGGTGCCAGTTTGGAGTTGGTCAGCGCCTGGGCGACGAATTTGCCCCCGCGTCAGATCGGGACCGTCTGCCGCGTGTCGGGTGATAGGGGCGCGGTGGAGGTCTACACCCCGCGCGGGCCGATGGTCTATCGCGGGTTTGATGGCCCGCGTGGCGCGGCTCCCAAGGAAACGTCGTTAAAACTGCCCAAGCTTGCAGGCCATGGCGCGATGCTTCGCCACTTCCGCGATTGCATCGCCAACAGTGAACAGCCACAGGTCGGCCCGGATGCCGGGCTGGTGCTGATGAGCGTCATCGAAGCGATGTACAAAAGCGCCGCGACCGGCAAGAGTGTCGATGTAAAACTGCCGACAGGTCGGGCTGTCGATGTCGGTGAAATGGACGACGCAGGGGAGTGATTGACTCGTCATTGGGGGATGGGTTCGCTATTCTTCCAGAAGTGTTCATGTGGCAAGGCATCGTCTCACTCGCGACGCGATTTCGTCTGTTGATGCAGGCGATGCTTGTTCGCATTGGCTTTCGTGAAGATTCGTTCATCGTCGTCGTTGCCGTCGTCATCGGCATCATCGCCAGCGCCGCTGCGGTGGGCTTCCACGAACTGGTCGTGCTGCTGCGAAGCCTGCTGTATCACGACGTTGGCCCTTCACTTTACAGCCGATGGATCTGGCTTTTGATTCTCTGGCCGGCGTTGGGTGGGTTGCTCGTTGGCATTCTGAGCCGATGGGTGTTTCGCGCACGTGAAGGGCATGGCGTGATTGACGTCATGGAATCGGTCGTGCGCTCCAGTGGCTTCGTGAAACCGATCAGCGCGATCGAAAAAATTCTGACCAGTGGCATCACGATCGGCTCCGGTGGCAGTTCAGGCGCGGAGGGTCCGATCGTGCAGATCGGTGCCGCGATTTCGTCGGCGGTCGGTTCGTTGTTCTCCGTCGCGAGGCAGAATATGCCCGTGGTTGTTGGGTGTGGGACCGCTGCGGGCATTAGCGCGATCTTTAACGCGCCGATCGGTGGGTTGCTGTTCACGCTGGAAGTGATTCTGCGAGATTTTTCCATCCGCACATTAACCGCGTTGGTGGTCGCAAGTGTCGTCGCGAATGTCACAACGCAAGCGATCTACCGATGGCTGCACCACTACACGGGGCATGCGGGTGGTTACGACGCGATCTTCAACATTCCCGACTGGGTTCGCGATTCCCACGCCGACGTGCTTTGGCCACAGCTTGGTGCGTTCGCGACGCTCGGGGCCGCGTGCGGGCTGCTCGCGGTGCTGTTGATGAAGTCGATGTTTTGGTCGGAGCGTTGGTTCGCTGCACGCAAATGGCCGAAGATTGTGAAGCCCGCGATCGGTGGCGCGATGCTGGGCGCGATGGGCGTCGTCTACGTGCTGGGCTACCAATGGCTGGTCGGCAACGGGCCGAAACCCGTCGCGATGGAAAACTATCCGTTGCCCGCGTTCTTCAGTGATGGCTACGGCGCGATTCAAGTGCTGCTCGGCCCAGATTTTTACGCCAGTCGTGGACCACTCTTCGTCTGCGCACTGCTGGCGGTGTGGGTGGTGCTGAAGATCGCAGGCACGTGCGCAACGCTCTCCAGTGGTGGCAGCGGTGGTGTCATCGCGCCGGCGCTGTTCATTGGCGCAAGTGGTGGTGGACTCGTCGGAACCCTTCTCGCGTCTGCTGGCTTCTTCGCAAGCGTTCGCCCGGAACTGTATGCGTTGCTTGGCATGGCCGGTGTGCTCGCTGCGGTAGTCCACGCGCCGCTTGCTTCCATTCTGATTCTAATGGAGACGACCGGTGACAGTTCACTCGTTCTGCCCGCGATGTTGACCGCGGTCGTCGCGACGAGCATCGCGCGAATGATCATGCCAGACTCCATCTACACCCACGCACTCCGCCAGCGTGGTGTGCCGGTCGGCACCGGTTCTGACCTATTGTTGTTAAGGCGAATGAGCCTGGAACAGGTCTCGCTCGAACCGGCTAACATCGTCGCGATGGATGTTTCCGTCGAACGACTGCTCAACACCCTTTCCGACAATGGCGGCACCGGCAACTTCGTCGCGGTCGGCACCGACGGCCAGTACGCCGGCATGGTCTTCGACGATGACATGCGAAGCGTGCTGCTGGAAGGACAAGCCAAGTCGTTCCTGCTGGTGCAGGATGTGATGCGTTCGGACCTTCAACCGGTCGTGGTGACGGATGATCTGGCTTCCGTCATCGATCGCTTCGCTGCGTCGAATGTCGATTGCCTGCCGGTGGTTGTGAACAGTACGAGCCGCAAGGTGATTGGGGTCATTGGTCGCACTTCGCTCATGAAGGCCTATCGGCAGGCAGTGCAGGCGGAAGATTGAACGTGGGGCATTCGTCGAAATTGCCGTACACTTCCCACCGTGCATTATTGGCGCAATCAACCTCGCGGCTTCACACTGGTCGAACTGCTGGTGGTGATTGGTATCATCGCCGTCCTCATTTCGATTCTGCTGCCTTCAATGAACAAGGCCCGCGAAGCCGCCAACCGCGCCGCGTGCCTTTCGAACCTCCGGCAAGTACACCAGGCGTTTCATCTCTACGCACTGTCGAACCGCGATCATGTGCCGATCGGATACCGGTCGGCTTCGAAGCAATTCAACAGCATGATCTACAGCCAAACCACCGGCCGCTGGGTGCTGTTTGGATTGCTGCAACAAGCGGGTCTGCTAAGCAACGACCCGAAGGTGCTATTCTGCCCTTCTGAATCGAACGAGCGTTTCATGTTCGCCTCCTCCGCCAACCCATGGCCTGCACCCGGTGTCGCGCCGACGACGAACATTCAGTCTGGTTATGGATCACGGCCGGAGTATTTCATTCCAGATGATCTGGAAAACCACCCGATGTCTGTGCTGCCGAAACTCACGCAATTCCGCAATCGTGCGATCTTCGCTGACCTGACCAGCGCTCGCGTGCGCGTCGTCACCCGCCATCGCGACGGCGCGAATGTGTTGTATGGCAACGGCGGCGCGAAATGGGTGCCGTTGACCGCCTTCGAACAACCCGCAGCCGACTGGCCCGAAGCCCCCGCGGGCGCGCCGCAACCGACGTGGAACGCCACGCAGGACGCCATCTGGGCCGCGTTCGATAAGCAGTGACTTCAATCCCACCGCCGCTCGCGTATACTTCCCCGCGTGCCCGCGACTGCCCATACCGTTGATGTCCGCTTGAACGACCACGCATACACGATTCATGTCGGGGCGGGATTGCTCGCGTCGATTGGTCGAACAGTTCGATCACTGGGCAAATCAAAAAAGGTGTTGGTCTTCACCGACACGAACGTCGCGAAACATATTCTGCCAGCGGTTGAAGCGTCGCTGCGTGAATCGGATTTTGAACCGATCATTGCGAGTATCTCGCCGGGTGAAACGTCGAAGAATCTGGAAGCGTTAAGCGGCGCGTACGAGACATTTCTCGCTGCGGGCATTGATCGTCGTACACCGTTGGTGGCGTTGGGTGGTGGCATTATCGGTGACATGGGTGGCTTCCTCGCAGCCACTGTGTTGCGTGGTTTGCCACTGGTTCAGGTGCCGACCACGCTGCTGGCGATGGTCGATTCGAGCGTGGGTGGGAAAACGGGCGTGAACCACCGCGTTGGAAAGAATCTCATCGGCGCTTTTTATCATCCGCATGTGGTCGTCGCCGATGTGGACACGCTGAAGACACTGCCGGCTCGCGAAGTGCGAGCGGGGTTGGCCGAGTGCATCAAGCACGACATCATCCGCGACGCTGCCGGTTTTGCGACGCTGGAGACGACGATCGACGATGTGCTTCATCTGAATCCCACTGCGCTGGCCGACCTCGTCGCTCACAACGTGCGCATCAAAGCGAACGTGGTGATGGCCGACCCGTTTGAACATGGTGTGCGGGCGCACTTGAACCTTGGTCACACGTTCGGCCACGCCATCGAAACGACCACCGACTACAAGTACCTGCACGGTGAAGCCGTCGGCCTGGGACTGGTCGCAGCGGCCCGTCTCGCGAAAACCCTTGGCTTGATCGACTTCGAAACACGTCGGCGAATCGTGTCGCTCGTCGCCCGCGCGAAGCTGCCGACCAGCGCGCCCGATCTGGATGTCGACCGCGTCGTCGCCAGCATGTTTCACGACAAAAAAGTGCGCGATGGAAAGTTACGCTTCGTGCTGCCCGATGGCTTAGGCCAGGCGGTCATTCGCGATGATGTGCCGACGGAACTGGCGCGCGAAACCGTTGCGACACTCAAGTCCTGATGAATTCGGGGAATGCCGATGGCTTTGATCGACTGGCTCACACTTTCACTCACACCGGGCATCGGCCCGATCCTTTCGCGCCGAATTATCGAAGCCGTCGGTGGTGATGTCGCCGCAGCCTGCACCGTGTCACTGGCGGTGCTGCGGAATGTCGAAGGCATCGGCACGAACAAGGCCGACAAAATCGCAGCCGGCTTACGGGCGGCGCGGCCGTTGGCGCTGGCACAAGCGGACAAAGCAGCAGCAATGAACGTGCGGATCATCTGCACGGAAGATGATGACTACCCACTACTCCTGCGCGAAATTCCCGATCCACCGATGGTGCTTTACCTTCGTGGCGACCTGCAGCCGCGTGATCTGCACGCGGTCGCGATCGTCGGCAGTCGCAAGTGCAGCCTCTACGGCCGCGAGCAGGCGGACCGCTTCGGGGCGCTGCTGGCCGGCGCGGGGGTGACGATAATCTCCGGTGGCGCGCGTGGCATCGATTCCGCTGCCCACCGTGGCGCGATGACTCACCCTGCGGGTCGGACCATCGCAGTGCTGGGCAGTGGCGTTGATGTGCCCTACCCACCTGAAAATGCTGCGCTGTTCGACACGATCGCAAGAGGCCGCGGCGCGGTCGTCAGTGAATTTCCACTCGGCACTCAGCCTACACCTGAAAACTTCCCCCGCCGAAATCGCGTGGTGAGTGGCATGAGCCGAGGTGTCGTCGTCATCGAAGCGGATGAGCGGAGTGGCGCGCTTATCACCGCACGGCAGGCCGCGGACGACCACAACCGCACAGTTTTTGCGCTGCCGGGCCGAGTCGATAACGCCCTCAGCGCCGGGCCGCACAAATTAATCCGCGACGGCGCGACGTTGGTGCGCAATCTTGAAGACGTGCTGGAAGGCCTCACACCACTGCCCGCGCAGGCGTCTGAAGTTCGCGAAATCGCGCCCGGGTTGTTTCATGAAGAGACGCCTACCGCGGTCGTCCAACCAGCCCCGCATGTGTCGATTGAACCCATCGCGCCGAACGTTACGCCACAGCAGTCGCGCATTCTCGAACAACTGGACAGCCAGCCGATGACGGTCGATCAGCTCATCGAACAAACTGCCCTGCCCGCCTCTGCGATCCTTCAGGAACTGACGATCCTCAGCCTGCGCGTTTTCGTGAAGCGCGTCGACGGGCAAACGTACGTGAAGGGAAAAGCCGCGAGATGAGCAGAAACCCGACCGAAGGTAGCCGATCCCGCATGATTACGGTGCTGGTTGCCCGCCCGACCGACTCAGGCAGCCACGAGTTTCTTCGCTTGCGCCGCGCCGTGACCGAATTCCACGCCGGCACCTGGCAAACCATTCGTGGTGGTGTCGAAACAGGTGAAACTGCCACGCTCGCGGCATTGCGAGAACTGAAAGAAGAAGCAGGCCTCACGCCTGTCGAGTTCTACCGCCTCGGCACGGTCGAAACATTTTATCTCGACGCCGATGAACGCATCTGGCAGTCTCCCGCTTTCTTCGCACTGGTCGATCGCACTGCGGCCGTTACGCTCGATCACGAACACGATTCGCACAAATGGATACCGCGCGAACGAATCGTTGCAGAAACAATGTGGGCCAGTGAGCGCGCGTTGATTAACGATCTCTTCATCGACATTTTGGACAACGGCCCGGCGAAGTCGTATCTTCGGATTCACCTTGAGCACCCGCCAAAAACAACCGGCTAAAGCGATGCGACTGGCTGCGATCGACGTGGGCAGCAACAGCCTGCACATGGTCATCGCCCAGGCCGACCCTGACGGTGGTGTGACCACGCTTTGGCGCATGAAGGAGATGGTCGGCCTTGGGCGGATGAGCTTCCCCAGCAAGCGCCTCAGCGCCGCAGCGATGGACGCTGCCATCGCGGCGCTCGGTCGGTTCAGTGACGCCGCCAAACGGCGCGATTGTGAAAAGGTTCTCACCATCGCGACGAGTGCCGTTCGCGAAGCGGAAAATGGTGGCGATTTTCTGGAACGCGCGCGGGCGGAAGTGGGCGTGACGGTGCGCGTCGTCAGTGCGAAGGAAGAAGCACGGCTGATCTATCTCGGCGCACGGCATGGCGTTGACCTGAAGTCATTTCCGAACCTGTTCATCGACATCGGTGGTGGCAGTGTGGAATTCATCGTCGCGGATGAAAGCGCACCGATTCTGCTGGAAAGTCGCAAACTGGGCGCCGCCCGCATGACCGCCCAGCACGTCAAAAATGACCCGATCACCGAAAAAGAACTCGCGGTGCTGCTGAAGGAATACGATCGCGAACTGACACCAATTTTTGACGAAGTGCGGCAACTGAAACCCCGCACCGTCATCGGCACCAGTGGCACCATCGAAAACCTCGCAGCGATGACCGCGGCCCTTTACGGCGGTGATGCGACAGTCATCGAGCGCAAGCCCTTCGAAAAGCTGGTCGATCGTTTAATTGCCAGTCGAAGCAAGGACCGCGCCAAACTCGCGGGGCTGGACGATCAGCGGAAGGATCAGGTCGTCGCGGGAGCCATTCTGGTGCGCGAAATGTTTTCGCGAATGAAGAACGACAAGATTGTTCTCTGCCGGTCGGCGCTTCGCGAAGGCATTCTGCTCGATTACCTCTCACGACATCTGCCCGATCTGGAAATCCGCAAATTCATTCCCGATGAGCGCCGCCGCAGTGTGCTGGATTTAGCACGCAGATGTGAGTGGCACCAGAAGCACAGCGAGCATGTGACAACGCTTGCGCTATCTCTGTTTGACCAACTAAAATCGAAACATGGCCTTGGCAAACCCGAGCGTGAACTGCTCGAATTCGCCGGCCTGCTGCACGATATTGGCTGGCATATCAGCAAGGAAAAGCACCATCGGCACAGCCTTTATCTCATCCAACATGGTGGGTTGAAGGGGTTCACGCCGGAGGAAGTGCAGATCATTGGTAACATCGCGCGGTATCACCGCGGCAGCCCACCGAAGGTCGAGCACGAGGCTTATATGGCGCTCTCTCCAGCAGCCAAACGAATCGTACGCATCACCGCTGGGCTGCTGCGCGTCGCGGACGGGTTGGATCGCAGCCACGCGGGCGTCGTGACTGCCGTTCGCGTAAAAGCGACCACCAAGGGCCCACTCACCCTGCTCGCCAAGGGGCGCAGCGACATGGAACTGGAACTGTGGGGCGCCAACCGCAAAGCAGACATGCTCACCGCGGCGCTTAAGCGCGAGATCGCGTTCGCGCGCGATGCATAGCTTGTTGGATGACCCGCTATCACTCAGCGAATCTACAGCGAAAACCCAATCGCCTTCATGAACGCCATCGCCAAAATCGCATGCCCCGCGGGGTTGGGGTGGACACGGTCACCCGCGAACACACCGGGGTAAAGACCCTTGATCGCGTTGTCGTACGCAGCCTGCGTATCGACGAAAATCCCATCGTGCTTCGCAGCCAGTTTTTTCACCATCTGCCCGTACTCGTCCATGCGCGCACGCATCGGTTCAGACTTGTTTGGTTCGATGTAGAACGGCGTGAGCAGCACCAGTCCCTTTAACGTCGGCCGTGTTTTGGTAAGCAGTTCGTCGTACGTCGACAGATATTCATCCGGCTGGACGGCACGTTCGGGAAATTTATACGCGTCGAATTGCCGCCAAACGTCGTTGGTGCCGATCATGACCGAAAGCCAGTGGGGCTTCAGGTCCAGCACGTCACTCTGCCAGCGGTTCTTCAAATCGCGCACCGTGTTGCCACTGCTGCCGACGTTGATGACGCGGATCAACCGATCGGGGTATCGACCGCCAATGAACGCGTCAACCATCGACACGTACCCAGTCCCCATCTGTCCGTAACCTTCTGCGATCGGGCGTGTGCGACCGGTGTCGGTAATCGAATCGCCGATCATAACCAGAGTCTGTTTTTCGCCGATGAGCATGGAAATGGGTTCCGTAGTTGAATTGATGATTGCCGGCGCGTTCAGTTCGCTCAGCCGCGGTTGATCATAAACGTAGCAGCGTCGGCAAAAAAGCGGTCGAGCAACGGGCGGACTTTTTCAGGCGTCTCGACTTCGTCCATGGCGGCGGACATCAATGTCATCCAGCGGTCACGGGCGGTGGTGTCGATCGCGAACGGCGCGTGCCGCATGCGCAGGCGCGGGTGACCGCGCTGCTGGCTGTAGGTCTGCGGGCCACCGAACCTACGTTGCACACATTGGCTGTTACCTCCACACCACCAACCGGTTTGATTGTCACCGATGAGACGTAAAACGCGGGTTTCGTGCGTCCAGTGGGTGACCACTCAAGGGTGATAGAGTCGACTACACGACGAACGGCGGCGGCTTTGGTCCGGTTGCTGCTATCGCCTTTGAGCGCCTCGGCGGCGTTGTTCCAGTCGTCCAGCAACCGGTTAAGATTTTCGCGGGCGTTGTCGTGGTCCTCTGCGGCATTAGCTAGTCGGGCTTCGATCTGCTCGATTTCCGTTTCCAGTTCCTGCACACGGGCAAGGGCTTTGGTTTTCGTGCGTTCGGTTGGTGCGCTTTTCCATGCGTCAAACTCGCGGCTATGGTCCGTCTCGATCTGGTCAAGTCGGGCTTGTAGCTGGTCGCGCTCACTGTCGAAAATGGCGCGGTAAACGGCTTTGGCGTCAATCTCGTTCCCACCGTCGAAGGGGACAAACTGCCCGTTGTGTAAGATCGGTTTTCCGCTGGCGTCGAGCGCGATCAGTTCGCGCTTTTTGCTGGCCTTGGCAACCTGTTGAGGGGTCGCGGTTTTCATCCATGTACCAACCCGCTGGCGCATCTCATTGGCAGCATCCGCCATGCGGTGCAAGGCGTTCGACCATTCAGCGGCTACCGATGCGCTCACCTTCGGCGTGGCGTGGGTGGTTGGCAGTAGTGTGGCAGTCTCATCGAAATAGTTAGATAGCCACTCCTCGGCCTCGTCGTGTTTGACGTGGTAGTAAGGGCACCCGGTGCCGGTGCTGGCCTTGTCGAGATAGCTGGCGCACACGTAAAGGGTCTGGCCACCCTTGCGGGTTCCGTGCATCGTTTTGTTGCAGTGCTGGCAGCGGAGAAGACCGGACAGCCATAGCTCCGATGATTTCGGGGCACGGGGTTTGGTGCTGCGGGTCGCTAGTCGATCCTGCACACGGTCGAATTGTTCGGGGTCGATGATCGGCTCAAACTGTTGATCTGGAATGATCCAATCGGCACGATCATGGTGGCGGTGCTGGGTGTTACGCTCGGCGTGGGGTTTGGTTACACCACCGGTGTGTTCACTCCACTTGGCTTGGCTAATTCGGTTCCATGTGGGGCAACCCAAATATGCCAGATTCGTTAGCAACGTATCAACGTGGAAGTGCTTCCACGGTCCAGTGCTGTGCATGATTCCCATGTCGGCAAATCGGCGGGCAATCTGGTAAGTCGAAAGCGCCTCACTGTCGAACCAATCGAATGCGTTGCGCACCAGCGTAATGTTTTCGGGTTCGATGCTTGGACGCAAGGTCAAGCATTGCCCCTTGTCGCGACCGGGGAAATTGTTTTTGCCGTCGTATCTGGCGCGGCTCCCATCGGTAGAGATTTTGACGCGCATTTCGGGGCCATCGATCACCACACGCCATTGCTCGGTGCCATGCAGGTCGATGCACACCACGTCAAGGCCAACGGGGATACTGCCACCCATCCAACGGCCTTTGGCGGCGTGCTGGCGCATCTTCTCTAGGGCACGCTCGGATTTGGTGCGGAGTTCTCGCTCCTCTTGGTCACCATCCACCAGTGCGTTTAGATCGCTGGATAAATCCGGGGCGTTAAGCACCTCACCAGTGCTGGCCAAAATCAGTTTGCAACCTGCATCCCATAGGAGAGCGTAAAACAGTACCTTGCGGCGTCCGCTGGCGGTTCCAAAACGATCCTTGGCGGCGACAACTAACCACTTTATTTTGCCCGCTGCTACGTCGGCCAGCATCCGCAACCATTCGGGGCGTTTGTCTGTTTC
>SXGT01610542.1_pt1 | contig 15101 bp, 11 predicted proteins | sample 3176221 | NCBI WGS metagenome assembly SXGT01 (sample SAMN11356862, study PRJNA531348) | freshwater metagenome | isolation source: freshwater sample F1-120 | place: China: Fuxian Lake, Yuxi | collected 2017-12-25
GCCAAGGCGACGCCCTGGCAGCGCCCGCCGCGCACCACGAGCTCAGAGACAGCGGCGCCGCAGCGCACCTCGACGCCACGGCGACGCAGCGCGCGCAGCAAGCCCTGGCAGAGGGCGGCGGCGTCGACGACCAGCGCGTCGGGGTCCAAGAAACCGGCCCGCGCCGAGCTGCCGCGCAGCCACGGCAGCAGGCGGAGCGCTGCGGCGAGGGCCGGCGGCTGCTCGTGGGCTGACATAGCGTCGAGGAACTCGGCGCGGGTGTTCTGTGACAGATCGCCGAGAAATAGTGGCGGAGCCCCAGCGAGGGCCAGATGGGCGGCGGCGTCGTGAAGGCGGGTCGGCTCGCTGCCGAGCAGCAGCAGCCCGCCGGTGCGGCGACCGAGCGTCGTGTCGGAGAGATCGGGGTCCTCAGTGAAGGTCGCGTCGCCACTGGCGGCAGAGCCCGACGTCATCGCCGCCGACACTCCGGGACCGGCCGCACAGAGCGGCGCCAACATGCGGTGACTACGCAGCGCCAGCGACCGCTCGACGGGCTCTTCGCAGAGGCGGCGCACCATGCCGGCGTTTTGGGCGCTGGCCTCCGTCGCGGGCGCCGACGCGCCTTCGAATACGCGGACATGGGCGCCAGCGCGGCTGAGGAAGTAGGCGCTGGCGAGGCCGGCCAAGCCGGCACCGACGACGATGACCTCCGCCGCTGATTCGCCCACGTCGCCTCGCTAGACCGCCGCGCTCGCCGCCGCCGCCGCCATCGTCATTCAGCCTCGGGGGCGCGGCAAGGGGCGGTGCCTGTCGGAGCCGTCCGCGCAGGGGCCGCGGCGCCGTCGTCGGGTGACGTGACAGGCCACTTCGCCGGCGCCATCGCGGCGCTGAGGACAGCTGCGAGTGGGGTGGTGTCGCTGTAGGTTGTCTCGCCCGTGGCTGCGATTGACGTCGCCGTGCCTGACGGCCAAGGTGGGGGCCAGCCGTTGCGACAGCGTCGGCGCTGACGGGGGCGTGATGGCGGGCGCCAGGAGCGACGGGCCGAGTGAGGGTGAGCAGCGCCCTGCGGCGTCACGGCCCCGTCCGGTGGTGCCAGCGCGCGACAAGCGCTTTCTCGGTCGAACGGTCGCGGACGTCCATGGCCGTCGCGACGACGTGCCGCTCTTGGCCCCCGAGCCTGGCCTGCTGGCGTTGTGCGAGCACATTACGCCGGCGGTCTACATCGACCTCGGGCGGCCCTGCAATTCCGCTTGTCTATACTGTGCGGTGCCGCCGCATGAGGACGCGCAGGGCTTCTTGCCCTCCGACCAAGTACAGGCCATCGCCGCCGCAGGGCGGGCAGCGGGCTGTGACCGCGCCATCTTGGTCGGCGGTGAGCCGACGATACACCCCGAGCTTGACGCCGTGCTCCGCGCCTGCGCGGACGCCGGGCTCGACGGCGGGCAGCTGGTGATGACCAACGGCCTCCGGCTCGCCCGGCCCGGTTTCGCCGCCTGGTTGGCTGATCGCGGCGTGCGCACCGTCCACTTCTCGCTCGACACCGTCGATGAGGCGACCTATGCCCGGCTGGCGCGCAGCAGCAGCGGCCAGCGCGCGCAGCTCGACGGCTTCACGGCGGCGCTCGGCGAGCCGCGTCTCTGGACCTACGTCTACACGGCCGTCACGAAGCTGAACGCTCCCCACTTGCCCGCGCTCGCCCACCACCTTGCCGAGCGCGCCGCCGCCGCTGGCCGCCCGCCGCCGGTGTGGGTGTTGGCGTTGTGCAAGCCGCTCGGCGATGGGTTGCGGCACGCCGACGAGCTGCTGATCTCGCCGCAGGAGTCGGTGCCGCTGGTGGCGCAGACGGTAGCGCTTGGGCGCAGCCTGGGTCTCTCGGTCGGCGTCCGCAACTTGCAGGCCTGCTTGGCGCCGGAATTGGTCCACCACCTCGTCGACTATTACCTCGACGACTTCTCGGTCGAGCTGGTCAGCGGCGTGCGGCGGCGGTTTTCGCATCACGAGTATTGGCGAAAGCCGTCAGAGCGGTGCGGACGCTGCGGCCATCAGGCGCTGTGCACGGGAATCTATGGCGCGATCGCCGAGCGGTTTGGCGTCGAGGCGTTCGCGCCGATCGGTGGTGAGGGGCTGCGCGACGCAGCGGCGGGGCTGGAGGCGCGATGACAATTGTGGTGACGGGTGCGTCCGGGCATCTCGGCAACAACCTCGTGCGTGCGCTGCTGGCGCGCGGCGAGGCGGTGCGCGCAGTGATCCACAAGGACGACAGGGCGCTCGCTGGCCTCGAAGTCGAGCGCGTCCAGCTCGACATCTGTGACGCCGCTGCCGTCCGCCGCGCCGTCGGCGGGGCCAAGCTGGTCTATCACCTCGCGGCCAAGATCTCGATCGTCGGGTCGATGGGCGGCCTCGTCCACCGCGTCAACGTCGAGGGCACCCGCAGCGTGGCGCAAGCGTCGCTGGCCGAGGGCGTGCGGATGGTCCACGTCAGCTCGATCCACGCCATGCAGCAGATGCCCAAGGACCAGCCCCTCGACGAGACGCGGGCGCGGGTGCCGTTGGGCGATCGCCGCTGGCCCGCCTACGACCAGAGCAAGGCTGAGGGCGAGCGGGTGGTGCGCCGTCTGCTGGACGAGGGCTTGGACGCGGTGATCCTGCACCCGACTGGCGTCATCGGTCGTCACGACTACGGGCCTTCGCGGATGGGTACGGTTTTCATCGATCTCTGGCACCGCCGATTGCCGGCGTTGGTGGAGGGCGGCTTTGATTTCGTCGACGTCCGCGACGTCACGAGCGCGCTGCTGGCCGCCGCCGATCAGGCCCGCGGACGCCGCGGCGAGAGCTACCAGCAGACCGGGCACTGGCGCTCCATCGCCGACATCGCCCACGCCGCCGCCGCGATCACCGGCAAGGCGCCGCCGGGCCTGAGTACGCCGACCTGGCTCGCTCACGTCGGTGCGCCGTTCATGACGCTGTGGAGCCAGCTCACCGGCAAGGAGCCACTCTACACCGCAGAGTCGCTGTTGGCGCTCGACAGCAACAGGGACATGCGCGGCGACAAGGCGCGCGCCGACCTCGGCCACAACCCGCCGCCCTTTGAGCACAGCGTCTACGACGCGCTCGCCTGGCACCGCGCCGCTGGCAACATCGATCCCGCTGCGCCGCTCCAGGTCCCCGCCGGCCTCACGGTCGATGCGAACGGCGGCGCCTAGGCGTGGTAGCGGGCGGGCTGACGTTGCCACCGGGCACGCTAGGTGTCTCGTACCGCTAGGTCTCTGAGGCGGCGTCGCCGGCTTCCCCGGCTTGCAGCGCTTGACGGACGATCTCGTCACGCTCCAGGGCGACGCCGGTGCGGGCGGCGGCCATGCCCTCAACCCGGCGTTTCTTCTCGAATAAGCGCAGGCTCTCGCTGGTCACATGGCCGATGGTGAGCTTCTTCTCTGCCTCGCGGTATTGGCTGGCCTTCTCGCGCTCGGCGTCGACGCGTGCCTCTGCCTTGCGGCCCTCAAAGTTGGCGTGCCACGTCGCAAAGTCGCGCAAGCTGTACGACGGATCTGCCGGGTCTTCGATGATCTGGCGGACGATGGGCTCGAGGTCGACGAATACGGGCGTCAATTCCGTTGGATCGTAGCCGTTGCCCCGATCGAAGAGGCCGCCGCAGATCGGCTGCAGGCGACAGACGCGGCAAGCCTCGGCGTAGAGGTGTCCCCAGGTCGTCTGGCGCACCGTCTGCTTGTCGTCGAGGAAGTGGACGATGCGCTCCTCGCCTTTGACGATCTTGCGCGTCTCAGTGCTGGCCCACGCGAAGTCCGTCATGTAGCAGAGCGGCACCTTCTCGACGCGGAAGGTGCGGCCGGTGGCGGCGAGGCGCTGGCAGGCCATCGCGAGCGACCACTCGAAGTCGGCAAGACGGTGGAGGAATTGCCCCTGGTTCACCTCGGCGCGCCCCATCGACGGGTCGAGGTTGTTCCAGACGAAGTGGCGGACCGCGGGGTGGTGGGCGATCCAGTAGTCGATGGTCTCGTGGAGGTGGTCGCAGTTCAGCTTGTTGATCACGCAGTTGATGTTGACCGCGATGCCGACGGCGCTGGCGTTGTCGACCGCGGCGAATGCCTTGTCGAGCGTCTTGGCGACGCCCCGCAGCCGCTCCTCGACCTCGGGTCGGTGCGAGTAGACCGAGATGTGCACGTGCTGCAGGCCGGCGGCGGCCATTTCGCGGGCGAAGGCCGGGTCTGCCAAGCGCCAACCGTTTGTGATCATGCGGACGTGCAGGCCCTGGTCGCGGGCGTAGCGGCAGATGACCGGCAGTTCGGGGTGCAGCGTCGGTTCGCCGCCGGTCAAGATGATGCCGAAGTAGCCGCGCTCGACGAAGTCGTCGACCAGCACCTTCATGGTGTCGAAGGTGTGGACGTAGGGCGTCGTCGGGTTACTACAGAAGCCGCAGAAGTGGTTGCAGTGGCGGACGACCTGAATGTAGCCGATGTTCGCCATGCTTCCCTGGCCCAGCGGGCGTTGGCGCCGAGCAGACTCGGCGACGCGTAGCTGCCGAGCCTAGCAGAAAGGGCCTCGGACGTCGCCACCCCGACGCCGCAACCACGGCTTCGGGCTTGCAGAAGCCGGCGGGCTGCGGTCTATTGCTCGCGCCGGAACGTCCCCCCGCGCGCTCGCTGCACTTCGGCGCCTGGAGCGATGATGTCGAACCCCCACAAGGACTTGACGGTCACCACTCAGTTCGAGGGCCTGAGCCAACCGGACCTCTCTGCCGAGGTCGCCGAGGTCAGCGCGCCGACGGCCGCGCAGGCTGCGGGCTGGCAGATGCTCCCGCTCTTCGCCGGGATGGACGACACGGCCCGGTCGCAATTCCGCGCCGCCATGAAGGAGGCCTTATTCCAGAGCGGCGACGAGATCATCAAGCAGGGCGACGACGGCGAAGAGATGTTCGTGCTGGCCGAGGGCACGATCCGTATCACGGTGCGCAGCGCTGAGGGCAAGACGGTCTTCGAGCGAACCAGCGCGGCACCGGCAATTTTCGGTGAGATGTCACTGATTACGCGCGAACCGCGCAGCGCGACGGTGGCCGCCGAGACGCGGAGTCTGTGCCTCCGCATCGACAAGGTCGCGGTCAAGGAGCTCTTCGGTCGTCACCCCTCCACCGCCGTGTTCTTGACGCGATTGGTCGGCGAACGGCTGATGCAGGTCCAGGGCATCCGCAAGGTCGGCAAGTACGCAGTCATTGGCCGGCTGGGTTCGGGCGGCGTGGCCACGGTATTTGAGGCGCGGCACCCGACGCTCGGTATCCCGGTCGCGCTGAAAATGCTGAGCCATGCCTTGGTGTTCGACGCCGGGTTCGCCGATCACTTCGCCGAAGAGGCGCGGCTGGTCGCCATGCTCGACCATGAAAACATCGTGCGCGTGCTCGACACGGAGCAGGCCTACGGCACGCACTTCATCGTCATGGAAAAGCTGACCGGCGAGCTGCTCGATGAGCTGGTCCAGGGCGATGAACCGGTGAGCTGGGAGAACACGCGCCGCATCCTGCGCGAGATCTGTGACGCGCTCGCATACTCGCACGACTACGGCTTTGTGCACCGCGACGTCAAGCCAGAGAACGTCTTTCTGCGCACCGACGGCCGCGTCAAGCTCATGGACTTCGGCATCGCCACCCGATCGGGCGGCAGCGACGGCGAGGGGCGCGTCTTTGGTACGCCCTACTACATGTCGCCGGAGCAGATCCGTGGCGAGGACCTCGACGGGCGCAGCGACCTCTATAGCTTGGGCATTTTGGCCTACGAGATGGTGACCGGGACGCTGCCGTTCGACGCCGACACCATCGAAGAGCTGTTCGACCTGAGCATGTCGATGCCGACACCCGATCCGCGCTCCGAGCGGCCCGATATCCCGGAAGATCTGGTCGAGTTCATCTTGCGAGCGACCGAGAAGCAGCCAGGGGACCGCTTCGCGACGTGCCATGAGGCGGCGGCATACCTCAAGGCCGCCGCTGAGATGCCGATGCTTGACCGCTTCGCCATGTCGTCGCTGTCGGTGACCTACCATGAGTCGATGCGCGACCGCGTCGAGACGGTGCTGCGGGACGCGGCGCGGCGGCTGGCTGGCGTGCGCGGCATCGTCTTCTTTGAGGCTCACCGCGACGCCGGTCTCGGACAGGTCAGCACCCCGACAGGCAATGTGCGGGTGCGGGCGACGTCGATGCCGCCGCTCGGACAGGCGCCGATGCCGCCGGGCTTCGCGCCCCTGCCGCCACCCCCACCCGGACACGTCCCGCCGCCGCCATCGTCGCCGCCGCCGCCTCCGGCCTCACATGTCCAATCGGCCGCCCCATCGCCGACCAGCCCTCCGCCGTCGAGCAAGACCACTATCACCCCCAAAGACCAGACCCTTGCGATCGCTCAATACACGCCTGAAAGGGGCGCCGTGCCCAAGCCCAAGAGCCCGCCGTCCAGGCGCTAGTTGACTACCGGGCCCCACCATGCACGTCGTCCTCTACAACCCACCGAGTTCAGCCGGTCGCAAACCGATCGTGCCGTGCTCGCTGTTGGCGCTCGGGGCGTTGCTGGAGGGCCGCCACGGCTGGTCGCTGGTCGACGGCAACCTCGTCGACGGCGATCCCTTCGTCGCCCTCGACGCCGAGGTGCGCTTGCGCCAAGCCGATCTGGTCGGCGTTACGGTCATGCCGGGCCCGCAGCTCGCCGACGCGGTGCCGACTTCGCGTCGGTTGCGGGCGGCGCACCCCAAGCTCCGCATCGTCTGGGGCGGCTATTTCCCTAGCCAGCACGCAGAGGTGGCGCTGGCTGATGACGCCGTCGACTTCGTGGTCCGCGGTCACGGCGAACGAGCCTTCCTCGGCCTCTGCGACGCCCTCGCCGCCGGCGGAGATGGCCGCGGCCTACAGGGGGTGGCTTGGCGCGACCCCAGCACCGGGCGCGGCGTCGACGAGGGAATGCCGCAAATTCCCCATCCTGGCGAGCAGCCTCCCTATCCCTGGCGCCGTCTGCCGATGGAGCGCTACCTGCGGCCGACCTTCCTCGGCAGCCGGACCATTGGCCACCACAGCAGCTACGGTTGTCCCTTTTTCTGCAATTTTTGCGCGGTCGTGAACATGGTCGACGGCGCTTGGCTGGCGTCCTCGGCCGAGCGGACCGCCGCCGATGTGCGGACCCTCGTGCGCGAATTCGGCGCCAACGCCGTGGAGTTCTACGACAACAATTTCTTCGTCGCTGAGAAGCGTTGCCGCGCCTTCGCCACCGCCATCACCGATCTCGGCGTGCGTTGGTGGGGCGAGGGCCGCATCGACACCATGTTGGCGTGGCACGACGACACGTGGCGGGCCATGGCGGACTCTGGCCTCGCGATGGTCTTCATGGGCGCCGAGGCTGGCGACGACGCGACGCTTGCCCGCATGAACAAGGGCGGCAAGCAGACCGCCCAGGCGACGCTGCAGCTCGCCGAACGGATGGCGCGCTTTGGTGTCGTGCCTGAATACTCCTTTGTACTCGGCAGCCCGCCCGATCCAGAGGCGGATGTCGCCCGCACCCTGGCCTTTGTCCGCCGGGTCAAGGAGGTGAACCCATCGACTGAGGTCGTGTTTTATCTCTACACGCCGGTGCCGCTTGAGGGCACGTTGCTTGAGAGCGCGCGGCAGACCGGGTTCGCCTTCCCGACGACGCTCGACGGTTGGTTGGCCTCCGAGTGGCAAGGCTTCGCGCAGCGCCGCTCGGAGTCGATGCCTTGGATCTCGGCGTCGCTCCGCGAGAAGATCCGTGGCTTTGAGCTGACGATGAACGCCGCGTTTCCGACCTCGACCGACGCGCGCAACCGGGGCCTGCGCCGCCGCGCCCTGCAGACCCTCGGCCGCTGGCGCTGGGACTCCGGGATGTACCGCTATCCTTACGAGCTCAAGGCCGCCGCGCGCCTGCTGCGCTACCGCCGGCCTGAGACGTCAGGGTTCTGATCGCTCAGCCCGCTTCGGACAGGGCGGACCTGTTGGCCTCGGCGTCGATCTGCTGCGCCAGGGAGACGTCGAGCGCCGTGACGCAGCCTGCGTCGTGGGTCGAGAGCGCGATGTCGACGGTCCGATAGACGTTGGACCAATCGGGGTGGTGCGCCGCCGCCTCGGCCCGCAGCGCGACGCGCGCCATGAAGCCGAAAGCCGCCACAAAGTCGACAAAGACAAAGCGCTTCTCGATGGCGTCGCGCCCCTCGCTCAGGCGCCAGCCACGGGCGAGCAATGGCGGCAGGGCCCGCGTGCGCTCGTCTGCCGTCAGTCGCTGCATCATCGCCTCCCGCGCGCGTTGGCGCGCCACAGGCGACGCTGCCACGCTGAGCCCAGGCTGTCACCCAGCCGGACCTTTGCGACCCTCTCGTCGCGCGGCGCCCGCGTGGACGGTCGGCAGCGTCGGCTTGGCGCTGCGGCGCGCTGCTCGAACACCGGGAATGGCGGGGTCGGCTGGGGCGTTCTATCGTGGAGGGAGCCGGTCGATTCATCGTCCGGCGTATGGAAGGAGCTGAAACCCATGCTCGAGATGTTCCGCAAGCGCCGTGAACGCGCCAGCTTCGACAAAGAGGCCATGCCACACCTCGACGCGCTCTACGCGTTCGCCATGCACCTTTCGCGCAACCGCGAGGATGCCGAGGACCTGCTGCAGGAGACCTACGTCAAAGCGCTCCACAACTGGCACCGTTACGAAGAGGGCACCAACTGCCGTGCGTGGCTTTTTCGCATCATGACCAACACGTTCTACAACGTGGCGCGCGCTCGCAAGCGACGACCGCAGGTCGAGACCGACGCCTTGCCCGAGGTGGAGTGGCAGATCGCGGAGTCGTACAGCGAGACCGGCATGTACCGTCCGCTCGAAGAGATCGTGCTCGACGGCCTGATGTCCAAGCACATGCAGCAAGCGCTCGACTCTCTGCCTGACGACTTTCGTACGGTGCTGTTGCTCGCCGATCTGCATGACTTCTCTTACAAGGAGATCGCTGAGGTCTGTGAGTGCCCTGTCGGTACGGTCATGAGCCGGCTCTACCGGGCGCGACGGGCGATGCAGCGAAAGCTGATGGAGCACGCGATCACCGAGGGCGTCATTGAGCGTCCGCCCGTCGACTCCGAGGGCGTCGTGGCGCTCGACGCGTTTCGACTGCGCGCCAAGCGCCAGGCCGGCTGATTCGTCGACCCGCCGATGGGTCGTTCAGGGTGGCTCGCGGGTTGGGGTGGCTGAGCAGGAGGATGGCCGTGAATTGCGAGGATGTGCAAAAGTACGCCTTCACTTACCTCGACGGTGAGTTCGGCGACCGGGAGCGCGCCGAATTTGACTGTCATCTCGCAGTCTGCGCTGGGTGCCGAGGTCGCATCGAGGAGGGGGCGAGTTTTCGCCGGGCGTTGCGCCGCAACCTCTGCCACCTCCCGGCTGACTCTGCCACTCGGCTGCGGTTGACCGCGCGGCTGCAGGCGTGTCAGTCGAGCGGCGGTCGCATCGCCGCTATGGGGCAGCAGGCGCCGCTGGCGCTCGCCGCGGGCCTCTTGCTCGCCGCTGGCGTCGGCGCTTGGATCTGGGCCGGCGGCGGACAGGACGCCGAGCTGCCGAGCATGGCGCTCGCTCCTGGCCTGGCGACGGCGGTCGGCGGGTGGCAGCGGGCGGCTGGACCTGCGGTGGCGCAGACCGCGGACGATGGGGTGGTGCTGGCCGGCGCGGGCGCACCCTCGCTGGACGCTGAGGCCCGCGCTGCAGTCGATCGTCGCCGGCAGGCGGCGGCCGTCCGCGACGCCCACGACGCCACGGTGCGTCTCGCCGCCCATGGGGCGCAGGCGCGGGAGGCTGATGAGCTTGGTGAGCCCGAGGTGTTGGGCGGCGCCGTGGACGCGACCTTCTTGACGCGCAGCAGCCCTTTTGGCGCCGTGCGGGCGCCGGCCAATCTGCGGGCGCTGGTGCGGGCCCACGCCGCGCCGCTGCCGCTGGAGGTCGAGGGCCACGTCGGCGCGGTGCGCGACTGGCTGCGGTCGCGCCTGCCGGGCGTGCAGGGGCCGCCAGTGCCAGAGGGCGCGGGGGTCGAGCTGCAGGGCGCCCGGTTGTCGCAGCTGGCGGGGCGTCCAATCGTCCTCTACAGCTACGTCGCATATGGCAAGGCGATGACCGTGGTGCAGCACCTGCGCGGCGCCGGCCACGCGCCCTTTGAAGATCCCGAGGTCGAGACTGAGCGTCCGGGCGAGCCCAGCGGCGACAGCGTCGGGACGCTCGTGGACCACGTCGTCGGCTTCCAGGTCTTGCACGCGCTGCGCGACGGCGCGTTGATCTCGGTGATCAGCGAGCTCGATAACGACGCCCTCAGCAGCCTCGTGGCGCCGCCGACCTTCCTCTAGCTTCAGCGATGCGCGGCGCCTAGGTCGATGGGTTCTCGTCGACCGCCCCGGACCGCTGGGCGTCGGGCGGGCCGAGGCGCAGCTCGCGGCCGATCGCTGGCAAGAACGGCAGCGCCACGAGCAGGCGCCCGGCGATGAAGCCGACGATCATGACCGTGGTCATGGCGTCGATCGTCGGTACCGCCTCGACGCCGGCCGGCGCAAAGCCACGGTAGAGCTCGCGGGCCAGCAGTTGCGTCGTGCCGATGCCGGAGATCGAGAGCGGCACCACGCCGACCACCGTCAGCACAGGCACCAGCACCAGCAGCGCCGCCAGCGATGGCGCGAGGCCGAAAGCCTGCAGGAGCTGGTGGTGGATGATCACGTAGATGCAGACGAACGCACCGCGCAGCAGCACGCCGACGATCATCGCCTGGGGGCGAAGCGACGCCAGTGGGCGCAGCACAGTCCAGCTCCGCAGCCGCTGGAGTGGCCCTGGGATCGGCGCCTGCGACTGCAAGACGAGCACGCTGCCGAGCGCGAGCGCCATCACCGCCAGCGCGATCCACTGCAGGCGCGATTGCAGGCCTGGCACCGCCGCGATGAGGTCAGGCGCGACCTGTAGGCCGAGGGTGAGCAGCGAGGCGAGCGCGACGAGGTCGAGCCAAGACATCACCGCCAGCGCGACGGTGGCCTCCAAGAAGCCGACGCCGGCGCGGCGGGCCACGACGAAGGCCATGCCGAGGGTCGCGGCGTTGTAGTTGACGATGTTCAGGACGTAGCTCGCCGCCTTGAGCTCGGCCAGCGGCCGGAGGCCGAGCCCCGACGCCTGGGCCGCCGTCGGCAGCGTCCGGCGCAAGATCCAGACCAGGCAGGCGCTGTCGGCGAGCCAAGCGCCGACGGTCCCGAGCGCGATCACGAACAAGACGCGGCCGAGGTCGGCGCGTTGGAGCGCGGCGGCGACGGCCGGGAGATCGGTGCTGTGGAGCATGTAGCCGACCAGCAGCGCGGTCCCGAGTGGCGGCAGCAGGCGCTGGAGCAGGGCTCGCCGGCCTGCCAGCGCCTGTCCAGGTTGTGCCCTCGTGTCCGCCATCGCGCTGTCCTCGCTCGATCTTGACCATCTGGCAGCGCCGCCTGCGCCGAAGCCGGCCGCGACGCTTGACAGCGCCAGCGACCAGCCCGGAGCCTGCCGCCGCGCGGCTCCACGCTAGCGCCATGGGAGGCCGAGGTCTCGCCCACCGCCACTCGCTCCGCCTGCGCCCGCGTCGGCGAGCGGAGATGCCCCTCTGTCTCGGGACTTGCGGCACGCCCCGGTCCGCGACGGCGGGGTCGAGGTCCGGGGCCGGGCCATCGACGCCCTCATCGCTACGGAGCGTGGGGCGCGCAGCCAAGCAGCGGTCGCCGACGCGCTCGACGGCAGCCCGCCGTTGCCGGGGCCCGATCGCGGCCTGTGCACCGAGCTGATCTACGGCGCGCTGCGCCTGCAGCATCGCCTGGACGCTTGGGCGGGCGCCGTCAGCCGTGACGGCCTGCACGGTCTGGACGTCGCGACGCTGTGCGCCCTTCGGGTCGGCCTGCATCAACTCAGCGGCCTGGACCGAGTCCCCGACTTTGCCGCCATCGACGCCACCATCGAGGCGGCCAAAGGGCGGGTGCCGCGTGGGCGCATCGGCTACCTCAACGCCGTGCTGCGGCGATTGGCGCGCGAGGCGCCGTGGCGGGAGTCATTGCCTCCAGCGCTGCCGCCGTGGCAAGCGCTGCACGTCCGCGCCTTCGCGAGCCGCGCTGGCGTTGACGGCGAGGCCCTGTTGGTCTCGCTCTCTCAGGCGTCGGCGACGCACGTGCACGTCATCCCGACGGCGCGGGCTGGGGTCCTCGCAGAGCTGGCGGCGGAGGGCGTGCAGGTCGCGCGGGTCGGCGACATCCCGGGCGCGTTGGTGCTGCATTCCGGGCCATTTTGGCAGAGCCGGCTCCACGCCCGGCGGGCCGCGATCGCCCAGGACGGCGCCAGCGCGGCGGTGGTCGAGTGGCTGGCGGCGCAGCCCGGGGAGCGGGTGCTGGACCTTTGCGCTGGCCGCGGCGCCAAGGCGCTCTTTCTCTGTGCCAGCGGCGCCAGCGTCGATCTCGTCGACGTCGACGATGGCAAGCTGGCCGAGGCGGAGGACCTGTTGCGGCTGGCGGGTCTGAAGGCCGCGGCGGTGTTGGTAGGCGACGCGACGCGACCAGCGCTGGCGCCTGGCCCCTATGACGCCGTGCTGATCGACGCCCCGTGCAGCGGCCTCGGCACCTTGCGGCGGCGGCCAGAGATCGCGGCTCGCCGGACCATGGCGGACGTCGTGCGGCTCGCGCTGCTGCAGCGGGCGATCTTGCGGAGCGCGGCGGCGCGGGTTCGCCCGGGCGGTCGGCTGGTGTACGCGGTCTGCACCATCACCGAAGAGGAAGGCGCCGACGTCGTCGAGGATTTTCTGCGCGCCCATCCGGAGTTCGAGCGCGATCAGCGCCCCGACCTGCCCGACGCAGCGCCAGCATGGCTGACGGGGATGCGCGACGACGTGGGCGACCTGCGGAGTCACCCACTGCGCGACGGCGTCGACTGCTTCTACGCTGCCCGGCTGTGGCGACGCGCCTAGTCGGCGACGCCGGGCCCTGACGCCAGGCTTCACGCAGAGACTTGCGCGCCGACACGTCGCGGCGAGCGACCCTGGCCCTGAGCGCCCCAACGCTGGCCGACGTCGGCCGCAGGGCGCGGGAGGGGCGCGATGGGGCGAGGCGGGGTTGGTAGTGACGGCGAGGGGGCGCCGATGCCGCCGGTCGAGATCTCCGCCGAGGACGCGATCGCCCTCGGCTGGCTGCGTCGCGAACGCGGGGACGGCAGGCGTCGCGGCTTTTTTGTGCGGGGCAGCAGCGGCGTCGTCTCTGCACCGCGGCTGGCGATCGTGGGCTCGCGCGCCCCGACGGTGGAGCAGGCGATGCTGGCTGGCGCGCTCGCCGAGGCGGCGGTGCGGGTCGGCTGGGCGGTGTGGAGCGGCGGCGCCGATGGTGTCGATACCATCGCGCACCGCGCGACGCTGCACGCCCGCGGCCATACGGTGGCGGTCCTGCCGGCGGGGATGGCCCCGGCGACGCCGGCGAAGAACGAAGCGCTGTTTGCGCATATCGCGGCGTGCGGAGGGTTGCTGGCCGCCGCCGCTGATGGCGCCACGGTCCAGCCGGCCGCGTTCCGCGCCCGCAACGTAACCCTGACCGCCGCCGTCGACGCGCTGCTCGTCGTCTGTGCCAGCGAGCGAAGCGGCTCGCTGCACGCCGCTGGGCGGGCGAACGCGATCGGGCTGCCTCTCGCTGCCGTGCCTTGGTCGCCGCGTAGCCCAAACGCCGCCGGAGGGCACCTCCTGCTGGAGACCGGTGCCCGCTGCGTCGCCTCGCCCGACGCGCTGATTCGCTGGCTGGCTGTGTTGCAGTCGGCGACGGGCGGCGCAGCGGCGGCGCCGGCAGCCGGCAAAGATGGGTCCATGCAGCGAACGCTGCTGCTTGACGGGTCGCCAGCGCGGTCCGCAGCTCGAAGCCGCAGGGCGCCGAAGCCAGCTCAAGACCTCGCGGTGACAGCTGGCGCCATTGACGCGAGCGCTGGCGGCTGGCAACGATACGCCGCCGCTCCGGCCGCGCCTGTCGCGCTGTTGGACTCGGTGCCGCTGACGGCGCAGCAACGGACGCTGCTGCAGGCCGTCGTCGGCAGCCACCCGCACGGGCTCATGCCCGACGCCGTGGCGCCGGTCGAAGCTCGCGGGGCGGTGGTGTCACTGCTCTTGGAGTTGGCGCTTGAGGGCCTCGTGGCGATGGACCGCTATGGCCGACATCTAGCGACACCGGCCGGACTGCGGGCGGCAGAGAAGGACATGGCATGAAGGCGGCAACCGCAACCCAGCAGGCCCGGGCACCCAAAGAGCGGGCGCTGGTGATCGTCGAGTCGCCGACCCAGGCGGCGACGATTCGCAAGTACCTCGGCGACGGATTTGAGGTCGAGGCGAGCGTCGGCCATGTCCGCGACCTCGTGACCCGCCGCGGCGAGCTAGACGAGGGTGACGTCCGCCGCGACGCCGGCTGGGTCAAGTATGGCGTGAACGTCGATAACGGTTTTTCGCCTTTGGAAGAGGTCTACCGCGTCCCACCGCAGAAGAAGCGCCAGATCGACGAGCTCAAGCGCGCCCTGCGCGGAGTCGACGCGCTCTACCTCGCGACGGACGACGACCGCGAAGGGGAGTCGATCAGCTGGCACTTGCTCGAGGAGCTCAAGCCGAAGGTCGAGGTCCGGCGATTGGTTTTTCACGAGATCACCAAGCGCGCCATTCAGGCCGCATTGGAGCATCCGCGCCCGCTCGATATGGACCTCGTGAACGCGCAGCGCACCCGCCGCATCATCGACCGCCTCTACGGCTGGGATGTCAGCGAGGTGCTGTGGCGCAAGATCAAGCCGGGCCTCTCCGCCGGCCGCGTGCAGTCGGTGGCCTTGCGGCTCCTGGTCGGGCGGGAGCGTGAGCGGATTGCCTTTCGCTCGAGCAACTATTGGGACCTCCAGGCCCAGCTAGCGGTAGGCGGCGAATCATTCCAGGCGACGCTCTGGCGGGTTGGCGACCAGCGCGTGGTGTCTGGGCGCGACTTCGACGCCACGACCGGCGTCCGCAAGGGCGACGACGGCCTGCTGCTCGACGGCGCCAAGGCGGCGGCCCTGGCGTTGGGTCTGCGCGGCGCCGCGCTGCGGGTGGCGGAGCTTGAGGTCAAGCCA
>SXGT01219012.1_pt1 | contig 15095 bp, 8 predicted proteins | sample 3176221 | NCBI WGS metagenome assembly SXGT01 (sample SAMN11356862, study PRJNA531348) | freshwater metagenome | isolation source: freshwater sample F1-120 | place: China: Fuxian Lake, Yuxi | collected 2017-12-25
TGAAACGGTGGAGCTTGAACAAGTAACAGCCTGGCAACATCACCAACTGGTTTTGAATGATCGTCCATTGAGTGAATTGATTAATGAACTCAATCGATACAGAAATGGACGTATTTTTCTATCCGATTCCAATCTACAAACGCAGCGTATAAGCGGTGTATTTTCCCTAGATCATCCGGATAACACGCTACAAACCCTTCAAACCGCATTAGACCTTAAACAAACTCGTTTGGGGGCATGGTGGGTGGTTTTACATCGTTGAGCTGGCTTTAAAAGCCAACTTGTAAACCGGGAATTAATAAAAATAGTGCCGACAAAGTGTTCGGCAAGCTGAATTTCTCGGCTTAGAGTGATCTTTCTTCAAAACCTTTATGGATTGGATGGGCATGGTTTAAGAGGGATTGTTTTGCTTAATGCGGAATGGTTACCTAAATGCTGTTGACTGCCTTAGTAGTTTTTCAGCATTCTGCAGGTTACCTTTAGCTACTGCGTTATCCGGTTCTACCGAAGCCGCGCGACGAAAATATTCCACCGCTTCGGAAACTCGACGTAAATTAATTAGCGCAACCGCCAGCGTATTTAGTGTTTCCGCCTCGTCGGGTCTACTTGTCAATGCTTTTTGTAAATACGGTATTGCCGCTTCAAGTTGGTGTCTGCGTACCATAATCATCCCCAGTTTCTGATTGCTCAGAGCATCCCGATCGTCCAGGGACAGGGCTTGCTGTAGATAAGTTAAAGCTTCTGTATCGCGACCAAGCAAAGTCAAAGCGCTGCCCATCAAACTTAAAGCGCGCAGATTTTTGGGGTTGGCGCGTAAAATTTCGCTCAGAATTGGCAAAGCCCCTTGTGGATTACTCTCAAGTTGCTTGGCTTCGAGTTGCTCAAGCAGATTGGCTGCAGTCATATTACCCAAATTTAGCTGACGTAAAGCTTCTGCTACTTGCAATTCGGCGTCAGGCAATTCGGTTGTGCGTAGTACGTTTTTTAGCGGCGAAAGGTGTTGACTAATGATGGGGGCAATTTGCATGGCTCGAACCTCTGCTCCCTCGAAATCAGCCAGAGAGTAGGCAAGCTTTGGTTTATCGTCTTGGTAAATCTGAGTGCCAGGGCGATTGGCTAGTGCTTGTAAATCTGCACTGTCGGCCAGAAAGTTGGCTAGAAATACCGGAAATCGATTGAGCGAATAGCTTGCTCCCCCCCAATGTGAGAATTCCAGATCCTGATGGATTTGTTTGTTTTCTAGGTTTTTGTTGAATTGCTCAATCGTCAGATATTGGGCTTGGTCTTTAAAGCCCATCAATAACAGTTCGTTACCGTTGTACCAGAGTGCGGACTGCGGAAACTGCTCTATAAAAGTATTGATGATACTGGCGAACTCTGCTTCGCGCAGGAACTCAATAGGAACAAATTGCACCAACATGCCAGTGTTGCGCAAATGGGCTTTGGCCTCACGATAAAATTCCCTAGTATAGAAAACGTCTACCCCCGGTCTGAACAGTTGTCCAACTTCGACTGACAGTAAATCGAACAGGTTTTGAGTATGTTTGACATAACCACGACCATCTTCTGAAATCAGTCTAACTCTGGCGTCATCCATCCAGGCGGAAGCAAAATTTTTGCGGGTAAACTCAAAAATACGCGGCTCGATATCGACTACATCCAGTTTTTGAATCGGATAATCAAGAAAGCGGCTGGCGGTTTGGCCAACCCCCAAGCCTATCACCAGAACGGATTTGGCTTGTGGATATAGCATCATGGGGGTGTGAGCGACCATGATTTGATGGTTCTTTATTGAGGAACCTTGCCAGAGTTGACTGACCAGCATGATGTTGGCGTCGCCATGCTTAATTACAGCAAGGGTGGAGTTATAGCCCTCGGTGAAATCGATAAGAGACTCTGGTTTGGCGATGTAATCATTAGGCAGGCGTACCGAAGTCAACCGTGGCATTATTAACCACAAAACCGCTGATGTGATAATGACTAGGCTGGTGACTATTGGATGGTCCAATAGCTTGGGCAGCAGGCGTTCTTCGCTTTTCATAACAGCTGATTTTTTTATCAGTCCTGCTGTTAGTGCCATTAGGCCGGTAAATATGCCCACACCTGTCGTAGCGTATATGCTGGCGTCAAGCCCATATTCCGGGAGCAACAAAAAACCGGTTACTAGCGATCCGGTGATGCAGCCGAAGATATTGAAGGCTGTCATGAGACCAACCTGATGAGCAACCTGCGAGGTATCGTTGATGACAATCCTATTGGCCAGTGGAAAACTGGCCCCGGAAATGATCGCGGGTGGTAGCATCAGTACAAGATACGGAAACGGCCCAAATTGTTTCAGATAAAGCCAGAAATTGACCGGCAAGTGCAGTAACCAAAGCGTTAGTATTGCTGATGTCGATTGTAATATTGCAAAACGGAGCAATAACATGCTTTGGCTGCTGGCTTTGTCATACTGCGAAGCTGTCAGCAAGCTACCCAGTACTGTGCCTGCTAGTACTACGGTGAGGGTAATGGTATAGGTGTAAACCGTATTGCGGATGAAGTTGGTTAAAAATCTAGCCCACACCAATTCATTGACCCAAGAATTAAGCCTTATGGTGCATTTTTGCGCAAATATTCTCTTGATGAGTTGCCGCAGTTTTTCAATGTTTTGCAAGGACGTATGTCTATAGTGGGCCCCAGGCCACACGCAGTTTCACACAATGAATTGTATCGAAAGGAAATAACTAGCTACATGCTTAGACACAAGGTGAAACCAGGTATTACAGGTTTGGCGCAAGTCAGCGGTTGTCGGGGTGAAACGGATACTCTGGAAAAAATGGAACGTCGAGTTGTTTATGATTTGACCTATATCCAGAATTGGAGCCTTCTGCTGGATCTGAAAATTATTTTTCTGACTATGTTTCAGGTGTTTAAAGATCCCAATGCATATTGATATTTACAGCTCGCAGATGGTGATATTTCATGTCTTCCCGGGACGGTTAGATACGAAATTAATCGGCCGATTTACAGTTTGGGGTTGATTTTTTCAAAAAACCATGAAGATGAAAACCGAATGTTAGTAACAAACAAATTGCTATTTTTGACAGCAGCATGGTTTTTTGTGATTGTTAGGTTTCTTTTTTTAAGTTCAATTAATCGAGCTAATGCTATCGTTGGATGAAGTTAATGCGGATCGAATTCGGTTTTAAATCTTTAATTGGCTGGAAAAGCACTATCCCGGTTTGTGGATGGCTGATTTTGAGTTTATTGGTGGGGATTTCCCAGGCACAAGCTGCCAAGCCCAAAGCCATTATCAAAGCCACAACGCCGGTCATTGAAGGGTATAAAAATACATTGGATGGTAGTCAAAGCTATGATCCCGATGGTGATGCCCTGACTTTTTCCTGGCGACAGATCAAGGGTGAAACGGTATTTATCGATAACCCTTCTTTGGCCAAGACATTATTTACCAATCCCCTGATTCAAAAAAACGATAAGCCCACCAAAAAGCACAAGCTGCTTTTTGAGTTAACGGTCGATGACGGTAAAAACCGGGATAACAAAATTGTCGAAGCGATTGTTTGGCCTGTTAATGCTATTCCGGTGGCTAGTCCAGGGCCTGATAAAACTGTCTCTGCTAATGATGCCGCTAACGGGATAAGCCTGGACGGTACAGCCAGTTCCGATGATGGGCAGATAGTCAAATATCAATGGAAATTGCTGTCAAAATTACCAAAAAAAGCAAAATTCAGGTTGAATAATGCAAAATCTGAACGGGCAAATTTTACCTATTCGCACCCTGATCAATCAGCCCCGATAACCTTGGAGTTTCAACTGACTGTGGTTGATAACGACAAGGTTAAACGCAGCGCCAATACTTTGGTCACTATATTGCATCAGGGTGGGGTGCTACCACCAATAGCCAATGCAGGGGTTGATCAAACGGTCTTGAGTGACGCTATTGTTACTTTGAGTGGAGTGCAAACCACTGGCAATGTAGCAAGCTATGGTTGGGTTCAACTTGCTGGTCCGGATGTGATTTTGGTCAATCAGAATACCGAGAATGCAAGTTTCAAAGCGCCAAATTTGTCTGCGGATACGGTATTGAGTTTTCGTCTCACGGTGCAGAACGTGGGTGGTTCTTCAGAGGATACTGTCAATATAACCGTCAAGCCGCATGTGCCTGTAGCCAATGCCGGGGATGACAAGCCTGTGGTCAGCTGTGCAACGGTGAACTTGAATGGCAATCAAAGTGGCGGGTTTATTGATAGCTACAATTGGATTCAAATCCAGGGCCCGCAGGTTGATCTGATCAATGGTGCTAATCAGATTGCCAGTTTTACAGCCCCTGACGTTAGCAAGTCCACAGATTTGATATTCAAATTGACAGTGACGAACGCTGATGCAGGATCTTCAGAAGATAATGTGATCATCACAGTTAGACCCAGTCCTCCAGTAGCTCAGGCGGGTGGGGATCAAACCGCATTCAGCGGTTTGCCTGTCAGTCTGAGTGGTTCCCAAAGCACGGGACACATTGATACTTATGTTTGGTCACAAATAGCTGGACCTACAGTCATTTTGTCCGGCCAAAATTCGGTAGCTGCCGGGTTTACTGCGCCTAACGTAACAACAGCGACGTTGTTAAGCTTTAAATTGAAAATCAGCAATGATTCCGGAGCTTCAGAAGATACACTCAATGTCACGGTTACGCCGATAATCCCTACCGCCAATGCCGGTGGTGACCAGACGGTTTTTTCTAATGTCTCAGTGGCATTGAGTGGTTCGCAAAGTAGTGGGGTGATTGATAATTACACCTGGACTCAAACCGCTGGACCTTCGGTTGTACTTTCGGGAAGTCATTCCGCATCTGCTAGTTTTGTTGCTCCCAATGTTAATTCTAATACTATCCTGAGTTTTAAACTCAGTGTCTCCAATAGCAGTGCTCGTCAGACGATACCGTGAATATCAATGTCAAACCCATGGTACCTGTAGCCAACGCGGGTGGAGATCAGAATGTGCTGTCGAATTCCACTGTAAATTTAAGTGCAAGTCAAAGTACCGGTTTTATCGATAGTTATAGTTGGTCTCAAGTGTCTGGAACCAGTGTGACGTTGTCAAACCCGAGTTCGGCCACACCGACCTTCGTTGCGCCGAATGTGGTGAATTCAGACGTATTGGTGTTCAAAGTGATCGCCGTCAATAGTTCAGGATCTTCTGAGGATACGGTTTCTGTTACGGTGAGCTCTAGCGAAATTCCCCCGATTGCAAACGCAGGTAGTGACCAGACTGTCATTGCCGGGTCTACTGTCAGTCTGAATGGTTCGCAAAGTCAAGGTACCAGTAACACATTCATTTGGACTCAAATTTCTGGCTCAAGTGTCATGCTCTCCGGGGCCAATGACGCGTTGGCCAGTTTCGTGGCGCCAGAGGTAAACAACCCTAGCACTCCAGAGATGCTGGTATTTAAACTGACAGCCACCAATTCGCAGGGGTCGTCAGATGATACGATCACAATCACGGTGACGCCGCGTTTGCCAGCGGCTAATGCAGGCATTGACCAGACAGTCAGGGTTGGCGATAGCGTGACATTGGCTGCAGGACAAAGTACCGGGCAAATCGGTAGTTATCTTTGGACCCAAACAGCTGGCGTACCGACAGTGAATTTGGTTGGAGCCACTGCTGCTGCGGCCAATTTCACTGCTCCCAATGTAACCGTTCAGACTATATTGACATTTAAACTGGTCACAACCAACATAAGCGGCTCGACTGATGATAGTGTTAACATCATCATCAATCCCAATATAACCGGGACTTTGAATCTTCAAGTTGGTAACGTTGGCAATATTTTGAACTTATCCTTGGACAACGTGCAGGGAGGTCTGGCGCCGTATAATTTCACAATTAACTGGGGTGATGGTAATGTCCACTCTACTGGAACAACACCATCCGGCACTCATACCTACACGACCATAGGCAGTTTTACTTTGACGATGACTGTTGTGGATAGCAATGGCTTATCTGAGGTGTTTACCAAACATATCAGTGTTGCAGAAGTTGGTTGTGGTTTGCCTAATTGAGAAACGATAATTTGAATGACTAAGAATCAACTAAATTTGCTGCTTTCAGTAAATCTGATTTCCGATATGTTTATCGGAAAATAGCCATTCAAATTTTCTAACACCTTTTCTTCATGGTGGTGCGAATCAAGGGGGAGGGCACCGCCTGAATATGCATGCAGGTAGACATTTTCCTGGGTTAAAAATCCAGGATTGATGTGGGGTTCGTTTTTATATGCATCCGACCCGCTCCAACAATACGGTGTGAATCAGTAACTGGCTGTTCACTTCATTGCCACGCGCAGTAGTAATCAGCAAACAGTATTAATCTTAAGGTGGGTTTCGAGTGAGTGTCCTCTCGTTGCTCAAATGCCGTATTTTGTTGTCGCCTGGAGAATGAAGCGAAACAAAACTACATTGGGGCAATAATGCTTCTTTTACTTCACAACGGATATGCAGTTGATGCCTTATCAGTCTATAGGTTTGACATAAACATCTTTATACCAAAGCCATGATGCGCTTTGCTGGCCATGGCTTGAGCGAAATTTCGAAAACCTATTAAACCTAAACTCGCCCTTTAATAGCAATACCCGTCTATTGAGACTTTGGAAAAATTGATTGGTTTTAGGCGACTCTAACAAAAGCCCTTTGATAGGCCGTCTTTGCCAGAATGGCTCTAACTGTTTCTTTTAAAGAAATAATTAATCCATTTAAAAGGTTATTGTTAATTATAAATATGGGTTTATAGTGAAGTCGTCTTTTAATACAACTGGCTGAACTCAGCCTGGGACGTAAAAATGAACACTTCAATCAACCTGTATAGAGATGTTGCAACCGGTCTGTTCTGGACTATTGGCATGTTGGGTTTTATGTCGGGTGAATTCGTGATCTCCAGCATATTGTTCAGTGTGGCCTCTATTTCGAGCAATCTGGATATCAATAAGTCAGTGCGTTAGTCACGTATTGTGTTTTTCCCAGCAGTTTTTGACTATTCAAGGTAGGCTAAGTCAAAATAACTATGAAATATTAGCGTTTCATGATTTACTGGAGGCGCTTATTTTTTAAGGAGTGCGCTATGAAGTTCCCTATTCGGCTTGCCACTGAAAGATCCAGTTTAGATCCGGGGTTGTATCGACCCTTGTTGTCCAGACAATCATTGAATACTTTGATGATCTTATTGTTTGGTTTGTTGCATGTCGCAGATGGCGTGGTGACTTATTTGGGGTTGAGTTTCACCAGTGTCGATGAAGTCAATCCGCTTTTAAATTATGTTGCCGGGCAGATGGGGTTAGGGAGTGCGATTTTTTCTCTCAAACTGCTGATTTTGTTGGTTATTACTTCCATCTTCTTTGATAGGCATTCGATCAAAGGTCGCTTGGGTACCGTGACATTGTTTTCAGCAGATACGTTCTACGGATGGGTGGTGACTAATAACTGTCTTTTGGTTATTAGCTCCTGATGTATATATCTATCTGGATTGGGGTAGTTAAAAAATTTATCGCTGAAAATCCTGAATGCAATTTTAAACTGCACCCAGGATTTTCATAATAGCTGAAATAATTAATAAACATCCCTGACGTAGCGTTTATCTTTTTTCAGTTGATTGACATAATCCATGGCTTCGGTGACGGATTTTTGGCCGTGGATGCGGATTACATCCAGCAGGGCCTGATCGACATCTTTGGCCATGCGGTAAGCGTCACCACAGACAAAGAAGTAGCCGCCTTGTTCCAGCCAGGCATAAAGTTCTGCGCCGTTTTCCAGCATTCTGTCCTGCACATAGATCTTTTCTTGTTGGTCTCTGGAAAAGGCTAAATCCAAACGCGTCAACAGACCACTAGCCTGCATGGCTTCGATTTCTTCACGATAGATAAAATCCGTGCTGGCGTTGCGGTCGCCGAAAAATAACCAGTTTTTACCACTGGCTTGGCGGTATTCACGTTCCTGTAAAAAAGCCCGAAAGGGTGCAATGCCGGTGCCGGGACCGACCATGATCATCGGCAGGCTATCATCGGCAGGTATACGGAAGTTATTGTTGGGAGTGAAGAAAATGCGTACTTCGCCATCCTGATCCACTAAATCAGCCAGATAGGTCGAGCACACACCTTTGTGTTGGCGGCCGTGTGCATCGTATCGCACACTGGCGACGGTTAAATGGACACTGTTGGGGTATTGGCTGCCACTGGAAGAAATTGAGTAAGCTCGATGTTGCAGCGGTTTTAAAAGGCGTAGAAATTCTGCCGCAGAAAACTCCACTGTTGGGAATTGCAGCAATAAGTCCAGGGTGTCTCGTCCCCATAGGTAGTCGTTTAGTTTGTCTTTATCACCCGCATTCAGCAAATTATTTAATTCTTGATCACCTGAGCGTTTGGCGATTTCCTCCAGTAATTCTTTGCTGGGCAGCTTGATTTCAAACTGGCTGCGCAACGCTTCGGAAAACTTCATCAACTCACTGTTTATCGGTTCTTCTTCATCGCCACTGCAACCCAGGGCCTTGATGATGTTGGCGACTAATTCAGGGCAATTAGTCGGTACGACGCACATAGCGTCACCCGCAGTATAAGTTAGTCCTGAACCGGCGATCGAAATTTCGTAGTGTCGAGTTTCTTTGGATGAATCCAGTGCAGTTAAAATCCGATTGACGCTTAACTTGGCCGGGAAAGGGTTCTTGCGGTTGTAAACGGATTTTGTCGCTTGCGTTTGTGTGTCTATGACTGCCATAGTGGCTGCGCCTTCAGCCATTAGCGGAATCACTTCGCTAATCCATTTTTCGGCAGGCGCTTCAAAATCGACGTCGCAATCAACTCGATCAAATAGACGTTTGGCGCCTAAAGCTTCCAGGCGATTATCCCAATCGATACCAGCCTGACAGAACAGGTCGTAGCTGGTGTCACCCAAGGCTAAAACAGAATAACGGAGGTTTTCAAGATTCGGTGCCTCGTCGCTATTGGCCGCTTCCCAAAGCATTTCAGCGTTGTCCGGCATGGCGCCTTCACCGTATGTGCTGGTGATGATCAATAGATATTCCATCATGGCTAATTGACCGATCTCGATTTCATCCATGCCTTTAACTACAGGGATTAATCCGTGAGATTTGGCACTATTGGCCGCATCATTAGCTAATGATTCAGAATTGCCGGTCTGGCTACCATACAGAATGTGCAAAGTGCGGGCATTGGCTTGATTGACGCTACCAGCACTATGCAGCATGTGACTGTGCATGCCTGCAAAGAAACCGCTGAGCCAGGCACGTTGGTTGTCACTGTAAGGAGCATTGAGGGGTATAAAAGGTGCTTTCATTTCTTTACCATCTGTGGGTAGCGCTAGCGCTACCCAAAATATTTGATTTTATAAACAGGATGAATGTGCTTCATGCTGTTCAGGATTAAGCCGATTCGTTTTCCAGCATGTCTTTGACAATCGCCAAACTTTCCAGACTGGCCAGATTTTTGTCGACTGATGGCACTCCGGCCATGGCCTGGCGATTGAGGTTATCCTGTTCAATAATCCAGGCGGTTGAGCCGATGGAATAAATGCTTTGCACATCGCGCAGCATCAGCGTGGTTTTGTAATCATTCAGACGTTTTTCCGCCATCAGTGTCGCCAGCTGCGCATCGTCATATTGGCTATAGGCTTCACGAATATTTTTTACCAGCGCGTCCTGTAATTTACGCGGACGTTCCATGATCAATTTGCGGGCCTGATTGTCCAATGCCGCTTCATTGATCGGCAGACTGGCTTTACTGAGCTGGTCTTTGGCAATTTGTTGGGCTTTGTCGATAACCGCGTAGCTGTTAATCAGTTTCAGGGTCAATTCGCTGTCGATATCGCCATAGCCCGGAATCGCGCCGTTAAACAGGGTGGTATTGTTTACATAAGCCTGTTTGATTTGATCGATCTGCTTTTGAGCAAATGCCACGGCCAGCTCTTCAATCATAGCCTTACGATCCATGGATTGGCTGAGGAATTCGGCTGTCTGGGTCCTGTTCAACCATAACGGCAGGGCGAATTTAAAGTGCTGCCGTTCCACAGTCCAATTGGCCAAAATGGCTTTGGCTTTATCGGATTGGGTATGCTCAACATGTTGCTCCAGCATGTACAAAATAAATTGCTCATGGCTCGCGGCAATGTCACTGTCTTCGGTCAAGCTGTGCAGACTGACCGAGGTTTTATCATACAAGTTTTGCAGGCGATTATCCGGGTCATATTGGTAGGCGTTACCGCCGGACATGCCGGTACAGAAACCTTTCCCAAAACCGCCCAGATTTAATACTGCGCCGTTGATCATGTATTCACAAGCAAAGTCGCCCACACCTTCCACAACCGCCATTGCACCGGAATTGCGGACTGCAAACCGGTCACCCGCTTCGCCGTTGATAAAGGTTTTGCCACCGGATGCCCCAAATAAAGCAAAGTTGCCAATCAAGACATTTTCACCCGGTTTGTGCGAACCGCCGCCAGGTGATTTGATCACAATGGTGCCGCCGCAAGCGGTTTTACCCACGCCGTCGTTGCAAGTGCCGGTGTGTTCCATGCGTATTCCGTCGTTGTTAAACGCCGCGAAGCTTTGACCCGCCGAACCGTGGGTGCGGACAATGATGGTGTCGTCTGCCAGATAACGACGACCGTGTTGATTGGTGTAAATGATTTTAGAGTTGGCGATTTGCTCAGCATTAAGTTCATAAGCTAACAAACGTTCCAAATCAATTGCGGTCTGGCCGCCGACCGTTTTATTGCGGTTGTTGAGCTTGAATTCGGCGCCTTCAACCACAACTTGTTTTTGTCCTTCGGTGAATAATGCCGATTTGATTCTGGCAAACATTTTGTCGTCGATACTGAAATCTTTTTCCAGGTAAATCGGTTTTTCGATTTTGATTTCTTGTACTTCAGCCAGCAGTTTGTGCAAATGAATTTGCCCCACCATGCTGGAATGATTAATCAAATGCAATAACTCGGTTTTGCCGCGTATATCGCGCAGGCTGGCATAACCCAGATCTGCCAGGATTTCGCGTACCTCGTGGGCTAAGTTCATGAAAAACTGAGCCAGCACACGCGGATCGCCTTTGAATTCTTCATGGGCGGTAGTCAAACCGGCGGGGCAGCGAATGTTACAGTTTTTGGCCATCACACAACGCAACATCATTAAAGCCGTGGTGCCGAATTCGAATGAATCGCCGCCTAAAATGGCCGATTTGACCACGTCAGCACCATTTTGATGGGCCGCGCTGCAGCGTAGTACAACTTTTTCGCGCAAGCCGTTGGCTGTCAATGCTTGGTGGACTTCGGCAATGCCGATTTCAGGTGAACGTCCAGTATTTTTCAAGCTGGTAACCGCTGCCGCGCCGGTACCGCCTGTATTGCCAGCGACATTGATAACATCAGCTCCTGCTTTGGCAACGCCAACAGCAATCGTGCCTATGCCTTCTGATGAAACCAGTTTGACAACAACCCGCACTCTTGCGGCTTTGGCGTCGTGGATCAATTGGCCCAAGTCTTCGATCGAATACGTGTCGTGATGTGGAGGGGGACTGACCAGTTCCACTTTAGGTGTGCCACCCCGTAAGGCCGCAATTTCCACAGATACTTTGGGTGCCGGCAATTGGCCGCCTTCGCCGGGTTTCGCGCCCTGGCCGATTTTGATCTCGATTTCCTCCAGATTTGGATCGGCCAAATAACCAGCCCATACACCAAAACGACCGGAAGCAAATTGTTTGATTTTGCTGGAACGAATGGTGCCGAAGCGGCTGGAATGTTCGCCACCTTCGCCGGAGTTGCTCATGCTGCCAGCGATGTTGGTACCTTGGGCTACAGCCTCGTGAGCTTCTGCCAACAGCGCACCATGACTCATGGCGCCTGATGCAAAGGTTGGAGTAATTTGATGGGCAGGTTGCACTTGTTCCAAAGCCAGTTTGGCGGGTGCAGTGCGAATATTGCTGAAATAATGCTGCAAAACGCTGTCATTTTGATTGTTGCGAACACTGATATGATCTTGCCCCAGTGTCAATTGCAGATCATGCCCGGCAAAGCGGCTTTTCAAATGTTCGGCTAATTGTGCCAAGCGAGCTTGGCTATTGTCATTGGTGAAACTAATGATAAAAGTATCTGCATTTGAACTATCGACTTTTAAGCCGCGAACCAGAAAGTTGTTGTTACCCAATAAATTTTGGCTGCCTAATAACTGATCAAAATCGATTTTGTTGGTTGCAGCAGAAATGTCGACCGGAAAATCCATCACATCCCGCAAAGCGGCAGGCCGGTTAGCCCGTTCCTGAGCCAGATTGCGGCTAAAACTGCGATAAGCTGGGGTTACACCGAATGCGTCGATTTGTTCCGGTGTGCGTTTTTCGTATCCGAAATCGCGATAAGCCGTATCACTGGCTTCATTGGATTGTTGCTGCGGTACGTACAGGATGGCCTCATCAGTCATGTTGATGTATTCACGAACTGCCGTATTGCCGAAGGTATGACCAGCACCTTCCTGGCGTTCTTTAAATAGGCCCAGAAAAGGGATGTCATTTTCGGTTTTAACCGACAAGGCTTTGCGATGCCATTCAGCTGCACTGGCCGCGATATCAGCGTAACGAACACCGCCCACGGAGGAGTTGATGTTTGGGAAATAGATTTGCAATCCCGGTTCGTCGGTGTCTAGATAATTGGATTCGAAAAATTCGCCGCCGATATAGCTTTCTGCTGTACACAGTCCGAATTTGCCCATGGTTTTCATCAGCGATTTTTCAATGCCTTTTTGAAATTGATATAAGGCTTTTTGACGGCTGCTTTGATCGGCATATTCGGTCATGACGCGGTTGTGCACACTAATCGGACAAATGCCGGAAGCACCAAAGCCCAGTATAGTGGCTATGTCATGCGGGCTGGCCGCCTGACCTGTTTCCAGAATCAATGAGGAATTAAAACGTAATCCCTGCTTGACTAAGGCTTGATTCGCTGCTGCAACCATCAAAAGTGCAGGGATAGCGGCTTTGCTTTTGCTGATGTTGATATCAGTCAGAATGATGATGCCGATGTTGTTGCGGGCGGCATGCGTTACTTGTTCGGCGACCGATTCCAGCGCTTGAGTCAGAGCTTGTTCGTTGCTAGACGCATTGTCAAAATCCGGCGTAAACAACATATCCAGGGTCACGGTTTTAACCTGGGTTTGGCGACGGATTTGTTCCAGTTGAGTACGCTGCAATAATGGCGACTCGATCATCAACTGCTTGCTGTTATGAGGCGCAAAAGTTGGTTTGGCACCCAATGCAACCCGCAAGGTCATGCCGTCGCTTTCGCGTAAGGAATCCAAAGGGGGGTTGGTGACTTGCGCGAATCGTTGACTGAAATAACGCGACATACCGCCTTCGGCGGCGCTCAAGGCGTTTGGTGTCAGGCCATAACCCATTGCTGAAACCTTTTCCAGGCCGGTTTGCAGGATGGGGTCCAGCAGGAATTTAAAGCTTTCCTGATTCAAAGAATAGGCTGTGTGGCGTTGGTCAATATTCAGTTCGTGGTCATTACCGATTTCTGAAAGTTCAACTGCAGGTAGGTCGCTGATATGAATGCAGCTTTGTGCTAATAAGCTTTTGTAATCTTTTTCTGTGGCGAGTTTTTCCAGGACTTGATGGCTGTCGTAAGACTGACCGGTTTGGTGATCAAAATACAACATGCCCCCAGCTTCAATTCGGCCGCGTCTGAGTACCTGTTCGGCTGGAAAGTCAATTTGTCCGGCTTCTGACATGACTGCCAGATATTCGTTGGTTTCCACAGAGCGTAGGGGGCGCAAGCCTAATCTATCCAGGCGAGCACCTACACGGATACCGTCGTTAAAAATTAGCGCGGCTGGTCCGTCATTCTTTTCTTCGTACAAGCTGAAATATTCCAGCATGGCGCGGACTTCAGCGGATAAGGTTGTATCGTTTTCCCAGGCCGGTGGCATCATGGCCAAAATAGCGGTGACAATATCCAGTTCATCTTCGTTGATGCGACGCGTCAGGGTTTGATCCAGACGTCCGGAATCGGATTGGCCACAAGGAAATACAATGTGTTTGTTTTTTTGCCGGGCTATGGCATTCTCGCTCAGGCGGTTTTTCTTGTCGGTATTTAGCTCACCGTTGTGCGCCATATACCGAAAGGGTTGCGCCATCATGGTCGCAGGTGCCGTATTGGTTGAAAACCGGGTGTGGAAAAACAGGGTGCTGATTTCATGGTCTTTGTCATAAAGATCCACAAAATAGGGAATCACTTCGAATGAATTCAGGCGACCTTTGTAAACCTGAGTGCGCGAACTCATGGAAAGTGGGTAAAAGCCTTTCAATTCGGGCTGGTTGAAACCTTCAACCTCGATAGCCAACAAAGCTTGCTGGATATGCCTTTCAAATTCTTGATGACTGGCGTTTTTTAAATTTTGAGGACGACCAAATATCAATTGCTTGATGGGTAGTTGGGCTTTGATGGCAGCCGTATTTAGAACGGAGCTATCTACTGGCACATCGCGCCATTTAATAACGGGCAGATCGAATGCTTTTAAATGCTTTTCAACCAGTTGGATGGCGGTCGAATCGTAATGAGCATGGTCCTCCGGGAAAAAGAAATTGGCTACGCCAAATTGGCCCAATTCCAGTGTTTCCAACTGCGTGACTTTTCTAAAAAAACTTAAAGACAGGTCGATATTTACGCCAGCGCCATCGCCAATGCCTTCGGCACTCATGCCGCCTCGATGTGGGATAGTACACAATGCTTCATGCGATTTAGCCAACAGCTCATGTGTTTGTTGACCATCCTTACGGGTAATAAAGCCAACACCGCAACTGTCCTGCGATAAATCGGCATCGTAAAGCATATGTACTGTGTTGATTTTCTGGGCGTTGTTAATCATTACTTTCCAGATCCTGTCTTTCAGATTAAATTCACTATCGGCATTTGCCATTGGATAGTGCTGTTTATGGTTTTTATGTCGGCTGCGTGTTAGAGTCAACCCATGCAGCGAAAACCTTACAAATAAATTAAAAATTTCGGTTGGCGAAACCTGCTAATGATACCACTAGCTGCCATTTCTGTCATTCA
>SXGT01398099.1_pt1 | contig 15095 bp, 13 predicted proteins | sample 3176221 | NCBI WGS metagenome assembly SXGT01 (sample SAMN11356862, study PRJNA531348) | freshwater metagenome | isolation source: freshwater sample F1-120 | place: China: Fuxian Lake, Yuxi | collected 2017-12-25
CCGGCCCCGTGCGACACGCTTTGCTTCTGATCCTGGGCTTGGCCGTTCTGGTCGGTCTGGGCGGGTGTCATCTCGGCGCCAAGCGCCTCGCACGCGCACCCGAGCGCTGGATCCAGGAACAAGGTGGGATCGTGGCCGACGTAGATGTCGCCCCGCGCGCTCGCGTCGCCTGGCAAGCCGTGACACGCGAGCGCCGCGAGCCTCGGCTGCGTCTGCGGGTGCTCGCGGCGCCTAGCCTGTCCGCCTTCGCCTGGCCTAGCGGCGAAATTTTTCTGACAAGTGGTCTGGTGGACGCGCTCGATGACGACGAAATCACGGCTGCTCTGGCGCACGAAATCGGTCATCTCGAAGCGGAGGCCCTGAGCAGCGCGGCGCCGGGCTTCGCGGGACTTGCCAGCCGCGCCGGCTCCCTGTCGGCCGAGCACCGAGCCGATCTGTTCGGCCTCGATCTTCTCGAAGCGCGCCGCATTCCCGGTCAAGCCATGGTCGACATGCTCCGGAAGGTGCACGCTCGAATGGTTCCGGGCTGCGCGACCCGTGCCGCGCTCGAAGACCGCATCCGCCTGCTGGAGGCGACCGCATCGCGCTGAGACGATCGCCCCACGTCACGCAGATGTCTACTGGACGGGGTAACGTCAGTCGTCTCGCAGTGAGACCGATCGGCTCGACGGCTCGCAACGCGTGATCGCCCCTTTGAGGCGATCACGTCAGCCGCATCGCGCTGAGACCGCAGGTCCGTAGCGAGCCGAGGGCCTACAGCTCAGTCCGTTCCCTTCATGGACTCCATGGAGCCCTCCATGGGCCGCACGACCAGATGCGAAGTCTTGCCGCCCTGCTTGCCGACACGGCTCGGGTGCCAGTGGCCCCCGCCGGGCTTCCCGATCGCCGTCTCAGCCTCCGTCTCGGCCGTCCCGGTGAGCGCGTGGGGCTCGGCCTGATGCTGCTTGCGCATCGCACCCAGCGCGCGCTCGTCCAGTCCACGCCGCGCGCCGCCGGGACCGGCGAATCCGACCAACGGAGTCGCCGCGACCAGTGCCGCTGCAGCCAACCCTACAAATGCCGACGCTCTCATGGTGTGTCCTCCTTCTCTGGATTTCGTTCCGTCTCCCACTCAAGAATACGCTGCGGGCAGGGCTACGTAACGGGGGGCTTGGTCCGGGCGGACGGCATTCTTGGTCGGGCGGAGGCAGCCTCGGTGAGACCGCCTGATCGCTCGTGTGCTGCTCGGGGAGATCACCTCCTACAGCGGCTTCCAGACCCGATAGGTTTGCACCCACGGCCCGCGCGCGCATGCGACGTCGCGCCACGCGCGGGCGCGCGCTAGGGAGTCACGGGCGTGGAGACGGCCCCCGGGGCCTTGGCTGGACCCAGCCGCGCGCAACCCGGACGCTGGCCGCGAGCGTTTGGTTGCCGGCAAGGCTGCGTCAGGACCTTCGTTAAATCCAAAATTGAAAGACCCGCTCTCCCATGACCCCCGATAGCGAGATCATTCCCCTGCCCATGGCCGACGACGCGGTGCTGGGCACGCCCCGGCGGGACGCGTCGCGCGCGGTCTGGGGCCTCGCCTGGCCGGTGATCCTGGCCATGCTCTCGGAGTCACTGGTGGCACTCGTCGATATGGTGATGGTGTCCCAGCTCGGCGCAACGGCGGTCGCGGCCGTCGGTACCGGTGGCCAGATTCTGAACGCCGTCTCGATCGTGATGTCGGCGGTCGGCACGGGGGCGCTCGCGATCGTCGCCCGCCACATCGGTGCGGGCGAGTCACGCGAAGCCTCGGCTGTCACCGGGCAGTCCATCGTCACCGCCGCGGCACTCGCCACCGCCGTCGTGGTGCCGATTGCCTTGCTCGCGCCCGCGCTGGTGGAGGCCTTCGGCGTCGAACCCGCCGTCGCCCGGCAGGGCGCGGCCTTCACGCGCCTGGTCCTGCTCTCGGCGGTGCCGGGCAGCGTTCTCTTCGTGATCGGCTCGGCCCTGCGCGGCGCCGGCGACACCCGCACCCCGCTTGCGATCAGCGTCATCGTCAATATCGTCAACGTGATCCTGAATTGGATCCTGATCTTCGGCCATCTCGGCTTCCCGGCGCTCGGCGTACGCGGCTCGGCGCTCGCCACCACCCTCGCCTTCACCACCGGTGCCGCGATCGCGCTCGGCCTCATGATGAGCCACCGGCTGAGGCTCGGCCTCTACACCCACGATCTCAGACCGCACCGCGAGACCATCCGGCGCGTGCTCAAGATCGGTACGCCCACCGCCCTCGAGCAGGCGCTGATGCAGATCGGGTTCTTCATCTACCTGGTCTTCGCTGTGCGCTACGGCACCGACGCCGTCGCGGCTTACTTCATCGGCGTCCGTATACTAGCCTTGTCGTTCCTGCCGGGCTTTGGCTTCGCGGCGGCGGCCTCGGCACTGGTCGGTCAGAGCCTGGGCGCGAACCAGCCCGACCACGCCCGGCGTGCCGGCTGGCTCGCCAGCGCCATGGCGGTCGTGCTGATGACTGCTGCCGGAATCCTGATCACCCTCGAGGCGGAACCAATCGCGCGCGTCTTCGTGAACAACCCGACGGTGGTCGCCAACACGGTGTCCTTCATTGTCATGCTCGGAATCGCGCAGCCCTTCATGGCACTCGACTCGACCTTGGGCGGCGCCCTGCGCGGCGCGGGCGACACCCGTTTTCCATTGTTGACGGTGCTGATCACCTTCTATGGCGTGCGCCTTGGGCTCTCGTGGCTGGTCGTGTCGATCGGTTCGCTCGGGCTCGCGTGGCTCTGGGCGACGTTGATCGGCGACTACGTGATGCGGGCGCTGCTCAAGGGCTGGCGCTTCCACACCGGGGCCTGGGCCACGATCCGGGTCTGAGCCCCCCGCGCCGGCGGGCCAGCCTTGTCGGCGAAGAGCCGCGGCGACTTCTCAAGAGTGGAGCGCGAGCGGCCGATGGCCGGACGGGCCCCCCGCAAGCGGTGTGCGCCGCACGGCCGGCGGGCCCGGCGCTCATGGAAGACGGACGGGCACAGCGGGCGGCACGGATGCGTGCCGAGATTCTGGCGACGCGCGACCTGCCCGCGCTGGCCCCGACGCTGACCCATCTCTTCGAGCTGCTGCACTCCGAGAGCGCGACGCCGCGCGAGCTCGCCACCGTGGTCGAGGCCGACCACGCACTGGCCGCGCGTGTGCTGCGCGCTGCCAACAGCGCTTTCTACGGACCGCGTAGCGGCGTCAGCAGCGTCTCGCGCGCGGTGATGGCGCTCGGGTGGAGCAAGATCGAGAGCCTCGCCATCGCCGTTGGTGTCTGGCACAATATTCTACCGCATCGAGCGGCCGAGCTGCGCCTGCTCTGGCGGCACGCAGTCCGTGTCGGTGCTGCCGCTCGCCTGATCGCACGCCGCACCGGCAAGCTCGGCTCCGACGAGGCCTTCACGGCCGGCCTCCTGCACGACATCGGCCGCGCCGTGTTGCTGCTCCGCCATCCCGAGCACGCTGCCCTCCTGCTCTCCACCGCCGGCGACGATCCAGCTCGCGAACGCGAGATACTTGATGTCGGCCACGATCAAGCCGGCGCCTGGCTCGCGGAGGCGTGGCGGCTGCCCGCGTCGGCGGTGGCCGCGATCGCGCACCACCACGCACCCACCGACCGCAGCCCCGCGACAACACCCGGTGTCGTCGCACTGGCCGAGAACTGGCTCAGGCACATCGAGCGTGCCGATGGCTCTGATCTCGGTGTGGCTCCCTGGCCCGACGACTTCGACACGCTCTCGCGCGAGCTGGGCGATCCCTTCGAGTTCCGCTCAGCTGTCTTCGAAGTGGCGGAGCCGCTCGAAACCCTTCTTGGCGAGATGCGCGGGTGACACCCGGGCGAGCCCTGCGTGCGGCTGCTCTCCGGTCTCCCGAAATCATGCGGGGAGAGATCCCCGGGTGACGCCCGAGCGAGCGCGATGCCTCGCCGCTGAACGCGAGCGGGAACGGGAGAGCATGGCCGAGCACCTGGCTCTCGCCGGAGCCGTGGCACAGCGCGCCAACCGCCCCATCGAGGAGCAGGCACGCCACCTCGCCGCCGATCTCGTGGCACGGCTTGGCTTCGAACATGCGGCCATCGGGATGCTCGCCAACACCCAGGGCGTCCGCATCGTGGGCAGCTTCAGCCAGAGCGAGCGCTTCGCCGACGAGGCCGCAGGCGGCCCGGTCGACCTGCTCGCTCTTTTGCAGGACGCGATCACCCGCACCGGACTCGTGCTCTGGGCTCCGCCCGGACCGGGTCACCGTATCCGCCCGCCGCGTCGTGCCGGCGTCGACTACGCGGCGGGAATCCCTCTGCGCCACGACGGCGCCCTCATCGGAGCCCTGGTCACGACCGACATCGTACCGCGCCGCTGGTCGCCGGCGGACCAACGCGCGCTCGAGAATCTGGCTGCGATCGCCGGTGCGGTGCTCGGCGCGAGTGCGGCCGCCGCCGTGCGCGCCGATGGGCTCCCCCCTGTGTCCGTCAAGAGCATATCACCGAGGTTCGCGCAGATCGACTCGCTCCACCCGGCAAGCTCAGGGGCGTACTGCGTGGCAAGCGCGCACGCCGACACGCCGCGGCCTGCGACTGCAGAGCCCGACCTGGCCGCACTGGCGAGGAGCGACCACGATGCTTTCTTCGGCCTCGTTTCGCACGAGTTACGCACACCGCTCGCCGCCGTCATGGGCCACCTCGAGATGCTCGACGACAACTGTGCGTCGATGAGTGACGACCAACGTCACCTTCTGGCCCGCGCCACCGACCAGTCGCGCCATCTCTGCCGGTTGGTCGAGGATCTGCTCTTTCTCGGCGACGCTGGCGGCGGCCGGGTCGATCTGGCGTGGCAAGAGACGCCGCTCGAGCCTCTCCTCGCGCGAGTCGTTGGCGCCTTGCCCCGTGCGCAGCGCAAAGGCGCACGCGACGCGCCATTCCGGTCGGTCAAGATCCCTGTCCATGGAGGCCCCACTGCAATCCACACCGATGCACGGCTACTCGAGCGCGCACTCTTCCACCTCGCAGCCGACCTTGCCGACCAGGCGACCAGCGCGCTTGTAGTCGAGACCCGCGTCGAGGGCACGGAACTGGTGGTCGGCATGGCGAGTGCCACCGCTGCTCACCAGCCTGTATCCCGCCGGGCACAACGTCCCGATCTCCTCAGCAACCGCTTCCGAACGGCGATCGTGCGGGCGTGTCTGAGCCTCCTCGGCGGGCGGCTGCAAATCTCCGGCCCGGCTGAGGCGCCTCGCGTCGAGATACGTATCCCAAACGCGGTCGAGGACCGCCAGCCGGCGCCATCTGGCAGCGGTTGCGACGATCGACACCGGGCGCGCAGAGATCGCGTCCTCGGATCGACGCGGCTGGACTCGGCGGGAGCGCGCCGCCTCCGCCCGCGCCAACAGAGCGGCGCCCGGCAAGGTCAGACCGTCAGGTAGCCGCCGTCGATCGCGAAGGCGTGGCCGGTGTCGTAGCTCGCCTGCTCGCTCGCGAGAAAGAGCACCGCTGGTGCGACCTCTTCGGGCCGCCCGAAACGCCGCATCGGAATATGCGCCATCTGCTCGGCCTCGAGCGCCGGGATTGCGGCAACGATCTCGGTCATCGGGGTCAGGATCAGGCCGGGCGCGATTGCATTGACGCGGATACCGTCGCTGGCCCAGAGCATGGCCAGATTGCGGGTGAGCTGCAGCAGCCCGGCCTTGGCTGCGCCATAGCCCGGCACGAGCGGCACCGCCCGCCAGGCCGACATCGACACCAGATTGACGACGCTCGCCCCACCCCCGAGCCGGCTCGCCCGCAGTGCGGTGTGGCAGGCCTGGGTCAGGCGGAAAGCGCCGCCGAGATTGATCGCCAGCGCCTCGGCGAAGACCTCGGGCTGCCACTCGTCGCGGCCGCCGGGCAGGTTGGCGCCGGCGTTGTTGACCAGCACGTCCAACTCCTTGAAGGACGCGCCCAGAGCGGCCAACTCGTCACCCTCCGTCATCCGCGCACGGCGGTACTCGAGACCCTGGAGGTCGGTCTTATATTCCGTATGCGACGCCCGCGTACCGGTCACGACGACCTGCGCTCCTGCCGCGGCGAAGGAACATGCAATCGCGTGGCCGATGCCGCTCGTACCGCCGGTGACCAGAACGCGCGCGCCCGCAAAATCGAAACACGCCTGCCCACGCGGCGCCGCGGTCGTATCCCCGGGCGCGCTCATGCCCGCAGGCGCTCGATCTGCCGTCTGAGCCATGCCGTCTCCCAAAAGTTAACGCTCCTTGCGAGCAGCGCCTCGTGTGCCCCGAGCGCGACCACCCGCGCGTCTACGTGCGCGTTGTCGACCGACAGCACGATCTCGCTCAGCTGCAGTGCTTCCACCGTCTCGCCCGCCTCCAGGTGGCGCCGTGCGCGCGTCACCAGGGCCTCGGCCCCGGCCAACTCGACCAGATCCGCAAACGCCGCTGCGGGCGGCACGGGGTAGAGTTCGCTCGTCGAGCGATGGTGGAACCAGCCGGCGTAGTTCTCCCAGATGGCCCGCACGTTCCACGCCACCTTGCCGTAGCCCTGCCCTACGTCGAGTTCCGGCGGCAGCTCGATCGTACGCATCAGGGTGTGGACGTCACGTCCAGCATTCATGCCCTTGACGGTCTCGTCATGCAGGAAGAGGACGGCGTCGCGCAGGCGCACGAGCTCGCGCTGAATCAGCTCGCGGCCGCGGATAGGCTCAAAATGACCCGTGAGCAGGCACTCGGGCTCGAGTTGGCGCACCCGTTCGATCGAGTCCGCGACCTGCAGGGCATCGCGATAGCGGTCGCCCCGCATCGTCACGAGATTCGGAATGTGGCCGAACAGCGCGCCAAAGACGTTGCCGCAGAGACAGATGCGATCTGCCGGCAGCCAGACCACGATCGAGTCGGTGGTCTCGCCGCCAGGCGTCGAGAGAAGATCGAAGCTCCGGCCGCCGCAGACGAAGTGCAGCGTGTCCGCAAAGGTCGCTGTCGGCTCGGGTCGTGATTGCGCCGGCAGGTCTCCGGCGGAGCGACGCTTGGCATGTTCGAGCGCCGCCATGATGGCATGGAGCCAGGCGAACGCCGCGTTACGCGAGCGGAAGGCTTCGAGCCGCTCGTTGTCGTCGCGCCAGATTCCGAAATTCGCGTGCGCCACCACCTGTGTCGCCGGCTCGCGGAAGGTATCGACCCCGCCGACGTGATCGTAATGGCCCTGGGTCAGAACGATCCAACGTACCGGGCCGGAATCGACAGCGTCGAAGTTGGCCCGATGAACGCCCGCCTCGAAACCCATACCGGTGTTGACGATCACTCGCCCGGCCGGCGTCCGGATGAGATAGGCGTTCGACAGGCCCGGCGAGACCCAGATGTCGGGTCCGACCTCGGTCGCGCGCTCGGCCGAGGCCGGCTTGATCTCGTGCGCGCCCGGCCGCGAGCGATAGAGCGGTGGCATCTCGGGCACCGGCTAGCGCTAGCGCGTCTCGCGACCGCAGGTCAACCAAACCGGTGCGCACCGACAGCCCCCCTGCTGCATCCCTGCCGCGGTGCAGCACGACTGCCGCGCGGCGTCGATGTTCTGGCGGCCGTAGCGCCGGTCGATCACGCAGCATGGCCGCCGAGCGCGCCGCCTGCGCCGTGCAGCACTCCTAAGCGTCGTCGCTCAGCGTGATCATCACCTTGCCGCAGTCGCGCGAACCCTTGAGCAGCGCCAGTCCCTCATTGAAACGCTCGAGGGGGAAGCGGTGCGTGATGATCGGCGAGATGTCGCGCCGGCTCAGGAGATCGAGCGCATCCTCGAAGCGCGCAGGGTATTCCATCGCGCCGCGGATCGTGAGCTGCTTGATGAGAATCATGAGGAAGCTCGTCGGGATCGGTGCGTAATGCAGGGCCACGACCGCGAGCCGTGCGTGCGGCGCGGCATGGTCGATGATCTGACCGATCAGCGCCGACGCCCCCGAGGCCTCGATGTAAGCGCACGCCGCCGGCATCGGGCCGAACATCGATGGCACCGTCCCGTGCAGGGCGGCCAGTTGGGCCCAGATATCGTCAGTCGCCGGATCCAGTGCAGCGCGGACGCCCAGTTCGAGTGCCAGCTCGCGCCGACGCTGCGAGAGATCGACCGCAATTACGTCCCGGGCGCCCCGATCGAGGAGCGTCGCCACTGCCGCGAGCCCGATCGAACCGCAGCCGAAGACGACCACCTTGTCGCCGGCGACCACGTCGGCCTGCTCGACGGCATGCATCCCGACCGCGAGGGGCTCGGCGAACGCGGCGACGTCGAGCGGCAGGCCCTCGGGAACATCGAAGAGCCGACCGCCGCGTGCCGCCTCGCGAACGAGCAGCCGCGGCGCCAGCGCGCCCTCGGCGCCACCGTTGCCGATGCGACCGAGTTGATCATCACCGGGATGGATCACCACGCGCTGGCCCACGGTCAGATCCGAAACCTCGGCACCGACCCACTCGACAATACCGGCGGCCTCGTGGCCGAGGGGCATGGGGGCAGGGCCGGGTCCGGCCAGACCACCGAGTTCGATGTACTTGAGATCGCTGCCGCACACGCCGCAGGCCGCGATCCGCACGACGGCATCGCGCGGCCCCGGGCACGGTGCCTCGACCTCGTCGAGTCGCACGTCGGCAGGTCCATGAATCCTGACTTGCTGCATCGTTCTCAAACCTCCGGCCGAACCCCGGGGAAGCGCTCGAAGTAGAACGCGAAGCGCTCGCGCACCGCGGCGGGTTTCAGTCCAAAATCACCTTCGAGATCATAGACGATCTGGCCGTGCGCCCCGCGTGGGTGCGCCTCCATGTAGGCGTCGAGCTCACGCCGTGCCGGGCGGGTCATCTCCATCCCCGCCATCGCATAGATACGCGCCACCATCGCGACGTCATCGCGCATGAACTCATGGAACTCGACGTCGATGGCATTCTCACCCGCGAATTGGTCGCGGTCGCGGACGAAGGCACGCAGCAGTCGTTCGACCCGGTCGGTCCAGTAGGTCGCGAGTTCGCCCAACCCGACCTCGTGACGGCGCACCCGATCGCCATAGCCCAGCATCGTGATCGCCGACTGGAGCACCGCGACCGGGTCGCGCAGCGTGAAAGCGAACGTCGCCTCGGGGAAAGTGCGGCGCAGCGGCCCGAGCCACTCGAGGTGCTGCGGCGTCTTGAGCACCCAGCGACGCGGCCCGCGCAGGAAGGTCAGCGCCTTCAGGATCCGCACCAGGTAGGCGTAGGACGCGTCCTGGTCGATCCCAAAGTAATAGTCCCGCCAGCCCGGCACGCGGGCGTGCCATTCGAGCGTGTAGCCGGCGAAGTCGAGATCGAGCAGCTCGCACTCCTCCTCGATCGCTTCGGGACGGCGGTCGTGCATGGCTCGGGTGATCGGCGCCATCGCTGTCTCGGCCTCGTAGTTTGCGAGTGCGCGAGCAAAGCGGCGGTCCAGGCCGTCGGGCCCCGGCCCCTCTCCGGGTGCGGGAAACGGCTCCTGACATTCCCACCAGGGCAGGGCGCGGAAGCGCCGGTCGGCGGCTATCAGGTTGACCAGATGGGTGGTGCCCGAGCGCGGCAGCCCGACCACGACGATGGGCGGCTCGAGCTCGATCGCCAGCGCCTCGGGGTAGCGCCCGAGGAAGTCCTCGAGCCTGAGCCGCGCGACGAGGAGCCCGACCAGACGCCGGCGCAAGATCAGCCGGCCGAGGCCCGTGAGGCCGGGGTCGCCCTCGATCGCGGCAAGCTGGGCCCGGAGCCGTGGCCGGAAAGCGTCTCTTCCGAAATCAGAGAGACCGGTCCGCTGGGCGGCCTCGGCCAGAAGTTCCTTCTCCTCGAAGCGGATCTCCTGGCTCGCGGCCCAGTCGAGCGCAGCTTTTTGCATCTCGCCAAGCCTGGGTTCCCTGAGGTCGTCGATCCGAATCGAAGTGCGTTGACTCACCGTTCTCCCGCCCGCTCGGACTCTCTTTCGATGCGCGGCCCGAACGCCCGAGCGCCCGGTCCCGCCCGCGCCAATCGGGTCGAGTGTCTGCCGGGCGGGCTATGCCAAGGCGGCGAATGTCGCAAGCAACGGCTGTCGCAGCGCATCCATCTTCAAGCGCGACTCCGCGCGGGCGCTGCAGCTCAAGATGGCACTGCTGTGGCACGTCGCAGCGCATCCATCTTCCTTCAAGCGTGACTCCGTGCCAGCCAGGCCGGGGCTGCCGCCCAGCTCTCGGGCGTGCCGACGTCGAAGCGCTCGCCGGCCATGCGATGCGCCCAGACGAGTCCTCTCCGGGCGAGCCAGCCGACAAAGTTGCCCGGTGCATCGGTATCCGGGGCGACGTTCAGAAAGGCGGGCAACTCGGCGAGCGCGTCCGCCGCGAAGATGTAGACCGGCGGACAGACCCATTCGCCACGCGGGTGGGGCGGCTTCTCCTCGAACTCGAGGATACGTCCCTCGTCGTCGAGTCGCGCCACACCCGAGCGTCGCCGTCGGGCCAGATCACGCTCACGCATGGCCAGCACCAGAGAGCGTGGTCGGCACCGGTAGTCGTCAAGGAATTCGGCGAAATCGAAGCGGAAGAGGTTGTCGCCGGCCGCCACCAGGAGTGGCGCCCCCGGACGAAAGGCCTCGACCGCCAGCGCCAGGTCACGCACCGCACCAAGTCGATTCGCGTTGCCGGTGGCCCCGTCGTCGAGGATGCGCCGGGGCGGATCGTCGACGGGCCGGGTCGTGGCCCAGGCCTCATACGCCGCGAAATGACGGGCGTTCGTCACGACCAGGATCTCGTCGATCTCGCCCGCCCGAACATCGCCCACGCCCGGAGAAGCGCCCGCGCCCTTCCCGCCGCCGTCCTGCTCCCGGCCTTCGCCGACGCTTGGCGAAGCGCGCTCTCCGGCCGTCCGCGCCTTGTCTCGGGGAGTCCCCCTCCCGCTGCAGCCCTCCCCGGCCGAGCACTCGTCCCGATCGCGCCGAGGAGCGGCAGCGGCACCCCCGAGCAGGTCGTCCAGCAGACGATCGAGGAGACTGCGCCCGGCGATCTCGAGCAGCGGCTTCGGTCCGCCGTGCGTGATCGCCTCGAGTCGCGTCGCAAAGCCGGCGCAGAGCAAGAGAAGTTTCATTGGGGCTGCACTCCATCGACACTCTCGGCAACGAAGAAGCGCGCGGCCATCGCGAACTCCGGCACGGCCGCGCAATAGAGGCTCTCGATCTGATCGCGGCAGGCCTCGGCCCGCCCGGCCTCGACCAGCGCGACCACACAGCCGGCAAACCCCGCACCGCTGAAGCGCGCTCCCAGCACGCCCGGTATCTCGCCGAGCAGACCTTGCAGTGCGACCAGCTCGCGCGAGCCGACTTCCCAGTTGACGAGCGAGCTCCGGCACGAGGCCGACATCGCTGCGCCAAAACCGATCAGGTCGCCGCAGCGCCACGCCTCGAGGCCCGCGAGAACGCGGGCGCGCTCCGCGAAGAAGTGCCGCGCGCGCCGGCGCAGCGGTTCGGGCAGGTCCTCGCCGTGCGCGCGCCACAGCTCGTCGGGCAGTTCACCGAGGCGCGTCGCCACCAAGCCGCCAGCGGCCGCGAGACGGGCCGCAGCCGCGTGGGCCTCTGTGACGCGCTGATTGAACTCGCTCCCGGCGAGAGCCCGCGTCACCCCGGAGAAGCAGACAAGGAAGCGCGCCTCGCTCGCGCCGGGTCCCGGCGGCACGGCCTGCCAGCTCTCATCGGCGCAATCGATCGCCAGCAGATGCCCGCGCCGGGCGGCCACGATCGAAGCGGGATCGAGAAGACCAACCTTGACGCCAACCCCCTCGACCTCGGCGCGCAGCCCCGCGTGCACGAGCTGGGCGGCCGTGAAGTCGACGTCATTCACCGCCGCGAAAGCGAGCAGCCAGCCGACCAGCACCGAGGCGGACGAGCTGAGCCCGCCGCCCGGCAGGTCGCCCTGCACCACCGCTTCGACGCCGCGCATCGGGCCGCCCGCGCGCTTGCCAACGACGCAACTCGCGGCCCATGCGTAGCGTGCCCACGCGGGCGCTCGGGGTGGCACTGGGCTCGCCGCGTCAAAGACGGCCACGCCCGGATAGTTGAGACTCTCGAGCCGACAGGCCGCGGTACCGCTGCGCGTCGGGACAAACGCGAGATGCGTACCGACATTGATCGCCTGCCCCAGCACGACGCCGCCCTGATGGTCGCTGTGCGCACCGAGCGGACAGATTCGATAGGGCACGGAGATGTCACGGATCGTCGCCGGCACGACACCCGCCAACGCCAGGGCCGCCCGGCACTCCCGTGTGGCTGCCTCTCCTGTCGCCACTAGATTTGCCATGTCCATGGGCCTTCGAGTTCGCACGCGTGCTGATCGTCGGCCGCCGGCCCGCTCGGCGCACCGACCGCCATGCTCAGGGCGCCCGAACGCGCACGGCGTAGTCGGCAACCCGCGCGGGACCGACCCCGGTCTCCCACGGCCGCAGGTAGCCGAGTGTCAATCGTGTTGTTCCGGGGGCCACGCCGCGAAAGGTGAGCACAGCGGTGGCCGGCGCACCGACGCGCTCGGCCACCAGGGCGGAATCGTCGATCGTCTTGCTGACCAGCTCGATCACCTGGGCATCAATTTCGCCCGTCACCTCCCATGTGAAGCCTGTGCCGGCGGTCGTGGGCAGGCGAATTTCGAAAGTCTCGCCCGGCGCCACGACCCAGCTCGCGGGCTCTGGCTCGGGCGTCCGCGGTGCGGCGCACGCCGCGAGCAAGGCCAGCCAGATCCCGGCAGCCCGCCGCGCGCGAGGGGAGAACGCGCCTGAGACCGCTGCACGACGGCAGCCGGTCGGGCCACGCACCAGGCTCGCTGGCCCGAGCAGGCCCGGGCGCAGCACCTGTCCCGCGACGATGAAGACGGTCGGGGCACGCCCGGCGCGGCCTCGCCCCCTGCCCCAACGAGCCAACCCACGAAGACTCCCCGCCTGCTCTGTCGTGCGATCGCAGCCCATCCCCCCCTCTACACCATGGCGCTGTTGTGCCCGCGAACAGCACCTCGGCCCAAGCTTGCCCGTGCGGACAGGTCGGATAAGCAGCCCATGTCGATGAGCGTCATGCCCAGGAGACTCGGCCTGCGCCGTCAGCGCGCCGAAGCCCCTCGCCCGTGGAGGGATGCCCTCTCCCGGCTGGGGGCCGTGCTGGCGCGCGCCACACCCGCGCGTCGCGCCGCGAGGAGCGCTGTAGCCGCGGCCGTCCTCCTCCTCGCGCTCGCGACACTCGGCACGAGCTGCGCCGCGCGAGGACGCTTCGCCGCGCGTCTGACGCAGGAGGGCATGACCGGAGCACGACCCCTGACCGCGAACTGGACCAGCGACTCGGGCGGGGCTTCATGTACATTGACCTTGACGATGCCCGAGGGCGAGCGCTTCCACGGCCGCTGCGTGCGCATCGGCCTCACCACCACGCCCGATCGCCTGGCCGCAGCCTGGGGCGGCTGGGTGCCGTGGCAGCCCTACTGGCCCGCCTGGGGACGCTTCGGCACGCCCTGGGTCGAGGGCGAGGGCTTCCCGACTTTCCTGCAGAACTACTACGGCCGGATCGTCGCGACGCTCTTCGGCGATCGCGGCTCGGCCATGCGTTGCCGGCTGGCGCTGCCCGAGCCCGAGGCAAGCCTCGCCGATGGTGCGGTCGGCGAATGTCAATTGCAGGACGGCCGGCGAATCGCGCTCCAGACCATCCCCGACGACGGTTGATGAAACCCGTGGCGACCGTCGGCCGCCACCACCCCATCGTCGCTCACAGACTCGGGGGGATCACGCGGGCGCCGCGCGCCGCCCGTCCCGGCCCCCCGAAGGGCCACGCGAGCTGGGCCAGAAATCCGTCCGGGACCGGCGCATCGGGCGTGCCGAAGCGGCACGGCGCGTGCACCGGCAGGTAATACGTCCCGAAGAGCAGGTCGATCGCAGGAAATAGCCCCGCATAGTTGCGCTGCAGCCCCTGCTCATCGAGCGCGTGGTGCCAGCGATGAAAAGCCGGGCTCGCGATCAAGAAGCGCAGCGGCCCGAAGCGCCACGGCACCGCGGCATGCACCAGGATCGCCCAGAAGGTGAAGACCGGAATCAGCGCCGCGATCAAGCGCGCGTCAAACCCGAGAAATACCAGCGGGATCGCTTGCAGTACACGCGGCAGCGCGTCGTTGAGCGGATGCACGCGCACCGCGGCGAGCCAATCGACGCGCGTCGAGGAATGATGCACGGCATGGATCGGCCAGAGGTGGCGCCCGTGTAGCCAGCGGTGGCTCAGGTAGCCGGCCAGATCGGCGAGCACGAGCAACTCGATCGCCTGTAGCCAACGCGGCTGCCGGGCCACTGGCCCACCGGGCTCGAGCGCGCGCAGGAGCTGTTCGTGGTCGGCCGGGACGCCGAGCAGCAGTGCCGTCGCGATGAGGCCGACGGCAACCGCAAGCCGTGTCAGGCCGCGCGCCACGAGCGGCGTGAAGAACCAGTAGATGACGTCGGTCCCAACCGCGCGCCGACTGCGCGCCACCACCGCAGTACCGGGCGCCGCCGGCCAGCGCTGCTCGAGCACCAGGAACAACGCGGCCGCAGCCACGAAGCCCAGGGCGAGCCGGAGCGGATCCGACGACACGTCCCGACCCTAGCAGGGCGGTGCCCAGCGCAACTCCGGCGCACGTCACGGCCCTACCAACGGACTCCGCAAGGCACACCCTCGGGATCACGCCCGCGGGGACTGAGGTGCCACACGCCATCCCTCCTCCAGCACGATGCGCACGGCGCACCCTCGGGATTGCAGCCACCTCTCGCTTGAACCGCCACGGCTCTGACCGCGCAGCCCTTGATGGAATCGTAACGGGCTTCGACCCGTTTCCCCTTCGCTTGGAAGACCTGCCCCTTCATCTCCGCAGCCGCCGGCGCAATCGCGCGCGACATCGATCGGCCGGCCCCTCGCCCAGGCAGCTCCCGCGGTGGTAGCCTCGCGGCGATGGCGACCCGCCGCAGAGGCAACTCGCGACCGGCCGCGGAGACGCCGGCGCGGCCGCGCATCGGGCTTGCGCTGGGCAGCGGCTCGGCGCGCGGCTTGGCTCACATCGGGGTGCTGCGCGGGCTCGCCGCGCTCGGCATCGAACCCGACGTGGTGGCGGGAACCTCGATCG
>SXGT01325301.1_pt1 | contig 15091 bp, 8 predicted proteins | sample 3176221 | NCBI WGS metagenome assembly SXGT01 (sample SAMN11356862, study PRJNA531348) | freshwater metagenome | isolation source: freshwater sample F1-120 | place: China: Fuxian Lake, Yuxi | collected 2017-12-25
GCGCCACAGCTGCGCGTAGATCCCCCCCACGGCCCGCAGCGCCACATGGCGGCCCGACACGCGCACCACGCCCACCACCATGACGATGAACCGCTCCGCGCACCGGCTGTCGACCATCCGGAGCGCGGATCGGATCATCGTCATGGAGGAGGGCGAGGTGCGCGAGTCGGGCCGCCATGAGGCGCTGCTGGCCGAGGGGGGGATCTACGCGCAGCTGTGGCGCGTGCAGACCGGCGAGCGGGCGCTCTGAGGGGCGGGCGGGCTGCTTGACACCGCGCGGGGCCGTCGGCTCTATAGGTGGCGAATCGTCATCGAACGTGGGGGCATGGAAGCGTTCTGGGGTATCATCAACGGGATCAACGACATCCTGTTCAGCGACTGTTTCCGACGGCGCCCCGCGCTGGCTCGTACCCGCGCGGCGTCGCGCTCGCATCGGGGGCTTGAATGAAGACCGTCGACTTCTATTTTGATTACCTGTCCCCTTTCGCATGGCTTGGCTGGCTGGATGTCCGAGCGCTTTGTGAGAGTCGAGGGTGGGCGATCAGGGCGAACCCCGTGCTCTTTCCTGCGCTGCTGGACCACTGGGGGCAGCTTGGGCCTGCCGAGATCGAGCCCAAGCGCCTCTACACGATGAAGGCCGTCGCGCGGGCGGCCGCGCGGCGTGGGCTGCCCTTCGTGGGCCCGGCCGCCCACCCCTTTCGGCCGCTGACGGCGCTGCGCGTGTCGCTCAAGTCGGTCGCGGGCGAGGATCAGGGCAGGGTGATCGACGCGCTCTTTGGGGCCGGGTGGTCGGCGGGGGCGGACCTTGGGGACGACGCGGCGATTGCGGCGGTGCTCGACGGCGCGGGCCTCGACGGCGCGGGGCTCGTCGCCCGGACGAGGGCGCCGGAGGTCAAGGCCGAGCTGGCGGGGGCCACGCAGGCCGCGCTGGATAGGGGCGTCTTCGGGGTGCCGACCTTCTTCGTCGGCGAGGCTGGCCTCGACGGCGAAGAGCTCTTCTGGGGGGTCGACAGCCTCCCGGATCTGGAGGTCTGGGCCGATGGCCTCGATCCGGTCACCCCGGAGGCGGCCGCAGCGCTGGCCCGCCTCGGCGCGGGGGCCGTGAGGAGAGGATCGTCGGGGCGGCAGGGCGCCCGCGATCAGGGCTCGCGATCAGGGCCAGCGGGCGCCGTCAACGACGCGGTCGGCGGGAGGAGGGGGGCGACGGAGAGCGAGTCGCCGAGGGCGGAGCTTTTTGAGAGCGCGCGGGGCTTCCTGGAGGCGGCCGGCGGGCTCTTGCGGGCCGAGGAGGCGAAGTACGCCTTCATGCTCAACATCGCTCGGCAGCTCGACGAGGGCGATCCGCGCTACAAGGCGCCGCCGCTGCTTGGGGTGGTGCGCCGAGGGCCTGAGGTGCGCGCGGCCTTCATGCGCACGCCGCCCTTCAACCTGCTCTTGACCGAGGCCGGCGACGACGACCTCTGGCCGATCGTCGAGGCGAGCCCGGGCGTCCCGGGCGTCGGGAGCGTGGCGGGGACCGCGCGGCGCTACGCCGATCTGAGCGGGCGGGCGGTCAGGAGGGAGGAGCGGCAGCGGATCTTCAGGCTGGACGCGGTCAGGGCGCCGCGGCCCGCGCCGGGGGCGATGCGGCCCTTCGAGGCGTCGGATCTGGCGTTGATGTCGCTGTGGTTCAGCGCGTTTCAGCGCGACGTGGCCGTGCAGGTCACCGAGGCGGGGGAGGCGGCGGCGCGGCGGCTGCTCGGGCGCACCTTCTGCTGGGTGGGGCCGGAGGGCGAGCCGGCCTCGATGGCCGCGTTCTCGGAGGCCAGCCCGCGCAGCGCCCGGATCAACGCGGTCTACACGCCGGATGAGGCGCGGGGCCGGGGCTACGCCTCGAACCTCGTGGCGGCCTTGAGCCAGCGGCTGCTGGACGAGGGCTTTGAGTTCGTGACGCTCTTTACGGACCTGAGCAACCCGACGAGCAACGCGATCTACGCGCGCATGGGCTACGAGCCGGTGTGCGACTTCTCCCAGCTCCACTTCTGAGGCTGGAGCCCGCCGAGCGTCCCGGCGCCACGTCGGCCCGCCCCAGGCTCGCGCCTGGGGCTACAGGCCAGGGACGCCCCTTCGGGGCTCTCGACGGGGCGTCAACCTGCCGGCGTCGTGTCCCAGACAACAACCGGCATCCTCAACACGGGCCTTGGAGATGAGGGACACACCCCATACCTGCTGACACACCGTCGCCAGCCCCGCAGGGGCGTCCCTGGCCTGTAGCCCCAGGCGCGAGCCTGGGGGGCTCGGCGGAGGGACCGTGATCCCATCCACCGGAGCCGACCCGTCATGATCGACGTGTCCTCCGCCCGATCGCCCTCGACGGAGGGGCCGTGATCCCACCCATCGGAGTCGACTCGCCGTGATCGGCATCAAGGACCTCAAAAACTGACCGAACCATTGCCGCCGAGCATCCCGGCGCCACGTCGGCCGAAAGGCCGCTGCGGCGCCGGGGGCGATCAGCGGACGGTGACGGTCAGGCCGGCGCGCCAGGTCTTGTGCTCGTCGGTGTAGTAGAGGTAGGCGCTGGAGGCCGGGGCTTCGTAGGTGCCGGGCGTGGTCGTGGCCAGATCGATGGGTATCTCCTTGATCTCATTGGGCTTCATGTCTCTGAAGTAGAGGATGACCTCGCGGGGGCGCGTCTCGTAGAAGGCGATGAGGCCCTTGTCGCGCAGCTCCTTGAGCTGCCAGGTCTGGGAGGTCAGGCCGCCGGGCAGGCCGACGCGGGCCAGGACCATCGGCTGGCCCTTGTCGGTGGTGTTTCGCACGCGCGCCGTGAGCCGGGCGACCTCGCCGAGGCGCAGGTCGGCGCGGTCGATCTCGGTGGTCAGGTCGATGGTGGCCTGCGGGCTGGTGGCGGGGGTGGCCGAGCGGTGCTCGACCAGGACGCTGAAGGGCATCGACTCCTTGCCCTCGTGGATGACCTCGATGGTGTTGCGGCCGGCCTTGAGGTGGTCGACGAGGCCCTCGATGGCGATGGTGTCGCGGTGGCCCTCCTTGTAGGCGACCTCGCCGGCGAGGGCGCCGTTGACGAGCACGGTGATGGAGCCGGCGCTGCGGGTCCGGCGTGAGGAGGCGGCGTAGCGGGACATGGCCTTGAGGGCCAGGACGGTGGCCTGGGTGGTGCCCCACTGGCCGAAGCCGCTGCGGTTGCCGTTGAGCCACTTGACCGCGCGCATCACGGGCTCGGGGTGGGCGTTGGCCTCAAGGAGCGCGAGCGCGGCCAGCGCCGTGGACTCGATCAGGAGGTTCTCGCCGCCGCTGCGGGTGATGCTGTGATCGGCGCCCTTGAAGGAGCCGTCCTTGTCCTGCAGGCGAGCCAGCCTGCGGGCGGCCTCGCGGCCCTTGTCCTCGAAGCCGGGGCTCTTGAGCAGCGTGCTGGTGGCCAGCGCCAGCAGGTAGGGGTCCTGGACGGTGGAGGCGGCGCGGGCCTGGGCCTCGATCTCGGCGCGGCTCTCGGGGCCGCCGAAGCCGGCCTCGACCAGCGCCCAGGTGATGTAGGCGTCGGTGACGGGCGCGGCGGCCTGGCCGAAGCTGTCCAGGGCGCGATCGTTGCGCAGGTAGCCGCCCTTGCCGTCGCGGCGGCCGCGCAGCCACGCGGCGGTGCGCTCGAGCATGGCGGCGTCGACGCCGGAGTAGACCCCCTTCATGTCGGCGAACTCCATCAGGCCGTAGGCCGTCAGAGCCTCGTGGCCGGGGTCGCCGCCGAACCACTCGTAGCCCTTCTGCTTGCTCTCGTAGCCGGTCAGCAGGCGGTAGCCGTCGTCGAGCAGCGCGCCGGAGCGCTGCCAGAGCGCGGGGTCCTCGACCTGGTGCTGCTTGAGGTACTGCATGACCATCAGGTTGGGGTAGTTGGTGCTGCTGGCCTGCTCGAAGCAGCCGCCCGGCTGGCGCAGCATCCCCTCCAGGCCGGAGACCATCGTGGCGACGGGGCTCGGGTAGAGCTTGACGACGCCCGAGAGGGTCCCCTCGATGGCGCCGGTCAGGTCCAACTCGTAGGTGGCCTTGCCGTGCTCAAGCTCGCCCCCGGCCGAGAAGGACTGCGGGAAGCCCGGCGCGACCACGGCCAGCGTGCGCTCGAAGCTGTCGCTCAGGGCGCCCGCGCTGGCCTTGAAGGAGACCGCCGCCGAGGAGGCGCCGCCTTCAACTTTAACGGGGAAGATCAAGCTCTTGCGGCTGCCTGCGGGCAGCGAGAGGTCAAAGGCGGGCTCGCCCTCGAAGGCGAGCCCCTCGCCGAAGGTGGCCTCGATCCGGACCTGGAGGTCCGCGCTCTGGTTGTTGGTCAACGTCAGGGGCATGCGGACGGCGTCGCCGCGGGTGACCTCCAGGGGCAGCTTGACGGTCATGCTGAAGGGCAGGCTGGAGGCGATGACGGACTCGGCGCGGCCCAGCGCGCCTGCGCCGACGCCCTCGGCGCTCACCCGGAAGGAGGTGATCGCGTCCGAGAGCGGGAAGCTGACCTTCGCCTCGCCCTTGTCATCGGTCTTGACCTCGGGAGCCCAGAAGATCGTGTCCCGGAAGTCCGTGCGGGGGCCTTCGAAGCCGGGCTTGTGAGCGGGCACGGGGAAGACGCGCATGGGCGCCCACTGGAGGGCGAAGCGCTCGTTCTTGGCCCCCTCCCAGTCCATGTCGCGCGCGGCCGCTTGTCGCCCGACGTCGAAGCGGTGCTGGCCCTGGGCGATGTCGCCCCCGAAGACGTTGGCGCCGAGGTCCAGCCCGCCCAGAGCGGGCTGGGCGTCGATGGCCTGGATCCTCGCCTCGGCGGCGATGGCCGGGGGCTCGTTCATGATCTCGGGCTCTGCGGCCTGGGGCGCCTCCGCGACGCCGAAGAAGGCGGGCCCCTCTTCCTCGGCGCGCTCAAGCATGGCGCCCTGGGGCATGGCCAGGGCGCCGTCGATCAGGACGTCGTCGAAGTTGAAGTCCCGGCGAGTGACGACGGGGGGCGGATCAAAGACGAGCTTCCAGTCAAAGCGGCGCCAGCCGAGGGTGCCCATGAGCAGGTCGACGGCCAGCGCGGACTTCGGCTCGGTGAGGTCGAGGTAGAAGTTGGGGTCCTCGACGGGCTGGGGGAGCTCCTGTTCGAGCAGGAGGCGGCTGAGCATGTGGCCGGTCTCGTCGTCGGCGTAGCTCAGGACCGTGTCGTCGACGACGGAGAGGGCCAGGGAGGCCGGCGTCGGGCGGCCCTGGGCGTCGAAGGTGCGCACGGAGAGCTCGGCGGTGTCGCGGGGGCCGTAATGATCGGCGCTGGGCTGGATCTCGACGCGCAGGGTGTTGCGGCGGTTCCGGTAGACGAGGCGCTCGGCCAGGGGGTTTCGGTCCATGTCCCAGACGGTCACGCGGGCGACGCCCTGCGCGAGCGCCAGAGCGTCGTCCTTGGCCTTGAGGTGGACGACGGCGGCGGCGTCGGGGGAGGCGGCGACGCGGGCGGCGTCGATCAGGCGGCTCTGGTGGACGGCGGTGACGATGACCTCGCGGGGGGAGGAGCATCGCACGGCGACGCGCAGGGCGGGGATCTGGCCGTCGAGGTCGTCGAAGCTGGTCAGGGCGCAGCCCTGAGCGGCGACGTTGTCGAGCTTGTAGTGCTCCTTGATGCCCGTCGGGGCGGTGATCCGGGCGTGGTAGGTGCGGCCGGGGCGCGGGGTGAGGTCGAAGCGGCCGAGGCCGTCGTGGTGGCTGGCGAAGGTGGCCACCTCGCGGCCCTGGTCGTCGACGACGAGGCCCCGGACGTCGGCGGGCTCGCCGAGGGGATCGAGGGCCTGGAAGTAGACGCGGCCGGCGAGCCCTTCGACGAGCTGGCCGCCTTCGGGGAACAGGGTCAGGCGGACCTTGTCCAGGACGATGGGGACGCGGCGGCTGATGGACTCCGTGACGCCGCCGTCCTCGACCATGACGGTCAGCAGGCCGTCGCCGGCCTCGATCTGGGCGGGCAGGGAGAAGCGCGCGACGGCGCCGCCGTGCTCGTTGGTGCGGATGGAGAAGGCGGGGAGCTCCTGGCCGTCGAGGCGGACGCGGCCTTCGAGGGCCTTGTTGGCCAGCGGCTCGCCGGTGGCGCGCTCGATCTTGAGGGTGGCGGCGACCTCGTCGCCGGGGCCGTAGGCCTTCTGGACGAAGTCGAGGGTCTTCTTGATCCGCGGCGGCTCGTAGCTGCTGACGATGACGGGGCGCTCTTCGACGGCCCGGCCGCCGAGCTCCTGGACCCGGATGATGTACTCGCCGCCGGGCACGCCCAGGGGCAGTTCGAAGTCGTTGGTGGTCAGGTCGCCGACGGCCTGGACCCGCTTCTCCATGACGACGGCGCCCTTGGGGCTGATGAGCTGCAGGAGCGCGCCGCCTGCGCCGTCGAGCGGCGTGCGCTCGCGTTTGTTGAGCAACCACGCGCGGATCCAGATCGACTCGCCGGGTCGGTAGAGGGGCTTGTCGGTCTGGACGTGGATCTGGGCGGCGTTGAGGGTGTCGAAGTGGGCCGTGAGGGTCTTGACCGTGTCGCGCGGGTCGCTCAGGGGGAGCCTCGGGGAGGGGTCCGGAGAGGGGCTGGGGTCCAGCGGCGGCTGGACGACCTTGAGGCCGACCTCGGCGTCGTCGGCCAGGGGCTCGCCGCCGAGGGCGGGGTCATCGCTGGAGTCGACCACCTCGACGGTGCCGGCGATCGTGGCGCGCGGCGCGGGCTCGGGGGTGATGGGCTCGTCCTTGCGGGCGTGCTGGCCGTCGAGGCACGAGGTCAGCGTGGTAACCAGGGCGATCAGGGTCGCCGCGCGCTTGAGTCTTGGCATGGGTGGGGTCCTCTTCTTGTTGGCAGATCCGCACGTCTGCCCATCAACGCTCGTCCGCGCGGATGGATCTGAGCCCAGGGATTGACTTGCTCCATGCAGGTCACTTCAATGCCTTCATGGGTTGACCAAGGAGCGAGAGGGTCATGATGAGGTGCTGGCTTGGGGTCATGATCGGCGTGCTGGTCGGGTGCTCGGACGAGCCGCGCGAATTCTTGACGATCGGGGGTTGCGAGATCAAGCCAGGGACGTCCTGCCCGGGGCTCGATCTGTCGGGCCAGGCGATGGACCGGGCGGATCTGACGGGGGCCAACTTCACCGGCGCGGATCTGTCCAACGCGAGCCTTCGGGAGGCGACCCTGGCCCGCACGCTGCTCATCCGGGCGAACCTGAGCGGCGCGGATCTGACCTCGGCCAACCTCGCCGGCGCGGATCTGACCGGGGCCAGGATGGGCGGCGCGGTCGTGGATGGGATCCTGTGGTCCAGCACGACCTGCCCGGACGGGCGCAACAGCAATCAGCTCGGCGGGACCTGCGAGGGCAACCTGGAGATCGAGGCGCCCAACAACGATCCGAACAACGATCCGAACAATACGCCCAACAACGATCCCAACAATGATCCTTGCCCGGCGGTCAACGCGTGCGGAGGGTGCGGGGTGCTGGAGGGCTCGCCCGATCAGGCGTGCGGGCAGTGCGGGCGCGGGCGGCTGGCGTGTGATGGGCCGGAGGCGTTGGCCTGCGAGGGCGACAGCGGCAATGCGTGCGGGGGCTGTGGGGTGCTGGAGGGCGAGCCGGGTGGGCCGTGCGGGCCGTGCAGCCTGGGTGTCCTGGCGTGCGATGGGCCGGAGGCGGTGGCGTGCGATCCGGTGTGCGGTCGGGCGTGCGCGCAAGACTCGGACTGTGGCCCGGCGAGGTGTTCGAATGGGCGCTGCGCGCCGTCGGGGCTGGCCTACATCCCCGAGGGGAGCTTCGAGATGGGGTCGCCGCCGCAGGAGGGCTTCAGGAACGCGGAGGAGGTGCTGCACGAGGTGACGATCACGCGGCCTTTCTTGATGCAGGCCACCGAGGTCCGGCAAGGGCTGTGGCAGGGGCTGATGGGCCAGAACCCGTCGAGGTTCCCGGGCTGCGGCGCGTCCTGTCCGGTGGAGAAGGTCTCGTGGTGGTCGACGCTGGCCTTCGCCAACGCGATGTCGAGGTCGGAGGGCCTGGCCGAGTGCTACGCGCTGCAGGGGTGCACCGGGGAGGGAGCGGCGGGGTCGTTGAGCTGCTTCGAGGTGGGGATCAACGCGCCGGAGGGCGACGTGGTGCGGTGCGAGGGTTGGCGTCTGCCGACGGAGGCCGAGTGGGAGTACGCCGCCCGGGCAGGCGCCACGACCTCTCTGCATGGCGGCGATCTGACGCGGTCGGCGTGCGACGATGATCCGGTGCTGGAGCTGGAGGGGCGCTACTGCGCCAACGCGGCGGCGAACTTCCAGGGGTGCGCGGACCTGTCGAACATCATCCCGGAGACGGCGACCTGCGCGGGGCCAGGGCCCTCGGCGAGCCTGAGGCCCAACGCCTTCGGGCTCTTCGACATGGTGGGCAATGTCTCGGAGTGGGTCTGGGATGCGGTCGGTCCTTATGAGGAGGGGCCGCAGGTCGATCCGACGGGCCCAGACCTGGGCGACGAGCGGCTGTTCCGAGGGGGGGCCTGGAGCGACAGGGGCGAGGACTGCCGGCTGGCCTTTCGGTTGAGCCTCAGCGCGCAGGAGAGCTGCGACTGTCTGGGCTTCAGGCTCGTCCGGACGCTGTCGCCTTGAGCCGCCCAGGAGCCGGATGGAAGACCGTGAGACAAGGACCCGTCGCCCGGGCATCCCGGGCGTTCGGATGACGTGAGTCGAACTATGGAAAAACCTCGCCTGGTGCTGCACTTCGACGTCAACAAGACGATCCTGGTCGACGACAAGATCCAGAAGATCGACGCGAGCCTGTCGTGCTCCCAGATCTTGTACTGGACAAGCTGGGGCCATGTGTCGGGCGGGCGGTGGCGGTGGAATGGTGAGGAGCCTTCGTTGGTGAGCGCGGATCGGGGCGCGGTGCTGTACGGGGACTACGTGCAGGGTCAGCCGGAGCTTCGCAAGCGGCGCTTTGCGCTCAAGCGAGACTTCGTCAAGAAGGGCAACGCGGGGGAGGGCCTGGGTCCCTTTCATCAACGCTTGATGGAGGCGCTGGCGCTGCCCGAGTCGGTCAAGGAGGCGATCAGGGGGCAGGGGTGGGCGCAGGTGGCGGGCCTGGATGAGGGCAATGTGAGGCTCTTGCCGAGTTTCTTCGAGCTGTTGATGGACTTGAAGGCGAAGGGGCGTGAGGTGACGCTGGTCATCCGGACCTACGGGGGGGACATCCCGGAGATCGTGGCCGAGCTCAACGCCTTCTGCGAGGGTCGGCACCCCATGTACCCCGGCGCGGCGCTGGATGGTCGGGACGGCGGGCTCGATCTGAGGATCGATCTGGGGGACGCGCGCAGGTACGGCGCGGTGCATCGAGGGGGTGAGGTGGGCGACGACGCCTCGGCGGTGTCGCTGGCGCTGGGGGTGGTGGCGAGGCCGGGGGGCTGTGACAGCGCGCCCTTTGCCAACCCGCTCTCGTTCTACAGGGCGAGGGCGGCGCAGGTGCTGGAGAGGCCCGAGGAGGTCTGGGGGCACCTGGAGGTGGGCGGGGCCTTCGCGCTGCGGGACGACTATCCCTGGTGGGCGCGCTCGGGCTTCAAGGCGAGCGCGGGCAAGCCCTTGAGGGTTGATCCGAGCGATCGGTCGGTGCACGCGATCTTCTTTGACGACAACGTCTTTGAGGATGACGCGCGGATCGTGGACGTGCGCGACGCCAGGACGGGTGCGCCGATGGGCCTGAAGCGGACGCGCGATCTCTACCTTGTGCGGGCGGACTCCTACCGCGCGGTGCTGGACAGGGGCTACTTCATCGAGGCGCTGGCCCGCTGCGAGGCGGCGCGCGCGGCGCTCTGAGGGAGCCCGGGGGCCGGCCAGGATCCAGATAACATCAACAATTTGCACTCTGGAGGCTTGATGTTGCATCTGGGCTTGTGTATCAAGGTCGAGGCTTGCTTAACGTTTGTTAAGTGAAGGGCGGTCGGGGGGTCGAGAGAGGGTATGATGTCGAGTGAGGGCCTTGAGGTTGGGGAGAAGGGTGCGATCCGGGCCAGGCTCTTGAGCGAGGCGTGTCGCCTGTTTGCGCTCAAGGGATTTTCGGCGACGTCGATCCGGGAGATCACGCAGGCGGTGGGTGTGACGAACCCGATGGTCTACTATTACTTCGGCAACAAGGAGGATCTCTTCCTGGCGGTGCTGGAGGAGGCGACGGAGGCGGTCAACGCGGGTGTGGCGGCGATCAGCGCGCAGGACAAGCCCTTTGACGAGGCGCTGGTGGCGTTGATCCTGTTGTACTTCGGGTTGATCAAGGAGTCGCCGGACGTGGCGCGGCTTTTTCTGTATCTTCAGTATGGACATGAGCGCCTTCGCTTTAAGGATGCGTTCAATGATCTTCATGATAAAGGCAAGGCGATGTGGCGAGGCTTGCTGCTGCGGGGCATCGAGCGGGGGGAGGTGTCCGTGGCGGACGTGGATCTGGCCTTGCTGCAGATCTTCGGGCTGATCCACATGCCGATGCTCTTGTTCTTGTCGGGGGAGCCGGTGTCTCTGGACGTCAAGACGGCGCGGGTGCTGGTCAAGCAGTTGATGGATGGGGTGCGGCCGAGGCCAATCGGGGTGGAGGTGTGATGAGACGGGGTCAAGGTGAGCGGCTCTTGTTGGCGTGCCTGTTGGGGGTGTCTCTGGCGTCGGGCTGTGGGGGCAAGAAGGAGGGGGTCGACAAGGCCAAGGCGGCGAGCGTGGAGCCGAAGTCATCGCGGACGCCGGTGGAGACGATCAAGATTGACGCGGTGGACTTTACGCAGCTGGTGCGCTTGACGGGCGAGACGGAGGCGAACGAGTCGATCACGGTGTCGGCGGAGATCCCGGGGTTGGTCCTGGAGACGAACTTCGAGGAGGGGGCCACGGTGGAGGCGGGGCAGTGGCTGGCGCGGATCGACGCGCGGATCGACCGCGCCCGGGCGGTCCAGCTGGAGGAGAACCTGCGCCAGTCGGAGCTGGATCACCTTCGGGCGGTGGAGTTGGAGAAGAAGGGGCTGGCGACGACCTCGGACGTGGAGCGGGCGAGGATGGTGGTGGCCAACAACCGCTCGACCTTGAACATGACGCGGATGGGGGTGGGCAAGAGCTCGATGTCGGCGCCCATCCGGGGCGTGGTGGACAAGAAGTACATGCACAAGGGCGAGTACGCCAACCCGGGTCAGCCGCTGGTGCGGATCGTCAACCTGGAGACGATCGTGGTGCGCGCGGGCTTGCCGGAGTCGCAGCTTCGGCATGTGCGCGAGGGGACGCGCTTGAGGGTGGAGGTGCCGGCGCTGGAGCTGGTCAGGGAGGGGGTGGTGCGTCGGGTGGGCGCGCAGGCCAACACGAAGAACCGGACCTTCCCGGTGGAGGTGGTGGTGGAGAACGAGGATCGGGCGGTGCGGGCCGGGATGCGGGCGATCGTGGAGATGCCGACGCAGCGGATCGAGGATGCGCTGCTGGTGCCGCGCGAGGTGGTCCTGGACACGCCCAAGGGGCCGATGGTGTACGTGGTCGAGGGCGGGGTCGCGTCGCGCAAGGAGGTCAAGCTGGGTCCGGACAGGGATGATTACGTGGTCCTGGTGGCGGGGGTGGGGGTGGGGGCCGAGATCGTCCGGGTGGGTCAGCACAGCCTGCCGCGCAGCGCGGAGGTGGAGGTGGTGGGCTCGTCGGCGTGCTGCGGCGAGGCGCTCAAGGGTGAGAAGGGAGAGGCGCAATGAAGCCGACGAACTTCGCCATTGATCACGACATCGCGGCCTATGTGATGGTGTTCATCATCACGGTGGGGGGGCTGATCGCCTACGTGGGGATGCCTCGGGAGGCTGCGCCGGACATTACGATCCCGGTGGTGCTGGTCACGACGCCCTATTACGGGGTGTCGCCCTCGGACATCGAGACGCTGGTGACGCGGCCGATCGAGAAGGAGCTCAAGGATCTCAAGGACGTGGATGAGATCCGGTCGACGTCGGCGGAGGGGGCCAGCATCATCTCGGTGACCTTCGAGCCGAAGGTGGATCTGTCCGAGGCGATCCAGAAGATGCGGGAGAAGGTGGACAAGGCCAGGCCGGAGCTGCCCGAGGACGCCGAGGATCCTGTGTTGACGGAGATCAACTTCTCAGAGTTCCCGATCATGCTGGTGAACATCCACGGCGACGCGGACGTGCTGGCGCTCAAGGCGATCGGGGAGGATCTCAAGGACGACATCGAGAAGGTGCCGGGCGTGCTCAGCGTGGTGCTGGCCGGGGGTCTGGAGCGCGAGGTGCAGGTCGAGGCGGATCCGAAGCTGCTGGATCACTTCGGGGTGTCGCTCGGGGACATCCTCGGGGCGCTGAGGCGAGAGAACGTCAACCTGCCGGGCGGCTCGGTGGACGTGGGCCAGATGCGCTACATGGTGCGGGTCGACGGGGAGTTCAAGGACGCGCGGGGGCTGAGCGAGATCGTCATCAAGGACCAGGAGGGTCAGCCGATCCGGATCGGCGACGTGGCCGTGATCAACGACGGTTACAAGGATCGGACCTCGCTGTCGCACTTCAACGGGGCGACGAGCGTGAGCCTGTCGGTGCAGAAGCGGGCGGGCGAGAACCTGTTGAGGATCACGGACGAGGTCAAGGTGCTGGTGGAGGCCGCCAGGGCCAAGGCGCCCAAGGGGGTGTCGTTCACGGTGACGGCGGACACGTCGGTGATGATCCGGGACATGGTCTCGGATCTGGAGAACAACATCCTGACGGGGCTGATCCTGGTGGTGGGGGTGCTCTTCTTCTTCATGGGGGGCGTGCGCAACAGCTTGTTCGTGGCGTCGGCGATCCCGCTGTCGATGTTCATCAGCTTCCTGGTGCTGGACGCGATGGGGATCACGCTGAACATGGTGGTGCTCTTCAGCCTGGTGCTTGCGCTGGGGATGCTGGTCGATAACGCGATCGTGATCGTGGAGAACATCTACCGGCACGCCTCGGAGGGCAAGGGTCGGGTCGAGGCGTCGCGGGACGCGGTCGAGGAGGTGGGCTGGCCGGTGATCACGTCGACGTTGACGACGGTGGTGGCCTTCGCGCCGATGATGCTGTGGCCTGGGATCACGGGCGAGTTCATGAGCTTCCTGCCCTTGACGGTCGTCGTGGTGCTGGTGGCCTCGCTCTTCGTGGCGTTGATCGTCAACCCGGTGCTTTGCGCGGGCTTCTTGAAGGCCAGCTCGGTCAACGCGCTCGAAGGCGAGACGGTGCCCGACGTGGGGGTGTATCGGCTCTACAAGCGGATGCTCGTGTGGTCGATGGCGCACCGCTGGCTGGTGATGGCGGGATCGGCGGCGGCGTTGATCGGGACCTTCGTGGCTTATGGGTTGCTGGGGCACGGGGTGGAGTTCTTCCCGGAGACGACGCCGAAGCGGGCCTTCGTGAAGGTCAGGACGCCGGACGGGTCGAGCTTGAACACGACGGAGGCGATCTCGATGCGGCTGGAGGCCGAGATCGCCGAGATGGACAACATCAAGACCTTCGTGATGAACGTGGGAGCGGGCGATCCTGGGATGGGGGCCGGGGGTCAGGGGCAGCCGAACCGTTCGCTCTTTACGGTGGACTTCAACGAGCCCGAGGATCAGAGCGAGGATCCGCGGGTGACGATGGAGAAGGTCCGGGCGTGGGCGCGGCACCAGGCGGGTGCGGACTTCGAGGTGCAGAAGGAGGCGATGGGTCCGCCGGGCGGCAAGCCGATCAACATCGAGATCGTCGGCGAGGATTACCACGTCCTGGGCCAGCTGGCCCAGGAGGTCAGGACAAAGATCAAGGATGTCGAGGGGATAACGGACTTGAAGGACGACTATGTCGCGGTGCGGCCGGAGATCCGCGTGTCGGTGGACAGGCGGGAGGCGGCGCTGATGGGCGTTGGGACCTTCTTGATCGCGGACACGGTGAGGTCGGCGATCAACGGGGCGCTGGCGACGCGGCTGCGCGACGGCCAGGACGAGATCGACGTGATCGTGCGGCTCAAGTCGGACGACAGGCGGACGCTGGAGGACGTCAGGTCGCTGACGCTGCCGGGTCGGGACGGGGTGCTGATCCCGCTGCGGGAGGTGGCCTCGCTGGAGACGGCGGGCGGGACGGGGTCGATCCGGCACGTGGAGCTGGATCGGGTCGTGACGGTGGAGTCGAACGTCACGGAGGGGAGCTTGCCCAACGACGTGCTGGCGAGGGTGCAGGAGGCGCTCAAGGATCACGAGATGCCGCGGGGTTACGCGGTGCGCTTCACGGGCGAGAACAAGGATCAGCAGGAGGCGGCGTCCTTCCTGGCCAAGGCGCTGCTGGCGGCCTTGTTCATGATCACGTTGGTGCTGGTGACGCAGTTCAACTCGATCCTGCAGCCGATGGTGATCGTGGCCAGCGTGGCCTTGAGCCTGATCGGGGTGCTGTGGGGGTTGATCCTGACGGGGACGCCCTTCGGGATCATCATGGTGGGCATCGGGATCATCTCGCTGGCGGGGGTGGTGGTCAACAACGCGATCGTCTTGATCGATTACACCAACCAGCTCAGGGCGCGGGGCTACGGGCAGACGCAGGCGGTGATCACGGCGGGGCTGGTGCGCTTCCGGCCCGTGATGTTGACGGCGGTCACGACGGTGCTGGGGTTGATGCCGATGGTCGTGGGCGTCTCGGTGGACTTCTTCAAGATGAAGCTGATCATCGGCGGCGGGTCGGTGGAGATGTGGGGGCCGATGGCGCGCTCGGTGGCCGCGGGGCTGACGGTGGCCACGCTCTTGACGCTGGTGGTGGTGCCGGTGATGACGACGCTGGCGGAGGACTTCGGGGACTTCTTGAGCCGGGTCTTCTCGGGCTCGGGGGAGAAGGGGGTGTCTGTCGAGGCCGTCGCTGGGTCGACGGCGGCGCAGTCGTCCAAGCTCGGCGGCGTGGAGGAGGCTTGATGAGTTGCGCAGCAGCAGGAGGAGGTCTGAGGCGCGGATCGTCGTCCAAGCTCGGCGGCGCGGAGGAGGTTGGAGCTGCTTCTGAATAACTTGAGAAGTCTTGTAGAAAGTTCTTGACGGTGGGGGTTCGTTTGTTCAGACTAAGAGTCGTCTGGGTCGTTCGAAACGAGTTCGAGATGGAGGATGATATGATCCTTGCCCACAAGATCCGACTCGTTCCGACC